>Ga0136846_1212277_pt1 | contig 10280 bp, 9 predicted proteins | sample HopSoiMetagenom2_FD_96841 | JGI IMG/M metagenome (GOLD analysis project Ga0136846, IMG submission 96841) | Grasslands soil microbial communities from Hopland, California, USA - 2 Assembly 2016 (version 4) | ecosystem: Environmental > Terrestrial > Soil > Grasslands | place: USA: Hopland... | reverse complement strand
GCCGGATCCGTCGCGACGAGCTTGGCCAGCTCGTCCGCGGCGACGGCGATGTTCTCCGCGGCTCGGGTGAACAGCGGGTAGAAGCCGCGTTCATGTGGCGTCAACCTGAAAGCCATCCGCACGTTGTACCCGGTCAACCGCATCCGGGACGACCAGGGGCCGCGCCGTGTCCTGATCGTGGCGATTCCTGCACCGTCGTGCCGTGCGGTGTAGACCGGGTGCATGCGTTATGTCGACGACATCCCCGCGGCGAAGCGGTACTCGGTGATCGGGCTGGGTACCTGGCAGTTCGGCTCGAGGGAGTGGGGCTACGGCGGCGGCTACGACGACGCCGAGGCCGGCCGGATCGTCCGCCGCGCCCGCGAGCTGGGCATCACCGTGTTCGACACCGCCGAGGTCTACGGCTTCGGGCGCAGCGAGCGGATCCTCGGTGAGGCGCTGCGGGCGAGCGGCGGCACGGACGACGTCGTGATCGCGACCAAGGTGTTCCCGGTGGTGCCGACGGCGGCGGTCGTGCAGCAGCGCGGAGTGGCCAGCGCGCAGCGGCTCGGGGTGAAGACGATCGACCTCTACCAGCTGCACTGGCCGAACCCCGTGGTCCGCGACGCCACGGCGATGCGCGGCATGCGGGCGCTGCGTGACGTCGGTGTCGTCGACCAGGTCGGCGTCTCGAACTACCCGCTGCGCCGCTGGCAGCGCTCCGAGGTCGACCTCGGCGGGGTCGTGCTGACCAACCAGGTGCAGTTCAGCCTGGTCTCCCGCGGCCCGATGACGGACACGCTGCCGTGGGCGGCCCGGACCGGGCACGTCGTCATGGCCTACAGCCCGCTGGCCCAGGGGCTGCTGTCCGGGCGGTACGACGCCGACAACCGCCCGACGAACCGGGTGCGCGCCGCGAACGCGATGTTCCTGCCGGAGAACCTGCGCGCCGCCGGGCCGCTGCTGTCGGTGCTGCGCGAGGTCGCGGGGGCACACGACGTCACCCCGGCGCAGATCGCGCTGGCGTGGACGGTGCACCACCCGCACGTCGTCGCGATCCCCGGCGCGTCGAGCGTCGCGCAGGTGGAGAGCAACGCCGCGGCGGCGGAGATCAAGCTGGCGCCCGACGAGTACGGCGCGCTGACGGCGGCGGCGGAGGCGTTCCACCCGACGACGGGGGTCTCGGCGATCCCGGCGCTGGTGCGGGCCCGCCGCTCCTGAACGCGGTCACCCCGCGCGCGCCCCGGGCCCCCGGATGTAGCGAAAGCGGCGTTCGATGCGTTGAGTGCACCGAAAGCCGCTTTCGCTACACCGGGGCGGCGCCGGTCGGCCCGCTCAGCCCAGGTTCGCCCGCAGGAACTCCACCGTCCGGCTCCACGCCAGCCTCGCCTGCTCCGGGTCGTGGGTGCCCAGCAGGTTCTCGTCGTTGAAGAACGCGTGGCCGGCCGGGTAGAAGTGCATCTCCGGGGTCACCCCCGACTCCTTCTCGATCCGGTCCGCGAGCGCCCGCGCCGCCTCCGGCGTCGTGAACCCGTCCTCCTCGCCGAAGTGGCCCAGCACCGGCGCCGTCAGCCCCGACAGGTCCGGGTAGTCCTCCTTGAGCACGCCGTAGAACGGCACCGCCGCGCCGATCCGGTCGCCCTGCTGGGCCGCGAGGACGATCACGAACCCGCCGCCCATGCAGAACCCGACGGCCCCGACCTTCGACGACGTGACGGCCGCGTGCCCGAGCAGGAAGTCGACGGCCCCGGCGAGGTCCTGGGCCGCCTTGTCGACCGGCAGCTCGGACATCAGCTTGCCGGCCTCGTCGGAGTCGTGGGTCGTGGCACCGCCGAACAGGTCGGGCGCCAGCGCTACGAAGCCCTCGGCGGCGAACCGGTCCGTGACGTCCTTGATGTGGGTGGTGAGGCCCCACCACTCCTGGATGACCACCAGGCCGGGGCCGCTGCCGGACTCCGGGACGGCGAGGTAGCCGTGGGCGGTGCCGCCGTTGCTCGGGAAAGTGACGTTCTGCACAGGGTTCTCGGTCACGACGACATTCGAGCATGCCCGCAACAGCGCCACACGCAGGGCCCGCTCGGGTCCGATGTGCACACCGGGCCGGTCTCAGGGCGACATACCGCCCGCACGCTCGGGCGATGTCATCTTCCGCACCTTCCGGGAGGAGGTTGTGCGAGCTAACGTTCCGGCTGTGAGCGTGATCGTCCCTGTCGCCGACCACGTCGCCGCTGCCGCCGACCTGGTCAGGCGCTACCGCGAGCTTCCTCCGGAGGCCCGGGTGCGTCTGGGCAAGCCCAGCTCGAACCTGTTCCGGTTCGGCGCGCCCCCACCCACCCTGGACGCCTCGGGGCTCTCCGGGGTGATCTCCGTCGACCCGGTCGCCCGCACCGCGGACGTCGCGGGGATGACCACGTACGAGGACCTCGTCGACGCCACCCTTCCGCACGGCCTGATGCCCCTGGTCGTCCCGCAGCTCAAGACCATCACGCTGGGTGGGGCCGTCGCCGGGCTGGGCATCGAGTCGACCTCGTTCCGCAACGGCCTGCCGCACGAGTCGGTGCGTGAGATGGAAATCCTCACCGGCGCCGGCGAGGTCGTCACCGCGACCCCGGACGGCGAGCACGCCGACCTGTTCCGCGGCTTCCCGAACTCCTACGGCACCCTGGGCTACGCCCTGCGGCTGACCATCGACCTGCAGCCCGTCAGCCCCTACGTCCGGCTGCGGCACCACCGCTATCCCGACGCGAAGGCCTGCACGGACGCCATCGTCGAGCTCGCCGACCGGGACGGCTCCCTCGACTTCCTCGACGGCACCGTCTTCGACGCCGGCGAGCAGTACCTGACCACCGGGGAGTTCGTCGACGCCCTGCCGGCCGGGACGAGCGCGAGCGACTACACCGGCCAGAAGATCTTCTACCGCTCCCAGCAGGAGCGGGCCGTCGACCACCTGACGATCCGCGACTACATCTGGCGCTGGGACACCGACTGGTTCTGGTGCTCCAGGGCGCTGGGCGTGCAGAACCCGGTCGTCCGCCGCTTCTGGCCGGGCCGGTACCGCCGGTCGGACGTGTACCGGCGCATCGTCGCCCTCGACCGCCGCCACGGGTTCAGCGACCGGCTCAACACCCTGCGGAAGCGGCCGGTGGAGGAGCCCGTCGTGCAGGACGTCGAGATCCCGGTGCGCAACCTGCCGGCGTTCCTCGAGGCGTTCCACCGCGACGTCGGGATCTTGCCGGTATGGCTCTGCCCGCTGCGGTTGCGTTCCCGTGAGCAGTGGACGCTCTACCCGATGAAGCCGGACGAGCTCTACGTCAACCTCGGTTTCTGGTCGTCGGTGCCGCAGGTTTCGGGTGACCCCGACCGGCATAACCGGCTCGTCGAACAGCTGGTGTCGGACCGCGACGGGCACAAGTCGCTCTACTCGACGGTCCACTACGGCGAGGACGAGTTCTGGCGGCACTACAACGGGCCCGCCTACCGCGCGCTCAAGCAGCGCTACGACCCACGCGGCCGGTTGCCCGATCTGTACTCCAAGGTGGCCGGGAAGACAGGACGGTGAAGCACATGCAGGTTGCAGATGTCATCGGCAGCATGCTGGGGTCGGACCTCCCGATCCGGGTGCTCGGCTACGACGGCAGCAAAGCCGGTCCCGACACGGCGGAGACGGCGTTGCGGATCGTCTCCCCGCGGGCCCTCGCGCGGCTGGCGACGGCGCCGGGCTCCCTGGGCCTCGCGAGGGCGTACGTGACGGGCGAGCTCGAGGTCGAGGGCGACCTCTACGCCCTGCTGGACGGAATCGCGGACGTCACGTTGAACTCGATCCCGCGCGCCGAGCAGTTGCGGCTGGTCCGCAAGCTCGCCCCGATCGCGCTGCGGCACCGCGTCTCCCCGCCCGAGCTCGAGTACCGCCCGCCGGGCCGGCTGCACTCCAAGAAGCGCGACAGCAAGGCGATCGCGCACCACTACGACGTCTCGAACACCTTCTACGAGTGGGTGCTCGGGCCGTCGATGGCCTACACGTGCGCGGTCTACCCGACGGCCGACGCGACGTTGGAGCAGGCGCAGTCGGCGAAGTTCGAGCTGGTGACGCAGAAGCTCGCGCTGAAGCCGGGCATGCGGCTGCTCGACGTCGGCTGCGGGTGGGGCTCGATGGTCATGCACGCCGCGGCCGAGCACGGGGTGCGCGCGCTCGGCGTGACCCTGTCGCGGAACCAGGCGGAGTGGGCGCAGAAGGAGATCGAACGCCGCGGGCTGGGCCACCTCGCCGAGGTGCGCCACCTCGACTACCGCGACACGCCCGCCGCGCAGTTCGACGCCGTCAGCTCGATCGGGCTCACCGAGCACCTCGGCCGGGCCGCGCTGCCGTCGTACTTCCGGTTCCTCGCGAGCCGCCTGCGGCCGGGCGGACGGCTGCTCAACCACTGCATCACGCAGAGCCGCACCTACAAGGGGCGGACCGACCCGTTCATCGACCGCTACGTCTTTCCCGACGGCCAGCTGCACGCCGTCGGTCACCTCGTCACGGTCATGAACGACAACGGCTTCGAGATCCGCCACGAGGAGAACCTGCGCGAGCACTACGCGATGACCCTGCGCGACTGGGGCCGCAACCTCGACGAGCACTGGACCGAGGCCGTGGCCGACGTCGGCGAGGGCCGGGCGCGGGTGTGGCGGCTCTACATGGCCGCCTGCCGGCTGGGCTTCGAGCGCGACAACATCCAGCTGCACCAGGTGCTGGGCGAGGTCGTCGGCGACAGGGGCACGTCCGGGTTCCCGCTCCGCGGCTGGTGATCATGGGGCACCGCCGTTGCGGTGGTCGTCGGTGTAGGCGCGCGCCTGCAGGGTGAACAGCTCGCGGTAGACGCCGTCGCGCGCCATCAGCTCGTCGTGCGTGCCGACGTCGGTGATCCGCCCGTGTTCCAGCACCACGATCTGGTCGGCGGTGCGGACGTTGGCGAGCCGGTGGGTCACCAGCACCGTGATCCCGCCGAGCCCGTCGGCTCCCGCCGCGGCCATCGAGCGCAGCGCGGCGAACACGGTGTGCTCGGCGCGGGCGTCGAGGGCGGCGGTGGGCTCGTCCGCGACGACGACGGGAGCCAGCCGGTAGAGGCCGCGGGCCACGCTGATCCGCTGCCACTGGCCGCCCGACAGGTCGCGCCCGCCCTGGAACTGCTTGGACAGCATCGTGCGCAGCCCGCCGGGCAGCTCCGCCAGCACCGCGTCGGCGCCCGACCGGGCGGCGGCGTCGGTGAACAGCCCGTCGTCCGGGTCCGGCCGCGTCAGCCGTCCGATGCGCACGTTGTTCTCCGCGGTGACCGGCCAGCGCAACGGCTCCTGCATGACCACGGCGACCTGCCCCCACAGGTCGTCCGTGGCGATCCGTGCGGTGTCCCGGCCGTCCCAGGTGACGCTGCCCGCCGTCGGCAGGTACAGCCCCGTGACCAGCTTCGCCAGCGTCGTCTTGCCCGAGCCGTTCTCACCCACGAGCGCGACCACCTGCCCGCGGCGCAGGGTCATGGACACCCCGTGCAGGGCGTCGTCCTCCTGGCCGGGATAACGGAAGGTCACGTCGGTGAGCGTGATCGTCTCCGGGCCGCCCTCCAGGGTGTGCTGCGCCGCAGGCCGCCTCCGGGCCGCGAGGTCGTCGAGGCAGGCGCGGTAGACGTCCACGTGCAGGCCCAGCTCGAACAGCCGGTTGAACGCGTAGATGCCGGTGACGATCGACTGCGCCGCGGTACGCATGGCCAGCACCGCGGTCCCGGCCAGCGCCAGCGGCAGCAGGCCTTCGTACAGGAGGAGCCCCAGCCCGCAGTACCCGACGGCCGAGCCGACCCCGGACAGCGTCCGCCCGACCGTCGTCACGCGGTTCTGCTGCAGTCCCACGCGCACCTCGTCGTCGCCGAGGTCCGCGGCGATCCGCCGGTGCTCGCCCAGCACGACGTCCCGCGTGGTGAACGCCCGCAGCTCGGCGGCGTTCTGGCGCTCCGACAGCAGATCGCCGGTGACGAACCGGCGCCGGAGGGTGGCGTTGATCCGCACGTTCGCCGCCATCCGCAGCTGCGCGCCGCGGACCCCCGCCCAACCCTGGGGGAGCGCGGCGAGCAGCACCAGCGGCGCGAGCACCGGGTGCAGCAGCCCCGCGGTCACCACGGCCGCACCCATCGAGACGGCCGCGGCCGCCAGGTCGCCGACGAGCGACGCCCCGAACCGCAGGTGTATCAGTGCCTGCTCGGCCCGCTGTACCAGCGTGGTGAAGTCGGCGTCGTCGAAGGCGGCCAGCTCGACGTCGGCGAGCCCTGTGTAGAGCTCGTCCTGAGCACGTTCCTCGATCCGCGGCAGGAGGCGGGCCTGGACCGACCCGCTGGCCGCCTGGAGCGCCCCGCGCGCCACCAGAGCGCCGACCACCACGGCGAGCGCGGGCAGGGCGTCGACGACCCGCTGCGGCGTCGGACCTGCGGCCAGCAGGTTCGTGAAGACGTCGACGGTGGACAGCAGGCCGAACGCGGTGGCCACCGCCGTCGCGAGCTGCAGGACGAGGGCCAGCAGCGTCCAGCGCGGTGAGGCCCGCCACGACCAGGCGGTCAGCAGCAGGGCCGTCCGCGGGGCGCCCCGCGCGACCGTCCAGATCCCCGCCTGGCTCGCCTCCAGCTGGCTGCGTGCCCAGTACGGCGTCTCCAGCTCGGCGGCACCGATCAGCGGATCGTCCCCGACTGTGTCCCCGACTGTGTCCCCTACTGCGTCCCCCACCGGGCCATCGTGGGCGACCGGTGCCGCGGCCCGCGACGGGTGAGCGCCCGACGGCGGCCCTACCCTCGGCGGAGTGCCGGACCGTCTGTCGCCGCTCGACGCGTCGTTCCTCTTCGCCGAGGACCGCACCCGGCCGATGCACATCGGCGGCGTGATGACGTTCGCCGCGCCCGACGGCTTCGACTTCGACGGGTTCGTCGCGCTGATCGGGCAGCGGCTCGGGCTGGTGCCGCGCTGGCGGCAGAAGGTGCGCGAGGTGCCCGTCCACCTCGGCCTGCCGGTCTGGGTCGACGACGCCGACTTCGACCTCGAGTACCACGTGCGCCGCTCGGCCCTGCCCGGCCCGGGCACCGAGGAGCAGCTGCGCGCGCTGGTGGGACGGCTGCTCGGGCGGCGGCTCGACCGCTCCCGCCCCCTGTGGGAGATCTACCTGGTCGAGGGGCTGGCGGACGGCCGGTTCGCCGTGGTCACGAAGACCCACCACGCGATGGTCGACGGTCTCGCGTCGATGGACGTCGGCGCGCTGCTGCTCGACCCGACCCCGCAGATCCGCGCGACCCCGCCCGACGACTGGCGTCCGGTCGCGGAGCCGTCGTCGCTGGACCTCGCCGCCGACGCCCTGCGCGAGGCGATGCGCCGCCCGCGCACCGTTCTCGACGTCGCGGCGCGGGCGCGCGCGGACGTCCGCGAGGTGATGGCCGGCGTGGAGCGAACGGTCGAGACCCTCGTGTCCGCGACCTCGGCGCGACCCGTGCACCCGCTCAACGCCGTGACCGGCGAGCAGCGGCGATTCGGCATGGCCCGCACGACGCTGGCCGACCACCGCGCCGTGCGGGCCGCCTGCGGGGGCACCGTGAACGACGTGGTGCTCGCGGTGGTCACCGGCGCGCTCCGGCGCTGGATGATGACCCGCGGCGAGCCGCTGACCGACGGCACCGCGGTACGGGCGCTCGTCCCGGTGAGCGTGCGGACCCGCCGCGACGGCGCCGCCGACAGCCGGAACGGCACCGCTGCCGTGGGGAACAGAATCTCCGCGTACTTCGTCGAGCTGCCGGTGGGGGAGGACGACCCGTTGCGCCGGCTCGCGGCCGTCTCGGCGGCGATGGACGAGCACAAGGCCAGCGGGCGCGCCGTGGGCGCGTCGACGCTGATCCGCCTGGCCGGCCTCGCCCCGCCCAGCCTGCACCACCTGGGCGTGCGGCTGGCCAGCCAGTTCTCCAGCCAGGTCTACAACGTGCTCGTCACGAACGTGCCGGGACCGCCGCGCCCGCTCTACGCGATGGGCGCGCGGATGCTCGACATGTATCCGGTGGTGCCGCTGGCGGGAGGCCAGGCGGTGTCGATCGGGATCACCTCGTACGACGGCGGCATGCACTACGGGCTCAACGCGGACCGCGACGCGCTTCCCGACGTCGACGTGCTCGCCGAGGCCATGCCCGAGGCGCTCGCCGAGCTGAAGGCAGCCGCGGTCCCAGGATGACCGGTAGGGCCGGTCGGTCGATCGCCCTCACCGGATGGGCAGGGACCGTTCTGCGTAGTGCCGGACAGAGCTGGCGCGTTTGGCGGCATCGGGAACGTTCGGCGTTACTGTTGGTGAGTACGTCGACTCGCCTTGTCACCCCACACCAGAAGGATCACGGTGAACCCGCTCGTGCAGATGATCCTCGGCCAGCCGGGCATGGCCGCCCGCCTGCTCGCCGAACACGTCGACGACGGCAGCGGGCGGTGCTCGGGCTGCCCTGTGGGTGGTCAGCACGGGCGGCACTCCTGGCCGTGCACGCTGTCGCAGGCCGCCGAGGAGGTGACGAAGCTGCAGCGGGCGCGCTCGGCCTGACGAACCACAGGAGTCAGCGGCGGCCCAGGGTTGCGCGGGCTGCGGCGACCGCCTGGCCCGCGTAGCCGCGGCCGAACAGCACCACGTGCACGAGCAGCGGGAACAGCTGGTGCAGGGCGATGCGGTCGCGCCAGCCGGGTGCCAGCGGCGCGGCCTCGTCGTACGCGGCCACCATCTCGTCGAGGTGCGGGCAGCCGAACAGGGCCAGCATCGCGAGATCGGTCTCCCGGTGCCCGCCGTGCGCCGCCGGGTCGATCACCCAGGCGGCGTCGGTCGACCACAGGACGTTGCCCGACCACAGGTCGCCGTGCAACCGGGCCGGCGGCTCGGCGGGCCCGGCCAGCTCCGGCAGCCGGTCGCAGACGCGCTCGATCACCGCGGCCTCGGCGCCGGTCAGGTCCCCGGCGTCGCGGGCCGTCCGCAGATAGGGCGCCACCCGGTGCTCGGCGTACCAGGGCGCCCACTCCGGGCCGCTCGCAACGTTGCGCATCGGTGCCCGGCCGATCCAGGCGTCCGCCGACGTCCCCGGCGGTCCGGCGCCGAACGCGGGCGCCCCCTCCGTATGCAGCGCGGCCAGCCGCCGGCCGAACTCGGCGGCCGCCGCCGGCGAGGGCCGGCCCGGCGGCACGTGCTCAGTGACGAGCCGCGCGCCGTCGAGCCCGAGCACCGCCGGGACCGGCGGCCCCTTCGGCACCGCCAGCCAGCGGAGCCCCGCCGCCTCCGCGGCGACCCCCGCGCCCTCCTTGACCACGACGGTCCGCCCGTCGGTCAGCTCCACCCGCGCCGCACCACCACCCAGCGGCGCGGAGCGGCGCACGGCGCAGCCGAGGATCGGGGATCCGGGGATCACAGCCGCGCCTTCACGTACTCCAGCAGCCCCGGCATCGCCGCCCGGACCATCGTGAGGACCTCGGTGAAGCCCTCCGGGCCGCCGTAGTACGGATCGGGGACGCCGGCTCCCGCAGGTGCGTCCGGGTCGAACGAGCGCAACAGCCGCACCCGCTCGGGATCGGGGGCGATCCGGCGCAGCGCACGGAGGTGGCCGGCGTCGAGGGCGACGAGCAGGTCCGCGTCGAGCAGTTCGTCGTCGACCTGCCGCGCGACGTGGGCGTCGACGTAGCCGTGCTCGGCCAGGAGGGCTGCGGCGCGCGAGTCGGCGGGATCCCCGACGTGCCACGAGCCGGTGCCGGCGCTGGTGACCTGCACGCGGTCGGCGAGCCCGGCCCGTTCGACCTCGTGTGCGAAGACCTTCTCGGCGATCGGGGAGCGGCAGATGTTGCCGCTGCAGATGAACGAGACGTGGAAGCGCCGGTCCATGCGTTGACCGTAGCCGCCCCGGAATGCAGAACGTCCGCCCCGGCTCCCCCCGGGACGGACGTTCTGTCTGGCCGACCGGCCGCCCCCGCTCCCCAGCGGGGCGGGCGGTTCGGTGGAGTGGCTGCCCTTGCTCCCCAGCAGGGCAGCCACTCAGGTCCTCATAGGACGACCCTGTCATGCTGCGGGGGCGTGGTCGACGGTGTTCCCCCGTCTTTGGTAGGGGGTGCTAGCACCACCTGCCGCCGGGATCAGGCGAAGGTGTAGCTCGGGGTGCCGTCGGCGGCGACCGTCACGGTGATCGCGGCGCTGTCCGACGGGTCGGTCGCGTTGGTCGCGGTGCAGGCGATCGGCGTGCCCGGCGCGTTGACGACGACCGTGCGGTCGGCGGGCGGGCATTCGACGT
>Ga0136846_1209015_pt1 | contig 10280 bp, 11 predicted proteins | sample HopSoiMetagenom2_FD_96841 | JGI IMG/M metagenome (GOLD analysis project Ga0136846, IMG submission 96841) | Grasslands soil microbial communities from Hopland, California, USA - 2 Assembly 2016 (version 4) | ecosystem: Environmental > Terrestrial > Soil > Grasslands | place: USA: Hopland... | reverse complement strand
CGCCTGGTGGTGGCGGGGCGCAAACATGAAGCCGAAGCCGACCTCGTCGATGCAACGGCCAACCTGCTCGGGCTCAAGCTCGATGTTGACGCCGAGCGCCTCGAGCAGGTCCGCGGAGCCGCAGCGGCTGGTGTTGGACCGGTTGCCGTGCTTGGCGACCGCGCAGCCGGCCCCCGCCGCGACCAGCGCCGCCGTCGTTGAGACGTTGAAGGTGCAAGGGCCGCCGCCCGTCCCCGCCGTGTCGACCAGATCGGGGCGCGAGGCCGAGACCGGGGCCGCCAGCGAGCGCATCGTGCGGGCGAGCCCGACGAGCTCAGGCACGGTCTCGCCCTTCGCCCGCAAGGCGATCAGAAAGGCCGCGGTCTGAACCTCGCCGCTGCGTCCCTCCATGATCTCGGCGAGCACCGCGGCAGCGTGGTCGGCGGTGAGGTGATCGCCGGCGCAGACCGCGTCGATCGCGCGGGTGACGATCTCGTTGGGACCGTCCGCCATCAGTCCTCCTCGAGGAAGTTGGCGAGCAGGTGCTTGCCCTGCGGCGTCAGCACCGACTCAGGGTGGAACTGGACGCCCTCGGCGGGCAGCTCGCGGTGGCGGGCGCCCATCACGACGTCGCCGAGACTGGCGCTCAACTCCAGCTCCTCGGGCAGGTTGGGGTCAGCAACCAGCGAGTGGTAGCGGCCGGCGACGAACGGCTTCGGCAGGCCGGCGTAGACGGTGCGGCCGTCGTGCTCGATCTCCGCCTCCTTGCCGTGCACCGGCTCGCCCTGCACTGTGCGGCCGCCAAAGGCCTCGACCAGCGACTGGTGGCCGAGGCAGACGCCGAGCACCGGGGTGCCCGCTTCCGCGAAGCGGCGGATCGCCTCGACCGAGATCCCCGCCTCGGCCGGCGTGCAGGGCCCTGGCGAGACGACGAGTCGCTCGGCATCGCGGTCGAGCAGCTGATCGACCGTCGCCTTGTCGTTGCGGACCACGTCGAGCTCCGCGCCCAGCTCGCCCAGGTACTGGACCAGGTTGTAGGTGAAGGAGTCGTAGTTGTCGATTACGAGGACTTTCATCGTCGCCTCACGGCCAATCCGGCTGTTCGCAGGCCAGCTCGACGGCGCGGAAGACCGCCCGGGCCTTGTTGACCGACTCGTTGTACTCGTAGGCGGGCTTCGCGTCGGCGACGGTGCCACCGCCGGCTTGGACGTGAATCTGACCGTTCTTGACGACGACGGTGCGAATGTGGATGGCGGTGTCGAGGTCGCCGTTCCAGGACAGATAGCCAATTGCACCGCCGTAGGAGCAGCGCTTGATCGGCTCGAGCTCGTCGATGATCTGCATCGCCCGCACCTTCGGGGCGCCGGACAGCGTCCCCGCCGGCAGAGCGGAGCGCAGCACATCCATCGCCCCGACTCCCTCGCGCAAGTCGCCGGAGACCTGGCTGACGATGTGCAGGACGTGCGAGTAGGTCTCGACGACCATCAGCTCGTCGACGGAGACTGAGCCGTACTCGCAGACCCGGCCGAGGTCGTTGCGGCCGAGATCGACCAGCATCACGTGCTCGGCCCGCTCCTTGGGGTCGTTGACGAGGCGCTCGGCGAGGCGGCGGTCCTCCTCCTCGTTGGCGCCGCGCGGGTAGGTGCCGGCGATCGGCCTGGTCTCGACCGAGCGGCCGGTGACTTTGACCAACGGCTCCGGCGAGGCGCCGGCGATCTGGAAGTCACCGAACTCGAGGAAGTACATGTAGGGCGAGGGATTGACCGCGCGCAGGCCGCGGTAAATCGAGAAAGCCTCGACCGGGGCGGGCGCCGAGAAGCGCTGCGAGGGCACGACCTGAAAGGCGTCACCGGCATGGACGTAGGAGACGATCCGTTCGACCGCAGCTTCGAACTCCTCGCGCTCCATGTTCGAGCTGAACTGCGGCGGCTCGGCGACGGTCGGCCGCGCCGGGACGGGGACGGCGCCGCGCAGGCGCCGGCGGGCGTCCGCAATCGCCGCGGCGGCACGCTCGTAGGCGGCATCGATCCCGCCCTCGTCGTCGGCGAAGGCGCAGGCCATGATCGTCAGCTCGTGGCGCAGGTGATCGAAGACGAGCAGCAGGTCGGTGACCATCAGCGCCATGTCGGGCAGGCCAAGTGGGTCGGGATTCGGCTCGCCGAGCGGCTCGACGGTGCGGACCAGGTCGTAGCCGAAGAAACCGACCGCGCCGCCGGCGAACGGTGGCAGGCCCTCGACCGGGGCAAGCTCGAAGCTCGACAGACGCTCGGCGACCGCGCCGTAGGGATCGGGAGCGTCGCTTGAAGCCCCGTCGGAGTCGGTCAGCACGCCGTCGCTCCAGCGCAGCACCGAGCGCGGCCGGAAGCCGACGAAGGAGTAGCGACCGACCTGGCCCTGCTCGGCTGACTCGAGCAGGAAGCAGGGCGCGCCCTCCGGCTCGCCGGCACGCAGCTTGAGGAAGGCTGAGACGGGGGTCTCGCAGTCGTCGAGCAGGCGGGCGCAGACCGGCACGACGTTGCCCTGCTCGGCCAGCGCCCGCGCCTCCTCGAGGCTCGGCTCGAGCTTCAGCTCGGAGAGATCGCGCGCTCGTGTTCCCGAGGCACTGGGCATCATCAGATTGCCACCAGTACCTCGGTCGACTCGCTAGCGACGACGGCCATTGAGCACTTCCATCGCGGCGGACTGCGGGACCTCGCGCGCCGCGAGCAGGACGGCCAGGTGGTAGAGCAGGTCGGCGGCCTCTTCGGCGACGCGCTCGTCGGACTCCTCGCGCGCGGCGCGGACCACCTCCTCGGCCTCCTCCTCGACCTTTTCGCCGATCAGCTTGGGATCGTCGAGCAGCTGGACGGTATAGCTGCCCTCGGGCCGCTCGGCTGCCCGGCTGCGCAGCGTCCGCTCCAGCGTCGCGAGTGCCTCATGGACGACCGGCGCCGGCTCTCCCGCCGCAGGCGGAGCCTCCACCTCGGTCGCGGCGGAGCCGCCGATCTCGCGATAGAAGCAGCTGCGCTCGCCGGTGTGGCAGGCCGGCCCGGTCGGCTCGACCAGGGCGACGATCGCGTCGCCGTCGCAGTCGTAGCGAAGCTGGCGCAGCTTAAGCACGTTGCCCGAGGTTTCCCCCTTGCGCCAGATCTCCTCGCGCGAGCGGCTGTAGAAGTGCAGCTCCCGGGTCTCAACGCTCAGCCGCAATGACTCCGCGTTGGCATAGGCCAGCGTAAGCACCTCACCGCTGGCGTGGTCCTGGGCCACCACGGGGATGAGCCCCCGCTCGTCGAATTTAAGCTGCTCGAACACCGATCAATCCTAGCCTCGCCAAGGTGCAACGTTTTCTCCCCCCGGCAGGGGGACAAGGCGTTGCAGCCGAGGAGGGGCCTGTGTGGTGCAACGTTTTCTCCCCCTGGCAGGGGGACAAGGCGTTGCAGCCGAGGAGGGCCTGTGTGGTGCAACGTTTTCTCCCCCTGGCAGGGGGACAAGGCGTTGCAGCCCGATTGGTGGCGGTCGCTACTCGATTCCGAGCCGGTCGAGAAGATCCTCGTCCCGGCGCCAGTGACTTCGCACACGGACCTTGAGATCGAGGTGAACCTTGGCGCCCAGCTCGGCTTCGAGCGAGCGGCGGGCACCCGTGCCTATCTCTCCCACCTTGGCGCCACGCTTGCCGATCAGGATGCGCTTCTGCGACTCGGTCTCGGCCCAGACCTCGGCCTTGACGGTGATCAGGCCATCCTCGCGCTCGTCGACCTCTTTGACCTTGACCTCGACCGAGTGCGGGATCTCGTCGCGGGTGCGGTTGAGCACCTGCTCGCGGATCAGCTCGGCCAGCAGCAGCTCGCTGGACTGGTCGCTGTTGTCCTCAGGCGGATAGAGGTAGTGGCCCTCGGGCATCAGCTCCGCCATCCGCTCGACCAGCGCCGCCACACCCTCGCCGTTGCGGGCGCTGATTGGGAAGACCTCGTCAACTCCCTCGAGCTCTGCCGCCTGGGCCAGAACCGGGACCAGCTCGTTCGGCCCGAGCTGATCGACCTTGTTGACGGCACAGATCGTCGGCAGCTTGGAGCCCGCGCCGATCAGGGCGCGGGCGATGAAGCGGTCCCCCGGGCCAACGCCCTCCTCCCCGTTGATCACGACCAAGGCCAGGTCCGAGTCGGCGAGCTCACGCTCGACCCGCTTCTGCATCCGCGCGGTGAGCACGTCGCGGGGGCGCTGCACGCCGGGCAGGTCGACGAGGACGAGCTGGCGGCCAGCCTCCTCGTCGGTGTGGATGCCGCGGATCGCCCGGCGAGGCGTCTGCGGCCGCATCGAGACGATCGCGACGCGGCTGCCGACGATCTGGTTGACCAGGGTCGACTTGCCGACGTTGGGCCGCCCAGCGAGGCCGACGAAACCGGAGCGGGTCATGCCAGGCCTTCGAGCACGCCAGCTTGGAGTGCCAGCATCTTGCCCCCGTCGGTCTCATGGTCATAGCCGCAGAGGTGGAGCACGCCGTGGACAGCCGCCTCGATCACATCCGAGCAGTGCTCGCGGCATATCACCACGTCGCCCAGCTCGCGCGGGCCAGGCGCCGGCCCGGCGCCGTCGATCGGGAAGGCAAGCACGTCGGTCGGGACGTCCTTGTCGCGATGCTCGCGGTTGAGCTCACGGATGCGGGAGGAATCGACCAGCTCAACGGCAAGATGGCCGTCCGTGACCCCCACGGCGGCAAGCGCAGCGCTCACCGACTCGCGCAGATCCGCCGGCACGTCGGAGAGGTCCAGGCTCAAGAGCCCGGCGTCGGCCCGTGTTCGGCCCGCGCATCGCGCTCGCGGTTGCCGTGCTCGTCATAGGCGGCGACGATGCGCTGGACCAGCTTGTGGCGGACGACGTCCTCGCCGCCGAAGGTGATGAAGTCGATGTCCTGGACCGAGTCGAGGATGTCGCGGACGACGATCAGGCCGGAGCGCTGGTCGCTCGGCAGGTCGATCTGGGTGACGTCGCCGGTGACGACCATGCGCGAGTTGAAGCCGAGCCGGGTCAAGAACATCTTCATCTGCTCGGGGCTGGTGTTCTGCGCCTCGTCGAGGATCACGAAGGAGTCGTTGAGGGTGCGGCCGCGCATGAAGGCCAGCGGCGCCACCTCGATCACGCCACGCTCGAAGTAGCCGTTTACGCGGTCGGGATCGAGCATGTCGAAGAGGGCGTCGAAGAGCGGCCGGAGATAGGGGTCGACCTTGGCCTGGATGTCGCCGGGCAGGAAGCCGAGCCGCTCGCCGGCCTCGACAGCAGGGCGGGTGAGGATGATCCTCTGCACCTGCCGGTCGGCAAGTGCGGCGGCGGCCATCGCCACGGCGAGAAAGGTCTTACCGGTGCCGGCGGGGCCTACGCCGAAAGTGATCGTGTGCTTGCGGATCGAGTCGACGTAGCGCTTCTGGTTGAGGGTCTTTGGCGAGACCTTGGTGTTGCGATGGCGCCAGACGACGTCCTCGAGGATCTCCGCCGGGCTCTCCTCGGCGTCAAGCGCGCCGGTCACCGCTTCGATCGTGCCCGGCGCCACTTCGTGGCCCTGCTCGATCAGCTCGACCAGCTCGTCGACCACGGTCGCCGCAGTCTGCACGTCGTCGGACTCACCGTCGAGGGTGAGCACGTTGCCGCGCAGGTGGAAATCGCAATCGAGGTGACCGCGCAGGGCGCGAAGCACCGCGTCCTCGGAGCCCGCCAGCTCGGCGGCGACGCTGTTCTCGAGGGTGAGCTGCCTACGCGCCAAGCCGCTCCCGCACCGCCGCGCCGACCCGCTTGCCGTCGGCCCGCCCACCCAGCTTGGGCATCAGCGCCGACATCACCTGGCCCATCTGCTTCTGCTCGCTGGCGCCGGTCTCGGCGACCGCCGCATCGACCAGCTCGGCAAGCTCCTCGTCTGAGAGCTGCTGGGGCAGGTAGGCCTCGATCAGCTCAGCCTCGAAGTTCTCGGCGGTGGCCTGCTCGGCACGGCCGGCCTCGCCGTAGGCCTCGGCAGCTTCCAGCCGCTTCTTGCGCTCGCGCTGCAGCACCGCGACCTCGTCGCCATCGCCCAGCTTGGCGTCCTTCTGCAGCGAGTCGACGATCATCCGCAGGGCGCCCGCGCGCCCGCGGTCGCCCGCCTTCATCGCGGTCCGCACGTCTGCCTGCACCTGCTCGAGAACGCTCATCCGATCTAAGGGTAGTCGGCGGCGCGCGGGGCCATCAGCTCCCGCTCGAGATCTCGACTCGCTCGACCTCGCCCAAGGGCATCTGCAGAAAGCGGGTGCCGAGGTCGCAGAAGGAATCGACATCTCCGGTGCAAAGGAAGCGATAGGTGCCCTCGCTGTCGGCAGGGCGGGCGAGGCCGCGACGCTCCAAGGTTCGCTGCACAGCCGCCGCGACGGCGTGGCCACCGCTGACCAGGCGGATGTCGCGGCCGAGGATGCGCTGTAGCAGCGGCGCCACCAGCGGATAGTGCGTGCAACCGAGGATCAGCGTGTCCACCTCGGCTGCCTTGAGCGGCGCGCAGTAGGTGCGCGCCATCTCCACGACTGCCTCGTCGAAGGGCGAGCCGTCCTGAATGAAGGGCGCGAGGTCCGGCGCCTCTACTTCGGTCACCTCGAGCGCCCGGCCCTGTCCTTCCAACGCGTGGCGATAAGCCGCGCTGGCAACCGTATTCGGTGTAGCCAGCACGCCGACCTTGCCGTTGCCGGTGATTGCAGCGGCGATCTCCGCCTGCGGCTCGACCACCGGCACCACCGCCACGCCATGCTCGCCGGCGACCTGGCGCGCGGTCTCCTCGCCGATTGAGGTCGCGGTATTGCAGGCGATCACGAGCAGCTTGGCGCGGCCGCCGAGCAGCAGCTCGGCAATCTCCCTGATCCGTGCTCGCAGGTCGTCCGGATCCTTGACGCCGTAAGGAAACCAGGCCGTGTCGCCGAGGTAGACGTAGTCCTCCTCGGGCAGCGAGACCAGGCACTCGTGCAGGACCGTCAATCCGCCGACCCCAGAGTCGAACATCGCTATCGGCAGCGAAGGGTCGAGCTTGGCGCCGGCAGCGGGTGTAGCCATCAGGGCCGGCCTGCTAGAGGAATGGCTTGTAGGCCATGAAGAAGACCGTCACAACCACGATCAAGCCAGCGAGGCTGCCGACTTTGCTGAGTCGCTCCGATATCGCGGTGAACTCGGAGCTGAGCTCGTCCCCGGTCTTCAGATCCCGTTCGGCGAGCTCTCGTGCGCGTGCCGACTGTGGCCGGAAGAAGCCGTGTTGCAAGCCAAAGAGGACGATGATTGCCAGGAAGCCGACACCGACGAAGGCATCGCTCGTCTGCCAAGGGCCGTCGGCGAGCAGGTAGATCCCAGCCAGCAAGAGCACGAGCATGCCGGGAGTGACGAGGTAGCGATCGATCTTCTGGATGCCGGCGATGACCGCCGGGGTCGCCCGCGGGAATTGCGGCGTGACCGAGAAGAAGAAGGCGTAGCCGAACGTCGGCCCGAACGCCAGCACGACCGCGAGGATGTGGAGGAAGAGCGCGAGCTTGTAGCCGGGGTCGACGATCGTCGCAAGCATCGGGCCGAAACATATCGGTGCACACGGCGACCTGGCGACTTATCCGCGTATCTGACGGATAAGTCGCCACTCAGCTCCGCAGCAGGAGCGCGGCCCAGTCGCCGTCCAGGCGGCGGTCGGCCTCGGCAAAACCGCACGGGGCAAAGACTGCCGTGATCTCATCGAGCTCAGTCGGAAGCAGTCCCGAGCAGACCAGGGTTCGGGGAACCGGGAGGGGGTTCTCCGGAGCAACGGCGGGGAGGCTCCGGAGACCCCCCTCCCGGTTCCCTCCGCCAGCGAGCTGTTCGGCTACCACCCTCAGGACCGGGGCGGTCATGTTGGCGACTGTCGTTTGGGCCAACTCGGGCAGGCCCTCGCGCAGGTTGCGGCGTTCGAGCTCGATCGAAACGCCGTTTGCTTCGGCGTTCGCGGCGGCGGCTTCGATCGCGGGAGCCTCGTGGTCGTAGCCATGAACCGGGCCCCAGCCGAGCTTTGCTGCAGCGATTGCGAGGACGCCCGAGCCGGTGCCGAGGTCGGTTAGCGGTCGGTGGGCTTCACCAGTTTCAGCCAGCTCGAGCAAAAGCTCCAGGCAGAGCCGTGTGGTCGGGTGGGCGCCGGTGCCGAAGGCGCGGCCGGGGTCGACCACTACATCGATCGTGCCCTCGCGCGGCTCCTCCCACGAGGGTCGCAGCCAGAGGCGATCGCCGACCAGGAGCGGTTTGTGGAAGTCCTGCCAGCGGTCCGCCCAGTCGTCGGGGACCTCGGTCGCCACCACCTCGACCAGCCCGTCTCCCGCCGCCACCTCGATTTCCCCCAACTCCGGCAGCTCCCCCTCACCGCCGTAGATCGCGTACTCGACGTAGTCGGGCCCGCGCTCCTCCTCGACTCCGTTCGGCGCAAGCACGGTCAGCTCGGCCAGAACGATCTCGGCTTGCTCGGGCTTGCAGCGAACGGCGAGCCGGATCAACCGAAGGCTCTGCGCATGCGAGAGAAAAAGCTGTCGTCGCCCTGCTGGGATCGCAGGTTGCGGGCCTCGAGCGTCTCCTCCAGCTTTTCAGCCAGCTCGCGCTGCTCCTCGGAGAGATCGGTGGGAACGATCACGTGGATGACGATGCGCAGATCACCCGGTGGGCCGCCGTTCGCCCCGGGAAGGCCGTGGCCGCGGAGGGCGAACTGAGTGCCGTGCTGGACCCCCGGCGGCAGCTCGATCTCCCGCTCGCCCTCATGGCTCGGGATCTTGACCGATGCCCCCAGCATGGCCTGCAGGGCGGAGATCTCGACCGCGTGCATGAGGTCCTGGCCCCGCATCGGGCCGTGCCGCACCTCGAAGCCGAACGCACCGCCGAAGACCGCCGAGAAAATGTCCTCGACGGAGCTGAAACCTGCACCACCCGCTGGGAAGCCGCCCGAACGCAGGCCCTCGTGGCCGAAGCGGTCATAGGCCTGACGCTGATCCGGGTCGGAGAGCACCTCGTAGGCCTCCGCGGCGGCCTTGAATTTCTCCTCCGCCTCGGGGTCGTGGGCATTCACGTCGGGGTGCAGCTCGCGAGCCAGACGGCGGAACGAGCGCTTCACCTCCGCCTCGGAGGCGCCGCGCTCGACGCCAAGGATCTCGTAGTAGTCGCGGGGCATCGGTCTGATCAGCCGTCGTAGACGGTCTCGCAGTAGCGCGAAAGCTCGCGGGCGGCGCCGCGCACCGAGGCGATCGCCGTGGCGTAGTCCATCCGCAGCGGGCCGACGACGCCGACGGCACCGAGGTTGCGGTGGGCAAGACCGTAATTGGCGCCGACGACGCTGACCGAGCGCAGCTCCGGCTGGGGGTTCTCGCCGCCGATCCAGAGGAAGACGGAGCGCTGATCGAGGACCGAGCGCAGCATGCCAAGCAGGCTAGCCCGCTCCTCGAGCGCAGTCATCAGCCGATCGGCGCGCGGCAGGTCGGAGAAGTGCGCTTCGGAGAGCAGGCGCGAGGCGCCCTCGGTGTAGAGACTGTCGGCTGACTCCCCACCTTCCAGCTCGGTGAAGGCCGCGCTGAGGGCACCGATGAATCCCGCCTCGACTGGGCCCAGCTCCGGGTCGGCAAGGCGGCCGGCGATCATGCGGGCGCCGAGGCTCATCCCTTCCAACGACTCGTTGAGGTAGCTCGAGGCCCACTCGACCAGGCCGGGATCAACCGGCCCGGGGAAGTCGAAAACGCGCTTGGCGACGGCGCCGTTGGAGGCAATCGCGACCACCATTACCCGGCTCGGCTGCAGGCGCAGGACCTCGACCCGGCGGATCGTCGCCGCGGTCGTCTCGGCCGGCGCGGTCACCAGCGCCATCAGGTCGGTTACCTGAGCGAGCGCCGTGGTCGTCTCCCGCATGGCCGCGTCAATCTCCTTGCGCAGCTCCAGCTCGACAGCATTCTCGGCAGGCAGTCGGCCGGCCGCGAGCAGCGAGTTGACATGGCTTCGGTAGCCCATCTCGGTCGGCACCCTCCCCGCGGACGTGTGCGGATGGGTCAGATACCCGGCAGCCTCGAGCGCCGCCAGCTCCGCTCGCACGGTAGAGGCGCCCCAATCGACCTCAGCCCGGTCGGCAATCTCCTTCGAAGGCACCGGCCGTCCCGACGCGAGGTAAGCGTCAACAACAAGCTTGAGAATGAGCTCCTGCCGAGGCGAAAGCATGTCCTGGAGTCTAGGAGGAGTGGCGGGTGACCCTCTCAAAAAACTCGAGTGCGGCTCTGCCACTCGTTTTGAGAGGGGTAACCCCCCCCCCCACCCCCACAGCCGAACTTCCGCCCCGGCGT
>Ga0136846_1223616_pt1 | contig 10281 bp, 11 predicted proteins | sample HopSoiMetagenom2_FD_96841 | JGI IMG/M metagenome (GOLD analysis project Ga0136846, IMG submission 96841) | Grasslands soil microbial communities from Hopland, California, USA - 2 Assembly 2016 (version 4) | ecosystem: Environmental > Terrestrial > Soil > Grasslands | place: USA: Hopland... | reverse complement strand
GCCCGGCGCCGCGGTCGCGGCGATCCTCGGCGGCACCCAGAGCGAGAAGGTGCCGAGCTTCGCGGACTACCGGGCGTCCGGCGTGGCCGAGGAAGAGCTCAAGCTGGGAATCACTCCCTAGAACGCAGAAAGGCCGGTCTGCGCGCGCCCGAGGATGAGCGCGTGGATGTCGTGCGTGCCCTCGTAGGTGTTCACGGCCTCGAGGTTCAGCACGTGGCGGATCACGTGGAACTCGTCCGCGATGCCGTTGCCGCCGTGCATGTCGCGGGCCTTGCGCGCGATGTCCAGCGCCTTGCCGCACGAGTTGCGCTTGATGAGCGACACCATCTCCGGCGTCGCGCGGCCCTGGTCCATGAGGCGACCCACGCGCAGGCATGCCTGCAGGCCGAGCGTGATCTCGGTCTGCATGTCGGCAAGCTTGAGCTGGACGAGCTGGTTGGCCGCGAGCGGCTTGCCGAAGGCCTGGCGGTCCATCGTGTACTGGCGTGCCGCGTGCCAGCAGAACTCCGCCGCGCCGAGCGCGCCCCACGCGATGCCATAGCGCGCCTTGTTGAGGCATCCGAAGGGGCCTTTCAGCCCCTTCACGTTCGGCAGCAGGTGGTCCTGCGGAACGAAGACGTCGGCCATCACGATCTCGCCCGTGGGAGAGGTGCGCAGGCTGAACTTGCCCTCGATCTTCGGCGCGGTGAGCCCCTTCATCCCCTTTTCGAGCACGAAGCCGCGGATCTCGTTGGCGTCGTCCTTGGCCCAGACGACGAACACGTCGGCGTACGGCGAGTTGCTGATCCACATCTTGGCGCCGTTGAGGAGGAAGCCGCCGTCCACCTTCTTCGCGCGGGTGACCATGCTTCCCGCATCGGAGCCGTAGTCGGGCTCGGTGAGGCCGAAGCAGCCGAGCAGCTCGCCGGTGGCGAGCTTCGGGAGCCACTTCTTGCGCTGCTCCTCGGTGCCATACGCATGGATCGGGTGCATCACGAGCGAGGACTGCACGCTCATGCCCGAGCGGTAGCCGGAATCGACGCGCTCCACCTCGCGCGCGATGAGGCCGTAGCTCACGTGGTTCACGCCGGCGCAGCCGTAACCTTCGATGGTCGAGCCGAGGAAGCCCAGCTCGCCCATCTCGTTGAAGATCGCGCGGTCGAACTTCTCGTGGCGGTGGGCCTCGGTCACGCGCGGCAGCAGCTTTTCCTGGCAATAGGCGCGGGCGCTGTCCCGCACCATGCGCTCGTCTTCGCCGAGCTGGTCTTCGATGAGGAAGGGATCGTCCCACGCGAATGTGGGCTTGAGGTCGTTGGGCTTCATGGGCGCTCCACGGGCAAGCCGCCATTCTACTGCCGGGCTTCCCGCCCGCCGGCGGCCGGCGCACACTGGGCACCCACCGTCCCTGCACGGAGGTTCTCCATGAAGACAATTTTCTGCCTGGCGGCGTGCCTTGCCGCGCTCTCGGCGTCTGCCAACGGCGTCACCGACTGGAGCGCCGTCACCGAACGCTTTGCCACGGAAAAGCGGCCGTCGGGATCCTCCGAGGTCCTGATCGGGCTCGTGCATGCGGCCATGCACGACGCGGTCGCCGCAAGCGAGGGCGGCCTTCGTCCCATCCTCGCCACCGGGATGGCGCCGAACGGCGGCTCGCCGGACGTCGCTGCGGCCGTTGCGGCGCACGGCGTCCTCAAGGCGCGCTTGCCGGCGCAAGGCGCCGCGCTCGATGCCGAGCTCGAGCGCTGGATGGCGGCGCACGCGGGTGATGCCGACGCCGGCGCCGGCGCCGAAGCGGGACGGCAGGTCGCGCGCGCCGTGATCGAGGTCCGCGCCAACGACGGCCTCGACGCCAAGGCGGAATGGAAGGCCCAAGAGCGCGCGGCCGGCAGGTGGGAGCCGACGGCGCCAACCGCCCCTCTGGACCTGACGCTCGGGCGCGTCCCTCCGATCGGCGCGGTCGACCTCGCACGTCATCGTCCGTCCGCGCCGGAGCTCGAAGGCGAGGTGCGCTCCCGTGACCTCATCGAGGTACGCACGCTCGGGCGCAAGGAAAGCACGGCGCGCACGGCGCAGCAGACCGAGACGGCGATGTTCTGGAGCGACCACACGGCCACCCAGTACAGCCGGGCCGTGCGAGGCCTCGCGCTGGAGCGCGGCCTCGACACGCGGGAGAGCGCTCGCATGCTCGCCATGGTGCACGTCGCGACCGCGAACGCGCTCATCGCCTGCTTCGACACGAAATACCAGTACACCGCGTGGCGTCCGGTGCACGCCATCCGCGCTGCCACGCCTGCGGGCGAGGCGCCGTGGGATTCGCTCCTCAACGTGAACCATCCGGAATTCCCCTCCGGCCATTCGTGCTTCACCGGCGCCGTCACCGAGGGTCTCGCACGGTATTTCGGCACGCGCAAGGTGGCGATCACGATCACCAGCACGCCCATCAAGGCCACGCGGCGCTACGAAGATGTCGATGCGGTGGTGGCCGACGTGACGGAGGCACGAATCCTTTCGGGCCTGCACTTCCGCCAGTCGATGCTGGCGGGCACCAAGCTCGGCGCCGACATCGCGGCCGAAGTCGTCGCCCGCAACTTCTAGAACCGCTACAATCCGCGCCATCCGACGCACCGGGCACCGGTGCGTTTTTTTTGAGGAACCTGGAATGGCGAAGAAGCGCCTCACCGTCGAAGACCTGTGGAAGATCGACCGCGTCGCGCAGCCGGCGCTGTCGCCCGATGGCGCACAGGCGTGCGTCTCGGTCACCTCGTTCGACATGGAGGAGAACAAGGCCCGCGCGAGCCTCTGGCTGCTGTCGGCGTTCGGCGGCGAGCCGCGGCGCCTCACCTCCGCGGGAGAAAAGGACGGCGAGCCGCAGTGGTCTCCGGACGGCCGCTGGATCGCTTTCGTCGCCAAGCGCCCGCCCGCGGGAGGCGCGCAGGATGGCGACAAGGACCCGGCCCTCGATGAGGCGCAGGTTTACCTGATCGCGCCCGACGGAGGCGAGGCGCGGCGGCTCACGTCCATGCCCACCGGATGCTTCGGCATTCGCTGGTTCCCGGATTCGCGCCGCATCGCGTTCATCTCGCGGGTATGGCCCGACACCCGGCTCGCCAAGCTCGCGAAGCGGTATCGCGACCACAAGGACGACAAGGTCAAGGCACACGTGGCGGAGCATTCGGCCTACCGCTGGTGGGACCATTGGCTCACCGACGGCCGCGTCGCACACGTCCTCACCGTGGACTTGGACAGCGGCAAGGTGCGCGACCTCTTCGAGGGCACGCGCTACGAGCTGGTCGACGCGGACGCCTCGGCCTTCTACTACGACATCGCGCCGGACGGGCAGGAGCTCGCCTTCGCCTTCGATCCCGCCGAAGACAAGCGCTTCGACCACGACACCGAGATGGTCGCGCTCGACCTGCGCTCCGGGAAGTTCCGCTCGCTCACGCGCGGCTCGAAGCTCTCGCTCGACCACCCGAGCTACTCGCCCGACGGGCGCTACCTCGCGATGCTCGCGCAGGACCGGCGCAAGAGCCCCATCGCGCTGCATCGCCTGGCGCTCTATGACCGGCGGCGCGAGCGGCTCGATGTCGCCTCCAGCGGCTGGGACCGCTCCGTGCACGCGCCACTGCGCTGGGACGCCGCAGGAAAGGCGATCTTCTATGCGGGGGAAAACGACGCGCGCCAGCATCTCTATCGCTGGACCCTTGGCAGCCGGCGCCCCGACATCGTGGTCCAGGGCGGGATCGTGTCCGATTTCGACGTGTCGGGCGACTCCGTCGTGTTCGTGCGCAACACCATGAGCACGCCGCCGCAGGTGTTCTCGTTCGCCGCCGGGGCCGGCGAGCGGCGCATCGACCGGTTCAACGATGAGGTGATGCGCGGCATCCCCCTGGGCGAGGTGCGCGAGATCCACTTCGAGGGCTTCAACCGCGAGAAGGTCCAGGCATGGGCGATCTATCCGCCGGACTTCGACCCGAAGCGCAAGTGGCCGCTGCTCCACAACATCCACGGGGGCCCCCACGGCATCTGGGGCGACAACTTCCATTTCCGCTGGAACAACCACCTGTTCGCCGCCATGGGGTACGTCGTGGTCTGCGTGAACTACCACGGCTCCTCGTCCTTCGGCGAGCGCTTCATGCAGAGCATCGAGCACGAGCTCGGACGGCGCGAGCTCGCCGACGTCGAGGCGGCCACCGACTTCATGCTGAAGCAGGGCTACATCGACCGCGAGCGCCTCGCCGCCGGGGGCGGAAGCTATGGCGGCTACATGGTGGCGTGGATGAATGCGCTCACCAAGCGGTACAAGGCATTCGTTTGCCACGCCGGCTGCTTCGACTGGGTGTCGATGTTCTCGGGCGATGCCTGGTACTGGTTCCCGAAGGAGCTGGGCGCCTGGTACTGGGACGACATGAAGAAGGTCGAAGGTCAGAACCCACGCGCGAAGATGAAGGCCATCACGACGCCCACGCTCGTGATCCACGGCGCGCTGGACTATCGGGTGCCCGGGGACCAGGGCTTGCAGTACTACAACACGCTGAAGGCGAAGGAAGTGCCCGCGCGCCTGGTGTTCTTCCCCGACGAGAACCACTGGATCCTCAAGCCGCAGAACTCGCGCCTCTGGTATCGCGAGTTCGAGGCGTGGCTCAAGCGGTACGTGGGCCCCGGGGCAGGCAAGCGCGCGGCGAAAAGGCGCTAGAGAAGGTAGAGCGCGACGCCGAGGATGACGCACACGGCGGCCGTCACGGCGGTGCGCATGTCGACGAACCACGAGGGGATGAGCCCCTGGCGCGCGAGCCAGAGGTCCGCCCCCCAGACGACCACGAAGAGCGCGAGCGCCGCGCCAACCTGCCACCGGGGCGACGGCGCCCAGAGGATTCCCCAGGCCGCGAGCGCGGGAATGGTCGACAGGCCCAGGCCCACGGCGCGCGTGCGCTCGGTGCCACCGCGCTCCTGCAGCGCGAGGCCCCACTCGATGCCGCCGAGGTAGGACAGGATCACCGCCGCGAACGTGACCAGCGCCGCGATCGCCGGCACGCGGATGTGCGACTGGTTGGACAGCAGCATCGCCGTGATGCCCGCGAGGATTACCGCGCCGGCCATGGAGAAGATCCAGACGATGCGGCGAACCATCAGTCGGCCCTGGCGCCCGACGCCTTGATCACGCGCGCGTACTTCTCGGCTTCCGTGCGGATATAGGCGGCGAATTCCGCGGGCTGGCTGCCCACGGGCTCCGCGCCCAGCGCGAGCAGTCGTTCCTTCACCTGCGGCATCGCCAGCGCGCGCGTGAACTCGGCGTGCAGCCGGTCGACGACCTCGCGCGGCGTGTTCGCGGGCACGAAGAGCCCGAACCAGGTGTTGATGTCGAATCCGGGGAGGCCCGATTCCGCGATCGTCGGGAGCTCCGGAGCGAGCGATGTGCGCGCCGCCGTGGTGACCGCAAGCGCGCGCACGCGACCGGCGCGCACCTGGCCCAGCGCCGAGGCGAGGTTGTCGAACATGAGCTGGATCTGGCCGCCGATGAGGTCGTTCATCGCCGGGGCTGCGCCCTTGTACGGCACGTGCGTCATCTCGATGCCTGCGAGCGTCTTGAAGAGCTCGCCCGCGAGATGGCCGGCGCTTCCCGTGCTGCCCGATCCGAAGTTGAGCTTGCCCGGGTTCGCCTTGGCGTAGGCAATGAACTCGCGGACATTGCCCGCCGGGACCGACGGGTTCACCACCAGGACATTCGGTGTCGATGCGATCTGGGTGACCGGGATGAAGTCGCGGACGGCGTCGTACGGCATGCTGGAGTACAGCGTCGGGTTGATCGCGTGCGTCGCCACCGCGCCCATGAGGATGGTGTAGCCATCGGCTGGCGACTTCGCCACCGCGTCCGCGCCGATGTTGCCGCCGGCCCCGGGCTTGTTGTCCACGACGATGGGCTCCTTCACCGACTCGGAGACTTTCTGCGCGAGCAATCGCGCGACCGTATCCAGCGGTCCGCCGGCGGGGTAGGGCACCACGAACCTGATCGGCTTCGACGGGTAGGCCTGCGCGTTGGCGGCTCCCACCGCGAAAAGCATGAACCACAGAGGCCACAGGGACCACCGGCGAAGGCGCCGTCGCGTGGTGGCTTCGCGAATTTCTGGGCGGTCTGTCTTCAACGCTTCAATCCTTCAACGCGCGGGCAACCGCGGCGACGAGCTCGTGGACCATGTCCTCGTCATGATAGACGCCGAAGCCGAAGCGCAGGCGCCGGTCGCGGCGATCGATCAGGACCTGCTGCGCCTTCAGCCGCTCGTTCACGGCCTGCGCACCATCCACGTCGAAGACCAGGAAATTGCCGCGCTGCACGCCGGCGGGCGGCAGGAGGTGCGAAGCGTCGAAGGGGGTCGTGCCGACGCGCGCGAGGTCGTCCAGGAAATGCTTCTGCATCGCCGTGGAATGGTGATGGATGTCCGCGACCGAGGTGCCGGTCGAGGCGAGCCAATCCATGGCGGCATTCAATCGATAGACCCCGGTCGGGTCGAACGTGGCGCCCCAGAAGCGCATCGCGCCGGGGCCGTAGGGAACGCGCTCGCCGGGCTTGCCGGTGAGCGTGTCGAAGGAGGCGAACCAGCCGGTATCCACGGGCCGCAGCTCGCAGCCGGGCGGGATGCACAGATACGCGGCGCCTTCGCCCGCCATCGCGTACTTGTAGCCGCCGCCGAGATAGAACGCACGGCGGTGGACGCGCGCGAGGTCGACAGGGATGGCGCAGAACGCGTGGTAGCCATCGACCGCGACGATCGCGTTCGCCGGCGCCGCCTCGCAAATGGCCTCGAGGTCCTGCACCACGAACGCCGAATCGAAAAACACGTGGGAGAGCCATATGAGGTCCCATTCCCCGGAGCGCGCGGCCTCGCAGAAACGCTCGGTGAAGGTGTTCCATGGCGCCCCCGGGATCTCGGTGGCATGGACGCGCCCGGACTCCTGCAGCCGCCGCGTCTGCCGGCGGAAGGAGTGGAACTCGTGGGCCGACGTGAGCACGCGGACGGGGCGGTCCACCTCGATGCACGAATAGATCCGCGTGACGAACTCGTGCGTGTTCGCGGCGAAGGCCACCTGCCCCGGGTCGGAGAGGCCGAGGATGCGCGCCACGTGGGCCTGCGCCTTCGGCACCACCGTGCCGAACACCTGGTCCCACTTGCGGTCGGTGCGCGTCGCGGAGTCGCGCCAGTACTGCGCGTGGCCGGCCTCGGTCGCGTCCGGCCAGGGGTGATGGCTGTGCGCGGAGAAGTGCAGCAGGCCGGGGTTGGCCTCGAAAAACGTGCGGAAGTGGCGCGCGAGCACCGCGATCAGTCCTTGATGGCTTCCACGTTGATGCGCAGCTTGACCTCGTCGGCGACAAGGGGAATGCCGGTCTTGATGCCGAAATCGCCGCGCTTCACGGTGGCGCTGAAGTCCTCGCCGCATACCCTCTTCCTGGTCATGGGATGGTCGGCACAGTTGAAGTACTCCGCCTTGAGCGTCACCGGCTGTGTCGCGCCATGCATGGTGAGCTCGCCCTTCACGGCGGCGACCTTGTCCCCCTGGAACGAGAACTCTTTTGCGCGGAAGACGATCTCGGGATACTTCGCGACATCGAAAAAATCCTCGCTCCTCAAGTGCTCCTCGAGCTTGGGGTGCCCCGTGCTGATGGATGCCGCGTCGATGGTGATCTCGGCGCTGCCCGTCTTCGCGGCGGAGTCGAGGGTGATCCTGCCAGCCGTGCGGTTGAAACGCCCCCGCTGTATCGAATATCCCAGGTGGCCGATCTCGAAGGCGGGAAAGGTGTGGTCCGGGTCGAGCGTGTACGACTGGGTCTGCGCGCGGGCGGGCAGGACCGCGGCGATGGCGGTCGCGGCGATGATGAGCGACTTCATGGAACTCCTATCTTGCGGGAAGCACGAAACGGAAGCGGACCAGCACCTCGTCGGCGACGGTGTCGGTATCGGACCACGAGCCTTCGCCGATCTTGTACTGCAGGCGCTTCATCGGGAACTGCCCCTCGACGATGCGCAAGCCGCCGGACTCCGCGAGGGTGAAGGGCGCGACCACGTTCTGCGTCGCCCCCTTGATGGACAGTGCGCCGGAGGCCTCGTACTTGTTGCCACCCAGCGGCTTCACCGACGTGGCGACGAAGCGCGCCTTGGGGAAGCCCGGGACGTCCAGCCAGGCCTTCTTCTTGACCTCGGTGTCGCCCTCCACGCTGCCCAGGTCGATGGAGCCCAGGTCGACCTCGAACTCGGCCTTCGTGGCCTCGGGCTTCTTCGGGTCGAAATCGACCGTCGCGTCGAAGCGCTTGAACTCGCCCTCGACGGGGACGTTCATCTGCCTCGAGACGAACTTGATGGAGCTTTGGGCGGCAATGATCTTCTGCGGCGCGGCGGCGGCCGCCAGCGATGCGGCAAGGAGGGTGGAGAGCAGGGCGCGGATCATGGGGTTCTCGATAGGGGAAGCATGCGGACGAGGACGTCGTCGCGGTCGATGAAGTGGTGCTTGAGCGCGGCGGCCGCGTGCACGACGATCACCGCGGCCATGCTGTAGTTGATCCACCGGTGGAGCGCCCGCAGCACGTCGGCGAGCTCCTTGTTCTTCTGCAGAAGGTCGGGAATCGGCAGCACGCCAAGATACACGGTTTGGAACCCCGAGGCCGAGCTGAAAAGCCAGCCCGTGAGCGGCGCGGCGAAGAAGAGGATGTACAGCAGCACGTGGGAGACGTGCGCGGCCATCGCCTCCCACGGCTTCATCGCTGCCGGAAGCGCGGGGGCCGGATGGAAGAGCCGCCACAGCAGGCGGGCCGAGGCCAGCACGAAGATGGTGATGCCGATCCACTTGTGGAACGAGAAGAACCTGAGCTTCTGCGGCGACAGCGGCAGGCCCACGGTGTAGAGCCCGAAGCAGAGGTTGAAGAGGATGAGCGCGGCGACGATCCAGTGAAACGTGATCGCGGCGGGTGTGTAGCGAGTGGGCGTCATGGGGCGCGCGGCAGGATCGCCACGAGGTAATACACCGCCGCGGCCGACAAGGCGGCCGCTACCGCGGCGAGCCAGCGCGGGGCGAGCCGCGGCGCCGCGCGCGACTCGCCCATCCCGTGGACCATCGGGCCGATGAGATCGCGCCGCAGCGCCCATTGGTAGATGGCGATCGCGGCCACGTGCAAGACCACGAGTCCCACGACGAGCCACTCGTTGGCGGAGTGGATCCGCGTCATGAGGCGCACCGTCGCCTCCGACGCCATTTCCGCCAGCGGCCCCTGGGTCCGGATATCGTCATCCGCGAAAAGTCCCGTCGCGGCCTGCGCCAGCAGGGCACCGACCATGGCGAGCACCATCCAACCGCCCAGCGGATTGTGTCCGGTGAAGGGCGCCGGCGATCGGGCGAGCAGCGTCCGAGCATATGCCGAGCCCGCACGAAGCCCCCGCACGAAGCGGCTGAAGCGTGCGGTCTCGCTTCCCACGACGCCCCAGGCCAGCCGGAAGAGCAGCAGCGCGAGGATCGCGTAACCGCTCTTCAGGTGCCACGGCATCCAGCTGGAGCCGAGCTTGCCGGTCGCGAAGGAAAACACCACCAGGATCGCGAGCGCCCAATGGAAGAGGCGCGTCGGGAGGTCCCAGACGCGAACGCGCATCTATTTCCTGCGGTAATCGTCGTGGCAGGCGCCGCAGGCGTCCCCAGTGGCGTCCACCGCCTTCTTGAGGCTCGCGGCATCGGTGCGTGCAGCCTGCGGCAGCTTCTGCGCCTCGGCGACCATCTTGTCCATCTTGGCGTCGAAGTCGGCGCGCTTCTGCCAGATCTCGGGGCGCGCGCGCGTCTCGCCCACCTTGTCCGTGCCCTCGCCGAAGAAGCGCTTCGGGACCTCCGAGAGGTTGGCCACCCAGTCGGCGGCCTTGCCCGCCTCGTCCTGGTTGTAGGCGCGCTTGCCCTCGGCCATCGCCTCGAGCGTCGCGAAGTTGTAGTTCATGAGGGCGTAGGCCGACTTGCGCAGCTTCACCTGGCTTTCGGGCTTGAGCGCTCGCTCCTGGGCGAGCGCGATGGCGGCGGTGGCGGCAAGGCCGGCGGCGGCGATGGCGAAAACCTTCATGTGCGGCATTTCCTTTCGGGGTTGCGAGACAATGGGCGCTGAACTCTAGCATCGCGGGAACCGGCATGACGGCCACACGCACCGAGAAGGACACCTTCGGGCCCATAGAAGTGCCGGCTGCGAGGCTCTGGGGCGCGCAGACGCAGCGCTCGGTAGAGCACTTCCGCATGGCCAGCGAGGGCAAGCCCCGGCAGGCGGTCGAGGCGCTGGCGTCGCTCAAG
>Ga0136846_1218693_pt1 | contig 10282 bp, 12 predicted proteins | sample HopSoiMetagenom2_FD_96841 | JGI IMG/M metagenome (GOLD analysis project Ga0136846, IMG submission 96841) | Grasslands soil microbial communities from Hopland, California, USA - 2 Assembly 2016 (version 4) | ecosystem: Environmental > Terrestrial > Soil > Grasslands | place: USA: Hopland... | reverse complement strand
CGGTTGCAAAAGGAAATAGTGAAAGCCAGAAAAGTAAATGCAGGTTCGCCCATAATAACTTGCCGTCCACATGATCTACTATATGCCAGAGATGGTGGTGGTTATTCCAATAAATACCTACGTAAATAAAGCTGAGTACATAACTCAGGAATACCGGAGCTAATGGCTTTAAAGCCGATATGTGTTCATCATGCGGGATCTTAAGCTCTAACACCATAATCGTAATGATGATTGCAAACACGCCGTCGCTGAACGCTTCCAACCTGGTTTTTTTCATTCAAATTATTTAAGCAATTAAAGACTGGTCGCTCAATATAAAGAAGAAATGTCAATGTGCTATTTGCCACAAGCCTGCTTCGGATATGCCTGGACGTGGCCAATGGTTGACAAGGATGATCAATTTTATTACAGAAGTTGTTTGGATGACGCTCTCAGGTTCAGCCACATGGCACAGGATTTTCTTTTATTTTCTAAAACCTTCATCATTTGGAATCACCACAACTTAGAGAAATGATCAATTTTTCGAGGCGTGCCCGCTTCGAAGACATCGAACCCGCAACAATTGATCAGCTAAAGAAGCACATATTAGATTCCATAGGTTCCCTCATATTCTCACTCAAGCAGGAAGTGCCGAAAAAATTGATGAGGCAGGTGGCTAAAATCGAGGAGGAAACCGGCATCATTCCTATCCATCAACTTACAGTGGATAGGCTTGCAGAATTATATACTGCTTTAATCCGCTATCCTGATTTCATGGATAACTTCTTAGGTAAACACGCTACTTGTCATCCATCAGATAACCTTGGTGTATTACTGGCAGCAGGCAGACATAAAAAGGCAAGCGGCCAACAGTTCTTGAAAGCAATGGCTATCGCCTATCAATTGATTTGCCGGTTGACTGAAAAGTTCCCAGTGATGACAAAGGGGTTTGACCATACCGTGCTGTTGAATTTTTCGGCTATGATAGGTGTGGCTGAAATCCTCGGACTTTCAAAAGAAGAAACCCGCCATGCATGTGGAATGGTTGGATGCACCGTTAATCCATTAGTGACGTTGCGAGCCTCTTATACATCCGAGTGGAAAGGGTTTGCTTCGTCGTGCACCGCTTTCAATTGCATCAATAAAGCGTATTTGGCCATGGAAGGCATGACCGGACCATATTCAATATTCGAAGGACCGATGGCCATGAATAAGGTAATGGAAATGGAACTGGTGCATAACTGGAACCATGAAGAAGAATTCGAATTGATCAAGAGGTGCATACTCAAGAGTTATAATAGCGAGGTACACTCTCAATCTCTTGTGGAAGGAATTCTCGAACTGGCCCAACAAAATAATATAGATGTGTTGTTGGTAAAGGAAATCAAGGCGACCACATTTTTAACGGCATATCATATAATCGGTGGAGGCGAATATGGTGACAGAAAAGTTGTTGTGAATAAAGAACAGGCAGATCATAGCCTTCCCTATTTGCTGGCTGTCGCACTCCTCGATAAGCAGGTTTACCCGGAACAGTTCTCAATAGACAGAATCAATTCAGCGGATGTACAGGAGTTGTTGAAAAAAGTTGAAGTGACCACATCTTTTCCTCTAAAAGAGCCAAGAAAAATTGTAAGTAAACTGGATTCCTATACGGAGGCGTATCCCGATAAGATGATGGGTAAGATCGAAATCAGAACTAATGATGACAAAAAGTTTGAAATAGAAAAAGAAGATTACGCGGGTTTCTTTACGCGCCCGATGGAATGGGAAAAGGTGCAGGAAAAGTTTAAGAGACTAACAAGCGGTATAATCACGGACGCACAACAACAAAAGGTGATCTCAACTGTAATGGATTTTGAAAACAAAAAAGTAAATGACCTAACGGAAGTGTTCGAAAATGTTGAGATCGACAGCTGAGATATTTTATTATCGATATGGGACAGCTTCGGATTCTCCTTTCACCTGCCTGATTTTCTCCTCAAGCTGAGCAATTCTGCCGAGCACGTCCGCAAGTACACTGCCTACTGCTCCATCTTTAATTGCCAATTGATATCGGACATATTGATTCGTTAGTTCTCGTTCGAGCGATTTGATATCAACTTTCTCATGATTATTTTTCATATACAGCATTTCATCTCTGGACTTATTCTTCAATAAATGAGCCAGAAGTTGTTGAGGCTGAGAAGGCTGGCGGATACTTATGCGTCTTCCAACTAGTGCCATAATAATTGCGCAGCCTGTTTTCTAATTCGTCTCTACTCGTAGCATAAAATTCCTTCCGATAAATAGTCCAACCGATAAATACTTCATTGATGCCAGCTGACAGCAGCGTGGAAAAAAAGAAACAATTTTTTTATTTACAGATCACAAAATCTTCGCGTTAGCTTGATCTATCTACAAAAAAACAGAACAACCTAACTCATTTTTCTTCCCAACTCAAGGCATGCTTTTTTTACGCAGTTTGGGTAAACATTTTTATGGCAGACGATAAAAACATCCGAGACCAAAGAGACCGCAGCCGAGTAGCAGGAGATGAAGATTATGAGATAGATTACATGGTTGAGAAAACTGGCGCTACCCGTGAACAGGTAGCTCAGGCAATCAAAGCGGTCGGCAACAACAGGCAAAAAGTTGAGGAATATTTGAGAAATAAAAAGTGATACGTTAATACCCTCCCTAAACCTTTCGCCGCCGGGTTGAACTTTTTTATGATGGAATGGAACTGTGGAAGAGCCCGGCGGCACAATTTATTTCTTAAACCGCAAAATTCTTATCGCGGGAACTGTATCGTGGTTCTTGCTGTTATACTAATGTAACAAACCGCTCATGGTACGATCTGTCGAGCGCTTCCCGATGATCAGGATGTGCGATGCTGATCAACGCCTTTGCACGCTGCTTAAGGCTTTTCCCGAACAGATTCACGATACCAAATTCGGTTACTACCCAGTGCATGTGCCCTCTTGTAGTCACAACACCCGCTCCTTCCTTTAAGAACGGAACAATTCGAGTTTGCATCTTTGATGTGATCGAAGGCATCGCGATGATAGGTTTGCCGCCCTCGGACAGGGAAGCCCCCCGCATAAAATCCATCTGCCCACCTATTCCGGAATATTGAAAAGTTCCTATCGAATCTGCGCAGACTTGCCCAGTGAGGTCGATCTCAATTGCGCTGTTGATTGCCGTAGCTTTTGGATTCCTGCGGATGACGCTTGTATCATTTACGTAACTGATATCCATCACGCGGATCTCCTGGTTGTCGTGAACAAAATCATATAATTTTCTCGTTCCTACAAGAAAGCCGGTAACCGTTCGCCCCGAATTCAGTTTTTTCCGGCTATTGTTGATCACTCCTTTTTCCATAAGAGGAATAATACCATCAGAGAGCATTTCGGTATGAATTCCAAGATTTTTGTGTTGCATCAGGTTTCTTAATACCTGGTCCGGAATGCTGCCAATACCCATTTGCAGTGTAGCCCCGTCTTCTATTAATGAAGCCACATTCTTTCCAATTGTTTCTGTAATGCTGTCTTTTTTGGAAGAATAATCTACCTCAGGTAATTCGGCCTCATGATATACTAAAGCATCGATTTTACTGGTATGTATGAATCCGTCGCCATGCGTTCTCGGCATCTTTGGATTCACTTGAGCGATAATATATTTAGCTGTTTGAACTGCTGACAATGCAATGTCAACAGAAGTGCCGAGAGTGCAGAACCCGTGAAGGTCCGGTGGTGAAACCTGCACCAACGCCACGTCCAATGGAAGAAAATTATTCCGAAACAATTGTGGGATCTGGCTCAAAAAAACCGGAACATAATCGCCATGATCACTGTTCGCAGCAGCGCGCGTATTCGCAGATACAAATAACGAATTGATATAAAAACTTTCCTGGAATTCCGGATTATCAAAATCCACGTCTCCAAGAGTGGTGATGCTAATGAGTTCAACCTCCTTTAGCTCGTTATGCCTCGCTTGCAGAGCTTTTAATAAGTGGACGGGTGTAGCTGCGCTACCGTGTACAAATACCCGATCACCACTCCTTATCTTTTTTACTGCTTCCTCAGCAGGAATATATGTTCCCCATTTCATCTGTAAATGTTTTGAAAAAAAAATTCTGATATGACTCGTGCTTTCTTTTAGAATGCATTGCCTGCATGGAATCCGATAGAGATGCAAGCTATGACAATCCCGAGATCAATGAGTATGCTAAGCAAGAAAATGGGGATCGTAATTTTTGTAGGCAAGGCAGCCAGGTTAGTGACCAGGGCCATCGCCATAGACATAGTGGCAAGCATAAACAAGATAATGTTTGTCCCCGCCAGAAGAACTGCGAGTATCGTTAATGGAGTAAGAATGCACCCATGCGCCACCAACACAATGCCCAACCATAATAATCGATATTCACTCTGTCCTTTACACCAGTTATAAAAATTGGAAAGAAGGGAAGCTTTTGATACGGTTTCAGTTAAACCACGAGTAAGAATTAGTGTTGACATGATCTGTAATTTTGTAGGCACAAAATTGATCATATCCTGGCAGCGCGGAGATAACCAGTATAAGGTTAAAAGATGATTTTCGTCAGGTGGCGTTATCTTTTCTTCCCAATACATCAGCTGCAAGAAACACCAGGCCAATCATCAACCAGAATAACGCCTTTAGCCAGTTGCGCGATTGAAATGCCTCTAACATGCTAACCCCAAAGAATAGAATGAAAACAGTGAAGTTCGTTCCGAATTTTATTCTCCTCATAATTCTGCTTCAATTTAGTTGGTTCGAAAAAATCAAATTGTTCCGCTAGCAGATGCACCCCTTTATGTTGCGATCCGACCGTCTATTTATTCAATATCCAGCGTAAACTTCAAGATCAATCAGTTAGTGAATACCCTTAGTCATAGGGACCAATACTTCGTAGATTTACGAGAAGTATACTTACATCTTTTACGAAAATTTTTCGTTGAGCATCAATATTCTATCGACGAACGGACACATAAATTCGACGAATGGACGAAAAACCCTTGCAAGATCAAGGGGCGGATTATACTTTTACTTCAGCAACAGAGACGTACCAAATAAAAAACATTTAAAACACCGTATATGAAAACTCTTACAAACATCAACAGCAACGCAAAAGTAGCCTTACTTGCTACATCTTTCCTTTCAGTAGTTATGTTCTTCAATTATATCGCACAAGCTTAATACAGCTGACCATTCGCGATAATTCGTATAATTCGTGTACTCTAAAAACCTGACAAAATGAAAACTTTCAACATCAACAACAACGCAAAAGTAGCTTTACTTGCTACCTCTTTCCTTTCAATAGTTATGTTCTTCAATTATATCGCACAAGCTTAAGAACACACTGCCAGCTTACTCCCTCAAGCTGTGATCAATTATTGTTCTTCATCCGCGATCATCAGCATCAAATAGCTTTACTGAATACTTCCTTTCCCTTCTTAACTTTTCCAAGATATAAATCGAAGGCGCTGCAAACATTTCTTATAAAATAGTGCCCCTGCTCAGTAAGTTTTACACCAGAACTATTCCAGCTCACCAGTCCATCCTTTTCGAGTTCTCTTAAAATTGGGAAGCTGTGCTCCTGAAGAAGTTCCTGTTCCCTTTCACGAAAAGTCGTTTTCCCTTTACAAGCAATATCCAGTATATAATTCTTGAACGCGACATCGGTTTCTGTGAGCAGGTATCCCTTTTGAATTGGAAATTCCCCTTTCTCTACTGCTTCATAATAATCATGCAGTGTTTTTGAATTCTGCGCATAAGCATCACCCGTGTCACTGATGCTGGAAACACCCAAACCCATCAATAATCCTGAGCGCTGTGTGCCATAGCCCATGAAACTCCGGTGAAGTTGGCCCAGGCTCCATGCTTTGTATAAATCATCTGAAGGCAGTGTAAAATGGTCCATGCCCACGTCTACATATCCATGCTGTAGCAGCAATTCTTTTCCTTTCATATACAGAGCCAGCTTTTCTTCCGGCGAAGGCAGGTTCGTTTCGTCAAAGAGCCGTTGTGCCTTACTCGTCCAGGGAACATGAGCGTAACTATAAAACGCAATCCGGTCGGGCATCAGTTGTATTACTTCGTTGATTGTTCGCTCAATGCTTGGAACCGTTTGCAAGGGCAAACCATAAATAAGGTCGAAATTGATGGATGTAAATCCAACTGCCCGCGCATCCTGCGTGGCTTTAATGACGTTTTCAAATGGTTGGATGCGGTTGATGACCCTTTGCACTTCGGCGTTATTATCCTGCACTCCAAAACTGATGCGCCTGAATCCTTTATCATAGAGCATTTTCAACTGCCCAATGCTAGTATGATTCGGATGTGCTTCAATGCTGAATTCATGTTGCGGGTGAAGAATACTGCGTGATAAAATCAGGTCAATGACACGACCGAGATTCTTTGTCGAAAAGAAAGTTGGAGTCCCTCCGCCCAGGTGTAATTCCCTTATCACTGGTGTTTGATTCATCAGCTTCTTGTATAGCTTCCACTCCTTTTGAAGAGCCGATAAGTATTCCTCCTCTACCTTATGATTTGTTGTAATCTTTTTATTGCAGCCGCAGTAAGTACATAGAGATTCACAAAATGGAAGGTGAACGTAAATCGCGATTCCATTCTGATGGTTTTCCTGGTCGAATCTTGCAGAGAACCGGGAAATCCAGTCGTCGATATTTAATTGCTCTTCCCAAAAAGGGACAGTAGGATAACTCGTGTATCTCGGTAGTGGCTGATTGTATTTTCGGATCAATAACGTATTTACGCTTTCCCTCTTCATCTAACGAAGTTAGCAGGACGCCGAGGCGGCGAATATGAGGAATGTTATCTGAAAAGCAGATATTTATCAGTCAGGCGGCTGTTCTTAATACAGAAGGTGCTTTAATTTTTCGATATCATTAACGATTATCTTGCCGCTCTTGATATCAATGTTCTTCTCTGCCTTGAAGTCGCTCAATGTTCTGATCAACGACTCAGTGGCCGTTCCAACGTACTGCGCAATATCTTCCCGCGAGATCTCAATGGGGTTCGCATTTCCTTCCAACCTGAATTTGGTTACAATATCTACCAGGGCTTTAGCAACCCTTTTGCGTAGCGAGCTATAAGCAAGGCTGAGCAGCCGATCTTCTTTATCTTTCACATTTTGTGTGATGATGTGAATGAATTTGCTTGCGATGCTAATATCATTATAAACCATTTGTAGGAAATCATCTTTCGGGATAAGCATGATTTCTGCATCTTCCAATACACTTGCACTGTCTTCATAGTTTTTATCTTCTATCAATGCGGTATATCCCAGGAAATCTCCATCGGCGTAAAGGTTAGCGATATATTCCTTTCCCTCTTCGTTTGTCTTGAAACCCTTCACTTTTCCGGATACCAGGTAGTACAGGAATCTTGGCCGCTTATTTTCCGAGTAGATTAACTGCTTCTTTTCATAAGTATGAACCTCGTATTGCTCTGATAATTTTTCAATTAACCCCGAATTTTTGACATCCTTAAGAAATTGATGAAGCCCTTCCGGTGTAGGTGTATATTTCTGATCCAGTATTGACAGCTTCTTCAATCGTATTTCCACGGCATTCAATAGCTCGATGTCTTCAAACGGTTTGGTGATATAATCGTCGGCTCCCATTTCCATTCCTTTCCTAAAATCGCTTCTTTCCGTTTTAGCGGTCAGAAAAATAAAAGGAATATTTTTCGTATCGGGATTCTTTCGCAAAAGGTGAAGCACGCCATAGCCGTCGAGTTCAGGCATCATGATATCACAGACAATTACCGTTGGTCTTTCTTTAATAGCCAATTCTACTCCACGCTTTCCATTTTCTGCAGTGAAAGTTTTATAGCCTGCAAGATCCAGGATCTCTGCTGTATTTTCCCGAATGTCCGTATTATCGTCAATGACCAGGATCGATGTTTCCATTTTCGTCGCGTTTAACTGGTATCGTAAATGTAATAGATGTTCCTTTCCCTAAATCACTTTCCAATCTTACATCTCCGCCCAGAAGGTCAAGATAGCGCTTTACTATGTGCAGGCCAAGGCCTGTGCCCTGGATGTTCAATGCATTTTTGCCCCTGAAGAAAGAAGTGAAGAGGTGTTGTTGGTCCTCCACTGAGATACCAATCCCCTGATCCCGAACACTAATCATTGCTTTCTTATCATTAACCTGGCTATTCAAGTGAATATATGCCCCTTCCTTCGAAAATTTTACAGCGTTGGAGATAAGATTGATCAAAACATTGCGAACAAGCTTCTTATCACTGACGATGGTTTCATCTCCAGATCTGTTGTACAGAATTTGTTGCTGATCTTTTAGCAGACCCTTCATCTCTTCAATAGTATCTTCTACTAGCTCATGCAAGTTGAATTCGTTCATAGCAGTATTCACCTTCCCCTCGTCCAGTTTTCCAAGAGAAAGAAAATCTTCTAGCAAATCGTTCAGCTGCTTTACGGAGGCCTTGATTTTTTCGATATGCCTTGCTCTTTTGGGCTGCTCTTCAGAGGTAGTATATTTTCCCAGCAGGGAGGCCGATGAAAGAACAGTGCTCAATGGCGTTCTGAATTCATGGGAGGCCATCGAAACAAACCTCGTTTTAATTTCATTTAATTCTCTCTCTTTGTCCAATGCCTCGTTCAATTCCTGTTGAGATTGCTCAAGTCGTTGTAATGCTTCCTTCAAAATAATGGTTCGTTCTTCAACCTTCGCTTCCAGTTCTGTATTTAGTTTCCTCATTTCGTTAGTCACCTGCTCCAATTGTTCCTGTTGCCTCATCATGCTGTCTTCAATTTGTTTCCTGCCGGTTATATCAATGATAAAAGCAATTACAAACCGTTCGCCTTCGTGCAAATATGTACTGAGACTAACCTCAACAGGGAAATCCGCGCCATTCTTTTTCACTCCCCGAAGGTCCCGCCCATGTCCCATTACCCTATTTTTAGGGTCCTGGTAAAAGTCGTCCCGAAGCTGCACGTGATGCTTCCGATACTCCTGTGGTATTAAGATTTCGATTTTCTGACCGATTAATTCCCCGGTGGCATACCCGAACATGCGACAGGCGGAAGGATTCGCCATAAAAATAACTCCTGCGCGGTCTGTGACAATAAATCCTTCGGTTGCATTCTCAAACAGTGAAGTGATGTGCTCTATATCCAAAGCCATTCCTGCAATATTTTTTTCCCAAAGCTAACTGATGTTCGCCAGCAGTTCCTCTTCGATTTTCATCGCCTGAGGATAAAGAACATCATTTTCGAGGTACAAGTGCTGAATAAGGTCATTGTGAAATTCTTTGAGCTTATAATAAATCACCTGGTAGTTTGTGCACGCACGATCAGGGAATGTATAATTTGCCGTCAGTCGCTGCAGTTGAAATAATTGGTCAGCTATTTTACCGTGTTGTCTTTTCTTGTAATCCAGCGATTTCCGCAGCGTCTTCAGAAACAACTCAACATATGGTTCCTTCCTTTTAGACAGGGCAGAAATCTGCTTTATATAAGGAAAGATGTTACTCTCCTCGTCAAACAGATGCAGGTCGAGCAGTCTTACCAGTTCAGAAAACTCTTTATAAACCGCCTCCAGATCAGGATATTTCTTTCTGTGCGACTCCATGAATGACGACAGGCTCGCGTGCAGCGGAGCCATGCTCGTTAGTATATAGGCATGATGAACGTTGACAATGTAATCAACAAGAAAATCTGTTTTCCATTCACTAAAGCGGAGCGAATTTGGAATTACCATAACTCGGGTGGCTTCGTGCAGTTCACTAACCACTGCATTCGTTTCAATGTTTTTCAGAGCACAAGCATCTTGTAATGATACTTCGCCGCTGCAGCAATAATTAATATTATATCGCCGGAAAACGTCGGCGGTCCGATAATCTGAGCGAACGATTTCAGATATCCTTCTGGAGGTATCGTGGAATGTTTGTGCCATATTCAATCAATTTGATTTGATTTCAGATCAGATGATGAGTCTTGGTGCAACGTTGAAAAAGCATTTATAAAGTTTCTATTATCAGTTTTCATTAGGTCTCCTATTGTTGCACTATGAAGTACCTTGCTCAAGTCGCTCCTTATTTTATCCATGTGTGAATGCAGAGGACAGGGGTTTTTCGGATTACATTTTTTGAATTGCAATACACAGGTATCCACTACGTCCCGGTCATTTGACAAGTCAACAAATGTCAACAGGGACGTATTAAGAGTCTTGTCATTAATTCTAAAACCACCCAGCGGACCTTTAGCCGAGTTTATAATCCCTTCCTTCGCCAACTTCTTAAGCACCTTTGCCAT
>Ga0136846_1210773_pt1 | contig 10282 bp, 13 predicted proteins | sample HopSoiMetagenom2_FD_96841 | JGI IMG/M metagenome (GOLD analysis project Ga0136846, IMG submission 96841) | Grasslands soil microbial communities from Hopland, California, USA - 2 Assembly 2016 (version 4) | ecosystem: Environmental > Terrestrial > Soil > Grasslands | place: USA: Hopland... | reverse complement strand
TTTCATTCTCAGGTTTGAAGCCCGCCTTCAGCGCCCGATGGATCTCGCCGGCGCTCACGGCATCAACGACGACGCCGTGCCGCCGCGCCAGATCGAGAATCGCGATGTTCGAACAGGCCTTCTGCGCAAAGCGAACAAGATCGAACTGCCTCAAATCGTTGATCCGCTCAACGATTTTCGCGGCGTCATAGACATACGTCGGCGTACCAAAGCGCTGGGCGAGCTCGCGGACGCCAACGCCGCCAATGGTGGTGCGAATCGGATGATAGGGCTCGGCAATGGGCATAAGCGGCAAATGACGAATGACGAAGTCCTAATGACCAACAAATGATGCATTTGGTTCAGCCACCGGTCATTCGGATTTCATCATTCATCATTCTTTCAGTGTCGGAAATTGGTTAATCGCAATTACCCCGGTTAGCATAATGCCCAATGCGCTGGGCGAAAGGGGCGTTCCGCTGATGTTCCTGTTGCCCAAGAAGGGCGAGAAAGCAGCGAATACAACGGCAACGGCTGTTGAGCCGCCGGGCGGCGCGGAACCAGTCGCCGTTCAGCCGATGGAGACCACAACAAATGTCACTTGAACGCTATTCCTCGTCAGCTGCCGTCACTGCCGGACCGCTCACGACGCTGCGGATTATCGTTTTCGCTTTGGCGCTGGGCGTGACAACATTTGCTGGCTTCGCCGTTAGCCATAACATCAATAAGCCGCACGCCTTCGCGGGCAAGTTTGACATGCAGAGTTGGATTTTTCTGGCGATGGGCATCGTCGCCTTGCCCCTGGGGATGATGTTGCCGCGCGTGATCTTTGCTTCAGGCCGAACGGCTCCCCCCATGAACATGCCGCCGGGCGTAGCGCCGGACCAGGCGCGGGTTTTGGGTGTTCAACAGCGGATTCAAACATCGGCGATTATCGGGTGCGCGATTTTTGAAGGCGCCGCGTTTGCGAACACGTTTGCCTACATGCAGACGCGCGAGATTGCGCACCTGGCTCTGGCCGGCGTGCTAGTTGTCGGCATTCTGGCCCACTTTCCTACTGCTGGCTCGTACGAGCGGCGCATTGAGGATGAGCTGCGGCGGATGGGTGAAGAGGAAACGTTCAGACGCTAGAGCCATCGCGATTTGAGACGCTCTGTGACCTGACAGGGGCCCTTCGGAGTACTCAGTACTTGGTACTCAGCATGGCGGGCAGCCGCTGATACACTGGTGATTGAAAACCCTCTTTGATCCCCATTCCCGGTTGTCGCCATGCGCTGCCTTTCCCTTCTCATCGTCGCGTTGCCGCTCACTGCTGTCATTGCCGCCAATCACTCGGCTCCGCTGCCAATTCCGAACTCCGATGCGAAGACCGAAGCGGAGATGAAGCCATACACGGAGCTGATCGAGCACACCGATGCGACAATCGACATGGTGCCGATCCGCGGCGGGCGTTTCGTGATGGGCAGCCCGGAGACCGAGAAAGGCCGCTATCCCGATGAAGGTCCGCAGCACGAAGTCGAAATCTCGCCGTTCTGGATGGCCAAGTGCGAAATGACTTGGGACGCGTACGATGTGTGGATGTCGGACCTCGATGTCCTCAAGCGAAATGTCCTCGGCTTTCCCGAAACACCGCGCGACAAGCTTTCCGAGAAATTTCAACTCACGCAGCCGACAAAACCGTACACCGATATGACGTTTGGCATGGGCAAGGCGGGCTATCCGGCGATCTGCATGACGCAGCATTCGTGTCGAGTTTTTTGTGAGTGGCTGAGCGCCAAGACCGGACGGTACTATCGCCTGCCGACGGAAGCCGAGTGGGAATATGCCTGCCGGGCCGGTACGACGACAGCGTACTCCTTCGGCGATGATCCAAAACAACTCGGCGAGTATGCGTGGTACCTCGAAAACAGCAGCGAGAAATATCAGAAGGTCGGCCGCAAAAAGCCGAATCCGTGGGGCCTGTATGACATGCACGGCAACGTCGCCGAGTGGTGTTTGGATCAATACACGACCGACTTCTACGGCAAGTGCAAGGCGGAGGGCGTCGTCAAGGACCCGCTGGTGGTCCCTCTGACCGAATACAAGCGCGTCGCCCGCGGCGGATCATGGGACGATGGTCTGCGTCGCACGCGCTCGGCGGCCCGCGTCTCCTCCTCGATCGATTGGAAGCAGCAAGACCCGCAAGTGCCGCAGAGCATCTGGTACTTCACCGACGCCCTCTTCCTCGGCTTCCGCGTCGTTCGCCCGCTGACCGAGCCCACCGATGCTGAAAAGGCCGCCAAATGGGATAAGTCCGAGCCGCCGCAGGTGGATAAGAATAAGCGGTGATGCTTACGGCTTCGCTTCATCCGCGAGCCTGATAGACCATTCAGCCGCGGCGTCGGGGCGGACATCGAAGATGAGTTTTGACTGGCGGCGCTGATCTAGCCACATGCCGATCGCTATTGAGACGAGCAGCACGCACCAAATGGAATCGCGGCGCGAAATAGGCAACAGTTTTCGATCGGATCTCCGCATTCGGGATATGACCGACACCATGATCAGGACCGCGCAGCCTGCTAAGACGGTGAGTGGTCGGCGGCTGTCAGATCGGCGCTGAGGGTCGGATCGCGGCGTTGGATTATGGACAACCACGGAAAGCGGCTCCGATTTTGACACGATTAGCTGAGAAATGTCGCGCTCGCTCGCGATTCCGATGTCGTTGTGATAGAAAGCCTGCAATTGGTAGCGGCCTGAGGGAGGGGGTGCGACGTATTTTGGCAGCTCAAAGAAGTTAACTCTGGTTCCCGTGTTGCCATGCTTAAGCGGCGCGAATGTACCCAAACCGCCGCCCATCATTGGCGCATAGTTCGAATCGGCGATTTGGTTACCGCGTTCGTCGATGAGAGCGAAGCGCCATCGTTCCCGGCGACCACCACGATCGTCGCAGCCATCCACAAAGAATACGGGCTCGTCTCCAACGTCGACATTTCTCACGATCGCCTGCAAGCAAGGCCCAGAATACTTCGTGCGCCAGGGGGGCCGGCTGTCCAAAGCCATTTCAAGCGTTAATGGGTCAGGCCGCCCTTGTGCTCGGCGTAGAGCGGTCAGCAATTCCAAATTATCCGGATGCCATCGAAAACCGTCCTGATCTCGATCCTTGGCCATCAGCGCGTCGTACTGCCGTTGCAATTGGTCCACCAACTTGCGGCGCGCCATTTCGGCCAGACAGGGGTCGTATTTCGCTTTGTTAGCGTGGCGTTCGGCCTGGAATGACGTCAAACAGGCATCTAGTTCATTGTCGGTCATTCGTGAGAATCGGTTTGCTGCGGCTCGCCGCTTATTTTCTGCATCCGTCGGTTGCATTCCGCGGTCTGCTCGAAGGAACCAAGAGTGTTGCCGGCAGCCCGCAATATCTGCTGCGGCCTTCCGATGTTCGGTCGTCCAAATCGTAGTCGTGGCACCGAGGAGAATTAGCCAAAACAGATCACGGAGGCTAAGCTTCATGGGGTAGCCGGCGGAAGATTTGTTATCGCCCCATTTCTAGACTATGCGCTTTGCACTTCTGAGACAATGTTGCCGCCCAATACGCTCTATCAAGAAACAAACCCGCCCGCGGCAGCCGAGGGCGGCTACTGCGGGCGGCTAGAGGATTTGGGGAATCGGAAAGAGAACGACGTTGGTCCTGGAGACGGACCCGGTGGCCCGCCTCAAAGTTGCCAGCCCGGTGGATCAAGCATGAATTGCCCCTCCTATCACGCCTGAAGACTGAAAAATGGAATTCTTCGTGGAGGATGCATCCCACTGAAGGCAATTATCCCTGATTGTGCGGAGAACGCAACATTTTCTTGAACAAGTCCTGGCAGCTTTTTGGGTAAATCGACGCCGGGGCAACCGCTGGCAGCGATCACTGAAAGTTTGCGGGGCACATTCATTCATTGGTCACTGGTCATTCGCGCTTGGTTATTCATAATCAGGTTCACCGCACCATTTCTTCTTAGGACCACTCCATGTCTCGCCGCTCCTTGACTCGCCACTCCTTGATCACTGCGTTTTTTCTCGTCAACGCCTGCGCCATCGGATTCGCGGTCGGCCGCGGACAGGAGCCGACGGCGACGCCCCCGGCGACTGCGCCGGAGCTGAAGACGCTCGAGGAACAGGCGGCTTACGCGCTGGGCTTTGATTTCGGCAATGACCTGCTTGGCAGCAGCCCGGAATTCAATCCGGACATTATTGCGCGTGGCCTTGTCGATGCCATGCGCAAAGTGAAACCTGTGCTGACTGAGGCGGAGCAGCATAAGGCGCTCGATGCGTTCATGGCCAAAAAGCTGGGCCCGGGGGCGGAAAAAAATCTCAAGGACGGACAGGAGTTTCTGGCGACGAACAAAACGAAGCAGGGCGTCGTGACTACGGACAGCGGACTGCAATATTTTGTGATCAAGTCGGGCAATGGCAAATCACCGAAGGCTACGGATGTCGTTCGCGTCCACTATCAGGGGCTGATGCTGGACGGCAAGGTGTTTGAAACCACCTCCGGCAAAGACGCCGCGGAGTTTCCAGTCAATCGCGTGATTCCCGGCTGGACGGAAGCCCTGCAGAAAATGAAAACCGGCGACAAGTGGCGCCTCTACGTTCCGCCCCATCTCGCCTACGGCCCTCAAGGCCCGCCTGGCGGCCCGATTCCGCCGTTTGCCACGCTGATCTTCGATCTCGAGCTGGTCGCTATCGTGCAATAACCGCTTATCCAATAACCGCTTGTCCAATAGCTCGTCGTGCAGCCATCGAGCGACGATCTACGCCGCCACGATCACCTGCGTGGACTGCACGGGATTGGAGATGAAATGCTCCATCACCCGGAAACGCCCGCCGATGTACTGAGCAAACTCCGTAAAGGCCCACTCCCGCACATGCGCCTTATTTCCGGGAGGACCATCGTGCCCTCGCTTTAGCAGCGACCGGTCCGGCGTTGAAATGACGGCGACCTGAGGACGACATTGCTCGATGAGAGCGAGCACCTGGTCTGGATCCGGGATGTGTTCGATCACGTCGGCGCAAATCAACAGATCAAAACCAGGGTGAGGGTCGAAACGGTCGGACCATTTGCGGTCGGGATAAGTCCGTTTGAGCCACTTCACCGTGGGCGGCAAATCGATTCCGAGGGTCTCGCGATCGGAAAAATACTTGAGCAACTTGAAGCCGGAGCCGGTTCCGATATCCAGGATGGATTGGAAGCCATGCAGATCGGCCAGCGTCTTCGCCTTGGCATAGACTTCGTCTTGCCACTCGTCTTTGAGTGGCGTGTCGTCAAAGAATCGGTTTTTGAGACGGGCCTTGTAGCCGTCCTTGATGCAATAGCGGTCCATCTTTCTCGGCATCCGTGCGCGAAACAGGTCGATTGAATTATCTCCGGGGCGAACATTGTCGCCGTGGGAATGAAGCCGAGCAATGGCAATTCGGGAGGCTCATTCGCATCAACATCGGACAGGTCTAGTCCATTTCGTTTGCGGATTACGAAGTGCGGATTGGTGGGAGCGAGAACAGAAGGTAGCAAAGGAAGCAAAGCAGGCGTGGGCCGCGGATGAACGCGGATAGGCACGGATGGAGGCGGCTGGATAGGAGGAAGTGAGGGAAACGGAGCGCTGCATGGGTCTCGACGAACCCGATCGCGCCGCGCCCAGCGGGGAAGGTGGGCCGACAAAGGCAAGGGGCGGTGCATTTTCACGCGCGTCAAGGTAATTGCCAGGTTTGAGCCTCATTTCCTTGGATTCACAACGTGGTATGAAGTTTGCGATTTAGTCCTGCATTGGAGGGCACGAAAGGAATACGCCCATGATGACCTCAGACGGCAACTCTTCTACTTTTGGACAAGCGGACTCTGGACAAGCGGACTCTGGACAAGCGGGTTTTGGACAAGCGGGCAGCACGGGGGTCATGCTTACGCCGACCAAAGCGGCGCCGCTGGGGCCAATCGAGTTGTCACAAGAGTCGCCAATGCCCGAAATCACAAACCGTCCCTTGCCGTTGCCACTCAAGCATTATCTGCGGCTGGCGATGGAACAGCGCCTCGTGCGACAGGCGTTAATCGAGAGGACAAACGAGCGCACCCCAAAACCCGCTCGCCAATGATCAGGGCGACAGTGGGGGCCATTTAAGCCAGGGATGGCACGGAGAGGACAATTAGACAGGAGGGACTCGCACGTGTGCCGCTGCTGGCTTGTCTGGCAATGTCCGGCGCAATTTGCCTTCGAGAATGATGGTCACAGCATGGCCGGCATGAAATAAAATTGGGGCATCGGAGCCAGTCATGAGTGTGACCAACCTCTTTTCCGATGTTCCCACTAATCTGCCGAATGAATTGATCCAGACAGTGCTGACGGCGGCGAGCGTTCGGATCGAGCGGATCGTTTCTCACGGCCATTCGTCGCCGCCAAACTTTTGGTATGACCAGGACCGGCATGAATGGATTCTGCTCGTGAAGGGTGCTGCGAAACTCAGGTTCGATAATGAATGGATTGAGATGAAGCCGGGAGACTTCGTGAATATCCCGGCGCATCATCGGCATCGAGTCGAGTGGACGACCCCGGACGAGCCGACGATTTGGCTGGCAGTCCATTATGGGGAGGCTACCTGATGCGACCGCAGCCGTTGATATGCGTTCGCGATGTTGAGGCGAGCAGCCGGTGGTATCAGCGATTGCTCGGCTGTCAGAGCATGCACGGCGGGCCCAACTATGAGCGGCTCGTTTTTTCGGGACAGCTGGTCCTGCAACTTCACCGCTGGGAGGAGGAGCATCATCACGGACCAATTGGCGACCCGCATGACTTGCCTCCGGGTAACGGCTTGCTGCTCTGGTTCGAGGTCGATGAGATCGACGGCGCAATCGCGCGGGCCGAAGCGATGGGCGCCGAAGTCATCCTGCCTCGTCACCGCAATCCGCCCGATGGCAATGGCGGCCCGAACCATTGGGAGATATGGCTTCGAGACCTCGACGGCTACAAGGTCGTGCTGGCGAGTCCAGATGGTACGGCAGATGGAGCGTGGCGAAGGGAGTGATTCGACGGCGTGCTGGAATCACGAAAGAATTCCAGGCTGGGAGAGAGGAATCGAGACTCGGCAGGCAAGATGCTTGCCCGAAAAATTTGGCAGGCAAGAATGCCTGCCCCACGAGATTTGGCAGGCAAGAATGCCTGCCCCACAATTCAGTTCGGGGACTAGGATTCGAACCTAGACAAACAGAACCAAAATCTGTTGTGCTACCGTTACACCATCCCCGAAGGTCGGCCAATCCGCGCATTTTAGGGCACTGGTAGGGCCTGACAACCGGAGGCCGGCGATTGCAGATTTCGAATTGAGAAGTGCAAATTGCAAAATTTTCGGGCAACATGCCGCTGTCTTGTGGACTTAGGTTTGCGGCAGTTGGTTCGCGACGGCGAAGGCGAGCTGTTCGAGCTCGATGGCCAAATCGACGCCGATGGTTTGCACTTGCTTGGGAAGATTCAGCGTGACTGGGGCGAAGTTCAAAACGCCCTCGATCCCTGCGCCGACGAGAGCGTCGGCCACCTTTTGAGCCTCAGGCGCGGGGACGGCAATGATCGCCAGCCGGATGCCGCGCTCCTTGGCGATCCGGTCCACGTCGGCCAGGTCAAAAATCTGAATCCCTTCGACGGTCTTGCCGATTTTGGCGGGATCGACGTCGAATGCGGCGGCGATCTGAAAACCGCCGTGGCGAAAGCCGCGATAGCCCATGAGTGCCCGGCCGAGGTTGCCGAGGCCGACGATTGCCAGCGGCCAGGCTTGATTGGTGCCGAGAATCCGTTTGATCGCGTCGATCAACTCGCTGCAGCGGTAGCCGATGCCGGGATAGCCGAACTGCCCGAAATAGGCCAGATCCTTGCGAACCTGCGCATCGGTAAATCCCAGCAGCCCGCCGAGTTGCGTCGAGCTGGTCGTCTCATGCCCGTCGCGAACCAGATGCTGCAGCTCCCGCAGATAAAGACTGAGGCGACTGACGACCGCTTTGGGCACCTGCAGATCAGCGGCCGCCTGCTCCAGTTTGTTTTTGGCTTCGCTCATTCGGAGGCTTTAGATCTTAGTCTTTAGACCCTTAGGAGAGCTGCTTCCCTAGAGTCTAAAACCTAAAGCCCAAAGGCTAAAGGCTAAAAGCTCCTCGACGGCTACTGGTTGTAGTACGTCGCGTGGTCGAGCCAAATGCCGCCGGTGCTTGGATTGTAGAGCCAGCCGCCATTGCCCGTTACATCTGCAGACTGGGCGGGATCGCTGTTGATGATTTTGATCGCCGCGCTGTCGTTGTACGGATTCGTCGGAATGTGCGGAAGGTACGGGCCGTAAGGAAACGCGGCGCCAGCACCGCGAGCGCCGGTGATGTCCGTTGTGCTCACCAATTCCGCGAGCGTGCTGCCGGGGGTCAGGCCCTTGTGATGCGATCGATAGAGCTCGATCTGCGACCGTAGCGTTTGAACGTTGAAGCGGGCGTTGCCGAGCTTGGCGTCCTTGGTGCTATCGGTGAACTGCGGAATGATGGCAGCGGCCAAGATCGCCATGATCACCACGACGATCAGCACTTCAATCAGCGTAAAGGCGTTGCGAGGCGAGGAAGCACGCATAACTGACTCCTGCTTCCACGGCCGAGCGACCGCTCAAATCACCTTAGAAGGTGTAGTAGGTGGCGTTATCGAGCCAAACATTGCCCGTCGTCGCGTTATAAATCCAACCGCCGGTGCCGGCCGGAGCGGTTGTAAGCGGGTCGGAGGTCGTCGTGGTGACGGTATTCAGGTTTGTGAATGGATTGATGGGAATCTGACGCAGGTACGGCCCATAGACAAAGGTCGCACCACTGCCGGTGGCGCCGTTAACATCGGTGACTTGCGTCAGCTCGACGAGCGTCGCACTGGGATTCAACCCGGTGTGCTGCGTACGGTAGAGCTGAATCTGAGCTCGCAGCGTGGCGAGGTTCATCTTCGCCGTGCTGGTCTTAGCGTCTTTGGTGCTGTCGGTGAACTGCGGAATGATGGTCGCGGCAAGGATCGCCATGATCACCACCACAATCAACACTTCGATCAGCGTGAAAGCCGAGCGGCGGTGCATCGTGTTCATAAGTCGCTTCCTCAAATCGATCAAAAAGTCGGGAATGGGAGTCGAAGGGTTGAATCCAACAATCAAGCCGATCCGCTTGCCATCCAGGGCTGACCGCCGCGCTTGACCACCTCGGCGACCACGTCATAACCTGCTGCCGATGCGGTTTGCCCGCCGTGCAGCGTGGTCTTAGAAGTACGTAGATCACCACAACGCACGCGTCAAAAAATTACCAGGCGGAATTTCATATTGCGCCTAGCCGCAAGCCCAAGATGCTCCCCCCGAATGTGGGCACCACTTGCGCCACGATCCGAATAGGAGGAGCTGTCGCATGCGAATCTGCTTGATAATTGCGGGACATTGGCCCATGACCCACTCTGCGGTCTGTGCTGGCAATCCAAACCAATCGTCCCGCTTTCAGCTTGGGCAGCGCGACCGCGAAGGATGCGACAACCCCCAAATTGCAAGCGCCAAGCAAAATCGCGCCAAGCGCCACGCTCGGCCCGATCGGACCACTGCCGGCGGAAAGTGCTAGCTCCTCACAGTTTGCCCACTGCGACAAGTCACCAATTGACGATTCTCTTTGCGCTGCAAGCTCGGTCTTGCTAGTCCACACATCTCAAGCAGCCCTCCCAGCTTGACGATGAAGGAAGGTAGTTCGCTCGTTTCGCCGTGAAGCTGCGCCGACTCGGTCGTGCCTGCGGCTTCGCGAAATTGGCCAAATGGGGCAGGCCATGCGGAATTCAGCGGACTGACGGCGGAAGCAAGCCCGTCGTGAGCAGCAGAAAGTGACCAGACCAGAACATTCAGTGAGACGTCAGCAAGGAGAATGGATCATGAGGACCTTACTGGGCGTACCGATCCTCGCGGTGCTATTAGCCGCGGCTTTGGTGGATACGGTTCACGCCTCGTGCTGCGGAGCAGCCAGCTACCGCAACATCGGCTGTTGTCAGCCGGCCGACTATGGCTGCGCCAAGCAGCAGTGCTACACGGTAATGAAGACTTGCCGTGAGACCGTGTACGAGCAGCAGCAGTACACGTGCTACAAGAAGTGCTATGAGACGGTCTATGACACCAAGACTGTCGAGTGCTGCAAGATGGTGCCGCAGACGTGCTTCCGCGAATGCACCTATACGGTGTGCAAGCCGGTGTATGAGACGTGCTACCGCACGTGCAACTACACGGTCTGCAAGCCGGTGTGGGAAACGCGGTGCAAGAATGTTTGCTACAC
>Ga0136846_1224607_pt1 | contig 10283 bp, 8 predicted proteins | sample HopSoiMetagenom2_FD_96841 | JGI IMG/M metagenome (GOLD analysis project Ga0136846, IMG submission 96841) | Grasslands soil microbial communities from Hopland, California, USA - 2 Assembly 2016 (version 4) | ecosystem: Environmental > Terrestrial > Soil > Grasslands | place: USA: Hopland... | reverse complement strand
TGCGGCTCGGCAAGGACAACTTCTGGCAGTCCGGCGAGACCGGCCCGTGCGGCCAATCGTCGGAGATCTTCTACGACCGCGGCGAGAAGTACGCCTGCGGCGAGCCGAACTGCGGTCCCGGCCACTGCGACCGGATCATGGAGATCTACAACCTCGTCTTCATGGCATACGACCTCGAGCCGGGCAACAAGCTCGTGGCGCTGCCGACGCCGAACGTCGACACGGGGAACGGCGTCGAGCGCACCGCCTGCGTGCTGCAGGACGTCAGCTCGGTCTTCGACACCGACGGCTTCCGGCTGATCATGGACTGGGTCGAGCGCGAGTCCGGCGTCGCGTACGGCGAGAGCGCCGTCTCGCAGCGCGCGCACCGCGTGCTCGCCGACCACGGGCGCGCCGTCAGCTTCCTCATCGCCGAGGGCATCGAGCCCTCGAACGAGGGGCGCGGCTACATCTGCCGCCGCCTGCTGCGGCGCGCGATCTACCAGGCGAGGCGCATCGGCCTCGAAGGCGTGCACCGGCTGCCCGCAGTCGTGATCGAGCAGATGGGCGACGCATATCCGCAGCTTCGCGAGCACGCCGCGGACATCGAGCGCGTGGTTCGCAACGAGGAGGAGCGCTTCACGGAGACGCTCGCGCGCGGCATGAAGGAGTTCGAGGAGCTCGCCGGCAAGGAGTCGATCGGTGCGGAAGAGGCGTTCAAGCTCGCCGCGACGTACGGCTTCCCGATCGAGCTGACGCAGGAGCTCGCCGAGGAGCGCGGGCAGCCGGTCGACGTCGACGGGTTCCGCGACCTGATGGAGCAGCACCGCGAGATCTCGCGCGCGGGCGGCGAGGGCTCGACACAGCAGGCGGCAGCGCCCCTCGTCGGCCCCGGCCGCCGTCCGTCGGAGTTCGTCGGCTACGCGAAGACGTCGGCGCTCACGGCCGTGGTCGAGGCCGCCGAGCCCGGTGAGGGACGGCAGCTCGTGAAGCTCGAGCAGTCGCCGTTCTACGCGGCGAGCGGTGGCCAGGTCTCCGACCAGGGGACGATCACAATCGAAGGCGAGTCGGCGCCGCTTGCGGTCGCCGACGTGCTCAAGTTCGGCGACGACCAGGTGCTCGCCGTCGACCTCGCCGGCCACGCGCCGCTCACGAACGGAACGCGCGTCGAGGCCGCCGTCACGTGGAGCGAGCGCTTCCCGACGATGACGAACCACACCGCGACGCACCTGCTGCACCAGGCGCTCCGCGACGTCCTCGGCCCGCACGTCAAGCAGGCGGGCTCGGCCGTGCGTCCCGACAAGCTGCGCTTCGACTTCACGCACGACCGGCACGTCACGGCGGAGGAGCAGGAGCGCGTGCAGCGGATCGTCAACGACAAGATCTTCGAGGCGATCCCCGTCCGCACGTTCGTGACGTCGATCGACGAGGCACGGAAGCTCGGCGCGACGATGCTGTTCGGGGAGAAGTACGGCGAGGAGGTGCGCGTCGTCGAGATCGACGAGTACTCTCGTGAGCTCTGCGGCGGCACGCATGTGCGCTCGACCGCCGAGATCGGTCCCTTCGTGATCACGCGTGAGCAGGCCGTGGCCTCCGGCGTCCGCCGCATCGAGGCGGTGACCGCCGGCGAGGGGTGGGCGCTGCTCGAGGGCCGCTCGCGCGAGCTCGAAGCGGTGCGCGGCGAGCTCGAGAAGTTGCGGCGTGAGGCGAAGAAGCCGAAGGCGCAGCCCGAGCAGGACGCCGGCCCGAGCATCGTCTGGCAGGACAAGCAGGGCAAGGTGTTCGTCGCCGAGGTGCAGGGCGCGAGCGGCAGCGCACTTCGCGATCTCTCCGACCAGGTGCGGCAGCGCGAGGACGCGTCAGCCGTCGTGCTCGCGTCGGCCGACGAGGGCAAGGTCGCGCTCGTCGTGAACCTCGACAAATCCGTCGAGTCCGTCGACGCCGTCGCGATCGTGCGCGAGCTCGGCCCGATCATCGGCGGAGGCGGGGGCGGCCGGCCGACGCTCGCCGAGGCCGGTGGCAAGAACGTCGCGGGGGTGCGCGACGCCCTCGCCGCGGGCCGCGACAAGCTCGCCGCCGCGGTCAATTGAAGGTCCTCGCGCTCGACTACGGCTCCGCGCGCACCGGAGTCGCCGTCTCCGATCCAACCGGCACGGTCGCGCGGCCGGTGACGACCGTCGAGCGCGCATCGACCGACGCGGGGTTTGCCAAGCTGCTGGGCGTGATCGCCGCCGAGTCACCCGAGCTCGTCGTCGTGGGCATGCCGCTCACGCTGCGTGGGCAGCACGGCGAGCAGGCGCAGGAGACGGCGTCGTTCGTCGAGCGGCTGCGCGCGGCGGTCGAGGCGCCGGTCGAGACCTACGACGAGCGCTTCACGTCGGTGCTCGCCGGCGGTGACGACGCCCGCGCTGCCGCTCATCTCCTCTCCGGCTACCTGGAATGGCAGAGCGCCCGCCGTTGATGCCCGTGCGGCAGTCGCGCGGTCCGTCGCGGCAGCAGATCCGCCGGCGCCGCATCGTGGCGCTCGGCGCCGTGCTGCTCGCCCTCGGCGCGGCGGTCGCCGCCGTTGCGGTCGCACTGCCGCACGTCAAGAAGGCGGCGCCGGCTCCGCCCCCGCCGCCCCCGCCGCCGAAGCCGTTTCGCGTCATCTTCCCGGAAGGCTTCACGCGCGCGCAGATGATCGGCCGCGTCCAGGCGGTCGCGAAGATCGCCCGGCGCAAGCGTGGCAAGCCCGTCGTGCTGAACGGCAAGCAATACCGTCTCGCGACGCGGCGCGCGGTCATCCCGTGCTTCACGCCGAAGAAGCAGAAGAACCTCGAAGGTTTTCTCTTCCCGGCGACCTACGACTTCCTCGCCGACACGACGAACCGCGTGCTGGCCGCCGATCAGCTACGCGCGTTCTGCAGCAACTGGCGGCCGGTCGACCTCGCGTTCGCGAAGAGGAAGAACCTCACGCCGTACGACGTGCTCATCATCGCGTCGATGGTCGAGAAGGAGACGCTCGCGCCGGACGAGCGCCCACTCGTCGCCGCCGTCATCTACAACCGGTTGCACGAGCACATGCCGCTGGGGATCGACGCGACGCTGCGTTACGGGCTGCACATCCCGCCGACGAAGTCGATCCTGCAGTCGCAGCTCGACAGCGACAACCCGTACAACTCGCGCAAGGTCGTCGGCCTGCCGCCGACGCCGATCGCGAACCCGGGGCTCGCCTCGATCCAGGCGGCCGCGCACCCCGCGAACGTGAACTACCTGTACTTCGTGCGCAAGCCCGACAAGGTGCATCACTTCTTCACGGCGAGCGACACGGCGTTCGCGCAGTACGAGTGCGAGCACGGCTACGGCTGTTAGACGCGTGACGACCCATATCGGCCTCCTCGGTCACCCGGTCGCGCACTCGCTCTCGCCGCGTATGCAGAACGCCGCGTTCGCAGCCCGCGGGCTGGACTGGCACTACAGCGCGCACGACGTCGAGCGTGCGCTCGAGGGTGTCGCGGCGCTGCGCGCGCTCGGCTACGCCGGCGCGAACGTCACGATCCCGCACAAGCAGGCCGTCGTCGCCGCGTGCGACGAGGCCGAGGGTGACGCGGTCAACACGCTCGTCTTCCGCGACGGCCGCGTGCTCGGCTTCAACACCGACAGGGAGATACTCGCGGGCATCGACGCGAAGCGCGCCTGCCTGATCGGCGCCGGCGGTGCGGCGCGGACGCTCGCGCCGGCGCTCCCGGAGGACACTCGCATCTACACGCGCTCGGGCGAGTGGCCGCCGGATGCCACGGGCTGCGACCTGATCGTGAACGCGACCCCGGTACGCGACGACGTGCTCGTCGAGTTGCAGCACGGGCAGGTCGTCGTCGATCTCGCGTACGGGCCGGAGGAGACCGCGCTGATCGCGGCCGCCCGCGCGGCGGGCTGCGAGGTGGTGGACGGGCGGGAGGCGCTCGTGCGGCAGGGTGCCGCGAGCTTCCGGATCTGGACCGGGCTCGAGGCGCCGGTCGACGTGATGCGCAGCGCCGTCAGGCCCTAGACCACGCGAACGCCGACAGCGCGAGCGCGCCGAGCAGCGCGAGGACGATCGCGAGCGTCAGCGGCCAGCCGCGCCCGGAGCTCTCGCCCGCCGCGGGCGCCGCCGCGACCGGGCGTGCGGCTGTCCGGTAGACGTATGTCGTGCTGCTCGGCCCGGTGGGGTCGGGATTTCCGAGGAAGGTGCGGTACTGGCGCACGCGCGAAAGCGTCAGCGACGCGCGTGCGACGCGGTCGAGCAGCCGCCTGCCGGAGAGGCCGGCGACCGGCCGGTCGAGCAGCCTCGCAGGATCCGCGGGGGTGACCGTCAGCCGCACCGGTCCGCTGCCCGCGATCGTGCGGCGGCCCTCGAGGACGAGGTCGACACGACGGGCGCCGATGGTGCCTTCGACATGGAGCGGAGCCGCGACCCGGATGCGCGTCGTGACCGGCTTCGACGTGACGAGCGCGCCGCCGCTCGTCGGCACCTCTCCCAGGGCGATCGCGCGCTTCAGCTGTGCGAAGTAGCGCGCGAGCGGCGCCACGAGCACGTCGGCGGTGAACGCGCTCGTGGTGACGCCCGTCGTGTTCTCCAGCGCCACTACGCCCGGCCCGGGGGTGACGCGGAGCGGCAGCGACGGCGCGACGGCGCCGGGCCGGAGCGCGGCGCGCGCGACCAGCGTGCGCCGGCTGGGGTTGAACCCCGCCCAGAGGATCGACGTCGAACGGCGGCCGGGAGGCGACGCCGAGCCCGGCACGGCTTCGACCGCACTCACGGGCGCGCCGATCGGGAAGAAGTAGTCGCCCTTCACGCGCACGTCGAGTCGCTGCGTCGCGACGACGCGTAACGGCGCACCGTCGGGGCCGAGCGAGACGACGACGTTCGTCCTCGCCGCGACGCGATGGCGGAGTCCCTCGGCGTTCGCGCTCGCACCGCCGGCGAGCGGCGGCGACGAGGAGAGCTGCGCGAGCGGCGACGGCAGGCTGACGAAGTCCGCGTTCGGCGCCGCCGAGGCCGCCCCGGACAGCACGAGCGCGGGGACGGCGACGGCGGCGGCCGCGAGGCGCGTCATCGCGTCTGCGGCACGGCCGGCAGCGTGGCGGAGAGAGGGTCGTCCTTCACCGGCGTGTACGTCATGTCGTGGAAGCGCGCGAAGTAGATGTCGTCGTCGACGACGCCTTCGTGGTTGTTGTGGTTGAAGCCGCGCTGGTCGCCGTTCGCGCCCTCGGTGGTCACCTCGTTCAGCGCAGCGGTCACCTTCGCCGGGTCGGTCGAGCCGGCCTTCAGCAGCGCCGCGGCGACGAGGTTGACGAAGTCGTACGCGTACATCGCGGTCTCCGGCGGGACGATCACAGCCTGGCCTCCGCTCGTCTTCACGCCGACGCGGTCGACGCCGAACGACGACTCGTACTTCTGCTCGAAGGTGAGGAAGGGGCCGGTGCCGATCTCCGCCGTCAGACGGCCGCCGGCGAACGTCAGCCCGTCGACCCATTGCGGGTGGTCGGCGAGCTGTTGGCGCACGAACGGGTCCGCGCCCGCCGGCGGCGTGAACACGGGAACATCCCAGCCGGCGGAGCGCGCGGCGGTCAGCACGGAGGCGATCGTCGACGCCCGGCCCCACACGACGAGGCCGGTCGCATGCGCGCGTCGCGCACGCAGCACCTGCGGCGCGAGGTCGAGCGCGTCGGCGGGCAGCGTCTGCTCGATCGCCACCGAGGAGCGGTTGCGCTCGAACGCCGAGGCGAGTGCCTGCCCGCCCGCGACGCCGTAGTCGGAGTCGTCGTGCAGCAGCCCGACCTTCAGCCCCTTCGGGATCAGGTACTCGGCGAGGCGGAAGGCGAGCCCGTGGTCGGTCGGGGCGATGCGGAAGACGTTCGGCCGCGCCTCCGGGTCGACGATCTGCCGACCGCCCTCGAAGACGACGCCGATCGGGATCCCGGGCTTCGCGGCGATGCGCCAGGAGGCGTCGATCCCGGTGCCCTCGTCGACGACCGCGATCGCCTCCTGCTCGACCGCGCGCCGCATGTTCGCCACTGCGCGTGCAGGGGAGAGCGCCGTGTCGAGCGTGCGCACACGAAGCTCGTACGTCTTCGAGCCGAGCCGGATGCCGTTCGCATTCACCTCGCGCGCGGCGAGCCGAGCCCCGTTCTCGATCGTGCGGCCGAGGTACGGCGAGCGCGAGAACGGGCCGTCGACGACGATCGTCAGCGGCGTCCGCTGGGACGGAGACGACTTCCCGCCGCAGCCCGCGAGCGCGAGCAGGACGGCGAGCACCAGGAGGACGCGACCCACGCGCGCCCAGTCTAGGGAGGTTCGGCGAGATGCCGTACGACACGATCTGTATCTCGCCGAGTCCCTAAAGGGCGGATCGCCCCAGATACGCCTCGCGGACGCGCTCGTCGGCCGCGACGCGGTCCGCGGGGCCGTCGGCGATCACGCGGCCGGCGTCGAGCACGAGCACGCGGTCCGCGAGGCGGCGCACGACGCCGAGGTTGTGCTCGACGACGAGCAGCGCGAGGCCCTCGTCGCGCAGTGAGCGCAGCAGGCCGACGACGCGCGCGGCCTCTGCGTGCGACGCGCCGGCGGTCGGCTCGTCCACGAGCAGCACCGATGCGCCGGTCGCGTAGGCCGCGGCGATCATCAGGGCGCGCTGGTCGGTGACCGGCAGCTCGCCGGCGGGCACGTCGGGCGGGATCCCGAAGCGGTCGAGGAGGGTGCGCGCGTGCGCGACGTAGCGCGCCTCCTCGGCGCGTGCCTGCGGGGTCGCGAGCAGGGAACGCACGAGCCCGGCGCGTGACCGCCGCCCGGCGGACGCGACCAGAACGTGCTCGAGCGGCGTGAGCGTCGGGAACACCGAGGTCGCCTGGAGCGTGCGTGCGACGCTGCCGTGCGGCACCTCGATCGTCCCCGTGTCGGGTGCGACGGCGCCGCCGATCATGCGCAGGACGGTCGTCTTCCCCGAGCCGTTCGGCCCGACGAGTGCGGTGATGCGCCCGGGCTCGATCGTCAGCGCGACGTCCTCCGCCGCCGTCACGTCGCCGAAGGACTTGCGCAGCCCACGGGCGTCGAGGGTTGCTGCCGGCGATCGTCCAGGCGCCGCCCCGCCCGCCGCCCACCTGCGGCGCGCCGGCGCGCGGAGGACTCCTTCCCAGCCGAGCGAGACGACGCCGAGCAGCATGATCGCGGTGAGCAGCGTGTGCGCGCGCGACGCTGCGACATTCTCCAGGCGGCCGACGAAGTCGGCGGCGACGGAGAGCACGCCGAGCACGAGCATCCCGGCGGGTGCGCCGAGCGGCGCGAGTGCGCCGCCGAGGAGGACGACGACGAACAGCCGGAACGAGAGGAACGGCCCGAACTGCGTCGCGTCGCCGACTCCCGCGAGCTGCACCGAGAGCGCACCGGCGACACCTGCGACGACGCCCGACGCCGCGATTGCGAGCACGCGCAGCGAGTGCACCGGCACGTTGAGTGCGAGCGCTGCCGGCTCACGCTCGCGCGCGGCGGCGAGCCGCAGCCCGATCGGCGAGCGTGCGAGGGCGAGGTAGGCGAGTGCTGCGAGCGCGGTCAGCGCCAGCGCCAGCTCGTAGTGCTGCGCGGCGCTCGGGCCACCCGCGACGACCAGGCCCCGCGAGCCGCCGAGGAACCACGCGATCGACTGCAGGCCGAAGGCGAACAGCCACGAGACGATCCACGTCGCGGCGGCGAAGCCCGCCGGGGGCAGGCCCGCGAACGCCGCGCCGACGAGCGCCGCCGACAGGCCGCCCGCGACGCCTCCGGCTACGGCCGCCACGGCCGTCGGCGCGCCCCATGCGAGCAGGTGTGCTGCGACGACGGCGCCGACCGCGACGAACGCTCCCTGCGCGAGCGACGGCAGGCCGGCGACCCCGATCGCGAACGCCAGCCCGACCGCGGCGCACGCGAGGTACAGCCCGTTCGCGAGGTCGGCCGTCCGCGCCTCGCCCACGACGAGCGGAGCGAGCGCCGCGACCGCGAACGCCGCCACGGAGAGCGTCATGCGCGGGCGCCAGCCGGATTGCAGCTCGTGGAAGGCCTCGGCGAACGCCGTCATTCGACCGCCACCTGCGTCAGCGTGCGCGCGCGCCACGCGAACAGCGCAAGGCCGACGGCGAGCGGCACCACGTCGCGGTAGGCGGGGCCGAGCTCGGCGCCGCCGGCGTGGGCCGAGGTGACCGTCGCCTGCAGGAGCCCGAACGCGATGCCGGCCGCGAGCGCGCGGCGTGGGTCGAACCACACGACCGCCGCGGCGAGCAGCCCGTAGAGGCCGAAGCGCGCGGCGGCGTCGACGTCGAACGCGGCCGAGGGCGCCGCCAGGATCGCCGCCAGCCCGGCCCACACGCCGGCGAGCGCGAACGCGAGCCCGACCAGCCGCGCCACGGGCAGCCCGACGAGGACGGCGGCGTCGAAGTCCTGCGCGATCGCCTCGAGGGCGCGACCGAAGCGCGTCCGCTGCAGGAGCGCCGCGCCGAGCGCCGCCAGCACGAGCGCGACTGCGGCCACGAAGACCGAGCGCACCTGGACGGTCGCGCCGCCGACGTGCCAGAAGCCGTCGTCGGCGACGTGCCGGAACGGAAGTGGGTCGGGGAAGACGTAGGCCGGCCGGTCGAAGAAGACGACGAGCAGCGTGCGGATCGCGAAAGCGACGGCGAGCGACGCGCCGACCCAGCCGATCACCGAGCCGCGCGCGCGGTACGGCTCGATCGCGAGGAAGTACGCGCCCGCGCTCGCCGCCGCCGTCACGAGCAGCCCGATCGCGAGCGCGACGAGGAAGCGCGCGCCGCCGACGCTCGTCTGCGACACCGGCCCCGAGCCGGCGGCTACGAGCAGGGTCACGAACACGCCGAGCGCGATCAGCTCGCCGAATGCGAAATGCACCACGCCCGTGAGGCGGAAGACGATCGAGTGTCCGACCGCCACGAGCCCGTAGACGGCCCCCGCCGCGAACCCGCTCGCGAGGATCTGGAGGGCGACCGCCACACGGGGACTCTAGGCTTGCGCGCATGACGCTCCGCCTCTCATCCGCGGGCGAGTCGCACGGCCCGGCGCTCGTTGCGATCGTCGCCGGCCTGCCGGCCGGGCTCGTGCTCGACCGCGACGCGATCGACGCGGACCTGAAGCGGCGGCAGGAGGGCTACGGCCGCTCGCCGCGGCAGCAGATCGAGCAGGACCGCGTCGAGGTGCTCGCCGGCCTGAGGCAAGGCCGCACGCTCGGCACGCCGCTCGCGCTCGTCGTGCGCAACAACGACCACAAGAACTGGACGTGGGGGATGTCGCCGTGGCCTCCGGAGGGCGAGCCGAGCGGCAAGGGGACGAAGCCCGTCACGCTGCCGCGTCCCGGCCACGCCGACCTCGCGGGCGTCCTCAAGTACGGGCACGAGGACGTACGCGACGCGCTCGAACGTGCCTCGGCGCGGCACACCGCCGTGCACGTGGCGGCCGGCGCCGTCGCCAAGGCTCTGCTCGCGACGATCGGGGTCGAGGTTCACGGTGCGACCGTCGACGAGGAGGCGTTGCGCGCGAACATCGACGAGGCACGCAAGGATCGCGACACCGCCGGCGGGATCGTCGAGGTGCGTGCGACCGGCGTACCTCCGGGACTCGGCTCCTACGCGACGAAGGACGACCGGCTCGACGCACGCCTCGCGTTCGCGCTGATGGGCATCCAGGCTGTGAAAGGCGTCGAGATCGGCGACGGCTTCGCGCTCGCCGCGCTGCGCGGATCGCAGGCGCACGACGAGATCCGCACCGACCGCCGCCGTGACACGAACCGCGCCGGCGGGATCGAGGCGGGCGTGTCGAACGGCGAGGAGATCGTCGCGCGCGCCGCGATGAAGCCGCTCCCGACGCTGATGAAGCCGCTCGCGTCGGTCGACCTGCAGACCGGCGAGGCTGCGACCGCGCTCGTCGAGCGGTCGGACGTCGCCGCGGTCGAGGCGCTCGCCGTCGTCGCGGAGGCCGCGGTCGCGTGGGAGCTCGCGGTCGCTGCGAAGGAGAAGTTCGGCGGCGACGCGGTCGGCGACTTCGTCGCAGCGCACCGCGCCTACGTCGAGCGCATCCAGTGGCGCTGAGGCCGACTTCGTGATGAGTCATCACAAAGTCCCGCCGGGAGCGCCGACCGCGCCCCGGAGCTCGTGATGACTCAACACAAGGCGCTGAACGCGCTCGACCGCCACCTCGCGCTGATCGGCTTCATGGGGGCGGGGAAGACGACGCTCGCAGAGGAGGTGGCCGCGCGGATCGGGCGGCGGGCGATCGACGCAGACCGGCTGCTCGAGGGGCGCGC
>Ga0136846_1221071_pt1 | contig 10283 bp, 10 predicted proteins | sample HopSoiMetagenom2_FD_96841 | JGI IMG/M metagenome (GOLD analysis project Ga0136846, IMG submission 96841) | Grasslands soil microbial communities from Hopland, California, USA - 2 Assembly 2016 (version 4) | ecosystem: Environmental > Terrestrial > Soil > Grasslands | place: USA: Hopland... | reverse complement strand
GGACGACGACCCCGGGCAGCGCTGGTCACGGCGTGCCGGCCTGCTGGCCCGGCTCGTGGGCCCGCGCGAAGTGCAGCTGGCTGAACGCGAGCGTCGCGAGCAGGTCGGCCTCGCGGGCCTCCCGGGTCCCGGCCTTGCGGGTGTTGATCTCCGCGACGATGTGGCCCGCGAAGCCGTCCTCGGCGAGGAGCTCGAGGAACTCGCCGCAGGGCTGGCTGCCGCGCCCCGGCACGAGGTGCTCGTCCTTGGCCGACCCGCTGCCGTCCGTCATGTGCACGTGCCGCAGCCGCGGGCCGAGCCGGCGCGCCATCTCGATCGGGTCACTGTGCGCGGTCGCGGCGTGGGAGAGGTCGATCGTGGTGTTGGCGTAGTCCTCGCGACTGGGATCCCAGTGCGGTTGGTAGACATCCATCATCCGACGTGAGGTCGCCCGCCACGGATACATGTTCTCGACCGCGAAGGCCAGCCCGGTCTGCTCCTCGAGCCGGGCGATGCCCTCGACGAAGCCGGCGGCGTAGTCCTTCTGCCAGCGGAACGGAGGGTGTACGACGACCACGTCGGCGTCGAGCTCGTGGGCCATCTCCGCACTCATCTCGAGCTTGACCCACGGATCGGTTCCCCACACCCGCTGGGTGATCAGGAGGCACGGCGCGTGCACGGCGCACACCGGCACCTCGTGGTAGTCGCGCAGCCGGCGGACCTTGTCGAAGCTCTGCGAGATGGCGTCGATGCTCACCATCACCTCGACGGCGTCGTAGCCGAGCCGGGCGGCGTACTCGAACCCGTGGGCCACCGACTCGGGGTAGACCGAGGCGGTCGACAGCGCGAACTTCGGAGCCATGAGGGTGCCGATCAGCCCAGCACGCTGAGCTTGTCGAGGCGCTCGAGGATGATCCCCTCGCGCAGCGCCCACGGGCAGATCTCCAGCTCGGCGAGCTCGAAGATGTCCATCAACGCGGTCGCGACGAACGCTCCGGCCACCACCTGGTGGGCGCGGTCGGGCGAGACGCCGGGCAGGTGGGCGATCTCTCGGTGCGACATCTCGACCAGCTTCGGGATCCAGCTCTCCAGGGTCGCGGCGGGCAGCATCCGGCGGACGAACAGGCCCTCGCTCGACGGCGCCGACCCGCAGATCCGCGACAGCGAGCGGAAGGTCTTCGACGTGGCGACGGCGTGGTCGAGCGGGCCGGAGCGCAGCAGGCTGCCGGCGTCGCGCGCGATCGCCGTGCGGATGGACCGGCGCACCGCCCGCAGCGTCTCGGCATCTGGTTGTCCGCCGGCGAAGTGCGCGCGCGCCAGCCGGGCAGCGCCGAGCGGGAGCGACCAGGCGACGTCGGGCGCCTCCTCGGCACCGGCCGCGATCTCCAGGGACCCACCTCCGATGTCGAACACCCCGAGGCGGCCCGACGACCAGCCGAACCAGCGGCGTACGGCCAGGAAGGTCAGCCGGGCCTCGTCCTCGCCGGCGAGCACCGTGACGCTCGCGCCGGTGCGGCCGCGGACGTGCTCGAGCACCGCGTCGGCATTGGGGGCGTCGCGGATCGCCGAGGTCGCGAAGGCGTAGGTCTCCTCGCAGCCCTTGTCCTCGGCGAGCTCGAGAGCGGTGCCGACGAAATCGGTGAGCGCTTCGACGCCGGCCGGCGTGACGGCACCGTCGGCGTCGAGGTGCTCGGCGAGGCGGAGTGGCTCCTTGTACGACGACGCCGGCATCGGCGCTGCGCCGCCGTGGGCGTCCACGACGAGCAGGTGCCCGGTGTTCGAGCCGATGTCGAGAACGCCCAGCCGCATGTGTCGAGGCTACCGCCGGGGTGACGTGCAGCGTGCCGGGCGTCGCACGCCGCGTAGGGTTCGTGCGTGCCCGAGATTGATCCTGTGTTTCCGCGCGCCTGGCTGGAGTTCGTGGATCCTGCGGACGCCGGCCAGGTGTTCCGCTGCGACCTGACCTGGCTGACGTCGAGCTGGACGTGCATCTTCGGCAACGGCTGCCAGGGGATCTACTCCGAGTCGCCCGATGCGGGGTGCTGCGCCCTGGGCGCTCATTTCGCGGACGCCGACGACGAGGAGCGGGTCGCGGGCTGGGTCGACAAGCTCGACGACGACCTCTGGCAGAACCGGCAGCTGGCGCTGACCGCCAAGGGCAAGCTGTCCCGCAAGCGCTGGACCGAGCTCGAGGACGGTGAGCGCAAGACCCGGGTCGTCGAGTCCGCCGCCGGCCGCGCGTGCATCTTCCACAACGGCCGCGACTTCGCCGGAGGCTACGGCTGCGCGCTCCATGCCCTCGCGCTCCGCGACGGCGTGCACTTCGTCGAGACCAAGCCGGACGTCTGCTGGCAGCTGCCCATCCGGCGCACGTTCCGCGACGTCGAGCGGGCCGACGGGACGACGTACCAGGAGATCAGCATCGGCGAGTACGAGCGCAGCGGCTGGGGGCCCGGCGGTCACGACCTCGACTGGTACTGCTCCGGCAACACCGAGGCACACGTCGGCGCCGAGCCGGTCTACCTGTCCAACGCGACCGAGCTGATCGCCCTGATGGGTCAGCAGGCGTACGACGTGCTGGCCGCCGGCTGCGAACGGCACCTGCGCTCGCGCTCGATGCTCGCCCTGCACCCCGCGTCGACACAGAAATGATCCAGTGACGACCACCGCGAACCTGAGCAGTGCCTGAACGGATCCCGACCCCGGTGTCGGACGAAGGATCGGCGCGAGTCAGAATCAACCATGCGCCTCGACCACATCGTCTTCGCCGCCGGCCCTGGGGGACTCGCCGGCACCGCAGCGCGTCTCTCGGAGCTCCTCGGTGAGGACTTCGAGGACGGTGGTGTGCACCCCCGCTTCGGCACCCGCAACCGGATCCTTCCGCTGACCGACCGCACCTACCTCGAGCTCGTCGAGGTCCTCGACCACCCGGCGTCGGACAAGGCACCGTTCGGCCAGGCCGTGCGTGCGCGCTCCGAGCTCGGCGGTGGCTGGCTCGGCTGGGTGGTGGCCGTCGACGACATCGCGCCCCTCGAGGCGCGGCTCGGCCGCAGCGCCGTGAACGGCAATCGGCACCGCCCCGACGGCCGCGAGCTGCTCTGGAAGCAGCTCGGCGTCAAGGGCCTCCAGGCCGACCCGCAGCTGCCGTTCTTCGTGCAGTGGCAGGGCTCTGCCGAGGACCACCCGTCCACCGGCGCCTCCGGAGGGATCTCGCTGGAGTCGCTGGAGATCGCCGGCGACCCGGCCCGTGTCTCGGAGTGGCTCGGCCAGCCCGTCGAGCGTCCGCTCGAGGACGTCAAGGTCGAGTGGGTCGCCCCGAACGGCACCCCGGGCCTGACCGCGGTGACGTTCCAGACACCGGCAGGCCTCGTCCGGATCTAGACGTTCAGATCTAGACGTGCGGGGCGTCAGACCCAGCCCGAACATCTGGCACCACCCGGAGACCTACGAGGTCGAGAACCGCGGCGTCGACCGGGCCGGTCGGATCTGGTCGGCGATGCGAGCCCACACCGACTGGGCCGGGCGCGACGTCCTCGACGTCGGCTGCGGTACCGGGTTCCACCTGCCGCACTTCGCCACGTCCGCACGCTCGGTCACCGGCGTCGAACCGCACGAGGCGCTCGCCGCGATCGCCCGGCGGCGCGTACGCCGACTGCCGACGGTGTCGGTGCACACCGGTGTCGCCGCCGACCTGCCGCTCGCGGACGCCTCAATCGACGTCGTGCACGCACGCTGGGCCTACTTCTTCGGACCGGGGTGCGAGCCGGGACTCGCCGAGCTCGACCGCGTCGTCCGCCGCGGCGGCACGGCGTTCGTGATCGACAACGATGCCGAGCGATCGACGTTCGGCGGCTGGTTCCGTCGCGGCTTCCCGGAGGTCGATCCGGTCGAGGTCGCGCGGTTCTGGTCGCTGCGCGGCTGGTCGCGAGAGCGGATCGAGATCGCCTGGACCTTCGACTCGCGCGCCGACTTCGAGGCCGTCGTACGGATCGAGCTGCCGACCGCCGTCGCGGAGCAGGTGCTGACCGAGCACCCGGAGGTGACCGGCGTCGACTATGCCGTGAATGTGTGGTGGCGTGACTTCTAGCGGGCCCGCGTGCCCGGGCGCGGCGCCTCGGGCACCGTCGAGCGGCGTACGACGAGCGTCGGCTCGAGCAGCCGGCCGAGCGGCTCGACCGGCTTGAGCGACAGCACCGCGTGCAGCAGCCCGACGATCTCCACGGCGACCTGCTCGAGCGGCTGGCGCACCGACGTGAGGCCGGGCCAGCTGACGTGGGCCCCGAGCGAGTCGTCGAAGCCGACCACCCCTGCGTCCACGCCGGGCCGCAGCCCGCGCTCGTGCAGCGCGTGCAGCACGCCGATCGCGAGGGTGTCGCTCGCGCACGCGAACCCCGTGACCGTGCCGTCGTCGAGCAGCTTGTGCGCCTCCATGCGGGCCGCGTCGACGTTGTCGGTGGTGCGGATGCCGAGGCGTGCGGTGTCGATGCCGGCGTCGTCCATCGCGCGCCGCCAGCCGGAACGGCGGTCCTCGCCGATCCGCGAGGTCTCCTCCCAGCCGAGCCAGGCGACGCGCCGGTGCCCGACCGACAACAGGTGCTCGGTGGCCAGGCAGGCACCGCGGGCACCGTCGACGTCGACCCAGGGATGGGCCGCGTCGGGGTCGTCCCACGGCCGCCCGAAGGTCACGAACGGCGCCCCGACGCGACGCAGCAGCTCGGTCTCGGCGGTGCCGGCGTAGGTGTCGGTGATGACGAACGCGTCGACGGCGGTGGCGCGGAGCAGGTCGTCGTACCCGTCGAGCGGGTCGTCGACGGCGCCGGAGAACAGCAGGACGTGGTGGCCGGTCTTCGCCATCGTCTCCACGAGCGTGTGCACGAACCGGTCCATCAGGGCGTTGCTGGTGCCCTCCTGCGCAGGCTCGAAGCGCAGACCGATCATGTGCGACGCGCGGGTGCGCAGCTGGCGGGCTGCGCGGTTCGGGGTGTAGCCGAGCTCGGCGATCGCCGCCTGCACGCGCTCGAGGGTGTCCTCGCGGAGCAGCTCGGGGTTGTTGAGCGCGTTGGAGACCGTCTGCCGCGAGACGCCGGCGCGCTCGGCCACGGTGGCGAGCGTGGGGTACTGGTCGGTGAGCCGCCTGGTCGGGCTCATCGCCACCTCCTCACAGGTGAAGGATGCTGTGCCGGTCCGTGCGCGCCCGTGGTTTCGACCGCTCTGCGAGTGGAACGATCAAATCATAGGGATCCGGCGGCAGTGCGCGCGCCTGGACGATCCTGTCGGCGTGGGCACATATGTTCGAACCATGGCGAAGGCGAAGGGGGCCGCGGCGGCGTACCACTGCGGCGAGTGCGGCTGGGAGACGACGAAGTGGGTGGGGCGCTGCGGCGAGTGCCAGGCCTGGGGCAGCGTGGTGGAGCGAGCCGCTCCGCGCAGCCGCGTGCAGCCCGGGCCGGTGAGCACCCCGGCCCTGCCGATCGGCGAGATCCCGATCGAGGACTCCCAGGCGCGCAGCAGCGGCGTGCCCGAGCTCGACCGGGTGCTGGGCGGCGGGCTGGTGCCGGGCGCCGCGATCCTGCTCGCGGGGGAGCCGGGGGTCGGCAAGTCGACGCTCCTGCTCGAGGTGGCGGCCCAGACCGCGCGCTACCGCCACCGCACGCTGTATCTCACCGGTGAGGAGTCCGCGGCGCAGGTGCGGCTGCGCGCCGATCGCACCGGCGGCATCCAGGACGAGCTCTACCTCGCGGCCGAGACCGACCTCGCCGCGGTGCTCGGCCACGTCGAGGAGGTCAAGCCGACGCTGCTGGTGATCGACTCGATCCAGACGATCAGTGCTGCGGACGTCGACGGCGTGCCCGGCGGCGTCACCCAGGTCAAGGAGGTCGCCGCAGCCCTCATCCGGATGGCCAAGCTGCGCAACATCACCGTCGTGCTGGTCGGCCACGTCACCAAGGACGGGTCGATCGCGGGCCCGCGCGTGCTCGAGCACCTCGTCGACGTCGTGCTGCACTTCGAGGGAGACCGGTCCTCCCGGCTGCGCATGGTGCGCGCGGTCAAGAACCGCTTCGGCCCGGTCGACGAGGTCGGCTGCTTCGACCTCTCCGCCGAGGGCATCGTCGCGATCACCGATCCCACCGGGCTCTTCCTCGACAGCCGGCACGGCCCGGTCGCCGGCACGTGCGTGGCGGTGGCGATGGAGGGACGGCGACCGCTGCTCAGCGAGGTGCGGGCGCTGGTCACGCACTCGCCCTCCGAGCGTCCGCGACGCACCACCTCCGGCGTCGACTCGGCCCGGGTGGCGATGATCCTCGCGATCCTGCAGCAGCACGCCGGCATCCGGCTGCACCAGCACGACGTCTTCGTCTCCAGCGTGGGCGGCGCCCGGCTCACCGAGCCGAGCAACGACCTGGCGATCGCCCTGGCGATCGCGTCGGCCCACCGCGGCGAGCCGCTGGGCCGACAGGTCGTGGCCATCGGCGAGCTCGGGCTCTCCGGCGAGCTGCGCCGCGTGCGCGACCTGGGTGTCCGGCTGGCGGAGGCCGGCCGGCTCGGGTTCCGGGCGGCCGCCGTACCGGCCGAGTCGCCGCAGACCGTCGGCCGCAGCCGCGTGATGGACGGGCTGCGGGTCGTCGACGTCGACAACGTCGCCCGCGCGCTCGACCTGCTCGGCATGGCCGAGGGAGAGCTGCGTCGCGAGGCACCGTGAACCTCTAGACTCACCCGCGTGGTAGCCGCCGATGACGCGCACGAGGCCGAGGCCCTGCGCGCCACCCTCGCCAGCATTGCGCCCGGCACGTCCTTGCGCGACGGCCTGGAGCGGATCCTGCGCGGACGCACCGGCGCACTGATCGTGCTCGGCCACGACAAGATCGTCGACACGATCTCGACCGGCGGCTTCACCCTCGACGTCCCGTTCACCGCCACCGGCCTGCGCGAGCTGGCGAAGATGGACGGCGCGATCATCCTCGACCAGGACGTCTCCCGGATCCACCGCGCCAACGTGCACCTGATGCCCGACCACACGATCCCGAGCGACGAGACCGGCACCCGTCACCGCACGGCCGACCGGGTCGCCAAGCAGAGCGGCTTCCCGGTGATCTCGGTGTCCCAGTCGATGCAGATCATCGCGGCGTACGTCGGCGAGACCCGCTACGTCCTGGAGGACTCCGGGTCGATCCTGTCCCGCGCCAACCAGGCCCTTGCGACCCTGGAGCGCTACAAGCTGCGGCTCGACGAGGTGTCCAGCACGCTGTCGGCGCTGGAGATCGAGGACCTGGTCACGGTCCGCGACGTCGCCGTGGTCGCACAGCGGCTGGAGATGGTCACCCGCATCGCTCGCGAGATCGAGGACTACGTGCTCGAGCTCGGCACCGACGGCCGGCTGCTGTCCTTGCAGCTCGAGGAGCTGATCACGGGCGTCGACGCCGAGCGCGAGCTGGTCGTCCGCGACTACCTGCCCAGCGGGCGCCGCAAGCGCACCCCCGAAGCGGTGCTCGCCGACCTGGAGAGCCTCTCGCCGACCGACCTCGTCGACATCTCGATGGTGGCCAAGGCGCTCGGCCTGCGTCAGGGCGAGCACCTCGAGGGAGCGGTCACCCCGCGGGGCTACCGGCTGCTCGCCAAGGTGCCTCGGCTGCCGAGCACGGTGGTCGACGGCCTCATCGACCAGTTCGACAGCCTCCAGAAGCTGCTGTCCGCCGGCGTCGAGGAGCTCCAGATCGTCGAGGGCGTCGGCGAGCTCCGGGCCCGCAGCGTGCGCGAGGGCCTCTCGCGCCTGGCGGAGTCCAGCATCCTGGAGAGATACGTCTGAGCCCATACCCAGCGAGGAACGAGCTGGGTGTGGACGCGAAGAGGTTGAGGGAGCGCGCGTGAGCTCGCGAACCCGCGACCGCGGCTCGAAACCTTGAGACACCGGTGCTCAGCAGCTGGTGGCGGCGTTGTCGCCGCCGCAGACGGTCCCCGTGCCCTTCTTCTTCTGGTGCGGCCTCGCCGTCTTGGTGATCACCTGCCGCGGCGCCAGCTGCAGGTGGAACTGCGCATCGCCCGGCTCGGACCCGATCACCGATGCGGCCACGTGGTAGTAGCCGGGGACGGCCCACGCAGTCGTGCGGCTGCAGGCGTCGTCGGAACGCCGGCCGCTCCACGGCACGACGACCTGGGTCGGTTCGGCGCTGCGCACGACGACCGTCGCGGTCTTGACCGCGCTCGGGCAGTCCTGGGTGGACCAGATCCGGTCCTTGCCCGAGCTGATCTTCGCGGCCAGCGTGGTGCTCGAGACCGTGAACGTGCAGGCCGGCTTGATCCCCGTCAGCTGGAGCACCAGATCGACCCGTCCGCCTGCGGTCGCCTGCGGCACGGACGGCGTCACCGTGATCTCGTCGATCGCGCACGGCCCTGACGGCACGGCGAGCACGGCCGGGTTGCCGGTCGCCGTCGGTGTCGATGCCTTGCCCTTGCCGGTCGCTGCCGGCTGGAGGGGCTGCGGCCCCGCGACGCCGGGGGTCGGCGTCGTCGACGTGGTGGACGGCTTCGCGGCCGCGACCTCGGCCGAGGCGGCGGGTGCGTCGGAGCCGGAGCCGTTGAGCAGCCGCCCGATCGCGAACACGAGGGCGAGCGCGGTGAGCAGCACGAGCGTCCGGCGGAACCAGTAGACCCGGGCCGGCAGCCGTCGCCGGGGCCGAGCCGTTGTCTGCATGGCCTGAACGTTAGGAAACCTTCGGGCCCAGATCACTCAGGCGCACCGGGCGGGCCTATGTTTGCGCCGTGAACGCGTTGCTGGAGCCGGTGCTGGACTGGTACGCCGCGGCCGCACGCGACCTGCCGTGGCGGCGACCCGGCACCACTCCGTGGGCCGTCATGGTCTCGGAGCTCATGCTCCAGCAGACGCCGGTGGTCCGCGTGCTGCCGGTCTACGACTCCTGGCTCGAGCGCTGGCCGACGCCCGCAGCACTGGCCAGCGAGCCGAGCGGTGAAGCCGTGCGCGCCTGGGGCCGGCTCGGCTACCCGCGCCGTGCGCTGCGGCTGCACGCGTGCGCCGTCGCGATCGTCGAGCGGCACGGCGGCGAGGTTCCGGACCGGTACGACGACCTGCGCTCACTGCCCGGCGTCGGCGACTACACGGCGGCGGCGATCGCCTCGTTCGCGTTCGGCGGCTCGCACGCGGTCCTCGACACGAACGTCCGCCGCGTGCTCGGCCGAGCGGTCTCGGCGACGGAGTTCCCACCGCGCTCCGTCACCCGCGCGGAGCGCGAGCTCGCCGAGTCGCTCGTGCCCGACGACGACCCCGCGCTGTGGGCGGTGGCTGTCATGGAGCTCGGCGCGCTCGTGTGCACGGCCGCGAAGCCGCGCTGCGACGCCTGCCCTATCGTCGAGCAGTGCGAGTGGCGCCGGAGCGGCCGGCCGGCGTACCAGGGACCGCCGCGACGGGGCCAGACCTACGACGGCACCGACCGGCAGTGCCGCGGCCGCCTCCTCGCGGTGGTGCGCGACAGCGATCGGGTCGTGCCGAAGGCCCGCCTCGACGCGGTCTGGTCGGACGACGCACAGCGGGAGCGGGCACTGGGCGGACTGCTCGCCGACGGACTCGTCGTCAGCCGACCCGGTGGCTACGCCCTGCCGGACTGACACGGCGAAAGGCGAGAGCCCCGGCGGTCTCGGACCGCCGGGGCTCTCGCGTTGCTTGACTCAGTCGCGCGTCAGCGGGCTTCCCCACCGTCGGCGGCCACCTCGATCGGCGGCACGTCGGGCAGCTCGGCCCGCGGTGTCCCGAGGAAGGTGAACGCTGCGGTCGGGTCCTCGCCCTCGACGTCGACCAGGACGATCTGGCCCGGGCCGACCTCGCCGTACAGCATCTTCTCGGCGAGGACGTCCTCGATCTCGCGCTGGACCGTGCGCCGCAAGGGTCGCGCGCCGAGCACGGGGTCGAACCCGCGCGTCGCGAGCAGGTCCTTGGCGGCCTGGGTCAGCTCGATGGACATGTCGCGGTCCTTCAGCCGAAGCTCGACCGACGCGATCATGTTGTCCACCATCGCGATGATCTGGTCCTTGGTCAGCGGCGGGAACACGATCATCTCGTCGACGCGGTTGAGGAACTCGGGCCGGAAGTGCTGCTTGAGCTCCTCGGAGACCTTCGCCTTCATCTTCTCGTAGTTGCCCGCCACGTCGGAGGCGTTGCCGAAGCCGAGGCTGACGCCCTTCGAGATGTCGCGCGTGCCGAGGTTGGTGGTCATGATGATCACGGTGTTCTTGAAGTCGACCACCCGGCCCTGGCTGTCGGTCAGGCGACCTTCCTCCAGGATCTGCAGCAGGCT
>Ga0136846_1242919_pt1 | contig 10284 bp, 6 predicted proteins | sample HopSoiMetagenom2_FD_96841 | JGI IMG/M metagenome (GOLD analysis project Ga0136846, IMG submission 96841) | Grasslands soil microbial communities from Hopland, California, USA - 2 Assembly 2016 (version 4) | ecosystem: Environmental > Terrestrial > Soil > Grasslands | place: USA: Hopland... | reverse complement strand
ATCCACCGGGCCGGTTTCGATCACGACGAGCCTGTCGGACGGAGGCCTCGGCCAATCCCGGCCGCCCGACGGTTGGGGATGAGCCGTGCAGCGCGGTGCCCACCCGCGGCGCGATCCGATGTTGCTTGCGGCACGGGCTCGCACCGGGCGCGGACGCACCCCCGACGACCCGAGTGCGGCATGGCACGCCGCTCGGCACGGATGCGACTCCGGCCACCGTGCCCTGCCCTGCCAACTGGCGAGACGACCAGCGGCCATCGACAGGCGGCGACGCGCGGACGGGGAAACCGCGTACCGCGCGGTCATCGCGACGGTGAGTGGGCTGGCGGACGCCTCGACGCGTCCGAGGCGCAGAGCGCGGCGGTTCTGCGTCTCGTGGTCACGGTCGCGCTCGTGCTCGCCGTAGCCGCCGCATCTTTCACGTAGGGGCGCGGCGCGACAGATACGAACCAGCGCGCCGACCATGATCCCGCGGTGCGATAGCGCTTCGTTTTGACGTCCGTGGGGCCCCTGGCGGCAGCCGGCGCAGAGCGGTGCATGACGTCTCCCGGTCGTGCCCGGCTGGAGCAGCAGCCGCTCGGGAACCGGTGTCCGCCAGGCGCGCGGATCGCCCCCGATCCGACCGCCCTGCAGCGCCCCGCCGCCCCGACCCGGCCGGGCGTTGAATCACCTTGACCGAAGACGGCTCGTCGGTGACCGTGCGGGGCAGCTTCCAACCGGTTGTCCGAGAGGACTTCATGTTCCGCATCTCCAGAGCCCGCGTCGCGGTCGCCCTTGCCGCGGTCACCGCCATCGCGAGCGCTTCTCCTGCGCTCGCCGCTGCCGGGGCCAAAAGAAAGACCCTGCGGTATGGCATCCGCTTCAACGACACCGCAGTCGACCTTGGCGCACGGGGCCCGAGCCTCGGCGACGTCCAGATCCTCACCGACAGGCTGGTCAACCGCCGGGGCAAGGTCGTCGGTCACGACGGCGGCGTCTGCACCGTCACCAGCCTCGACCCGCCGGAGACGAACTGCACGGTCACGTTTTCTCTGCCCGGCGGGCAGATCACCACGCAATTCCTGAACGCGCCGCCGCCGCGCAAGGTCGCTCCCATCACCGGCGGCACCAGGAGCTACCGCGGCGCCCGCGGCAACCTCGTCCTCATCGAACACCCCGACCAGACCGGAACGATCGTCTTCCGCTTCACGCGCTCCTGAGCACAGATCGAGCGAGATCCCTTCGCCCAACCCCCGCGATCGTCTCGGCCGGGATCAGCCGAGACGATCGCCGGCACGCACGCGACCCGTCCCGGCTGTGCATGCGATCGAAGCCGCCCGCCCGCGGAACTGGGGCGCGTTCGACCCCGAGCATCCGCGGACCAGGTGCCGCCGCTGCGCAGTCCGCTGCACGCCCGGGAGTGTCCGAGGATCGATGTAGGCATAAGCGAACCGGAGCGTCATGCCCACGCGAACCGGAACCCGGAAGAGCAGCGCGATCGAGGCGCCGACCGCCACGGCATCCTCGCCGCTATCCGCCTCCGCCTCTCCAACGGCCGCCTCGAGTCCCTCAACTCCAAGATCCGCCTGATGCCACCGCAGCTTCGGCTTCCACAGCGCGGCCGTCGCGGGCGCGCTGGTCGTAGTCGACGCGCGCCGCCCTCGTCGCGAGGCTGCTAGTAGCAGGGCGACGGGCGGATCAGCACGCATTCAAGCGCTTGCTGCGCGTGCCCGGGCGATCCTGGCCCACCACGGCGTCGACCGCCTCGCAGACGACCTGCGCGCCCGGTCAGCGCGCTCCGGGCGCCTTCGACAGCCCAGGAGCGCGTCACGGCCCCTCGACGGCGTCCGGCTCGCGGCCATCGTCCCGGCGTCGCGTCAGCGCGGCGACGCCGAGCGCGCCCGCGGGCGGGACGAGCACGACGAGGGGCATGCGGTACCGCCAGGTGAAGTCGTTGCTCGCGACGGCGGTGAGGAGGGTCGCGAGCCCGAGTCCGAGAAACAGTAAGGTCGCCGTCCGGAGGCCCGACCCGCGGGCGCGCCCGACGCCCGCGACGGCGAGCAGCGCTACGAGCACGCAGGCCGCGAGCGCCGGGCCGGACAGGTGCGACGCCTCCTGGTACCGGCGCAGCTCCATGATCGTCCGCTGCCGTAGGCCCAGGCGCCGGTATCCGTACCGGCGGACCACGTTGTCCATGTCCACGTGGTGGTAGGGGAACGTCGCTGTGAACCACCACATCTTCGGCGTGTCCAGGCACCCGAGGCTGCTGATGGGCCAGAATGCGCGCGAGGTGTCGATCGCGGTCGTCTTGAGGTAGGTCAGCGGTTGGTTGCGGATGGCGCGCTTGGCGAAGCGTCCGCCCAGCTCGTTGCGCTGGGCAGCCGGGACCCTCTCGAGCGGCGAACCGCTCTGGCGGACGAAGCGCGCCACGCTCATCCGATGGCCGACCGGCTGGCGGGGACACAGGACGCGCTCGGCGGGCGGAAAGGGGTGCGTGCGGCAATCGACGAACGGGGCGACCCGTCCGTAGAGGAATCGGCCCCCGAAGCCCGAGACGGCGAAGCTGCCGTGCTCAGCCCGATACCACGTGGCGTAGCCGGCAAGCGGGATCGCGAAGGCGAGCGTGAGGGCGATCGCGGGCCATGGCCGCCGCGGCACGAGCAGGATCGCCGCGAGCAGCGCGGGGAGGAACGCGGTCGTCCCGACGGACCGCGTCACGGCCGCCACCGCGACGGCGGCGCCGGCCGCGGCGGCGAGGGGGACGCTCGGCCGCCTGCGCCACAACAGGCACCCGCACGCCGCGACGAGCGCGAACTCGAAGAGGGTGTCGGAAAGCAGGAACTCCTCGATGCTGACCTCGAAGCCGTCGAGCAGCACGGGCGCCGCTCCGAGCGCGGCCAGCCACGGCCGCACGCCGAGACGCACGAGCACCGCGTACAACGCCACGCCCATGAGCAGCCCCATCAGGTGTTGCAGCACGGGGACCAGCGCGAGGTTCCCGACCGCGAGGGCGACCCGCAGGAAGGCGGGGTATCCCAGCGGCCGCTCCGGGTTGGGGACGAAGATCCCGACGTTCCGCAGGAACGCCACCGAATCCCAGAAGATCAGCGCCGGACGGAAGGCTGACGTCGCGAGGCCGCGGACAGCGACGCCGACGACGAGGATCGCCACGAAGACGGCGTGTGTGCGTGCGAGCGCCCACGCGTTCGGGATCACCCGGACGCGATGAGCGACCGCAGCCGCGGGCGGGGCGCTCGCGCTGTGTTCGTCTGTGCTGGCGCTCATGTCGGCTCACACACGGTGGCCACGCGCGCCTTTGCACGGCGCGCCGAACCGCAAACGGTTTGCCGCTCGCGACGACGCGACGATGGTAACCGTCGTCCATGACGCGCGAGCCGCGCATCCGCCCGGGCCGGCGCGACGGCTCGGGAAGATCGGTGACGCGCTGCCCGGTCTGCGGTTCATCGCTCCAGCGGCCGACGCCGCGACCTCCAGGCCTGAGAGACGACGGCCTACCTCGACTTCGTGAACTTCCTTGAGCGTGGCACGCACCTCTCGGCGTTCGACTGACCGAGCGTCGGATCAATTCGACGCATGAGCTTCGGCTCCCGCGATGAGAGCGTCTCCGCCGTGCGTCATGCCTCCTGCGCGAGCGCTCCGGCAACCTCCAAGTGGGCGATCTGCTTGCACGACAGTTCGCTGCGCGGGAACTGGACATCGACCAGAAGGCGACGCTGCTGGCGACGTTCCACCGCCGGCGTTCGAGCTGTTCGGGACGTCGAGGTGTGACCCGCGCGCCGTCGGTACGGTCCCGGCCCACATGAGTCGTTTTGCGGGCGACGCCGCGGCGCGAGGCGACGGCGCGCCGAAGGTCAGCGTCGTGGTCCCCGTCTTCGACCCCGGCCCCTACCTCGACGCGCTGCTGCACTCGCTCCTGCGCCAGACGCTGCCCGAGCAAGACTTCGAGGCGATCTTCGTCGACGACGGCTCGACGGACGGCACGGCGCAGCGGCTCGATCGGCTGGGCGCCGAGCACCGCCATCTGCGCGTGCTGCACGTCCCGCACTCCGGCTGGCCGGGGCGCCCGCGCAACGTCGGCCTTGATGCCGCCCGCGGGACCTACGTCTTCTTCGCGGACGCCGACGACTGGCTCGGCGAGGAGGCGCTCGAGCGCCTCCACACAGCGGCGGTGCGCAGCGGGGCCGACATCGTCATGGGCAAGGTCGTGGGGCACGGCAAGGCCCTCTCGCGGTCGCTGTTCGTCCGCAACGCCGACCGCGCCGACGTCGAACACGACGCGATCCACAAGCTGCTGACCGTGCACAAGCTCTTCCGCCGCGAGATGCTCGTCGCCGCGGGGCTGCGCCATCCCGAGGGCCACGTGCGCCTGGAGGACCAGGCCTTCGTGCTGCCGGCCTACCTGGCCGCGCGCCGCATCGCGGTCGTCGCCGACTACCCGTGCTACCACTGGCGCGTCCGTGAGGACCGCCGCAACATCTCGCTCGCCAGCCCCATCGACGGCGGCTATTGGCAGGACCTGCGTGCGCTGCTGGACATCCTCGACGCGCCCGGCGCGCCCGACGTGTTGCGCGACGAGCTGCGCGCGGAGTGGTTTCGCTGGGCGATCCTGCGCCGGCTGGGCGGCGCGGCGCTGCTGCGCCGCCAGGAGCCCGGCCGCACGGAGATGGTGCGCGACATGCGCCGCCTGGCGGCCGAGCGGTTCGGGCCCGACGTCGCGGCGCGGCTGCCCGCCGCGCTGCGCGTTCGTGCGCGCCTGCTCGCGGCCGGGCGGCTGGACGGGTTGCTGGATCTCGCGCGGCACGAAGCCGCTATCGGAGGAGAGGCGCGCGTGCGCGGCGCGCGCTGGCGCGACGGCGTCCTGCGCCTGGAGCTCGAGGGCACGCTGATCGACGTCGACGGGCGCGCGCTCGAGCTGCACCGCGAGGGCGACGCCCTGCGCCTGGCGCTGCCGGCCGGACTGCCCGGCGCCGAGGCGGTGCGGCCCGCGGACCGCGACGCCTCCGCCGACCTGCGCCACGCCGACCTGCGGGTCTTCGTGCGCCGCCGCGAGGGGGAGGAGGAGTACGTCCTGCCCGCCTCCACGCGTCCGACGCTGCACGATGCCGACGGCGACGGCGTCCGGGTGACTCTGGACGCCGTCGCCGCGCTCGACCCGGCGCGGGCGGCGGCCGGCGCGCCGCTGGCCGCCGGCGTCTACGACCTGTTCGCCGACATACGGGTGTCCGGGCTGGCAGTGACGCGGCGCCTCGCCGTCCGACCGGCCGAGGTCCCGCCCCCCGCGCTCGTCGGTTGCGACGCGCGCGCGGTCCGTCCCTTCGCCACGGTCCACGGGCGCCTGAGCGTGGACCTCGACGAGACGCAGCGGCCACTGGCCGCCGCGCTGCGTCCGGCGACCGGCGACGCCCGCGCGGTCCGCCGCGCGCGGTCAGTGACGATCGCGCTGCGGCTCGGATTCGCGCTCGAGGTCCCCCGACGCGAGCACGCCGCGACTGTCGTGCTGGCGGGCGAGGGCGACCGCCACCGCCGCGTGCGCGTCCCGGCGCGGGTCATGCGCCTGGCCGACGGCTCGGCCGCGCTCCTGGAGGCCGGCGTCCCGCTCGCGCTGCGCGCCCGCCCGGGCGCGGTGACGCCCGGCGCCTGGAGGATCGCGGTCCGGCTCGCCCACCGCCGCGGCCCCCTCGGGCTCCTGCTCGAAGTCGACCGGCTCGGCCGTCCGACGATCGTCCCCGGGCGCCACTGAGGAATGTCCGACCTGGCGCGCGGCCGGGCGCCGCGGGCGATCATCCGCTGGAGTGGCTCAGGCTCCGTCTCGTCGCATCGCTCGCCGCGCGGCGCGGTGGGGGCGCTCGCGCGTCGTGCGCCGGCCGCGCATCCCCTCGGGCCCGGTGGGGCCAAGGCTGCTGCACGCGCTGCGGACGATCGCCCTCGCGCTCCTGGCCCGCTTCATCGCCGCCGCGCGGCGGCCCGCCGCGCCGCCGGCGGCCCCGCGCCGGCTGCAGGTCCGCTTTCTGATCATGCACGCCTACGGGATGGGCGGCACGATCCGCAGCGTCCTGACCCTCGCCGGGGCGCTGGCCGCGCACCACGACGTCGAGGTCGCGAGCGTCCTGCGCTCGGCCGACGTGCCGTTCTTCCCGTTCCCGCCGGGGATCCGCATCACGACGCTGGACGACCGCCGGCCCGGGCGTGCGCGCGGACTGCTCGCGCCCGTGCTCCGCCACCTCCCCGACGTGCTCATGCACGAAGGCGATTACGCGTCGCGAAGCGTGTCGCTCTGGAGCGACCTGCTGCTCGTGCGCTGGATGCGCGCGCGCGGCCCCGGCGTGCTGATCACGACCCGACCGGGGCTCAACTTCATCGGGGCCGCGCTGGCGCCTCCCGACGTGGTGACGATCGGTCAGGAGCACCTGAACTTCCGCGCCTACCGGCCCCCGCTGGCGGCGGAGATCCGGCGCTCCTACCGCCGCCTCGACGCGCTGGCGGTGCTCACGCGCGGCGACCTGCGCGACTACCGCAAGGTGCTGAAGGGGACGCACACGCGGCTCGTGCAGATTCCCAACGCCGTCCCGGCCCTGCCGGGGCCCCGCTCGGATCTGTCGCACCCGGTCGTCCTCGCGGCGGGCCGGCTGACCCGTCAGAAGGGCTTCGACCTCCTCATCCGTGCCTTCGCCCGCGTCGTCGAGCGCCGCCCGGACTGGAGCCTTCGCATTTTCGGAAGCGGCGGCGACGGCGATCTCCTGCAGGAGATGATCCGCGATCGGGGCCTTGGGGAGCACGTCTTCCTGATGGGACGCACGCGCAGGCTCGGCCACGAGCTCTCGCAGGCGTCGCTGCTCGCGGTCAGCTCGCGTTTCGAGGGGTTCGGGCTGGTCATCCTCGAGGCGATGAGCAAGGGCGTCCCGGTCGTCAGCTTCAACTGCCCGCGCGGACCCTCGGAGATCATCAGCGACGGCGTCGACGGCCTGCTCGTCCCCCGCGGCGACGTCGCGCGATTGGCGGACGGGCTGCTGCGCCTCATCGACGACGAGGACGAGCGTCGCCGGATGGGCGCCGCGGCCGTGGAGAAGGCGCGCTCCTATGACCTGGCAGCCGTGACGACACGCTGGCTGGCGCTGTTGGCCGAGGTGACCGACACGATCGAGGCGGCGCCCGTCTGGTGACCACCGCCGCTCGGCGGCGGCGGCGTGGCCGACGCGAACCGGGCGCGCCGTGCGGGCGACTACGATGCCGCCGATGATGTTGGCCGTTTGCCGCGCTGGGCGGTTTTGACCGTGTCGGGCGGGCCGCGTCCGCGGGCCGCCCGCGGCCCGGACTTGACGGCCGCGGCCGGCCGGCTCCAAGAGCTGGTGCGCGATCACGCCCTCTTCCTGGCCCTGCTGCTCGTGGGCCTGGCCCTGCGCGTCGTCACGCAGCTCGCATACTCCCCCGCGCTCGTCTACTACGACTCCGCGCGCTACCTGGCCAACGCGGAGAGCCTCGTCCCTTCCGCCTACCGCCCGCTCGGCTACCCGCTGTTCCTGCGCGCGCTCCCGCTCCGCGGCGAGCTGGCGGTGATCCCGCTGTCCCAGCACCTCATGGGCCTCGGGGTCGCCGTCCTGCTCTACGTGGTGCTGCTGCGTCTGGACCTGCGTCGCTGGGTCGCCGCCCTGGCCACGGCCCCTGTGCTCCTCGACGCCTACCAGCTGAACATCGAGGAGTACATCCTGTCCGAGACGCTCTTCGACGCGCTGCTCGTCGGTGCCTGCGCGCTGATCCTGTGGCGACGGCGGCCGACGCCCGCGCTCGCCGCGGCCGCGGGCCTGCTGCTGGCCGGGATCTCGATCACGCGCGCCAACGGGATCGCGGTCATCGCCCCGGCCATCCTGGCCGTCGCCCTGCTGGCCCGCCGTCCCGCACCCGTCCTGGCCCTCCTGGCCGCGTTCGCCGCGCCCATCGCCGCGTACGCGATCCACTTCCACGCCGTGCATGGCTCCTACGCGATCACCAACACCGGCGGCCACTTCCTCTACGCGCGCGTCGCCCCGATCGCCGACTGCAGCCGCTTCTCGGTCCCTCGCTCGGAGCGCGGCCTCTGCCCGCGGCGCCCGCTCGGCCATCGGCTCAGCGTCGACCGGTACATGTGGTCGAGCCGCTCTCCCTACTTCCGCGCCCGCATCGCCCGTGGGAAGTCACGCGAGCAGGTCGCGGGCGACTTCGCGCGCCGCGTCATCGTCCACCAGCCGGCGGACTACGTCAGGACGGTCGCAAGCGGCCTGATGCGCGCCTTTTCGCCCACCCGCACGGAGCATCGCGGGGAGACGGCGATCGCCCGCTGGCAGTTCCCGCTGACCTTCCCGATCTACAGCCCCCGGACCGCGAAGGCGCTGCGCGCGCACGGCGTGGCGCACCCGCGCGTGCGCCCCGCGCTGACGACGTTCCTGCACCGCTACCAGCGCTTCGGCTACGTCTCGAACCTGCTGCTCGGCGTCGGGCTGGTCGCGGCGTTGCTGGCCGCGGCGGGCCTCGGCCGCGCCCGGCGCTCGGGCCTGCGCGTCGCGGCGCTGCTCTTCGCGCTCATGAGCCTGGCCGTCCTCGTCCCCGCGATCGCCGTCAGCCAGTTCACGTGGCGCTACGCCCTGCCCCAGCTGGTGCTGATCCCGCCGGCGATGGCGGTCGGGCTGACCGCCCTGTTGCGACGCGTCAGGCGATGAACGCGACCGGAGCGTGAAGGCGGCGAGCGCGAGTAGCGCGACGCACCGACTGCCCTGCCGCCGGCCTGCGCCGCGGACGGAGCAGGCATCGCGCGCGCCGGGTGTCCATAGATTCGGCGGCGGCACCAGTGCGGCCGGCGGCTCCGTCGTCGAGGAACAGCGGCCGGCGTGCGCCCAACGCGACTCCCGGCGAGGATCGAGATGACGTTGGGGGTGAGCATGGCGACAGCGTCGCGCGGCAGCGGGCGCCGTGCTGCACGGCCAGCCCGAGTGTGGGGCTGTGGGCACCTCGAACCCCGGCGAACGAGAGCGCCCGGAGTGACAGCACGCTCAGAGGCGACGCAGCCCGCTTCGTCGAGAGCCCACTCCCGAAGCTGGCCTATCAAGTCGATGAGCTGCACTACCTCGTCGGGGTTTACGGTAAGCGCGGCGACGTGCGCTGAAGTCGCAATGCGACACCCGACTCCGGATGATGCAGGCGTAAGAGCTACGGACGCTCGCCGAGGTCACCAGGTCGGTCCTTGACCGCCTCTGCGCGGACCATCACGCAGTCGAACTCGAGCGCCCGGGCCGTGCTCGCCTCGCGGCTGACGGCATACAGCCCGGTCACCTCGAAGCCCGCGGCCTCATAGACCTCGAGCGACTCGCTGATCCGCGGCATCCCCGCGTAGATCGGCTTGAGCGAGACCTCCGACTGCAACCCGACAAATTCGCGCGCACGCGCGCCCAGGCCGGCGAAGGCCTCGAGGTCAAAGCCCTGTGTATCAAGCTTCAGGTACAGGCGCGGGTTGGGCACATCCGCGAGGACGTCGTCCAGCAGGCCGTCGAGGCGCCGCAGCGAGACCTCCTCGGTAACCGGCTCGCGCAAATGCGCGTAGCGCTCGGCACCGAACGCTGTCGGCCGCAATATGGAACTCATCGTCCCCGGCACGACGTTCATCGTCATCGTCGCGTCCTTGCGTCCAAGCGCGTACCGGTGCACGCTCCACGTCGGATCGTCCGCCGCGTACTGCTGCAGCTCCTCAAACATGCTGCGGACCGGCTCGAACGACACGATATGCCCCTTGTAGCCCGCGCGACGGAGCCCCCGGGCGTACTGCCCGCGATTCGCGCCGACGTCGAGCACGCAGTTGACCCGATACAGGCGGAGCACGCCCGCGATGTGCTCCTCCGAAAGGTAGGCTGCGAGCGCCCTTTCGCGCTCGAGCCACCGCTTGCGCGCGGCGCGGCGCCGCGTCACCAGAACGCTGCCCTCGGCAAGCTTGCGGACCTTGGGGGAAGGCGTGCGAGAAACGAGAAACGCACCGGGCAGCAGTCGGGTGACCTCATATCCCCGACGTCGCAGGAGTTCGTGGCCGCGGGCGCGCCAGCGCCGCGTCATGTGGCGGCACGCGCCGATCGGTGAGGGGCCAGTCGCGCTCATGCGCGCCACGGTACGCGGGCGCCAGGACGCAGCGAACTACCGCAGCGCGACTGGCGACCGAGGCGCGACGGTCGCCGCGGCGGCGCCGCCAGGCGGTACGGCGACCTCCCGGCGCGGAGGACGCGCACGTTAGGATCACAGCGGTCAAGCCTGACGAACGGCCGTCACCTT
>Ga0136846_1228177_pt1 | contig 10284 bp, 11 predicted proteins | sample HopSoiMetagenom2_FD_96841 | JGI IMG/M metagenome (GOLD analysis project Ga0136846, IMG submission 96841) | Grasslands soil microbial communities from Hopland, California, USA - 2 Assembly 2016 (version 4) | ecosystem: Environmental > Terrestrial > Soil > Grasslands | place: USA: Hopland... | reverse complement strand
TGCACGAGCAAGAAGGCACCGGTCGCCGTATTCCCGGGCCACTGGGCGCCGATGTCGCTCCTCTTCTACTCTGGCAGCGCCCTCCCGGCACGCTACAAGAACGGGGCGTTCATCGCCTTCCACGGCTCGTGGAACCGCGCGCCCGATCCGCAGGCGGGCTACCGCGTCGTTTTCCAGCCGCTCGCCAACGGCGCGACGTCGGGCGACTACGAGACCTTCGCCAACGGCTTCGCCGCCGTTCCGGATTCGCAGCTCCAGCCGGGCACGGCGAAGCATCGCCCCACCGGGCTCGCGCAGGGGCCGGAGGGCTCGCTCTTCGTGACCGACGACATGGGCGGGCGGATCTACCGCATCACGTACGGCTCGGGCTCCGCGAACGCGCCGGCGACGTCGGCCAGCACGACACCGAGCACGGCGCCCGCGGCGTCCAGCCCCGCGCCGGCTCCAGGTGCGACGGCGGGCGCTGACACGGCACGTTCCGGCGCGGCGAACAAGCAATAGACCACGCTCCGAGATGTGAGAAGGGCGCCGGACCATGGTCCGGCGCCCTTCTCGTGCATTCTCAGCTGCGTGCGTCGGGCCTACTTCCCCGTCAGCATTCTCCGGCGGAGAGTCGCGAGCCGCTTCCGCACCGAGCCGTCGAGCACCGTGTCGCCGACGTGCACGACCACGCCACCCATGATCGCCGGATCCACGTTGATGTGCGGCACGACCTCCTTGCCGAACATGCGCGAGAGCTGGCCAGCGATCGAGGCGCGGCCCGCCTCGTCGGTCTCGCGCGCAACGGTCACACGCGCGTGGATCCGACCCTCGGCGGCGTCCACGAGGTTGTAGTACTCCTCGGCGATCGCCGGGATCAGCATCTGCCGGCGGTGCTGCACGAGCGTCTGGAGGAAGCGCAGCATGAGCCGCGGCATCCGATCCTGGAACGCCTTCGCAAGCACCTCGCTCTTCTGCGCGGCCGAGATGCGCGGCGACTCGAGGAAGAGGCGGAGCGTCGGGTTCTCGCCCATCGCGCTCGCGACGTCGCTCAACATCTTCCCCCAGCCGCGCAGATCCTCGGCGCGCGTCGCGAGGACGAGCAGCGTCTCGGCGTAGTTCCGCGCGATCGTGGTGTCGCGCATCGTCAGCGGCTCGCGCTCACGGCGGCCGGCGTCACGCTCGCGAGGAAGCTTTCGACGAGCTGGCGGTTCGCGGCCTGATCGAGGTTCCGATCGATCACGCGGCCCGCGCCGGCGATCGCCAGGTCCACCGCCTCGCGGCGGAGCTGCGCGATGGCGCCTGCCTTCTCGGCCTCGATCTCCCTGCGCGCGCGATCGAGCATGTTGGTCTGCTCGGTGTGCGCCTGCTCGATCAGCTCGGCGCGCACGCGCTCGGCGGCGACGCGCGCATCGGCGATCAGCTTCTGCGCCTCACCGCGAGTGGCATCGAGTGCCGCGCGCTGCTCGGCGAGCAGGCGAGCCGCCTCCTCGCGGTCGCGCTTAGCCGACTCGATCGCGTCTTCGAGCGCCTGCTCGCGCGCCTCGACGGCCTTCGTGATGGGGCCGAACGCGAACTTGGCGAGCACGAAGAAGAGGACGGCGAAGATGATCAGCGTCCAGAACATCAGCCCGTAGTTGGGCGACAGCAGATCGACCTTGCTCGAAGCGCCGGCTTCCTGCGCGAGCGCGGGCACGGCAGCGAGGGCGGTGATCACGAGCGAACGGAACAGGGTACGCATCGAAGGATCGAAGTGGGGGAACAGTGCGCCGCCGCCCCGGGGCGGCGGCGCACCGAACGAAATCAGATCTTGCCCTGGATGAGGAACGCGATGACGGCGCCGAACAGCGCGACGCCTTCGATGAGCGCGGCGAGAATCAGTGCTGCCGTCTGGATGCGGCCCGCCGCTTCCGGCTGGCGCGCCATGCCCTCGACGGCCTGGCCGCCGATGCGGCCGATGCCGATACCGGCGCCGATCACCGCGAGACCAGCGCCGAGACCGGCGCCGACGGCCATCATGCCGCGCGGGCTCGCGACGCCCGCATCAGCGGCCGCCTGGAGCATGGGAAGGATCGTGTGCGTCATGGTGCTATCTCCAAAGTCGTGCTTCTCGTGAAAACGTCAGCGCCCCGCGGCATCCCATCACCGCCGTCCGTCACCGAGACCCGGGTCTCAACGGACTTCCCCGACCGCTCGGCCGGGTACGTGGCGCGCGGAAGGGCGAACCCCGCGCGCCGTGCTAATCAGTGCGCTGCTTCGCGAATCTGGCCGATAAACACCGCCGCCAGCAGCGAGAAGATGAACGCCTGCAGGAAAGCGACGAACAGCTCGAGCATCATGATCGCGACAGCCATCGCAGCGGGCGCGATCCCGATCACGTAGCTCTTGAAGGTGAAGATCAGGCCGATCAACGCCAGCACGACGATGTGTCCCGCCGTCATGTTGGCGAGCAATCGGACCGTGAGCGCGAACGGCTTTGCGATCTTACCGACAACCTCGATCGGCGACATGATGATGAACATCGCCACGCGGATCACCGGGTGCAGATCCTTGTTCCAGTAGAAGATCGTGTTGAGATAGCCGGGCCCCTGCGCACGAATACCCGCGATCTCCACGACGAAGAACGTGATGATGGCCAGCGTCGCGGTCACCGAGACGTTGCCCGTCGCCGTCGAGCCGTACGGGATGAGGCCGAGCAGGTTGGCGAACAGGATGAAGAAGAAGAGCGCCATGATGAACGGCGCGTACTTCTCACCGTGATGTCCCAGATTGGGCAGCGCGACTTCCTGCCGGACATAGAGCACCATCGCCTCGATGCCCGCAGCGAATCCCCTGGGACGCCCGGTCTCGTGCGTATGGCGCACGTGTGCACGCGCGGCGGTGATGAGGACCACGCTCACGAGCAATGCCGCCAGGAACAGCATCACGACGTGCTTCGTCGGTGAGATGTCGATCGCGAAGGAGCCGATGTGGATCGGTGCCCATTGCGGCAGCACATACTCCGCGGGCTCCCAGATCCTCCATCCGTCCTTCGGGTACTCGATGCAGCGGGAGTCGGTGATGTGCGGGGTGATGATGTCACCGGGCACGTGCGGACCGCAGGCCTCGTGCTCGCCCCCCGCGTGATTCGCTTCCCCGCGGGCGGTACCCTGGACCTCTCTCGCCGTCTGACGGGCAGCGAACGCTGCGGCGGAATCGACGGCGGCAGCCTGGGCGGCGAGCGGCGTGCTCGAGAGCAGCAGCGCGATGACGAAAGTCCCGATCTTCATATGGTCAGGAACGGCGGCTCGATCAGTTCGGTCAGAAAGAAGAAGGTCGCAAGACTCAGCAGCGCCGCGTTCGGCGGCAGCCCGAGCGACCGGCAAACGAATCCGTATACAATCAGGGCCGCGAAGCAGACCACGGCCCCCAGTACCCATCCGGCGATCGCGTTGCCCTTGTCGGCCAGCAGGCGGGCGAAAGCGAACGCGACCAGCTGTACTACGAGCGCCACTAGCGCACTGACGGCGATCGTGCGCCGCTCGGCCGGAGCCGAGTAGATGGCGGCGAACACCGCGCCCGCGAGTCCGACGACGATGACGCTCGCCAGTAAATAGAGAGCCACCCCGCGCCCCACCGACTTCTCGCTCACGGGAGAGGCGCCCCGTCGCGACGCGCCTTGCGTTCCGCCTCCTCCCGCGCCTGAGCCGCCATCAGCTTCCGGTACAGGCTGTGGAAGCCGGCCCCCGCCCCGAAGAACACGCCGATGATGAGAAACCAGGGAGCCGTCCCGAGCTTCCGGTCGACCCATTGGCCGGCGAAGAGGAAGAGGACGATCGAGGCGGCGAACTGCAGCCCCACCCCGGCGAATTCGGAGGCCGAAGGCCCGCTGCTCGCCTCTCTCCCGCCGGGCGGTCCGGCGGACGGTCCCCCACCAGGCGCCTTACTCATCGCGGGGAGAATCTAGCGCTTGTGAAATTTTTCGCAAGCGATTCACACCCCCAAACCGAACACCGCCCGAAGATGTGTGTGGTGCTCGCAAGTGTAGACAGGATCACAACTTCTATGTGACAATTCGTGTTGCTTGTTCGTCTGGGTGTTGATAACTTGGCTGCCCGTCGGTTCGTGAGCGATGCCCGCCCGCCCACCGGCACCGAGCCCCCATCGGTCCTGTGATGAACGTCCGTAACCTGCTGATCCCCCTCCTCTGCCTCGGGGCAGTCGCATTCGCGTGCGGTCCGCGATCGCACTCCGAGGCGTCGCTCGTGTCCGTCAACATCGCGCCGCCAGTCGCCGCACCCGCGGTGAAGAAGACACCGAAGAAAGAGCAACAGGTGCGCGTCGATCCCAAGTTCACGATCAGCGTCGAGCACAAGTCGATCCGCTTCGCGCTGGACGTCGCGAATCCGACGAAGAAGGACGTCGAGCTCACCTTCCCCGACGGTCAGACGCACGACTTCATCGTGCTCGACAGCGTCGGCCGCGAGGTGTATCGCTGGGGCGAGGGACGCATGTTCACGCAGTCGGTGCAGAACCGCACGATCGACGGCGGCGAGACGATGCACATCACCGAGCAGACCACGCTCGATCTCGCACCGGGCAGCTACGTCGCGGTGGCCAAGCTGCGAAGCACCAACTTCCCCGTGCAGGAGCGCGTGCCGTTCGAGGTGAAGTGATCGTGTGACCGCCCCGACGCGCCGCGGGTTGTGCGGTGCGAAGGGTCTCCCACGCCGCTCGGGTCTCCCGGGCGGCGTTCATGTTTCCGGTCTCGACACAGGTCAGCCATGACCGATCGCACTCGTCTCGCACTCTGCTGCGCCGTAGCGCTCATCGCCTGCGGCGGCGACAGCACCGCACGGCCGCTGCAGACCGACGCCGCGGCGGTCGCACAGACCTTCTCGCAGCTCGCGGACTCCGTGGCGCGCAACGGCGGTAACACCGAGGTCGGCACCGCCTACGGCAGCATTGCCGGCATCCTGCGCATGGGGGGGCGCATCACGCCGATCACGCTCACGATCGACGGCGCGAGCAGAAGCTTCCTCGCGACGGCGATGAGCATCGAATCGGTGACGAACCCGTGCCCGCCGAACGCCCAGTGCTTCGCCCCGGAGATGCGCATCGTGCAGCGCAGCCTCATCGCGTGGGACCGGGACAACCCGACGCACATCGTCCAGCTCTCGTCGTCGTCGGACGACGAGCGCATTGGTAGCATCAGGGACAGCACATCGCTCGCCCTGTGGGCACCGACGGCGTCGCTCATCTACATGGACGGCACGGGCATCATGTACTTCGGAACGAGCGGCGCGCAGCGCTTCACCGTGACGAAGTCCACGACGGCCTGCCCCGAGCCGGACTACTTCCCGCCGCTGGGCGTGCTGCGCCCGCGCGGCTACAGCGCGACGTGCGTGCTCGCCGACATCGCCGTGAAGTTCGATGGCACCGTCGAGCCGTCGGTGTACGTGGCCGCGAACAAGACGGCAGTCACGCACACGATCGCGATGGGGGCACAGACGGTCGCCGGCACGCACCAGGAGACATCCGTCACCGCGTGCGACACGACGTGCAGCGTGCCGCCCACCGATCCGAACGGGCCGACACCCACACCACCAGTCGTCGTGCAGCCGGGCACCGATCTCCCCGCATCGCTCACCGCGTCGGTCGACTCGCTGGTACACCTCGTCTTCACGGTGAAGAATCCCTCCGGCGGTCCGATCCGCATCACCTTCCCGAGCAGCCAGCGCTTCGACATCGTCGCGATCGACTCGACGAGCGGGAAGAACGTGTGGACGTGGTCGGCCAATCAGACCTTCCTCGGCGCGATCCAGGACGAGACAGTGCCAGGCAACGGCGCGCTCGTGTACACGGCTTCATGGAAGCCGTCGGCGAAGGGGCTCTACCTGTTTCACGCGATGCTCGCATCCAAAACGCCGCGAGCGGAAGCGTACACGACCGTCATCGTGCCCTGATCTTGCGGTAGCAGGATCGAACAAAGCGAAGTGCGCGGGGTGTTCAGGCAGAACACCCCGCGCGCGCGTTCGGCTTCCACGCCGAGCGTACCGCGCTAGCTTGCAGGGAATCCCCGCACTCGAGAGGGAAATCCAGCACGTGACGACGACCGCAAACGTACGCCCCGCACGCGACGACTCGCGCGACGTGGAGCTGCTCGACCAGCTCGCGCAGGCTCGCGCCGCGCTGAACGCACAGATCGCGCGCCGCATCGTCGGACAGCGCGAGGTGGTGGACAACCTCGTCGCGACGATCCTCGCGGGCGGACACGCACTGCTCGTCGGTGTGCCGGGTCTCGCGAAGACGCTCCTCGTGCACACCGTTGCACAGGCGCTCGACCTCCAGTTCTCGCGCGTGCAGTTCACCCCGGACCTCATGCCGAGCGACATCACCGGCACGGAGCTTCTCGAGGAAGATCACGCGACGGGACGACGGTTCTTCAAGTTCGTGCAAGGCCCGGTGTTCGGAAACGTCGTGCTCGCGGACGAGATCAACCGCGCGCCGCCGAAGACGCAGGCGGCGCTGCTGCAGGCGATGCAGGAGCACGCGGTAACGGCCGCGGGGAAGACACATCACCTGCCCGAGCCGTTCGTCGTGCTCGCGACGCAGAACCCGATCGAGCAGGAAGGCACCTACCCGCTCCCCGAAGCGCAGCTCGACCGGTTCATGGTGCAGCTCACGGTGGGCTACCCGACGCGCGAGGAAGAAGAGCGGATCGTGGCCGAGACGACGACGGACGTCGACGTCGAGGTGACGCCAGTGCTGACCGCGGCGCAGCTCAGTGATCTGCTGCATCTCGTGCGTCGTCTGCCGTCGGCGCCGAGCGTGGTGTCGTACGCGGTGAAGCTCGCACGCTCCACGCGGCCCGATGCTCCGGAAGCGTCGGCGAACGTGAAGAAGTACGTGAGCTGGGGTGCCGGACCGCGCGCGTCGCAGTATCTCATCCTCGGCGCAAAGGCACGCGCCGCGATGGACGGACGCGCGATGCCGGATCTGGAAGACGTCGCGGCGATGGCGCTCCCGGTGCTCAGCCACCGCGTCGTGTTGAACTTCCAGGCGGAAGCGGAAGGGGTGAGCGCGACGTCGTTGATCGAGCCGCTGACGGAGGGCTAGCTTGCGCTCACCTCGAGGTCCTGGTCGCGGGGCGTTCCGCTCTGGCAGATCCCCTGGATCACGATAGCTTCGTTCGCGCCGATGACGGCGCCAGCGACCATCGCAGGTCCACGCAGAGAGACGTCCCGTGAGCCACGAGCCACCCGGCGCCGACGCGTTCCGCGTCGCGTATCGCGAGCTTCTCGAGGAGCTTGTGCGTCGCGCTCCCGCGTCGCACACTCGTCCGCCATCGTGGGCCGACGCGCTGTATCACGATCCACTCCGCTTCCCCGCGGAGCTCGATCGCGACGAGCTGTCGGCGGTCAAGCTCAGATTCGTCACGCTGTTGAGTGCACTCGCGCCGGCGGATCGCGACCTGCACCGCCAGATCGCGCGGTCGGAGCTGGACCGGATGTTCGCCGCAAAGGCGTCTGCTCCACCGCAGAAGCACGCGGCGCGGCACGGCCCTCCGCCGCCGGCACCCGCGCCGGCGTCGATCGTCCCGCCGCGCGCCGCGGCCGCACCAGGCATCGGCGGGAGGCTGCGCGCCATGGCTGGTGCGTTGCGACGAGCGATGCCTTCGCCACCACCACCGCCGCCACCACCAGCGCCAGCGCCAAGAGCGGAAGCCGGCGTATCCAGCGAGAAGACGCGGACCCACGTCACGATCGAGTCGCCCGTGGAGAGCGTCGGTGGTGCGGTCGGCTCGGACGAGCAGGTGCCCGCGTATCACGGCAGCCGTGCAAAGCCACCGATGCAGCGCGACGATGGCGGGTTGCTCGGCATGGAGCCGCAGCCCGGCGGCGCTGAGGCCGCGACACCTCCGCCACCGCCCGAGCCAGACGCGCCGGAGCAGCCGGAAACGCGCTACCTGAACGCGAAGCTCGCCGATCGCGAAGCGGACACGCCGCTCGAGCTGGCCAATTCATACGTGCTCGAGGTCTCCGTCGACCTCCAGAAGATTGCCGGTGCGGGTAGTGGACCGATGGTGGCCGCACCTCTGCTGTTCGAGGATAACGAGCAGATCATCACGCTCACCGTTCAGGTCACCAGCAACGATTTCGACATCTCTCAGGACTCGCTGCCGCTCAAGCTCCCGCGTCGCGGTCCGTCGAAGGGCAAGGCACGCTTCGACGTGACGCCGAAGCGGGAAGGGCGGTGTGCGCTCACCGTGAGCGCGCACAAGGAAGGCAACTTCGTCATGCAGCTCGAGATCACCTACTCGGTCGGCGCTGCGCACGCCGCACCGGAGAGCGTGGCAGTGTTGGGGCGGCCCCTCACGGCCGCGTCGAACATGACGCGACGCGAGCTTGGCATGACGATCACCCCCTCGGCGAAGGGCGGCTACGACTGCATCGTGCGCGGACCGACGCACACGAGCGTCGTGCTGCCCGTGAGCGAGACGGAGATCGCCGACGCGATCGGGTCGGCGCGCGACGCGATGATGAGCGTGGTCTCGCAGCGGGATGGCGCGGCGCTCGTCTTCCAGACCGGGATCGCGGTCGACGATGCCTCGCGCGATCGCGCGCTGCGCACGCTCGCGGTCGCGGGGGCGGATCTGTTCCAGCGCATCTTCTATGGTCCCGCCGCGGGTGCCGACGTGCAGAACGTCGGCGAGCTGCTGAAGAAGCAGGCGACGAAGGCCGGCTCCGCGCTCGACTTCCAGGTCGTCGCGACGCGATTCCCCGTGCCGTGGGGGCTGCTGTACTTCGGCGACACCGCCGAGGGTGCGACGATCGACCCCGAGCTGTTCCTCGGCATGCGGCACGTCGTCGAGCAGATCCCGCTGCAGACCGGGATGCTCGTCGACCAGACCGTGATCGACAGCGGGAGCCCGTCGCTCGCGGTGAGCGTGAACGTCAACGAAGACATCGATGGCGGCCAGCTCAAGCTGGATGGTGTGGCGCGGCAGCTCGCGTACTGGGACACGTGCGCGACGTCGGCCGGCCCGCACCTCACCGTCGCGCCGCGGCGCACCCGCGCCGAGCTGCTCGGCGCCCTGCGCGACGGCGCGCGCGACCAGTTGATGTATCTCTACTGTCACGCCGTCACGAACGCGCCCGACGATCCCGGCGGGATCCGCAACGCGGCGTTCCTGCTCACCGGCGGCGAGCGCGTCACCCTCGGCGACCTGTATCGCGAGTCGCCGACGACGAAGCCGCTGCCCGGCAATCCGCTCGTGTTCATCAACGCGTGCGAGTCGGCCGAGCTCCGTCCGGAGTTCTACGACGGCTTCATCCCGTACTTCATGGCGAAGGGTGCGCGGGGCGTCGTGGGCACCGAGTGCAAGACGCCGGCGGTGTTCGCCACCGAATGGGCGCTGCGCTTCTTCCCGCGCTTCCTGAACGGCGAGTCGCTGGGCGACATCTTCCTCGACCTGCGCCGCGAGTTCCACACGAAGCACGGCAACCCGCTCGGCCTGTTGTACAGCCTCTACTGCGACGCCGACACGCGCATCCAGCCGGGACTCACGATCTGAGCAGAGGAGCAGCACATGCCCATCCGCAGCATCGCCGGCGCCGACGCGCAGTACTACCTCCTCTCGTACGACGAGAGCGGCAGGGAGCGGCCGGAGGCGAACGGCATCCTCCTGAGCGACGTCGTGCGCAACAAGATCGCCGACCCCAACGAAGCGATCACCGACGTCTTCTTCGCCAGCCACGGCTGGCAGGGCGACATTCCGGCGGCGATCGAGCAGTACGATCGCTGGGTGGGCGAGATGGCCCGGTCGCCCGATCGCGAGGTGGCGCACACCGCGCGCCCCGGATTCCGCGCGATCGTCGTTGGCCTCCACTGGCCCAGCCTCCCCTTCGGCGACGAGAAGCAACCCGCCGAGCAGGGCGGCGGGCTGCTCGGCGCGGACGACGAACCGGACATCGACGCACAGGTCGCGCAGTTCGCCGCGAGCATCGCCGACACCCCGAAGGCGCGCGAAGCGATCCGCACCATCCTCCTCGCCAACCGGGAGGACGACGGCTCGAGCAAGACCCTGCCGAGCGACGTGCGGGAGGCGTATCGGACGTTGTACGCCGAAGCGGGACTCGACGGCGGCGATGGCGATCCAGGGGCACCGCCCGGCGCCGACCGTGATCCGTTCGACCCCGACGCGATTTATGAAGGTGTACGGGACCGCGCGGCAGCAGAGAGCGAGGCGGTGGAGGGCGGCGTGCTCGGTGGCGGCTTCTTCGACAAGCTGAAGGGGCTCGTCGTCGCTCCGCTCCAGCAGAT
>Ga0136846_1207525_pt1 | contig 10285 bp, 7 predicted proteins | sample HopSoiMetagenom2_FD_96841 | JGI IMG/M metagenome (GOLD analysis project Ga0136846, IMG submission 96841) | Grasslands soil microbial communities from Hopland, California, USA - 2 Assembly 2016 (version 4) | ecosystem: Environmental > Terrestrial > Soil > Grasslands | place: USA: Hopland... | reverse complement strand
AGGCTTGTGGCCGTGCCGGGAAAAGAAGCGATCGAGCTCCCTCTGTTGCGGCACCTGACCGGTGTAGATCGTGATGTATTCGGGAATCCGTTTCATGCGCACGGCGAGGTTCTCCTGCGACTGCATGGAGATATAGCCAATCTGCACCAGGTAGGTCGTTCGCGCCCTCACGTCGGCGTTGATCTCGGAATTGCCGAAGCGGATGAACATGCGCTTCAGGGCCTCGAGGCGTGTCTGGTCGGCTTCTCGTACCTGTTCGAGGATCTCGCTGGATTGCAGCGCCCAACTGCGGACCGCAAATTCGAACTTCGCATCGAACAATTCATTGTTGAGCCAGCAATCGAAGACATTGAGCATCGCCTCGGCCAGCGATTCCGCATAGGCCTCCGTCTGCTTGACGATGCCGCCGGTATTCTTGTCGCGCCATCGCGCGACGAGCGCGGCCAATAGTTCCTCGCGGTCCTTGAAGAACCAGTAGAAGCTCGTCCGCGATAGGTTGAGTTTTTTCGCGAGCGGAAGGATTTTCACCGAATCCACGCCGGAATCGAGCAATGAATGGTAGGCGGCCTCGAGCCACCCTTCCTGCGATCCTCGCCAACCGGTGTCGTTCAAAGTCTGATCCATGGGGCACTTCCTACCAAATTGTCAGCGGCCACACAATGCGAATGTACAGAAGTGTCGATAAGGATGACTTACCTGTTTTCATCGTTGACACATGTGTACATTACTCCTAGCGTCGGCTCCGGCGTTTTAATTCCGGAGCACGGCCATGTCGAACGATCCCCTCCTTCAGCCCTATAAACTCAAGCATCTGACCCTGCGGAACCGCATTATCGTGACCTCCCACGAGCCGGCCTATCCGGAGGACGGCATGCCGAAGGGGCGCTATCGCGCCTACACCGTCGAGCGGGCAAAGGGCGGCGTGGCGCTGACGATGACGGCGGGATCGGCCGCGGTCTCGCGGGACAGTCCTCCGGTCTTCAACAACCTGCTCGCCTACAAGGACGAGATCGTTCCCTGGGTCAGGGAAATGACCGATGCCGTGCACGAACAGGGTGCCGCGATCATGATCCAGCTCACCCATCTCGGCAGGCGCACGCGTTGGGACAAGGGCGACTGGCTCCCCGTTTTGACGCCGTCCCATCATCGCGAGGCCGCGCACCGCGCCTTCCCGAAAAAGATCGAGGATTGGGACATCGAGCGCATCATCAAGGACTTCGCCGACGCGGCCGAACGGATGAAGGCGGGCGGCATGGATGGTGTGGAACTGGAAGCCTATGGCCACCTGATCGATCAGTTCATGTCTCCGCTCACCAACGAGCTCGACGGTCCTTATGGTGGTTCGCTTGAAAACCGCATGCGCTTCTGTCTCGACGTATTCTCGGCGATGCGGAAACGGGTAGGGGATGATTTCATTCTGGGCGTTCGCTACACGGCCGACGAATCTCTTCCCGGCGGAACGAACAAGGCGGAAGGCATCGAAATCTCGAAGCGCCTGAAGGAAAGCGGCCTGATCGACTATCTGAACGTCATTCGAGGCCATATCGATACCGACCCCGGCCTGACCGACGTGATCCCGATCCAGGGCATGGCCAGCGCTCCGCATCTCGATTTTGCCGGTGAAATCCGCGCAGCGACGAATTTCCCGACCTTCCATGCCGCCAAGATCCAGGACGTGGCGACGGCCCGCCACGCGATTGCGGCAGGCAAGGTCGACATGGTCGGCATGACCCGCGCCCATATGACGGACCCCCATATCATTCGCAAGATCATCGAGAAGCGGGAGGACGATATTCGCCCCTGCGTCGGCGCCAACTATTGTCTCGATCGCATCTACCAGGGCGGTCTGGCGTTCTGCATCCACAATGCGGCGACGGGCCGGGAAGAAACCATGCCGCATGTCGTGGCCAGGGCCGAGGTTCGCAAGAAGGTCGTCATCGTCGGTGCCGGCCCGGCTGGTCTGGAGGCCGCGCGCGTCACCGCCGAACGCGGCCATGCGGTCGTCGTATTCGAGGCCGCCAACAAGGCGGGCGGACAGATCCGGCTGACGGCCCAGAGCGAGCGCCGCCGCGAAATGATCGGCATTATCGACTGGCGTATGAGCCAATGCGAGAAGCATGGCGTCGTCTTTCACTTCAATACATGGGCGGACGCCGAAACCATCGCGGCCGAAAATCCCGATGTCGTCATTGTCGCCACCGGCGGCCTGCCGCATACCGAGGTTCTATCAAAGGGCAACGAATTCGTCGTTTCCTCCTGGGACATCATCTCGGGCGACGTCAAGCCGGGCAGCAATGTCCTGGTCTTCGACGACGCCGGCGATCATGCCGGCCTTCAGGCGGCGGAATTCCTTGCCAGGGCCGGCGCCAAGGTCGAGATCATGACGCCGGACCGCTCCTTCGCGCCGGAAGTCATGGCGATGAATCTGGTGCCATATATGCGTTCCCTGCAAAAACAGGATGTGACCTTCACCGTCACTTATCGGCTGGAGGCAGTCGAGAAGAGCGGCAACCAGCTGGTGGCCCATGTCGGCAGCGACTATGGCGGCGTTTCCAAGCAGCGCAGCTTCGACCAGATCGTCATCAATCACGGGACGCTCCCGCTTGATGAGCTCTATTTTGAGCTGAAGCCGCTTTCGAGCAATCTTGGCGAAATCTCGCACGACCAGCTTCTGAACGGCCAGCCTCAGTCCGTGGTTCGCAATGGCGACGGAAAGTTCCAGCTATTCCGCATCGGCGATGCTGTTGCCGCGCGAAACACCCACGCCGCCATATATGATGGTTTGCGTATCGCAAAAGATATCTGACGGTGAGGGCGGGTTATCGGCGCAATAGCCACCCATAATCCCCGATGTGGAATGGCCTAGGTCCGCACATTCTGGGGATGAGAGGCAGTGTGTAATCACGCCGCTTTCGATCTCGGCGCAGATAGTGGCACTTCCCGAGCAGCGACGTTATTCTGCTGCACCAATCGCACATTTGGGTAACAGGAATATTCCGCGAATTTGGCCAATCCTCCCGTTTTCGCTTACTTGGGTCTCACCTACGGCGAAAACAAAACTGGCGGACGAGGCCGGAATCTCCTCCTGATGCTCATGAATCTCAGCGACTCATCCAGTCTGCCGGCGACCGCGGAAGACGTGGGCACGGATATCTGATGAAGGAAGGCTATACCATCGTCTGGAGCGGCTGGCAGTCCGGCCTGGCGGCCGAGCAGCTGAATGTGATGCTGCTCACGATTCCGGACGTGGTCGGGCTTTCCCGCGAAGAGTTCGTGTTTGATAACGCGGAAAACACGGGCGTCGCAAATCTCACCTATCCGGCAGCCGATCTGGACCCGCAAAAATCGACGTTGACCGTGCGGTTGAACGCTGAAGGTCCACGCAGCAGCGTGCCTCAGCTGTCGTTCAAATATCTCTCTCCCACATCCATCGAAATCGCGCGGCCCAAGGGACTCGATGGCGGCGCGATCTTCGAATTCATCTATCCGGCAAAGAACGCCGTGCCGGCAGGCCTGGGCTTTGTTGCGACCAGCGACCTTGTCTCCTTCCTGCGTGGCAATCCCGGCCACGTCGCACGGCCGGTACTCTCCGGCATTGACCGCGCGATAGGTCTGGGCATCTCGCAATCCGGCCGCTTCCTGCGCGACTTGATCTACAACGGTTTCAATGCCGATGAGCAGGGAGCCAGGGTGTTCGACGGTGCCATGCCGCACATTGCCGGGTCACGCAAGACCTTCACGAATTACCGTTTCGCCCAGCCCGGCCGCTATTCGCGCCAGCATGAAGACCACGACTACCCGGGCGATCAGTTTCCATTCACCTATGCGGAAAGCACCGACCCGCTTAGCGGCCAAACGGGCAGCATGCTTTCCGCCTGCAACGCCACCGATACATGCCCGAAAATCATGCATACCGATACCGGGACGGAATTCTGGCAGGGGCGGACGGCATTGATTTCCACCGCGCCCAGCGGCGAAGCCCTGAAGATGCCGGATAATGTGCGCCTCTATTATATCGCGGGCGCACCGCATTTCACCGGCTGGAGATCAAAAAGCTCTCTCCAGCCGACCTGCCGCTTCCCGAGCAATCCCATCAGCTCTGCGCCCGTGATGCGCGCATTGCTGGCTGCCATGCAGGATTGGGTGGCCGGGAACAAGATGCCACCGGCCAGCCGCTACCCATCGGTGACAGACGGCACGCTTGTTCCGCTCCATGAATTGAAACTTCCGGATTTTGGCCAGGAGGCCTACATGCCGGCCTACAATGTCCTGCAATTGCGCGACCACCGTACAGTGCCGCCGCAGAACGGCCCCTCTTACCCCGTCCTCGTGCCGCAGCTCGACGAGGACGGCGTGCCGCTCGGAGGGGTCAGCGACCCTGCCGTGGCAGCCCCGCTTGGTACTTTCTGGGGCTGGAACCTGCGCAACGAGGGCTTCGCCGGCGGCAATCTCTGCGGCCTCTCCGGCGGCTTCGTCGCGCTGCCGAAAACAGCGGGGAGTGGCGACAGCCGCAAGCCCCTGGCGGAGCGTTACCCCGATGCCAAAGCTTATCTCGCCGCCCTGTCAGCCAGAAGCGATGAACTTGTCGCCGCCGGGCTGTTGCGGGAGGCCGACAGGACCATCATTCTCGAACGCGGAGAAGCAATGTTCCCCGGAGTGACGGAATAACAACTCCAGGGCTTCTTGTTTTCAGATACTCATTCCCGTTCCAAAGGGATCGGGAATGAGGAACCTTCGACACCAACGGCAACAATGTCGTGCTTGCCTCCGACATCGGCGGCAGTAGCGGTTTCATCAAGGCTGGGGCCGGAACGCTAACTTTGACTGGCGATTATACCGACTTGTGTGATGTCTCCTTAATCTCTCACGCGGTCACGGCGCGGTTGCGGGCGACAATTTCGTCATGGGTCAGGCTATCGCCTCTCTCCATGAATTCCTTGATCAAGGTTTCGCGGTTGTCGGCCGAGCGGGTCTGGTCTGCTTTTTCGAGCGCCGCCTTCAACTCATCAGCCGTCAGTTCCGTACAATAGGCAGGGGTGCCCGGCTGCTGTCGCCACGAGGTCTCAAGGCTCCCGGCATCGAGGCCGTCGAAGCCCGTTGCCTCTATCAATTCGATGACGCGTGACTTCTCTTCGAGGTCATCACCCGCGACCGGAAGGGCGATGCGGCCGGGTTTCGACTTCTCTACGCCTTTTTCCGCGAGGGTCGCGGCAAGCACCGCGTTCCAAGCTTTAATGATGGATCGATTGATCTGCTCGGTGACCCAGACCGCTTCCGGTTTGCCATCGTCGACGTCGCTGATCGCTCCGTCACGAAACGGGTAGTAGTTGGAAGTGTCTACGACGACGACATTGTCGGGAACATCTTCAAACAACCCGGCAAGGTCACGATAGGCTGAAAACGGGATGGAGAGGATCACAATATCCACTCCTGTCACGGCATCTTCCTTGGTCGTAGCCGTCGCACCAAGTTCGGCGGCGAGCTCGCGGATCGATTCCGGACCCTTGGAATTGGCGAGCTTGATCTCGTGACCTGCGGCTGCGAGCTTGCGTGCGAGTATCGCGCCGATGTTTCCTGCGCCGATAATTCCGATCTTCATATGATTTCCTTGCGGTGAATATGGAGTTCACACGCGCTCCGACTGAGACGTGGCTTGTTGTACTCCCAAGAATAGGTATAGCTATCTGATACAGCAAGAACCCACTAATAAGTGGGTAACCCACCTTGAGGTAAGTATGGCGATTGAACGAGACTGGCGCTGTGACGACCCCAAGCAGCAAATGATATGGGCAGCGGCAACCCGGGATGCTCTGCGGGTCCTTGAAGGGAAGTGGAAGATCGTCATCATCTGCCAGCTTTTCGCTGCAAAGGGTCCGCTTAGATTTTCGGAACTCGAGAAGCGCGTCGAGGGCGTGAACCAGAAGATGCTCATTCAGCAACTCAAGGAGTTGGAGAAGGACGGTATCGTGACCAGAACCGTCTATCCCCAGGTTCCACCAAGGGTCGAATATGCACTCAGTGAGATGGGGATCGCCCTAGGCCCATCAATGGCGGAACTCATCGACTGGGCTTTCATGCGACGTGATAAGCGTCAGTCATCGCCTGGGTTGAACGCAGATATATCGCGGGGCTGACAGGCGCTTCCGTCGCAATGTTCAGGCGCGGATTTCTCCAGTGTAGGCAAGATATCTCCCAAGTGCTGCAACAGCGTCCAGGGATTTCGGCGGCATTTCTTGGCAGGCATTCATGACATGTGAGCTGGAGCGGACGAAAGTGCTTCGCCCACTCCGATGATCTTACTCAGCGAGTTCGCGCATGACCCTGATGAGGTCGGACTTGCCCTCGAAGCCGATGCCCGGCAGTTCCGGCATGGTGATGTGTCCATCGATGACCTTTACGCCATCCGGAAAGCCGCCATAGGGCTGGAACAGGTCCGGGTAGCTTTCGTTGCCGCCGAGACCGAGCCCCGCCGCAATGTTGAGGGACATCTGGTGGCCGCCATGCGGAATGCATCGAGAGGGCGACCAGCCGAACTGGCGCAGGACGTCGAGGGTGCGCAGGTATTCGACGAGGCCGTAGGACAAGGCGCAGTCGAATTGCAGGAAGTCGCGGTCGGCTCGCATGCCGCCGTAGCGAAGCAGGTTGCGGGCATCCTGATGGGAGAACAGGTTTTCGCCGGTTGCCATCGGGGCATCGTAAAACTCGGAAATCGCCGCCTGCAGGGCGTAGTCGAGCGGATCGCCGATTTCCTCGTACCAGAAGAGCGGATAGTCGCGCAGCATCTTGGCATAGGCGATGCCGGTCTCAAGATCGAAACGACCGTTGGCATCCACCGCCAGACGGGCTTGCGAGCCGATCTCGTCGAGAACCGATTCGATACGACCACGATCCTCATCGATCGACGCCCCGCCGATCTTCATTTTCACGACATTGTAGCCTCGGTCGAGATAGCTGCGCATCTCCTTGCGAAGCGCGCTGTTGTCCTTGCCCGGATAATAGTAGCCGCCGGCCGCATAGACGAAGACCTTCGGATTGGCCTCACGTCCCTTCATGTCGGCCAACATGCGAAAGAGCGGCTTGCCCTCGATCTTGGCAACCGCATCCCAGATCGCCATGTCGAGAGTGCCGACGGCGACCGAGCGCTCGCCATGTCCGCCGGGTTTCTCGTTCATCATCATCGTCGACCAGATCTTGTGCGGGTCGAGGTTGGTGCCGGCGTCGTTCATCAGGCTTTCCGGGGAGGCCTCGAGGATACGGTCCTTGAAGCGCTCACGGATCAGGCCGCCCTGACCATAACGGCCGTTCGAGTTGAAGCCGTAACCGACAACACGGCGACCGTCCCGGACGACGTCGGTGACGACGGCAACCAGGCTGGCCGTCATTTTGCTGAAGTCGATATAGGCGTTACGGATCGGCGAAGCGATCGGTTTGGTAACTTCGCGGACATCAACGATACGCATTGCATTCTCCATTCGGTATTTGTTCGATTTGTTTGTGGTCAGGATGCCAGTTCGGCGGGGGATGCGGTGATGCTTCGGGGACGCTCGCCGCGCTGTTCGGCAATCACAGCCTTGACGGTGTCCTGGTCGAGGGCGCCCTCCCATTTGGCGATGGCGATGGTGGCGATGCCGTTGCCGATCAGGTTTACGACGGCGCGGGCCTCGTTCATAAAGCGGTCGACACCGAGCAGAAGGACGAGACCGGCGACCGGAATGGCATGGAAGCTGGAGAGAGTGGCCGCGAGGGTGACGAAACCCGCGCCCGCGACGCCTGCCGACCCCTTCGAGGTCAGCAGCAGAACGCCCAGGATGACAAGCTGGCCTTCGATCCCGAGCGGCGTGTTGGTCGCCTGGGCGACGAAGACGGCGGCCATCGTCAGGTAGATGCAGGTGCCATCGGCGTTGAATGTGTATCCGGTCGGCAGCACCAGTCCGACGACGGATTTCTTGCAGCCGAGTTTCTCCAGCTTCGCCATCATGCGCGGCAGTACGGCTTCCGACGAGCAGGTCGCGAGAACGATCAGGATTTCGTCCTTGAAGTACCGGAAGAAATGCAGCAACGGAAACCCCGACCAACGGGCGATCGATCCGAGGACAATGATCACGAACAGGGCCGACGTCAGGTAGACGCCCAGCATCAGGTGTCCGAGAGCCCAGAGCGAACCGACGCCGTATTTCCCGATCGTATAGGCAACGCCGGCGCCGGCGCCGATCGGCGCCAGGCGCATGATCATGCCCACAATCCGGAACAGAGCCTGGAGCAGAGACTCGAAGACGTCGATAACAGGCTTGCCTTTCTCGCCGAGCTGGACAAGTGCACAACCCATCAGCACGGCGATTAGGACGACCTGAAGCATCGCGCCCTTTGCAAAGGCATCGACCATCGTTGTTGGGATCACGTTCATGAAGAATTCGACGACGCCGCCCTGTTGCTGGGCGGTCTGCTGGTAGGTTGAGATCGTGCTGGCGTCGATCTTGCTTGCGTCGATGTTCATGCCGACGCCGGGCTGCATGATGTTGACGACGATCAGCCCGATGACGAGCGCGAACGTCGAAACAACTTCGAAATAGATCAAAGACCGGGCGCCGATCTTGCCGACTTCCTTGATGTCGCCCATCTTGGCAATGCCGAGAACGACAGTGCCGAAGATGACGGGTGCAAGCAGCATTTTGATCAGTTTGATGAAGCCATCGGCGAAAGGCTGCAATTTCGTGGCGAAATCGGGAGCAAAAAGCCCGAGGACGATACCGACTCCGATGCCGATCAACACCTGTATGTAAAGCTGACTCAACAGGCGTCTAGCCATTGGTCTCTCCTCCCTGTTTAAATGCGTTCCTCCGCACAGGGGCATGTCATAAGGATAAGGGAGGCTCCTCGTCCAATGCCAATACGGGTTCTATTGGTGCCGTTTTGGCATAGCGAAATCCGAACATTACTCTCTGGAGCCAGCATTCATCTTGATTTCTGGGGGGAACTGGATGTATCTCGGTGCGGTGGCGGCATGGCTCACTGAGGTATGATAGGATGGAGACTGTTTGGCTGGCCGACCTTCAGGCCCTGGCCGAAACGCTGAATTTTTCCCGTGCCGCCGAACATCGCAACGTCACGCAGCCGGCGTTCGGCCGTCGTATCCGAGCCTTGGAGGAATGGTGTGGGTTGGAATTGATAGATCGATCCACGCACCGCCTGAAACTGACGGCAGCGGGGGAAATCGTGCTGGATGCGGCCAACGATGTTGCCAACCGACTGGAACGGGTGAGGCAAGACCTCGATCGTACACGGGCGGATTCTTCGACAGTGACCTTCGCCGCGACCCACGCGCTGTCATTCGTGTTCTTCCCAGGCTGGATACAAGGCCTCGGGCATGTCACCTCGACCATGCCTATTCGACTGTTGTCCGACAACATGAACGAATGCGAGAAAATCATGCTGGAGGGGCGTGCGCAGTTTCTTCTGTGCCACTACCACGAGAACAGCAAAATTCGCCTGGATGCGGCAGACTTCAAACATGTCGAGCTGTCGACCGACCGGCTCATTCCGGTCAGCGGCAAGGATGAGAAAGGTGGGGCGCTTCATCGTCTGCCGGGTACGCAGGAGGCTCCGGTCGCCGAAATTGCGTTCGAAGAGAAGTCCGGCATGGGGCGCATCCTTGCCTCGAACCTTTCGTCCAGACTGCGTGAGCTTCATCTCAAAACCGTCTTTACGTCCCATCTTGCGATGGTGCTAAAAGCCTTGGCCGCCGATGGGAAGGGAGTGGCCTGGATACCCGAAAGCCTTGCTGCGGACGAACTGGGGCCAGAAGGCCGGCTGACGAGGGCTGCGTCGGATGAATGGGCCGTTAGCGTGAAGATCGTTCTCATCCGCCCCCGAAAGCGGATGACCGCTATTGCTGAGGCGTTCTGGGAGCTCGTTCACGAGTGCGAACGCGTCGGCTCCGAAGTCTAATTCCGTTATTCTCGATCCTCACGCTACACTCATGGCGGGGCCGTCTACCCCGCCGCCTCACGACACTTCAGGTTTCAGACGACGAGATCAACGCATCCTCGAGCAACACTCTGGCTGCATCTCGGATTGTCCTAACAAGTCCGGGATCGGGCGTCGATTGTGCCATCACAATCGAACCCTGGATGAGCGATAGGATCTGGATCACGGCCTTTTCGGGGTTGCTCAATGCCAGGGGCTCAATGAGTGAGGCAACAAATTCATGTAAGGCCTTAAAATACCCGGCGATGATGGCCTGTACGTCAGGGGAGTTTGCTTCCGGTCCGAACTCGGCCAGTCCTTT
>Ga0136846_1238035_pt1 | contig 10287 bp, 7 predicted proteins | sample HopSoiMetagenom2_FD_96841 | JGI IMG/M metagenome (GOLD analysis project Ga0136846, IMG submission 96841) | Grasslands soil microbial communities from Hopland, California, USA - 2 Assembly 2016 (version 4) | ecosystem: Environmental > Terrestrial > Soil > Grasslands | place: USA: Hopland... | reverse complement strand
GGTCAGATTCGAGCTACTCGCCGTTAACGCGTTCAGATTGGCCAAAACACGTTGTAAATCAGTTTGCAGCACGACCAACTCCCGCAATGCGTCGCGTGATATCGCCAGGTTTTGGTTGTTGACCGAAACTACAACTGGCGTTCCCGCGACCGCCGCGCTGATTCCGTTCGAAACCGCTAAACCGGACGCGCCAGTGCTCGCGAAATCGAACGAATTATTAAAAGCCAAAATGAAGGGAAGCGTTTGTTGAATTTCGGACCGTAAATTGACCAGAAACGACGTCAGGTCCGTAGCCGAGAAGGAAGTCGTGGTTTGAGTCGAAGCCGTTGCTCCGGTGTTGAGTGAGGTTTGTGCCTGGAGGCTCAAGGTGGCAAAAAGCGCTAGAATTACTGAGGTCTTTTTCATGGCAACTCCGTAAGGATAAGGGGGAAGAAGCGGCCGCAAGTGCTATCGGCCTCTCCAAACCCCTTTCTCTAACGGACGCCTCCCGGCACCCCTTTTCCATAGGGTGTTGCCCGCGAAGTTCCAGCGCGGACAATTTTACGAGTGGCTATGTTCCCGGGAAGAGCGCTTGATTTCGTGGCTTCCTAATGGGAAATTTCCGCTGTGAAGACTTTGACGGTTGATGCTCATAAACGGGTACGGATTCCCGATGCCAGACCCGGACAAGTGTTTGCCTATGAAAACGATGGCGGCGGACGGGTCACATTGATTGAGGTAAAACCTGTTGAGTCGCCTCCGGCTAAAGTTCGCTTTGAAAAGCGCGGACGCTTCACGGTGGGTGTCGTCGATAGGCCGATAGATGAGCAAGCACTCCAGCAGGCCTTAAAGGAGTTTCCTTAGGGAAGGCATCAAGCACCCGTCGGCTGAGCTCGTGGGCTAGCGCCATTCTGAGCCGCTTGCCTTTTCCGGCCTTCGGTCAGGAAGGAGAGATATTCGCCGAGGCGAGCCTTCATTTCCTTGCGCGGAACAATCGCGTCAATCAGGCCGTGGTCGAGCAGGAATTCCGCGGTTTGAAAGCCCGGCGGCAGCTCTGCCTGGGTCGTATCTTTGATGACGCGCGGGCCGGCAAAGCCGATCATCGCGCCGGGTTCGGCCAGGATGAGATCCCCGACTGATGCAAAACTGGCCATGACTACGGCCATCGTTGGGTCGGTAAGAACGCTGATGAACGGCAATTGCGCCTCGGCATGATAAGCCAGAGCCGCGCAGGTTTTGCCCATCTGCATCAGGCTGAACATGCCTTCATACATACGCGCCCCGCCGCTGGTGGAGACTATAATCAGGGGAAGTTCTTTCTCCGTGGCGCGTTCGATGAGGCGAGTAAGTTTTTCGCCGACAACCGAGCCCATCGAGCCGCCAAGAAATTTGAACTCCATGACACCCAAGGCAACATGGTGTGTTCCGAGCATTCCCAACCCAGTGATGACCGCATCTTTTAAGCCCGTTTCTTTCTTATACTTTTCGAGCTTGGAAATATAAGAGGCCGCCCCGGTAAAATTCAGCACGTCCACGCTCGACATGTCGGCGTCCATCTCCTCGAAACTGGAAGGCTCGACGAGCGATTGAATGCGTTCTCGCGCTGGAATGGGGAAATGATGCTGGCATTGCGTGCAGACCTTTACATTCTCATCCAGCTCTTTGTCGAAAACCATCGTTCCGCATTTTGGGCACTTGGTCCAAAGCCCTTCGGGGATTTCACGCTTGCGGGATTTTGCCGAGCCGAGTTTCGGCTTCTTGACGAATGACGTGTTATTTGTCGGCGGCGGTGGCGTGACGGCTGGCTCCGCCGTTTCCAAACCCAAAGTTTTTTTCGTGAACGTGGTTGTCGCCATGGTCAGAGGAGTTGAGGGTTTCGGAAAGCGGCCGGCGGCAGCATCTGCCCCGTCAACCTGAATCTCAGCACGATTTGCCCTGGCGGCTCCCCTCTCGTGCCGGGTGCGTTCCGTTCATTTTGCATCACTAGCGCTTGTAATATTCAAGTACCGCGCGCAACTGTCCAGACACAAACTTCCCCCGCTCCTGCTGCTTTCAAGACTTTGGCGCAGGCACTGGTGGTGGCCCCCGTTGTCATCACATCATCGATCAACACAATTCGCTCTCCGGAGAGCTTCACGCCATCGCTCATCGCGAACGCTTTGCGCACGTTTTCCAACCGCTCCTCGCGACTCAAGCGTGTTTGTGTTTGCGTCGGCAACACGCGGCGCAGCAATCTCGTTTCCAGCGAAATGCCTAATGCGTCCGCCAGCGGGACCGACAACCGTTGCGCCTGATTGAATTCGCGTTCGCGTTCTCGCACCGGATGCAGTGGCACCGGCACGATCATGTTCCAGCCACCATCGCGCAACTCGGGCGAGGCGCTTCGAGCCAGCCAATCAGCCAAAAGAGGCTCAAACCACAGCGCCCGGTTATATTTGTAGCGATGAATAATCTCCAAAACCTTTTCGCCCGCAACAACCGCCGAGCGAGCGGAAGAAAAATGCAGTTTCATGTCCCGGCAATTGCCGCACTCGAACGCATTTGTGATCGCGCCTTCATACGGATACCCACAACGAGCGCAATACGGCGCTTTGATGAAACGAACCTCTTCAGCGCAACTGTCGCAAACGTAACGTTGCGCCGGCGTCGCGCGCTGAGTTTCGCATAGCTGGCAAACTTCCGGATAGACAAAGCCCAGAGCGGCGTTCAGCAGCGATTTGACCGATTCAATCATGATTCTGGAGTCGCGAGAGCACCCATTCTGGCGAGAGCCCATGCAGTTTGACGACCTTATGACGAGAAGTGTGGCCTTTCAGTAATTCGACCGAATTCCGCGGGCAGTCGAGCGATTCAGCTAGAAACCGAACCAATTCCTGGTTGGCCGCGGAATCCACCGGCGGCGCCGTCACGCGAATGCGCAACTCCGAGCCTAAAGCTTCACCGATTTCGTTCTTCGAAGAACGAGGCTGGAGTTTTATGGACAAAAGGGTTCCGTCGGATTGCGACTGAAGAAATGGAGCAGAATTCTGAGAGCCTAGTGTCGGCCCAGTGGAGGTTGAGGCAGCGCGTTTGCTCAAGCCAAATCAAACGGTCATGATTTCTTTTTCTTTGTGCTCCAGATGTTTATCAATCTTGCCGATGTAATCGTCGGTCAGCTTCTGCAGCTCTTTTTCGGCGTGCTTCACATCGTCTTCGGTGATGCCGCTGTCATGCCCGTGTTTCTTCACCTGTTCCATCGCGTCCCGGCGGACGTTACGAATTGCCACACGTCCGTCTTCGGCCATCTTTTTGATAATCTTCACGAACTCCTGACGCCGTTCCTGGCTGAGTTCAGGAAAGAAAATGCGAATGGCCCGGCCCTGAACCGAAGGCGTCAAACCCAGATTGCTTTTCTGAATCGCCTTTTCTATCGGATGGAGCGAGTTCGCATCCCAGGGTTGGATCGTGAGCGTGCGGGGTTCGGGAGTGGTGATGCCAGCCAGTTCACGCACGCGCATTTGGGACCCATAGACCTCCACAAGCACATTCTCCACCAGGGCCGGAGAAGCCTTTCCGGTTCGAACTCCGGCAAACTCATTAACGACCACTTGCTCGGTCTTGCTCATCTTGTCTTCCGCTTCGAGTAAAAAGTCATCGAGTTCCATAGGCGCAACCTAGCAAACGCGTCCCAAGCTGTATAGGGGCAAACCGCCTCGCCAAAAATCCGAGTTCCGAATGCCGAGATCCGAACAGAATTCCATCGGAGTCGACAAACTCTCGTAGCGCAGGTTGGAAAACCCGTGCTACGAGAAGCCTGCTACCCCGCAGTATTCCGCAGCTCTTCGAAGAGTCTCTTTTCCGCCGCCTCATTCGACAATCCGTGTCGCTGGCGCATCACTGAAACTCCGACGACTGGCGGATATGCCTGGTCTGCTTTCATACGCGGCTCGACGTACTCGATCACTTCAAATAAGAGCCGATTCGCTTCCGCATATGCCAGTCCCGTCAGCCTCTGGATATACCGCGTCGAACGGTCGATCAGCTTCAGGTTGCTCGGCACGACCCAAATCATGTAATTTCCCATCACCCGGCCAAGCCGGACCATCGTGCAGGTGGACAGCGTGTTCAGCAGAACTTTCACTCCCGCGCGCGTGACGCCATCGAGCAGAAAATCCGTTTGCGGAATCGGCACCAGCACGGCGATGCATTGGGGATTCCACGTCGCCAAAAACTGCCGCATCTCCGCCAGCGCTTCCTCGCCCGCAAAATAAATCAGCCCGATTTGCGAGCCCGCCTTCTGCGCCGCTTCGAGCTGTTTGCGATGAAATCCATCCGCTGACAGCAAAGATTCCTTTTCGGTTTCAGATAAAATGCCCACCGAACTGTCGCCCTCGCCAAGTTGGCGATATTTCGCGCCATCCAGTCCGACCTTGAATCGCATCAACTCAGGGTAACTGATTTTTCGAATGATCTCCGAAGTGCGCGCCGCTTTGTCGTCACCCACCAACTGCCGGACAAGCTGGTCTTCCCATTCGACGCACTTCGGCTTGCGCTTGATGATGCGTTGCCACGCGCGCTCGGTTTGCTCTTCGCCAACGAAAAGGAACGCCCAGGATTCGGTCGCGGTCGTGTCGTCAAATTTGCGGAATGGCGGAGTGCAATAAGTAGGTGACCGCTCGGTAGTGTCAGTGAGCACATCGATGCCAAACCGCTCCGCAAAATAATTGTTTTTGTGGCCCGAGCGATAAACGGATTCTTCGAGCGAAACCAACTTCGACAAGTCACCCAGAACTGTGTCGGATTTGAGCGTAGTCTGCATCGCCGTCAATGAGCGCAGAAACGTGGACGGCACATCATCAGGCGAGAGCGCCTGACTGCCTTGCGGCTCCAGGTCGCGCATCAAAGCGCGCACAACCATTTCCAGTACTGTCAGCAAGACACAGAGTTGAATGGTCGTCGCCTGCATGCGCGTCGAGCCCGTGATCGACATCGGGCCGGTCGTCAGGTTGAGCTTCTCGATGCGCGGCTCCTGGATCACCTCACGGCTGCGCTCCACATGTTTGCAGAGGACATCGTCAGGATTGTTGTACACGAAGTAAACCCGCGCGCCGACCTCCACGCCTTTCCATGCCGTGCCGATGACGAACGAAGTTTCGCCGCCTTCAGTGATTGCAAAGACGACGTCCTTGTCGGAAACACGCAGGTCGCCAATCTGCTGTTTTCCGAACGCGGTGAAATCTTCGAAACCCTCCACCGCTTTGATCAGCGCGAAGTCGCCGCCGGCCATGACCGCAAAAGCGCGATTTTCAAAATCATCCGGAGTCGGCGACGATTTCAGCCCGCGCGCCTGCTGCTTTTGCCAAAAATCACGCCAAATCGAAACAAGCTGGATGCTCAACCGCCCGGTCGAACCACACCCGGTGAAGAAGATTTTTCCGCCGCTCCGCAGCGAAGTTAGAATCGTCTTCTTGATTTTCGTCGCGCGATTGGACGCAATGAACTCGCGATACGTGCGCAGCACGTCATCGTCCACGGCCAGCAAAAGGCGCAATCCGGAAGCGATGTCGCGTTTGGCGGCCTCGCTGAGGTTGGCCGTGACCGGGTGGGAGAATTCCGTTGTCAACGCGCCCAGTTGGAACTGGCCGCTGATTTTAAGAAAATCCTGCGAGCGCTTATCTGAATTTTCACTCATCGGTGGATATTATTGCGTTAACGATTGATTGCTTTCACGATCAATCCTCCGCAAAAATATCCACCATCCTACCGGCTTCAATCTCAATTTGCCGGCTTCAACACAGTTCTCCGCACGAAACCAGCTTATTGAACGTGCTTGGCTCGCCAGTCACTTTTTCGCGCTGGAAAAGAAAAGCCAGTTTCTGTTCATTGAAGATTTTGAACCACTCATCCCACGATATGTGCTCCAGCGACCGCTCACCCGAGAAACCTGGAAAATCAATCCGGAGAATTCCTCCGCCTTGTTTAGTTCGATGTGTCCTTTTGACCACCGCTGGAATTCCGCCGCGCTCTTCCACCCAGCGCCGTATTTCATCGTGATCGACCGTCAACTCGGCTGTCCGGTTAACCCGGATAGTGGAACGACGTGGCGTCCCGCGGGATTTTTGCGCGCTCCTGCGTTGATTGCTTACTTTCGGGCGCGTCGAACGGCGGGCTGCACTTGTGCTGCCCGAACGTGACCGCCCGCGAGTTTGTGCTGTAGTTGAACCTGCTCTTGTTTTCATACCTCCTTGCTTTCGCTCTGTTTGTTTCCTGCAGACCGACGAAGTAGAACAAGCTCACTGTGTGAGCCGCTTTTCTCAATTAGGGTTAGGGCTACTATTTCAGTGGGGCGAAGACGGCAAAACTGGAGCCAGTTGTCGGATTTGAACCGACGACCGACGGTTTACAAAACCGTTGCTCTACCACTGAGCTAAACTGGCCCTCGAAGGCACGCGGAGAAGGTGCCGTAAATGGGAGGAGATTTCAATTCGGAAATGCAGGTTCAGTCCGCCGGCGGCTTTCAGGCCTGCGCCAGGGAGGAAAGCCGTGGGTTCGCATCCAGACGCGTTCGGCAACAAGGACATACCAGACCATGAGGAGGACGAAGGCGACGCCGTTTGCGAAGGAGACGAGGATGGCAGCCTGAGGGATTGAACGGGAAGCGAACATCAAAACGATGGCGAGAGCGAAAACGCTCCAGAGCGCAATGGATAACCACGTCAGCCGGCGGCTCCAGGTTCCCGCGGCGGCGAATGACCAGGTCCATCCGAGTGCGCCGAGCAGGTAGCCGATCGTAGCTATACCGGCGATGAGCAAATAGATGAATGATTCGTAGGATTGGTAGCCGGTGATGTCGCCCGTGGCGACGGATTGTTGAGCGAGCCAGATGCCGTGGGTGAGCCAGTTGAACTGTCCGAATTGGTCGGGCAGCAGCCCGGCAGCGGTGCAGAGCAGGGAAACATAAGCGGGCAGCCGCGGAATCCATTTTGTTCTGACGAGGGCAAAACTGAGCAACAGATCCGAGAGGGCAGTCAGTTGCCAAGGAAACCAGCCGAGCCGCCAGAGCCACGGATGCTCAGCGACATAACGAGCGCGTTGAATCACAGAACTTGAGGAACCGCAGGGGAGGCCAGGGATGAGCAGCGCCATGGAGAACATGGCGAGGAGGTGGACAATGAAGGTGAAAATGAGAACGCGTTCGAGGAACAGGGAAGTGTGTGGCGGAGATTCAGGCTGCGAACCCTCACTATAAACTTGCGCGCGCAAAGTATTACCACTCCTAGTGAACCACACGCTGAAGCAACCCCTCATCCCCGCCTTCTCCCCGTATGAAGGGGAGAAGGAGAACGGTAGCCTGATTCTGGAGCATGCGAACAGCTTGGATTTTCGCGCCCTGCGAGATCATTTCAAAAATTTTTGGAGGCGCCACATTAACATCGCCTCTCAAAAACTGAACCCTCAGCAAATGCGATTGGCGCATCACAATTGTCCGCCGCCTTACTTTTTCTTCGGCGGGGGCTGTCCGTCCACACCGTTGGGAGGTTGTTGGTCGGCGAATTGGTCGTCGTCTTTGACTTCCTTTTTCAGGCGATAGAGTTCGGTCTTGAGTTTGGCGACGAGTTCCTTTTGCGCGGGCTCGTTGTAGATGTTGTGGAGTTCGTCCGGGTCTTTAACAAGGTCGTAGAGTTCCCATTGTTCCTTTTTCCAGAAGTAAATCAGTTTGTGGGTTTCGGTGCGGACACCGTAATGAGCGCGGGTGTTGTGGTCGCCGGGATCGTGGTAGTAGCGGTAATAATAACTAGTGCGCCAGCCGGGAGGTTTCTCGCCCTTGAGCAACGGCACCAGGCTGCGGCCTTGCATTTCGGCGGGAACGGCGAGTCCGGCGATGTCCATGAAGGTGGGAGCGAAATCGGTATTGATGGCCATGGCATTTTGCACGGAGCCGGGTTTGATGACGCCAGGCCAGCGAACGAGGAAGGGCATTTTGATCGAAGGCTCATACATGAACCGTTTGTCGTAGAGGCCATGGTCGCCGAGAAAGAAGCCCTGGTCGCTGGTGTAGATGACGACGGTGTTGGTGCCGAGGCCGTTTTGGTCGAGCCAATCCAGCAGACGGCCGACGTTGTCATCCACGGACTGAATGCAGGCGAGGTAATCCTGCAAATAACGTTGATATTTCCAGGCATTGAGAGCGTCGCCAGCGAGGTGTTCGGCTTTGCCATTGATTTCGACGTCCAGTTCCATGGGTTTGGAGCTGAACCAGGCGTTTAACGCCGGGCCGGTCAGGCCTTCAGGGGGCTTGAGCTTCAGGTCGCGCCGGGTCAGGTCGTTGAAAACTTTCTGCGTGCATTCACGAATGGCGTCGGTGCGCGTGGCGTAATCGTCCCGGAGTGTCGCCGGCTCGGGGATTTTTTTGCCCGCGAACAGCACGCGGTGTTTTTCGTCGGGGTCCCAGGGCCGGTGCGGCGCTTTGTGATGGCACATGAGGAAGAACGGTTTGTCCTTGGGCCGATTCTTGAGGAAATCGATCGCCAGGTCTGTGATCACGTCGGTCGCGTAGCCTTTGATGGTCTCGCGACCGTTGGGCCCGATGAACGCGGGATCGAAATAAACACCCTGGCCGGGCAGGATTTTCCAGTAATCGAACCCGGTCGGGTCACTGCCGAGGTGCCACTTGCCCAGCATGCCGGTGTAATAACCAGCCGCTTGCAGATGTTTCGCCACGGTCGGTTGCGAGCCGTCGAAACGATTGAACACCGGCACGCCATTCAGGTGGCTGTATTTGCCAGTCAGAATAGTAGCACGACTTGGGCTGCAGATGGAATTGACGCAGAAACAATGGTCGAAACGCATCCCCGCCGTCGCGAGCCGGTCCATGCCTGGCGTCTGATTAACGCGGCTGCCATAAGCGCTGATAGCATGAGCAGCATGATCGTCGCTCATGATGTAGAGAATATTAGGGCGATTTTCGGCCGCGCCGGCCAATGACAAACCTAACGAGCCGAGCAGCGCCACCAGGGCCAGGGTCTTCATGGCTCCAGAGATTGTCAGAAAAGGATGCTATGGCGAGGTAACTTTGTAAAACCGCGCGCTCGCGCTGGCCGGATCGTTGACAGTTTTTGTGCCGCCATTTCCAGGGCCACTGTTCAGCAACGTCCACGTGGCGGTCGTCAGATTGGTTTTATAATAGACACGATAGTTCGCGCCAACCTGCGTGGGAAAAGAGAGCGCCACGTTGGCTCCGGCGGGCCGTGCCGTCAGCCGGATGCCGGCGGCCGGCACGAGCATGAAATAGTTCGGGTTGCAGAAACCGTCCGTGGTGATCCGCAACGTGCTGGTGCCATTTAATTTAACCACAGCCGGCGCAGCGAGGCCGTCATCGGTGAGCGGCAGCCAATCGTAAGTAACGTAATCCTTGCCGATGGCTGACCAATGGCCAAGGCGCTTGGTTATTTGAGAAGTCGTGCCCGCGCCACTAACGACCTGGTCGAGGTACATCGAGAACGGTCCGCCACCTGAAAAACGGCCGTACACATAATATGTGCCGGGGGGATACGGGCGGGTGTAATTGGCCCAATCTGTGCCGGCGAAAAATGTCAGGCTGTAATCGATCGCGCCGTAATCAATGAAAATTTGGCGAAGATAATCGTGAGATATATCCTCGGGTATGCCCTCCGAACGATAGGGGTAGGCTTCGCCCGAGAGTGGGATGTGCTGGTAATCAACATTCGTCACCGCGCCGGCTGTCGCGTACGAATCAGGTGACCAGGGGTCCACAAACTGCCCGCCACCGGTATCGAAATCTTCGGCCTCAACCATGTAATTGTCCTGGGTGAAAGTGTCGAAATGGTTCGTGACACGGATGCCGTGACCAAGAGAATTGGTGACGGAGATGATCGCAGTATGAATCGCATTCGGCTGGAGTGCCGGGTAAACGACGTTTTTGCTCGAACTTGTGCCGGTAATCGTCAAGCCGGACGAAACGTCACTGCCGTCCATGTTCACGTTGATGCCATTGGCCGGAAAAGAAGAGCCGAATGACGTGACGGTAAAGCTCAGCGCGTTGGCAAATTCGAAGGGGTGAGCCCCCGAAGGATAGAGGTTGCTCAGTTGGGGCAAATCGGCTTGCGCGGCGACCAGCATGAAGAAACCAGGCAACAGATTGCCGCCGCTGGTCAGACGTAGCGTCGTCGTGCCCTGGAGAGTCACCAGCGCGTTGTTGCCGTTCGTATCTTTCAGGTAAACGTTGTCGAACGTGCTCCAACCGTGTCCGCTTGAGATTGTGAAGGTCCCGAGGTCCGTCGTTGAAGTATCGGGATTGACGACGCTTAG
>Ga0136846_1220447_pt1 | contig 10287 bp, 7 predicted proteins | sample HopSoiMetagenom2_FD_96841 | JGI IMG/M metagenome (GOLD analysis project Ga0136846, IMG submission 96841) | Grasslands soil microbial communities from Hopland, California, USA - 2 Assembly 2016 (version 4) | ecosystem: Environmental > Terrestrial > Soil > Grasslands | place: USA: Hopland... | reverse complement strand
CAGTGATGCAAATGTACACTCTTGGTATTATGGAGCCAAAAGAGCCAATTCCTATGAATGCAATTTCTTGTTTTTTGTCGTGTGATGCATCGAACGTTACAGGTATTGTCGATAGATTATTGGCGGGAAATTACATTCAACGTCACGAAAATCCTAGTGATCGTCGTGTGAAGATGATTTCTTTAACGCAAAGTGGTGAGGTGCTTCGTAAAAAATTACTTGGTGATATGGAAACGTATGAACTTCCAGAATTCAAACGGCTTACGGCAGGGCAAAAGGCGCAGCTTTTGGACATTCTGCCCATTTTGTTGCAGCCACCCGAGAAATAATATTTGACAATATATAAAAACTCTGTCAAAACCACAAGAAATGTGCTATAATACAAGTAAGGAACTGTCCGCAAACGGACTTTATTTTTATGATAGACCAAAAACACATCCGCAATATTGCCATCATTGCGCACGTCGACCACGGTAAGACGACGCTTGTTGACGGCCTTTTGAAGCAAAGCAACACATTCCGTGACAACCAAGCCGAAATGAGCCAAGATCTCATTATGGACAGTGGTGATCAAGAGCATGAGCGTGGCATTACTATTACCGCCAAGCAAACATCCATCTATCATGGAGACTATAAAATCAACATTATCGACACCCCTGGTCACGCCGACTTCTCTGGTGAAGTAGAGCGTACATTGAACATGGCTGACGGTGTTCTTCTTATTGTTGACGCACAAGAAGGTCCTATGCCTCAAACTAAATTTGTGCTTTCTAAGGCGCTTGAACTTGGCCTTAAGCCGGTAGTAATTATTAACAAAATTGACAAACCATCTCGCCGTATCGACGAAGTGATTGACGAAATTTCTGATCTGTTCTTGGAACTTGCAATTGATGATTCACAGCTACACTATCCTGTGTATTTCGCAATTGGTCGCGATGGTAAGGCTTGGACTGAGCTTCCTGAAAACCCTTCGGAACACGCCGATCTTGCGCCAATTTTCGAGGCAATCGTAAATGATATTCCAGCACCGACCGTTGATGCCGATAAGCCATTCCAAATGCTTGTCACTTCTCTTCAGTATGATTCCTTTCTTGGTAAGTATGCAATTGGCCGTATTTCCCGTGGTGACGCAAAGCGCAACCAACAGGTTGTTCTTATTAAGCGTGACGGCACGCATGTTAGTGGCAAAATCGACAAATTGTTTGGCTACCGTGGTCTTAACCGCGAAGAAGTTGAAAGTGCGATTGCTGGCGACATCGTTGCTATTACCGGCGTTGGCGATGCTCATATCGGTGAAACACTTGCTGATAAAGAGAATCCTGAAGCGCTTCCTGTTATTGATATTGAAGCACCAACGCTTAGTATGTATCTTGGTCCAAACACGAGCCCTCTAAAGGGTAAAGAAGGTGAATTTAACACCTCTCGTCAAATTGGCGACCGTCTTAAAAAAGAACTTGAAACGAATGTAAGCCTTCGCGTTGCCGAAGATGGTATTGGATTTGTTGTATCGGGCCGTGGTGAACTTCACCTTTCTGTTTTGATTGAAACACTTCGCCGTGAAGGATATGAATTTGAAGTTGGCCGTCCTCAGGTAGTGACTATTGAAGAAGATGGGGTAACAAAAGAACCTGTCGAAGAGTTGCTTATCGAAGTTGGACCTGAATTCCTTGGCGCTGTAAGCCAAGAGCTCGGTACACGCCGTGCAGCGCTTACGAAGCAAGAACAAACCAGCAGTGCAACAACACGTACAACGTATGTTTTGCCAACTCGTGCAATGATAGGTCTTCGTAACCTCCTTCTTACTGCCACAAAAGGTACGGTAATTATGAATAGCTTGCCACATGGCTACCAACCACTTGGCGCGAAGTTGCAGAAAACTCGAAGCGGTGCGCTCATTGCTACTGAAGCTGGCTCAACTACTGCTTATGCGCTTGATAATGCGGAATCTCGTGGAACATTGTTTGTTGGACCTGGTACGACCGTCTACCAAGGTATGATTGTCGGGCAGAACACTCGTGGTGATGATTTGGATGTAAACGTTTGTCGCGGTAAGCAACTAACGAACATGCGTACATCATCAAGCGATGGTACAGTACAGCTAACACCATTTACTGATCTTAGCCTCGAGCAATGTATCGACTTTATCGAAGATGACGAGTTGCTTGAAGTAACACCAAAGTCACTTCGTCTCCGTAAGCGTTTCCTTGATCCAAACCAACGAAAACGTGCTGCAAAAAACTAACTGCCGCATAGAAAATCCGCCCATATTTTACAATAGGGCGGTTTTTTATTTTCTTACAATATTTAACAACGCACCTCCTGTTGCCAAACGCTACACACAAGCACTATACTAGCTTTATAACTCTGTAAAAATATGAAGATACCAGGCGAAAATAAACTTAAGTCAACATTTGTCCAGGCGACTGGACAGCTTATTCCTACTTCAAAAAGTCCCGACGAAGCTCTAGGCCAGTTATTTGAAGATGTACAGAATCGCCGGGTGTATGGTGACGGCAAGACGTTCGTAGACTTAATTCCACGTCGTCGAATGAAGCAAATTCAACAAGAATATTTGCTTTCAAAAGACGACCCGCAGTTCGACCTGCGGGATTTCGTTTCCCGTCATTTTTACGAATTTGGTGACTATAAAACTGCCTATCACACTGACGCAACCATGACGCCGCGCCAGCATATTGCGGAATTGTGGCATGTACTTGAACGTAAGAATCGTCGTGATCGCGGCTCGCTAATTGCGCTGCCGTACGCGTATGTGGTGCCCGGGGGTCGGTTTAGTGAACAATTCTACTGGGATAGCTACTTTATCATGCTTGGGCTCGCTGTTGACGATCGCTGGGACATGATAGAGGGAATGATGAAGAATTACGCGTACATGTTCCGTAAATTTGGCTTTATCCCAACAGCTAACCGCACCTACTTCCTAAGCCGCAGCCAACCGCCATTCTTTTCGCAAATGGTTAAATTACTTGCCCGTCACAAAGGCCGTACGCGTACGTATGTAGAGTATCTGCCATATCTTCTCCTTGAGTATCGATTCTGGATGAAGGGCCGAAAAACACTGGCAAAGCGCGAAAATAAAGCGTACGCGCGTGTAGCGGAAATGCCAAATGGTATCTTACTGAACCGCTACTACGACAACAAAACAACCCCACGCCCCGAATCTCTTCGTGAAGACATGGAAACGGTAGATGGCGCACCTGACCGCGAGCCGGATCGTCTTTATCTGCATCTTCGCGCGGGTGCAGAATCTGGATGGGATTTTAGCTCACGCTGGTTTGAAGATATAAATGATATCCGAACAATCCATACTGCCGATATCATCCCTGTTGATCTTAACAGTCTGCTTTTTCAGCTCGAAGAAATGATCGCTGAAACGTATCGCCTACTCAAGCAGCCACTTCTCGCAAGCAAGTTCCAGGGTGCTGCCGACCGACGCGTACGAGGTATGCAAGAATACTGTTGGAGTGATGAGGAAGGCTTCTTCGTCGACTACAATTTCCATAAAGGTCACGCGACAGGGAAGCTGACACTGGCTGGCGTGTTTCCACTATATGCGAAGATAGCGACAACAAAACAGGCTGCTGCCGTCGCTAAGCGTATAGAGAGAGATTTCCTAAAAGACGGCGGGCTTATTACGACGCTAAACGAAACTGGACAGCAGTGGGATGCGCCAAACGGTTGGGCACCACTTCACTGGGTGGTTATTGAAGGTTTGCGTAACTACGGTCACCATGCACTTGCCAACGAGATTAAAAAACGTTGGATCGCTACTAATGTGAGCATATTTGAAGAAAAGGCCAAAATGGTTGAGAAATATGATGTTGAAAACCATGGCAAAGTTGGCGGTGGGGGTGAATATCCTCTTCAAGATGGATTTGGCTGGACAAACGGTGTTCTTGCAGTGCTTCTGAACGAAGACGAGCGCTAGCGAAGCTGGTCGGCAATTTTTTCCGAGATACGTTTGACGCCCTTTATGAAGGTCTTCGCCTTTGGACGGGTGTGCGGTGCTAGCTGGTAAAGCACCTTTTCGTAGTTGTCTATCATGTGTTGTGTTGTAAAATTTCTTTCGGCGTGGCGACGGCAATCGAGTCGGCTGATTTTTCCAATGTTTTCGATTGCATCTATCATGTCGGCGGTATTCTCAACGATAAAGCCCGTTTTACCATCCTCGATGACTTCAGGCACTGAACCGCGTCGAAAGGCTATAACAGGAGTTCCGCAAGCCATAGCCTCCGCCATAGTAAGACCAAACGGCTCTTCCCAACGGATTGGCATGAGGAGGGCTGCGGCCTTTTGATAATACTTCACCATCTGGTCCTTGTCGATCAGACCAAGATAGAGGATTCTATCACTAAGATGGGGCTTAACGTGTTCGTCAAAATACCATTGAGTAGCAGGAGTATACTGTCCGGTCATGATAAGACGACGACCTGTTTTTAAAGCCACCTGGATAGCTTCTTTGGCGCCCTTTTCGGGAACTATGCGTCCAGCGTACATCAAGTAATCCTCAGCTTGTTCGCTAAATGAGAATCTATCGGTATCGATACCGTTATGCACTGTAGCAATATAAGGAAAGTCAGGAGCGTCGCGGCGTTGGCTGTTTGAGATGGATACGAAGTGTTGGTTTACGGAATGATGCATTTCAATAACTTGACGTCGGGTCTCATCAAGGTAGTCGTGAAGAATGTAGAGAACAGGCACGGTAGGATAAAGCTTAGCGTAACCCATCGCAGACTCTGGGTGATGAAATACAAGAACATCAAATTCACCTGCACTAGCACGCTCGAACATATCTTTAACCATGAATTGATCGTAGAGACTAGGGACGTAATCGCTAAAAAGATCGGTTGTCGCGATTAAGTCGAAAAGTTGTTGCTGCGTGGAGGCTAGAGGGCGTATGGTATTTGTTACGACTGTAGCGCCTTGAATATGAGTTCCTTCAGGTCCAAAAAAAGAAATGGTATGACCTTTTGCGGCCAAACCTTCAGCTACGGCGACTGCAACGCCTGCTGGAGAGTATGCAATATCAGGAGGCACCGGAGACGTCAGATACGCTCGTACCATCATGGCAATTTTCATAGAGTATAAATTTCCATTGCTGCTCCTCATATTATATCACGTTAATGTATGTGCAAGGAATGTGTATTTTGTCATTTAACAATTCCTCTTATGCTTTTTTGACCCTGAGTATATCAATGGTAGTATGAACATATGGCACGATGGCAAGACGTAAACGGCATATATCAGATTTATCCTCGTAGCTTCAAAGATACGAACGGAGACGGTGTTGGTGATATTGCGGGAATAACAGAAAAACTTGATTATATAAAAGGTTCGACAAGTTCTCTTGGGGTTGATGCTATCTGGACATCACCTTTCTATCGCTCTCCAATGGCAGATTTTGGATATGACATCTCTGATTATTATAGTATTGATCCGCTATTCGGTGATCTTGAAGATTTCAAAGTGTTTATATCCGAAGCGCATGATCGCAATATAAAAGTAATGGTTGACTACGTACCAAATCACACTTCGGATGAGCACCCGTGGTTTATAGCTTCAAAGTCTTCACGTGATAATGACAAGCGCGACTGGTACGTGTGGCGCGATCCAAAGCCTGATGGTTCACCTCCAAATAACTGGATTAGTGTGTTTGGCGGTTCGGCGTGGGAGTTTGATGAGGAATCTGGTCAGTATTATGTGCACAGTTTTCTCACGAAACAACCTGATTTGAATTGGGATAATCCAGCCGTACGTAAGGCGATGATGGATGTTTTAGACTTTTGGCTAGAACTAGGGGTGGACGGCATTCGTGCTGACGCGGTGCGCTGGATATCGAAAGATTCGCTATTGAGAGATGATATTCCAAATGAAGAGTTCAAGACGGGTGAAGACCCATTCAATGCGCTTATTCATCGCTATAGTCGTTATGGTGAAAGCCTCTTCGATTACTTGAAAGAGATGGCAGCTACTGTAGAAAAGCACCCCGATCGGATTATTTTATTTGAAGATTATATTGATAACCACCTCGATCTCCATGAACAGTATGCAGACTTTTATGCAGTGAACCCAAGTGTTGCCGCTCCATTTAATTTTGAGGGTATGCATACTGCATATAGTGCGCGGGCTTTTCGGAGCTATATTGATGATTTTCAGAAGATGCTTACGAGCGAACAACGACCGTTCTACTGTTTTAGTAACCATGATATGCCACGGCTTGCCAGTCGTTTTGGAGAGAAACAAGCGCGACTGATTGCGCTTCTGCAACTGACACTTCCTGGTATTCCTGTAGTGTACTACGGTGATGAACTAGGTATGCATAATGTGGAAATTCCGCCCGAAGCCGTGCAAGATCCATTTGAAAAACAGACGCAATTAGGGCTTGGTCGCGACCCCGAACGAACACCGATGCAGTGGTCTGATGAGGAAAATGCCGGGTTTACTACTGGAAAGCCATGGCTTCCGCTCGCTTCTGACTACAAGGAGCGGAATGTTGAATCGGAATCTACTAATTCCGATTCACTCTTCTCCATGTATCGTACACTTCTTGAGCTTCGGCGCTCTTCTGCCTTACGTACGGGTGTTTATGATGAATGGAGTGATTCAAACGACTCCGTATTTGGCTATACGCGCCAGAGCGAATATGAGAAGTTGCTTATATTATTGAATATGTCTGATGTCGACGGCGTCTGTGGGCAGTGTTTCATTGGCGGGGTTATCTGTGACACACACAAGTCTGTAGAATTAAGTATATCTCAACATCTTATCCTGCAGCCCCATCAAGGCGTCATTATTCGCTGCAAGACCTAAAAGATCTTTTCATTCTTTAGTTCATTAGGCAAAAATCCTTTGCCATGTTTAAAATCAGCCTCCCATTTGTAATCTTTTCCGTATCCTATGTCCTTCATGAGCTTTGTAGGTGCATTGCGGAGATGGAGGGGGACTTGTGCGTCAGGATAGCGTTTTGCTAAGGCTTGAGCACGGTACATCGCATCAGTTGTTTGGCGTGACTTTTCAGACTTAGCTAGAGCGGTTGCTACATGAAAAAGCATGTAGCTGCTTTCGGGCATACCAACTCGTTCCACTGCCTGAAAGAGATTGAGTGCAAGACCCAATGCACCGTTTCCGGCAAGACCGATATCTTCGCTAGCGAAGATCACCATGCGACGGGCAATAAATTTTGGATCTTCGCCAGCATCTATCATTCGTGCTAGGTAGTAGAGCGTGGCATCGACATTGCTGCCACGCATACTTTTGATAAACGCGCTAACAACGTTGTAGTGCATTTCGCCTTTTTTGTCATATCCAGGTACGCGCTTTTGTGCAGCCACCTTAACGATTTCTGGTGTGATCTTTTCATCCATCGAAAGAGCAAGCTCCAGGTTTCCTAGAGCAACACGAGCATCCCCGCCCGAGAGCTCAGCTAGATAATCAAGCGCCTTTGGTGTTACTTTTTTTGTAGCTTTCTGGTTTTTAAGTGCGCGTTTTAAAATACCTACTATTTCTTCTTTTGAAAGTGGCTGTAATATGAGCACTCGACTGCGTGAAAGAAGTGGATGGATAATTTCGAAACTTGGATTCTCTGTTGTGGCACCAATGAGTGTTATAAGTCCAGATTCAACGTGAGGTAAAAACGCATCTTGTTGTGCTTTATTGAAGCGGTGGATCTCATCTACGAAGAGTATCGTTCGGATCTGAAGATTCCAGTTCTGTCGTGCATGCTCAATGACTTTTTCAACATCTTTTTTGCCACTTGTGACGGCGGATAGTTCAATAAATTCAGCCTCAACCTCGTGTGCGATAATTCGAGCTAGTGTTGTTTTGCCACTTCCAGGAGGCCCCCACAGTATAAGACTCACCGGTTCTTTTTTACGAACAATTTGTCGTAAAATTTCTCCATCTGCAAGAAGATGGGTTTGTCCAATGACCTCATCCAATGTTGTTGGGCGCATTCTCTCAGCTAGTGGAACTCTTTGCATCTCTCATTATTATACGCTGTACGTTGCGTCTATGCGAAAAAGCTTGTATGCTAGATATACAACATGCAACGAACTACCGTACTCCTATTATTTGGCGGTGAATCGTCTGAACACGATGTCTCGATTTCTTCAGCGCGCAATGTGTATGCGGCAATGGATGACACAAAATATGATGTTCTTCTTGGCTATATCTCGCGCGATGGTAAGTGGTGGTTAATCGATCGTTTTTCAAGTGAATTCAATACGCATGGCGCACCTCAACTTGCGCCAGTTCTCGGAACGGGCAGCTTTGTCACGTTTCCAAGTAGCCGTGTAGTACGCCCTGACGTTATTCTTCCAGTACTTCATGGTAAAAATGGTGAAGACGGTAGCGTGCAGGGCTTGGCACAGCTGCTACATATTCCTATTGTTGGATGTGACATGGCTTCAAGTGCATTAGCTATGGACAAGCTTGCGACGAAGGAGATTTTACTACAGCATGGCGTAAAGGTAGCTCCGTATTCTGTACATCGTATAGGTCAGACAACACCAGATTTCAATCAACTAAGTATGAAACTTGGAAGTCCTATGTTTGTAAAACCAATCCGAGCTGGAAGTTCTGTTGGCGTCAGTAAGGTCTATAGTGAAGATGAACTTATCAAGGCGCTCGACACGGCGCATCAACACGATTCGGTCGTTCTTATTGAACGTGGCATCTCTGGACGTGAGTTAGAGGTTGCAGTACTTGGTAACCCGCCAACTCATCAAGTGAGTGGAGTGGGTGAAGTAAAGCCGGATGGTGATTTCTACAGCTACGATGCGAAATACGCTTCCTCTAGTGTGTCCAAAGTAATTATTCCTGCTGAGCTTACCAATGAAGCAAAAGAACAAATTCGCCATTTAGCAGGGAAGATTTATGAAATACTTGGTTGCAGCGGCCTCTCCCGTGTGGACTTTTTCCTCAGTGATGATGGCTCGATCTATCTCAATGAAGTGAATACATTTCCTGGCTTTACGAATATAAGCATGTATCCCAAGCTATGGCGTGAAGAAGGTATATCTTACTCTGAGCTTATTGAACGCTTAATTTCTTCGGCATTTGACGTTACAATACATCCAGAACAATCAATGGAGGAATAATATGGACGGACTTATGCTAACACTTGCTATCATCGTAGCGGTTTACATCCTTAGTGGTATTAAAATTATCAACCAATATGAACGTGGGGTTGTACTAACGCTTGGCCGCTATACGGGTATTCGTGAACCAGGTTTGCGGGTTGTTGTTCCAGTTTTCCAGCGTCTTATCAAAGTAGATGTTCGTTCAACCCCGATCGATGTTCCTAAACAAGAAATTATTACTAAAGATAATGTGACGGTTGGAGTTGATGCGGTTGTATATCTTCGTGTTATTGAAGCAAGCCGTGCGGTGCTTGAAACAACCAACTATGTATATGCAACGAGTCAATTTGCTCAAGCGGCTCTACGTGACGTGACTGGTAATGCTGATCTCGATGAATTGCTGAGTAAACGTGAGGAAATCAGCCAGAAGATTAAAGAGATTGTCGATGCTGAAACCGACAAGTGGGGAATTGATGTCGAGAATGTGAAAATTCAAAATATTGAATTACCACAAGATATGAAACGCGCTATGGCGAAGCAAGCTGAAGCTGAGCGTGAACGTCGTGCGGTTATTATCACGGCGGAGGGAGAGAAGGCTTCGGCAAAGGCGGTTGCTGAGGCGGCGGCAATCCTTACGAATGTTCCTGGTGGTATCAACATTCGTACGCTTCAAACGCTTGAAAAAATAGCCGTGGAACCAAGTCAGAAGACTGTTTTCGTTCTACCAACTGATCTTACAGATGCCGTCGGTAAGATCATGCGCAAGTAACCTTGTGAAAAGCGTCTTTATCTAGTAAAATAACAGAGATGTCCGAAAGGACGCTACCGAGACGGCTCTTTAGCTCAGTTGGTAGAGCAGGGGCCTGAAGAGCCCTGTGTCCCCAGTTCGAGTCTGGGAGGAGCCACCATAGAAAGTACCCAACCCATCAGGGGGTGGGTATTTTCTTTTGTAGGGGGCATGAACTTGCTGCAGCGTCCATGGATGCTGATTGACAACAAATTTGACGACTACGCTCCCTGTCATCTACTACCATGCTGTGATTGGCGGCCAGGCGATGATCACCCTTCCGGCAGGCTATCACTACGAAGTGAGCCAGTCTTCTGACCCTGGTTGATCTCGGTCGCATATGGATCACTGGTAAAGCAAAACGTACCTCCGCCACCTTTAAGGTCGGGGTTCTCGCCTTTT
>Ga0136846_1239862_pt1 | contig 10288 bp, 12 predicted proteins | sample HopSoiMetagenom2_FD_96841 | JGI IMG/M metagenome (GOLD analysis project Ga0136846, IMG submission 96841) | Grasslands soil microbial communities from Hopland, California, USA - 2 Assembly 2016 (version 4) | ecosystem: Environmental > Terrestrial > Soil > Grasslands | place: USA: Hopland... | reverse complement strand
TCGACGAGGATCTCGGTATCGGCTGGATTCCGATCGACTCGGTACATTCGCCGCTGAAGAGAGTGAACTACACCGTCGAGGCGGCGCGTATCGGCCAGACGACCGATTACGACAAACTGACACTGGAAGTGTGGACCAACTGGTCTGTGAATCCGCGCGATGCCGTGTCGCTGGCCGCCAAGCTGGTGCGCGATCACCTGAACATCTTCGTCAATCTCGACGAGACGATGGAGCCGCCGCAGGACGCACAGGCCGAGCCGACACGTGTCGGCGCGCTCAACGAGCATCTCGATAAGAGCGTCGAAGAGCTCGAGCTGTCGGTGCGGTCGTACAACTGCCTCAAGAACGCGAACATCCGCACGATTCGCGAGCTGGTGCAGAAGACCGAGGCCGAGATGCTGAAGACGAAGAACTTCGGGCGCAAGTCGCTGAACGAGATCAAGGAGATCCTCCAGTCGATGGGGCTCTCGCTCGGGATGCGTCTGGATCAGCCTGCCGCAGCGGAATAGATCGTACGGAGGGCCCGGCCTCAGCCGGGCCATCGACTGTAGCGCAGGCCTTCAGGCTTGCTGGGAACGAAGATGCGTCACAGAGTTGCACATCGGAAACTGGGCCGGGTCACGGAGCATCGGATTGCGCTGCTCCGCAACCAGGCCACCGCGCTGATTCGCCACGAGCGGATCGAGACCACGGTGCCCAAGGCGAAGGAGCTCCGGCCCTTCGTCGAGCGGCTGATCACGATTGCCAAGCGCGGCCTGGCGGCAGGCGAGGGCAACGTGAAGCTGCTCAGCGCGCGCCGGATGGTCATGGTCGATATTCAGGACCGCGCCGTCGTCGGCAAGCTGTTCGACGACGTCGCGCCGCGGTTCGAGTCGCGGCCGGGCGGCTACACGCGGATCCTGCGTCTCGGCTTCCGTCGCGGCGACGGCGCCGACGTCGCGCAGGTGGAGCTGGTCGGCAGCGAATTCGATCCGAATGCCGAAGTCGAGAAGTCTGACGGCGCAGCCGAGAAGCCGAAGAAGTCGGTCGGCCAGCGGCTGAAGGCAGCGGCGGAACGCGTCCGCGGCAAGAAGGGTGATGGCGGCGAGAAGACGCCGACGCCGCGTCCGCCACGGGGCAACCGCAAGGTCACGACACCGCGGAAGGCCGGCGGATCGTAGCGTGTCGGTTGCGGAGTGACGGTTGCGGATTGAACAGCAGTAGGGCGCGGCTTTAGCCGCGCCAGTCGCCGGAATTCAGGGCGCGGTGGCTTCGGCCATCGCGCCTTTGTTTTTCTGAGGTCAGACCTGCAGGGTCTTCAAGAACGCCACGCTCTGTTTCGTCAGGTCCATCGACTGCTCGACGAAGTAGTTCTTCACCCCGCCGATTTTCGCTGCCTGGAACGTCTTCACCCAGTCGATGCCGCCCTTGCCGACGGGCACCTGCACGGGCCGTGACGCGTCGCCCGCGGCGGTGGCCTTCAGATCGACGTCCTGCACGTGCATCGAGAAGAAACGGCCCGGGTATTTCGTGAAGTAGTCCGCGGCCACGAAGCCAAGGCTGATCGTCGACATCTGGAACTGGAACTTGACGAGCGCGGGATCGAGCAGCTCGAAGAGGATGTCGTACGTGCGGCGGCCCCCGACGTTCGAGCACTCGAAGTCCTCGTTGTGCAGGCCCTGCTGGATGCCGGCCTTTGCTGCCGTCGCTGCGATCTTGTTGTACTCGTCGGCCGCGCGTTTCACGTCGTCCAGCGACGGGTGCTCGGCGCCGTCGAGTGACGCGGTGATCATCTGCGTGATGCCGACGTCGTGCGCCCAGGCGATTGACTCGGCCTGCCGCGTTCGCAGCTCGTTCATGCCGAAGTGGCCGCTGACGCAGGCCAGCCCGTGATCGGCGAGTACTTTTTTGACCTGCTTGCCGTCGCGAAGCGGCGCGAAGTCCTCGTAGTCCAGGGGCGAGCACATCTCGAGGGCCTGCACTCCGATGCCTGCCAGCGTCGCGGCCAGCTCTGCGAAACGGCCGGCCTTGATCAGCTCACGGTGCGGCCAGGTCTGGCTGCCGATCGGCAGCCCCAGGGGATTGGCATGAAGCGTCATGAGATCCGCGGACGCGAAGCCCGCCACGGCAGCGCCCATTCCGGCGCGTTTCAGGAACGATCGTCTCGACAGCGGCGTCATGGAACGCCTCCCGCTGATGGCTATACTCTCACGAGTCCCGGGCAATCAACCGCTCTTCTCGTGAGGACGACCATGCGCACCGTCAATCGCCGCACATTTCTCGGAACCCTTGGCGCAGCCTCCGGGCTGACGATCGTGCCGCGGCGCGTGCTCGGCGGCACCGGCTACGTCGCGCCGAGCGACATGATCCTTCTGGCTCAGGTTGGTTGCGGCACCCAGTCGCAGCGGCAGGTGAACACGGGCCTGGTGGCCAGGCCCGACCTCCAGTTCGTGGCCGTGGTCGATCCCAACCGCGACTCGCAGGACTACGTCGACTGGGGAGAATGGGGGAACCGCGATCAGATTCGCAAGTTCCTCCAGGATCCGGACTGGGGCGGCGCCGACACGGGCATCCACGCAGGTCGAGACGTCGCGCGGCAGATCATGGAGACGTACTACCGCAAGCAGAGCCGCCCGGCTTCCGGCATCCGCTCGTACGAGGACTACCGGGAGATGCTGGAGAAGGAGACCGACATCCAGGGCGTCGTCAACATCACGCCCGATCACCAGCACGGCAGCATCAACATCTCGGCGCTGCGGAAGGGTCGTGCCGCCATCTCGCACAAGCCCGTGGCGAGCGTGCTCTACGAAGTGCGGCGGACGGTGCAGGCCGCACGCGAGAGCGCCGCGCCATCGCACCTGCTGGCATACAGCAACAAGCCAGACCGCTACACGCTGGCCGCGTGGATCAAGGCTGGTGTGATCGGAACCGTCCGGGAAGTACACAACTGGACCGATCGGCCGTTCTGGCCGCAGGGGATGCAGTCGTTCCACGCATCCGGTCCTCCCGTGCCGTCCGGGTTCAACTGGGAGCTCTGGCAGGGGCCGGAGCCGGATCGTCCGTACCATCCGAGCTACACGTTCGCGGTGTACCGCGGGTGGTATCCGTACGGCACCGGCTGCCTGGGCGACATGGGGCACTACAGCCTGTGGCAGCCGTACCGCATTCTCGATCTCGGCGTGCCGATCTTCGTCGAGGGCCGGCCGAGCAACGAAGCGGTTGTCGATTCGCACAACGTGAGCGAAGGCGGGCACGTGTCGCAGGCCGCGTTCCCGAAAGCCAGCACCGTCCGCTGGCGTCATCCCGCCACGGCCAACCGTCCGGCCGTGGACACGTTCTGGTACGACGGGGGCATGAAGCCGCAAACGCCTGAGGAACTCTACGAAGACGGCGAGGACCTCGAATCCGAGGGGATGCTCTGGATCGGCGATCGCGGCAAGATCCTCTGCGATTTCTACGGCAACGCGCCACGGCTGATCCCGAAATCGCGCCAGCAGGCGTTCGCGGGATCGGTGACGGCGGCGGACGTGGATGTCACCACGGCCGAGGACGAATGGATCAACGCGATTCGCCACGGCACGAAGTCGCGCGGCAGCTTCGAGCAGGTCGCGCCGCTGGCCGAAGCCGTGACGCTGGCCGCCATCGCGCTGCGAGTACCTTACAAGCGCCTGCTCTGGGATGCCGTGGCGATGCAGTTCACCAACTCGTCCGAGGCCACCAGGCTGGTTCGCCGCGAGGCGTACCGCCCGGGCTGGGAGAGCATCATTGGGTGACGTTCACCGCCATGGAGCCGCAGGGCGCGGCTTCGGCCGCGCCGACATGTGAACATGAACCGTCGTGTGCTGCTGCAGACACTGGGCGTTCTGCTGGTGCCCTCGGTCAATCTGCGCCGCGTCGCGGTGTCGACACTCATTGGCACCGGCGTGCCAGGCTATTCCGACTCGCAGGTCGCCAACCCGTACGGCCTCGCCATCGGACCTGACGGCGCACTCTATTTCTGCGACCTCGACAACCAGCGTATCCGCCGGCTGGATCTGACGACCCGCCGCACGACGACGATCGCCGGCAATGGCAGGCGTGGCTATGCGGGCGACGGCGGCGCTGCAAGCGATGCGGCGCTCAACATGCCGCACGAGATCCAGTTCGACGCGCAGGGCCACCTCTACATCGCCGAGCGCGACAACCACGTCGTCCGCAGGGTCGAGGCTGGCACCGGCACGATCGCCACCTTCGCAGGCACGGGCACTCCCGGGTTTTCGGGCGATGGCGGCCCGGCATCCGCGGCGCAGCTGCGCGGGCCGCACAGCATCGCCCTCGATCCTGGCGGACGATTCCTCCTGATATGCGACATCGGCAATCACCGCATTCGCCGAGTCGAGTTCACCACCCGGCGCATCGAGACGTGGGGCGGCACCGGCGACGCCGCCGCCACGGCCGATGGCGCGCCGCTTGCCGGAAGTCCGCTGAACGGCCCGCGCACGCTGGCGTGCGACGCGAACGGGGACTTCTATCTGGCTCTCCGTGAGGGCAACGCGATCTACCGGATCGACGCGCGGACGAACACGCTGCATCACGTCGCAGGAACGGGAGAGCAGGGCTACTCCGGTGACGGCGGCCTGGCGCGCCTCGCGCGCATCAACGGGCCGAAAGGACTGGCCTGGTCGCACGGGGCGCTGTTTGTCGCCGACACCGAAAATCACGTCATCCGCCGAATCGATCTGAAGACGGGCGTTCTCGACACCGTGCTCGGGACAGGGCAGCGCGGTGACGGGCCGGAGCCCGATCCACGCCGTTGCGCGCTGAACCGGCCGCACGGCGTGATCGTCGATGCGAAAGGGACGCTATACGTCGGCGACAGCGAAGCGCATCGCATCCGCGTGGTGCCTGTCACAGAAGGAGTTTTCGAGTGAGAACCTTGTCGATTCGACTGCTGATGGCCGCAGGTATCTGGCTGTCTCTCATCGCCGCGGTCCAGCCGCCGGTGCCCGCAGAGCAGGTCGACGCTCTCAAGGGGTCTCCGGCCAACTTCAAGCTGCTGCTCGAAAATGACCGGGTGCGCGTCGTCGAGTACTCGATTGGCGCCGGCGAGCGCGACCAGTGGCACACCCACCCGGCGCGGGTGTCCTACGTCGTGTCCGCCGGCACGCTGAAGGTCAACACGGCCGACGGGAAATCGATGGTGTTCGATGAGAAGGCCGGCGACACCAGCTGGTCGGAACCGACGCCGCGCCACTTCGTCGAGAACATCGGCCCGACGCCCGTGAAGATCGTACTGGTCGAAGTGAAAGAGCGGCGGTGAGGTGCACTCGGAGATAACATGCCCGTTGCGTTCGGGGCTCCTCCGACCGCGAGCCTCGGCAGACGGTTGTTGACGGAGAACGCGGGCGCTGGCGTGTCGATTGCACCGCCGCGGGCCGTCAGAAAGACGAGCCATGCTTGATGTCAACGTGTCCCGACTGCTGAAAGAGCTCTCGGAAACCGACGTCGTGCTCGATGTGGGGGGATGGGCCTGCCCGTTCAATCGCGCACAGTGGATTCTCGACGCGCAGCCCTACGATACGCGCGGTTTCTACCGTACGTTCGGGGGCGCGCCGAGCCAGGGTGGCGACGTCGAGTGGTTCACCCGAGAAACATGGGTCACACGCGACATCTGCAGTCACGAACCATGGCCGTTCCGGGACAAGGAGTTCGACTTCGTGGTGTGCTCCCACACGCTGGAGGACTTGAGAGATCCGCTCTGGGTATGCCACGAGCTGATTCGCGTGGCCAAGGCCGGGTACATCGAGGTCCCGTCGCGCCTGTTCGAGACGATCATCGGCATGGAGCGCCCGGGCCAGGCGGGGCTCTCGCACCACCGATGGCTCGTCGATATCGAGGGCGATCACATTTCGTTCCTCCAGAAGTACCACATGATTCACGCCGACTGGCGCTTCCACCTGCCGTCCCGTGTGCGGAATCGCGCGTCGAGTGAGGCTATGGTCAGCTGCCTCTGGTGGCGCGACTCGTTCACATACGAGGAGCGTGAAATACACGGGCTCGCCGCGCAGCAACTGGAACTCGAGCAATTCGTTCGCCAGGCGTACCCGCGGCCGGAGTGGCTCTACCGCGTACACGGCGCCTGGCGCACGGCCGATTCACTGCGCCGGCGCGCGCAATCCTGGGCGGTGCGACATGTCCCGAGGGCCTGACCCGCAATGACCGTGTCGGCGTTTCCGGAGAGCCGTTCGTCCACAGGCAAGGGCATTGAAAGAGGCGCTCGATTGACTCACCGAGGCCAGGCATGGCCTGCGACGCTGCTGGCGATGGTGCTCATGTCCATCGCGGTTGGTGCCAGGAAGGGACCGGCTCGATCGCCCGAGCAGCCGCTTTCGGACTACGAGGGCACGTACGAATACCGCGATGGACTCACGCTCTTCATCGTCGCCGGGCGCGACGGTCTCGTCGCAATCCTCGACGAGGGCAAATATTCGCTGCGCCAGACCGGTGCCGACGCGTTCACGAACCCGAGCGGCGACGCGATTCCTTTCGTTCGCGATTCGCACGGCCTCGTCATGGCGTTCGTGGAGCGCGGCGACACATTCAAGCGCCGCTCGATCGACGTGCCCGCCGACGTGCGGCACCTGCTCGAGGCACGGCCGGTTGGTGCGGGGCCGTATCGATACGTGCCGCCGGTCTCGCGGAACGACGGCATCAGGACCGGTGAGGCAGCGGCAGGAACGTTGCCAGCCGATGTGGCCGAGCGGCTGGTCAACGGCGTGATCGACGGCACCTATGCCGACGTTCGATCGATTCTCGTCTATCGGCATGGCGCGCTGCGCCTGGAAGAGTACTTCTACGGCTACGACGTCACTCGCCCGCACCAGATGCGCTCGTTCACGAAGAGCGTCGTGGCGCTCGCGGCAGGCGCGGCCGTGGACCGGGGCCTGCTGCGCCCGAACGAGCCGGCGCTGCAGCGGCTTGGATACCGTGAGTACGCGAACCCCGATCCGCGCAAGTCGACGATTACGTTGATCGATCTCCTGAGCCATCGTTCCGGCCTGGCGTGCAACGACTATGACGGCAGCTCTCCAGGCAATGAGAAGAACCTGTACGAGACGTCCGACTGGGTGAAGGCGTTCGTGGACTTGCCGGTCGTGGCCGATCCAGGCACGAGCGCGTATTACTGCACGGGCGGCATCTTCGCGGCCGGCCGCATCGTCGAGCGTGCCGCCGGGCGGCCGCTGCCCGAGTTCGTCAACGAGGCGATCTTCGAGCCACTGGGAATCCGGCGCGCCGATTGGAAGTGGAACTTCACGCTCGATCGCAGCCAGCGAAACGAGTTCGGCCAGATTTATCTCCGGCCGCGCGACATGCTGAAGCTCGGGTTGTTGATCCAGCAACGTGGGCTGTGGGAGGGTAAACGCGTCCTGTCGCAGTCATGGATCGACCAGGCGGTGTCGACACAGTCGCGCGTCGACGGCAGCGACTACGGCCTGGGCATCTGGCATCGCTGGTACAACGTGAAGACGGCGGCAGGTGACCGCCGTGTGGATACCATCATGCTGTCCGGCAACGGCGGCCAGAAGGTCTTCATCGTCCCGGGCCTGGATTTGATTGCGGTGTTCACCGGGACGGCCTTCAATCGGGAGTCACCCACCAACGCCATGATGGCTACCGTGCTTCTGCCGGCGTTGATGCAGCCGTGAGGCAGTGAGAATCAGCGCAGTCCGCTTCCCGGCGGCGGGCCGAAGGCCGAGCCGGCTTCCTCAGCTGGATCGCGATCGCCAGCCGGTGCTATCCTCCTGTTGTTCCTAGCGGGGCCTGCCGTTCGCAATCAGGGCCCCTACCTGCGTTCTCGCTCTCGCCGAGATCGTGGATGTAGGCATCCGCGAGCACACGGAGAAGGTGTGCGATGCCTCACCACATGATCGCTGGACTCGCGACCGTCATCTACCGCGTCACCGACATCGACCGCGCCAAGGCGTGGTATTCCTCCGCGTTTCAGCAGACGCCGTACTTCGATCAGCCGTTCTACGTCGGCTTCAGCATCGGCGGCTACGAGTTGGGCCTGGATCCCGATCCAGCGGGCGCCAGGACCGGCCCCGGCGGAAGCGTCGCCTACTGGCGCGTATCGGCCCTGGAGGTCGCCGTGGCGCACTTTATTGCGTCCGGCGCGGCCGTCGTAGCGCCGGCGCAGGACGTTGGCGACGGCATCAAGGTCGCGACGGTCAGCGATCCGTTTGGCAACCTGATCGGGCTCATCGAGAACCCGCACTTCGCGCTGCCGAAGGACTGAGCTGGCGATGTCGATCGTCTGCGTTCGCAGTTTCGCCGTCTCGCTCGACGGCTTCGCCGCCGGGCTCGACCAGAGCCTCGAGCAGCCGCTCGGCGCACGCGGTCCGGAGCTGATGGAGTGGTTCTTCAGCACGCGGTACGAGAAGAACGTCGAGGACCCCGACGGCAACGTCCTGATGTTCTGCGGACACGTCGCGACCGGCTGTTGGCGTGGTTGACTGATAAAGCTATGGCGAAGAAGAAAAGCCCCATCGACAAATATCTCGCCGACGTTCCCGAGGCCGACCGTCGCGCGCTCGAGCGGATTCGCAGGATCGTCATGAAGGCGTATCCCACGGCGAAGGAGAGCACGTACTACGGGCTTCCGGCGTTCACGTTGAACGGCAAGGCCTTCATAGCGCTTCGGTCGACCAGACGTCACTGCTCGCTCCATCCCTTGAGCGGCAGCGTCGTGGACGCCCTGGCCGACAAGTTGGCGGACTTCGAGACCAGCAAGGGAACCATCCGGTTCACCCCCGACAGGCCTTTGCCGGAGCCACTCGTGCGCGCGGTACTGAAATGCCGCGCCGGCGAACTGTCGTCCGCGCTATAGTGTCGAACCCGTAGCGGCGTTTCGCGTCACACCACCAAAGGAGCCTTCTCGATGTCTCACGTGCTGCTCGCCCTTGCGTTGACGGCCCTCGGTCAGGGCACTCCCACGACGTCTGACCGGACCGCCGTCCTCGCTCCCGTGCACCAGTTCCTCGACGCGCTCAACAAGGGCGACCTCCCGACAGCCGTCGCCGCGTGTGCCGCCGAACCCTAGATCGTCGACGAGATCCCGCCGTACGAATGGCACGGCGCGGGCGGCTGCGGGAAGTGGGCCGACTCGTTTGCCGCGGACGCCAAGAAGAACGGCATCACGGAGCCCGTGGTCAGGATTGGGATTCCCCGGCATGTCGATGTCGTGGGGGATCATGCCTATTCCGTCATCCCCGCAACCTACACGTTCAAGAAGAATGGGAAGCCGATGACCGAAGCTGGCGCGACCTTCATCGTCGCCCTGCAGAAGGAAGCCTCCGGCTGGAAGATCACGGCCTGGACGTGGAGCAAGCACTAGGGAAGCCGACCGCGTCCGCGGGCTTTGTGCAGTCGCCGAGGGCCACGTAGATGACGGCTGATGTTCTGATGCTGTCGTGGCTCCTCGCGACGCAGGGCGGTGCGGCCGATCATCCGGCGAGCGAGCTGGTCGGCCGATGGCGCGGCACGTCCATCTGCACCAAGGCGGACTGGAATGCCGCCTGCCACGACGAAGAGGCGCTCTACGACTTCAAGGAAGGCGCCGCGCCAGGGCACGTGGTGTCCAAGGGGTACAAGATCGTGAACGGGAAGCCCGAGTACATGGGCGACCTCGATTTTGCGTACGACCAGGCGGCCCGCGCGTGGATCGCCGAGTACGCCGGCCCTCGCGTGCAGACGCGATGGCTTTTCGAACCCCACGGCGACGACCTGAACGGCCGCGCCGTGGCCTTGCCGTCAATGCGTGTCGCCCGCACGATTCACATGGCGCGACAGACGTCGCGGTGAGGGCGGACCTCAGACTTCGGACTTCGGACGTCAGACTGGATGCAGCTCTCGACCGAGCGGCTGCTGTTGCGGCCGTGGCGTTCAGCGGATTTCCCTCCGTTCGCGGCGCTCAACGCGGACCCACGAGTGATGGAGTTCTTTCCGTCCGTCCTTTCCCGTGCGGGGAGCGATGCGCTCGCGGACCGCATCGCGAGACACATCGACGAGCGCGGCTGGGGCCTCTGGGCGGTCGAGATCTCCGGGATTGTCCCGTTTGCGGGCTACATCGGTCTGGCGGTGCCGCGATTCGACGCGCATTTCACGCCATGCGTCGAGGTCGGATGGCGCCTCGCACACGCGCACTGGGGGCAGGGCTACGCGATCGAGGGCGCGCGCGCCGCGCTGTCGTTCGGCATCGAGACCCTGAAGCTGAGCGAGATCGTGTCGTTCACGGCGCCGGCGAACGTTCGTTCGAGACGGGTCATGGAGC
>Ga0136846_1235398_pt1 | contig 10288 bp, 4 predicted proteins | sample HopSoiMetagenom2_FD_96841 | JGI IMG/M metagenome (GOLD analysis project Ga0136846, IMG submission 96841) | Grasslands soil microbial communities from Hopland, California, USA - 2 Assembly 2016 (version 4) | ecosystem: Environmental > Terrestrial > Soil > Grasslands | place: USA: Hopland... | reverse complement strand
CCGTCCAGTCCACCACCGCCCAGGGCTGCGTCACCCGCAGCTACCGCTTCGACGAGTCCGGTCGCAGCATCGCCGGCCGTATGAACCGCACCTCCAAGACGGTCACCCCGGCCGCCGAGGACGGCTCCTGTGCCACCACCGGCGCCGCGGTCACCAACAGCTCCTACGACAGCGCCGACCGGCTGCTGACCGCGGGCTACACCTACGACGCCTTCGGCCGTACCACCGCCACCGGCACCGGCTCGGCCAACACCTACTGGGCCAACGACCTGGTCGCCGACCAGACCACGGGCGACACCCGCCAGTCCTGGACGCTCGACCCCGCCCTGCGCTTCGAGGCGTTCACCACCGAGAAGAAGCAGGCGGACGGCACCTGGGCGAACGCCACCAGCAAGCTCAACCACTACGGGGACGACTCCGACGAGCCCCGCTGGATCATCGAGGACACCACCCAGGGAACCCTCACTCGCAACGTCTCCGGCCCCGACGGCGACCTCACCGCGACCACGTCCGCCACCGGCGACACCGAGTTGCAGTTCGCCAACCTGCACGGTGACGTGTCCGTCACCCTCGACACGGCGACGACCGCGCCGAAGGTGCTGCTCTACGACGAGTTCGGTGTCCCGACCGACGGCCAGGCACCGCAACGCTACGGCTGGCTCGGCGCCAAGCAACGCTCCGGCGAGGCATTGGACGGCGTCATCCTCATGGGCGCCCGCCTCTACAGCCCCGAGCTGGGCCGGTTCCTGCAGACCGACCCCGACGTCGGCGGCAACGCCAACCCGTACGACTACTGCAGCGGCGACCCCGTCAACTGCGTCGACCTCGACGGACACTGGGGCTTCAGCTGGAAGAAGGCGTTCCGCAGGGTCGCCCGGGTCGCGGAGGTCGCCTCCTACATCCCCGGCCCGATCGGCAACGTCGCCTCCGCCGTCGGAGCCATCTCCTACGCGGCCACCGGCAACTGGCGCAAGGCCGCCGAAATGGGCGTTGGCGTCGCCTTCGGCTCCGCCGGCCGCCTCGCCGTCAAGGGCTTCAAGGCCGCCCGCGCCCTCCGCAAGGCGAGCCGCATGAGGCGTTACGCCTCCAGAGCCCGGTCGGTATTCCGCCGCTCAAGGTGCAACTCCTTCACACCGCAGACCATGGTCCTAATGGCCGACGGCACCTACCTGCCCATCGGCGCCATCCAGATCGGCGACTACGTCACCGCCACCGACCCCGAGACCGGCGAGACCTACGCCGAACCGGTCCTGGAGGTCTTCGACGGCTACGGCACCAAGCACCTGATCGAGATCGACACTGACCACGACCCGTCGACCCCGCCGCTCCAGGCCACGGCGGAACATCCCCTGTGGGTCGTCGACAAAGGCTGGACGAAGGCCGCCGATGTGCACGTGGGCGACCTGCTCACGAACGCGGACGGCACGCGGCGACGAGTCGCGGCAACCCGGAATCTGGGTGAAATCCCGGATCAGTTCGTAGTCAACCTGAACGTCGGAAACGTTCACACGTTCATCGTGAACAGCGGCGAGGGCGATGTCCTTGCGCACAACTCGTCGTGTGGGTATCACGGCAACTCGCTCAACTGCACGTGCAAGACATACGTGTACTCCATCTATAAGAACAAGTCGGTCTGGAAGTACGGAGAAGGAAAGGGGCGTCGTGTCCACAGCCAAGTGGCGAGGCTGAAGAGAAAACAGCCTCAGCATTCATGGTCCTTCCGAATTCATGGCAGCTTTAAGGGTAAAAAAGGTGCCCGCTGGATGGAGACATGGCTGATACGCCGCTACAAGCGGAAGAATGGGGGATTCCGGCCCCCGGGTAACCCTCTCGATAGATAGCTGGACCGAATGTGGGTGCCCCCAAGGGCGCCCACATTCGACAGCAGGCATTGCAGGAGCAACTGCGGGTCGGGTAGGCTGATTCGGCCAGTGCATGGTGCTACCTGAAAGGGACCAAGAGAGATGTTGGCAGAACCTGCCTTTTGGGAGATTATCCAGGTGGATGCTCCCACCGCGTCGGAAGATCAGTGCGCAGTCATCCAGGACAGGCTCTGCCGACTGAGCGCCCAAGAAATCAAGGATTTCTCGGATCGTCTTGCCGAGATCCTATTTCGACTTGACCTCAAGGTATTGGCAGACATTCCCGTAGCGGGAGCTGCCTCCGGCTCCGGTAGGCCGGTGAAGCAGTCCGAGGACCGCTTCCTTTACGCGAGATGTGCTGCGGTGCTTTCCGGTCCGGACGCCGTGGCGAGAGTCCTTTCCCGCGCCGATGACTTTTCGCCTTTCACTAGCGACGAAGCGGCGGTGGCCGAGGACCTCCTGGAAGTTGCCCCGGCGGCGTTCGAATCGGTCACCGGGGACTCATGGGATCACATTGAGGCGTACGACTACGAAACGGGAAGCAACTCCGAGGGTTGGCGATGAACTGAACTGGCGCAATGGGCTGAAACGTGCGTCCCGGCACCCGGAGCAGATCACGTCATCCGGTTCACCGGCGACTGACTACGCCTACGCCGTCCTCGTCCGCTGTGGCGCGCGTTGAGTCCGTAGAACTCAAGTCAGGGCGAAGTTCCCACGGCGACGCGGTCGTCATCTTCGACACGGTGGGCGACAGTGCAGGAGGTACTGCTCTACGGCGGGTTCGGCATCTCCGTCGACAGCCAGGGATGGATGCGATGGCGGTTCTCCGGGAAGCGATCTTCAGGAAGCCAGGCGCTGCACGTCAGTAGTACCCGTGAACACCCCACCGCTCGTTGCCCGCATGAGTGCGGCTATGTCGGCCGGCCCGAGATCCGCCCGAGCATCCTGTACGGACTGGCTCCGCAGATAAGTCCGAGCCGCTAACCTGTGGTCAGCGGCCTGGACAGGGGCGCGCGTAGACGGCCGGAGGCCCTACCCCCAGCAGCGGGGTAGGGCCTCTTCGCGTCGCAAGGGTGATGCGTCGGAGCGGCAATCGTGCGACGGCGTGGCCTGCAGCATCCTCTGCTTCCGCGTCAGGATGCCGCCAGTGGCCTGCCGTTGGGAACGTGGTGGGAACGGAAGGACCGGTAAACCCCGTGAATGATCCGCGATCCCCAGCCAACGTCACCCGGCTTGAACTGCTAGAACGGTGAAATGAGGGATGGTCAGGGCAGCCCAGGGGCACGGTCTGGCGAGCTCGTAATGCGTAGGTCTCGGGTTCGAATCCCGAAGGCGGCTCTGTAGAAGCCTCAGGACTCACTCGCCGTGACCTGGGGCTTTTGCTTTTACCGGACCCTTCGGCGGCGCTGAGCGCGGGCCGCCCTGCGGTCCCTGGTCTCAGTTGTGGTCTCAGTAGTGGGTTCCGGGGTGGGTTCGGGTGCGGGCATGAAGTGATCTCCCATACGGCGCATCGCGTCCTTGGAGAGGTGGGATCGGCCCTTGACGTGCCGCTTGTCTGGCTGATCTGGGTGTGCCGCAGGATCTCCATGATCGTGGGCATGTCCACCTCGAGTTCGTTGAGGATCGTGCCGGCGGTGTGACGGCTCCCGTCGTACAGGCGACGATCGGTGATCCCCGCTTCCTCAAGTAGTTCCTTGAACTCCTCCCAGTCGGCGCGGGGGTCGAGGGGACGGCCGTCCGGCCGCGTGAAGAGCGCGTCGAACTCCTGCCACTCGTCTCCGGCGACGGCGCGCATCTCTTCCTGCTGCTTCTTGTGCTCGTACAGGTAGGGGATGAACGGCGGCGGGATCGGCACGGGGTTCGTGCTCTTCTTCGTCTTCGGGCGGGTGAAGACCAGGCCACCCCCCTTTCGCTCGGGGCAGGCAGTGGCGTGCCGCCGGCAGTCCGGCGGGCACGGCTGGGCTCCACCCTGCTGGCGCGTCAGCTCTCCGATCACGATCCAGCCGAAGTGGGCGGATCCGCTGTACGTGCCGCGCGCGTCCTCCCGCACCAAGGGCCGTTCGTAAGGCGTGAGCGGTGCGTGCGGTGTGGGTTGTGGGGCGGTTCTCTCTCGAAACGCCCTTGATCCGGTAAAGGAAGTCCCATACGTTTCCTTGGCCACTGCTGTACGGCATGGCCACATCAAAGTTCATAGCGGGCTCTGGGGAGAGCCTGGGGGGAGACAAGGGTATGACCAACCCTCGGTTCCGGCGGCTTCGTGCTGCCCGGACGCTCGGCGTGCTGCTCGGTGGCGCCGTCGTCCTGGGCTCGTTGCCCGCCGTCACCAGTCCGGCCACCGAGGCCGGCAGCACGCCGCCCGCCTCGGCCGAGACGGCCGCGTTCGTACTGGCCGCTGAGACCGGCGAACCGGTGGAGATCATTCAGCAGCGCACCGAGGACGAGCTCGTCTTCGCCAACCCGGACGGCTCGCTGACCAGTGAGACCAGTGTTCAGCCGCAGCGGGTGGAGCGTTCCGACGGCAGCTGGGTGAAGGCCGACGCGACCCTCGAACGTCGGCCGGACGGCACGTTCGGGCCGAAGGCCGCCGTCGTCGACCTGGCCTTCGCGGCGGCCGGCTCGTCCGACTTCGTCACGCTCGGCGAGGAGGGAAAGTCCTTCACGCTGAGCTGGCCCACACCGCTGCCCGAGCCGGTCCTGAACGGGGACACCGCCGAGTACCGCGAGGTGCTGCCCGGCGTGGATCTGCTGGCCAGCGCTTCGGTCACCGGCTACTCGTACGTCCTGGAGGTGAAGACACCGGAAGCGGCCCGCAGTCTCGAGCTGGCCGAACTGCGGCTGCCCGTACGGTCGGAGGGCCTCGACCTCGGGACCGGCCCGACCGGCGGTCTCCAGGCGGTGGACGCCTCGGGCGAGCGGGTCTTCGGCGGTCAGGCACCTAAGATGTGGGACTCCTCGAACGCCGGGGTCCCCGCCGACGCCGTCCCCGCCTCGGGCACGGACACCCCGGCCCAGGAGGCTCCCGACGCGGGCGCGAAGGTCGTTGACATGACCCTCGACGTCTCCGCGACGGCCGTCACCGTCGAGCCAGACCGTGCCCTGCTCACCGCCGCCGACACCGACTTCCCGGTCTATATCGATCCCGAGGCCGGGATGTCGAAGAGCGAGTGGCTGTACGTGTCGAGCTCGCATCCGAGCACGGAGTTCCACAAGTTCAAGGACGAGGAGGGTGTCGGCCGCTGTTCGGCCAAGACCATCGGCGGTATCTACTACGTGTGCAGCGGCTCGCCGTACACGAACCGCATGTACTTCCAGTTCGCCACGAAGGGCTGGCAGAACCGCACCATCTCCAAGGCGGTCTTCGAGGTCTACGAGACCTTCTCCTTTTCCTGTACCAAGAGCGCCGTCAATCTGCACATGGTCGCCGAGGGCGGTGTCGACTCCGCCACGAACTGGAACAACAAGCCCAAGGACGGCGACCTGATGGTCGACAGGACCGTCGCGTACGGCCGGGGTGACAGTTGCAGCCCGGACGCGCCGGCGAGTTGGGTCGACTTCGCGGACAACGCCGACGAGAGCAACGAGAACCTCACCGCCTCCGTCCGCAGGAAGGCCGCCGGCGAGGACCCGATCGCGTTCTCGCTGCGGGCCGCCGACGAGGACGACCCCAAACTCCTGGAAGCGGTTCCGGGGTGACAACGCCAAGCTCGTCGTCACGTACAACACCCGCCCGGACAAGCCTACCGGTGAGCGGCTGACCAACCCGGACGAGAAGACCTGCACCACCGACAACACCAAGCGGCCGTGGATCCGTGACGCGACCCCTCGCATGTCCGTCACCGGCACCGACGCCGACTCGCACACCGACGGCAGCGGCCAGAACCTGACCGCGGCGTTCCAGGTGTGGGACCAGGATACGAGCCGCCCCCTCGTCTACGAGGGCAAGGACGGACCGCAGAACGAGGGCAAGTTCGAACGGGAGATCCCCGTCAGGGAACTCAAGCACGGTGGCGGCTACCGCTGGCGTGCGCAGACCTACGACGGCTCCACCGGCAAGCTGAAGGACTCCGGGTACTCCGTGTGGTCCGATTGGTGCGAGTTCGTCGTGGACGTGGAGCGGCCCGACACCGAGCCGCGTGTCGAGCCGGTCGTGGCCGAGGCCGATCTCCCGGCGGGTGCCAAGCGGCACTTCACCTTCTCCGCGAACGGCAACTCCGACTCGGTCTTCAGGAACGATGTCGAGTTCTACGAGTGGGACCTCGGCAACGACACCCCCACCCGCAAGGCCGACCCGTCCGCCCTCGGCGGCAACGCCATCATCGAGGTCGCGCCGAGCACCTTCGGCCCGAACGTGCTCTACGTCCGCAGCGTCGACCGCGCCGGCAACCGGGGCCCGCTGGAGAAGTACTTCTTCACCGCCGGCCGCGCCTGCTCCGACGTCCTCGCCGACACCTGCGCCGCCGCCGTCTACGGCCTCGACCAGACCTCAGGCACCACCGCACCTGACGCCTCCGGCCACGACCGGGACCTGACGGTCAAGGGAGCCGACTGGGTCGCGGGCAATAATGCCGCGAGCGATCCGGCCGACAAGGCGCTGCGCTTCAACGGCACCACCGACCATGCCACCGCCGCTTCCGCCGTCCACACCGGGCAGGCGTTCACCGTCTCGGCGTGGGTACGGCCCACGTCGCTGGCCAAGAACATCTCGGTGATCAGCCAGGCGGGCAGTCAGGGCAACGGATTCAACCTCTACTACTCCACCGCCCACAAGCGCTGGATCTTCGGCCGGCACGTCAGCGACACGGCGGACTCCGGCCTCGTACGCGCCATGGCGGCGAGCGAGCGTCCCGCGACCGTGAACAAGTGGGTCCACCTGGCCGGTACGTACGACCCGGTCGCCCGGAGGTTCACGCTCTTCGTCGACGGCGAGGAGCAGGGCAGCGCCACCGTCACCGACGTCTGGAACGCCACGAAGGGTCTCAACATCGGCCGCGCCCAGTACGGCGCCGACTGGTCCGACCCCTTCGCCGGTGACATCGACGACGTGCGCGTCGTCCCCGGCCTGCTGTCCGGCACGGAGATCTTCCGGCTCGCGAACAGCTGACGACCGCTGACCACCACTGACGGCTCCCGACCAGAGCCGTCCACCCGGGTGCCCGGCCTCTCGGGCACCCGGGCACTTTCCACACCCATACGGGAGGGGGAGCGCGCGTGCGCGCATCTCGCAGACACAGAACACACCTCTGGGCCAAAGCCCTCGGTGTCACCCTCACTTCAGCCCTGACCGTCACCCTGCTCCAGGGCACCCCGGCCCTCGGCGACGACCCCGACGACGCCCGCGAGCAGCGGCGCCCCAAGACCCAGGACGTCGCCTCCACCCCGGTCGTCGAACAGGACGGCGAGGTCACTCCGCTCAAGCACACCAAGGGGTACGGCAAACCGCTGAACCCGAAGGCCAGTTGGCCGACGGCGGGCACCGCGACCGTCGACCTGGCGGGCTCCGGCAAGCGCAGCGCGCTGTCGAGCACGAAGGCCGGCTCGCTCCCGGTCCGCGTCGGCCTGGCCAAGGGCGTGACCCGCTCCGCGATGGCTGCCGCCACACCGACCCGTGCCAAGGTCGACGTCCTCAGCCACGCCGCCGCCCAGAAGGTGGGCATCGACGGCCTGCTGCTGAAGGTGACCCGCGCCGACAGCCGTACGTCGGCCACGAACGGCAAGGTCTCCGTGGAGGTCGACTACGAGGCCTTCGCCCAGGCCTACGGCGGCGACTGGGCCCAGCGGCTGCGCCTCGTCGAACTCCCCGCCTGCGCGCTGACCACGCCCACGGCGGACAAGTGCCGCACCAGCACCCCGCTGAAGACCGACAACGACGTGCGCGGGCAGAAGCTCACCGCCGACGTGGCCGCTCTGTCGGCAGGCAAGGCCCCGCTGCTCGCCGTCGCCGCAGGGGCCTCCGGCAGCTCGGGCTCGTACACCGCGACCTCGCTGGCCCCGTCCGCCTCCTGGCAGGTCGCCGCCCAGACCGGCAGCTTCACCTGGCAGTACCCGCTGCGGGTACCGCCCGCCGTCGCGGGGCCCTCCCCGCAGCTCGGCCTCGGCTACAACTCCGCCTCCACGGACGGCCGTACGGCCTCCAGCAACAACCAGACCTCCTGGATCGGCGAGGGCTTCGACCTCAGCGCCGGCTACATCGAGCGCTCCTACCAGGCATGCACGGAGGACGGCCACGACGAGGCCGGGTCGCAGAAGTACGACCTGTGCTGGCACTCCGACAACGCCACCATGAACTTCGGCGGCCGGGCCGGTGAGCTGGTCAAGAAGGGCAAGGACCAGTGGCGTCTGAAGCAGGACGACGGCACCCTCATCGAGCGTAAGTACGACGGCTTCAACTCCGACAACAACGACGAGTACTGGGTCGTCACCACCACCGACGGCACCCGCTACCACTTCGGCAAGGGCAAGCGCGAGTCGGAGGCCGCCGACGCCGAGAACACGGGCTCCACCCTCGAAGTCCCGGTCTTCGGCGACGACAAGGACGAGCCCTGCCACGCCGACACCTTCAAGGACTCCCGCTGCCAGCAGGCCTGGCGCTGGAACCTCGACTACGTCGTCGACGTGCACGGCAACTCGATGACGTACTACTACGCCACCGAGACCAACAAGTACGACAGCGTGCGCGGCGACAAGGTCGTCCCCTACGACCGCGGCGGCTACCTGAAGCGGATCGAGTACGGCGAGCAGCAGGGCAAGGAGAACACCACCACCGCCCCCTCCCAGGTCGTCTTCGACGTCGCCGAGCGCTGCACGGGCGCCGTCGCCGACTGTGAGCCGGCCGACCTGAAGGAGTCCACCGCCAAGCGCTGGCCGGACGTGCCGTTCGAGCAGATCTGCACCTCCGACACGGAGTGCAAGGACCAGTGGTCGCCGACCTTCTTCACCCGCAAGCGGCTGGCGAAGGTCACCACCCAGGTCCTGGGCTCCGACGGCAAGACGTACGGGGACGTCGACGAGTGGGACCTGGCGCACAAGTACCAGAGCGCCGACACCACGCACGCCCCGGCCATGTGGCTGGAGTCGGTCACCCACTCCGGCAAGGACGGAGCCAACAAGCTCCCGAAGGTCACCTTCTACGAGCGCCAGGACGCCAACCGCGTCGACACCAGCTCCGACAACCGCCTGCCGATGTACAAGTGGCGCATCCGGGCCATCCAGTCGGAGACCGGCGGCACGATCTCGGTCAACTACAAGCCGACCGAGTGCACGCCCTCCAACCTCCCCACCCCCGAGACCAATACCAAGCGCTGCATGCCGTCCTTCTGGTCGAAGGAGGGCACGGTCGGGGAGAAGGAGGACTGGTTCCACAAGTACGTCGTCGACACGGTGATCGAGGACGAGGTCACCGTCACCGGCCCCAACAAGGTCACCTCCTACGACTACTCCGGCGCCGCCTGGGCCTTCGACGACAGCGAACTCGTCAAGACCAAGAAGAAGACCTGGAACCAGTGGCGCGGCTTCCGTACGGTCACCATGAGGACCGGTGAGGCGGGCAGCAAGCAGCTTCGCACGGAGACCACGTATCTCCAGGGCATGGACGGCGACCGGGAGAAGGAGTCCGGCGGCACGAAGTCGGTCACGGTCACCGCCTCCGACGGCACGAAGGTCCGTGACGACGTCCGTCACCAGGGCTTCCTGCTGGAGCAGCGCAGCTTCAACGGCAGCGCGGAGGTCACCGGTTCGGTCAGCACCCCCTGGAAGTCCGAGCCCACGGCGGCGGAGGGCAAGGACGAAGCCTCCTTCGCGGCCGTCAAGTCGACTAAAACCCGCACGGCGTTGGACGACGGCAAGGTCCGCCGCGCCTCCATCGAGCACTTCTACGACGCGTACGGCATGCTCGTCCGCTCCTCCGACTCCGGCGACCTGGCAGACCCGGACGACGACACCTGCACGACGAACGAGTACAACCGCAACACCGACGCCAACCTGCTCACCCTGCTGAAGCGCGTCACGGTCGTCCCGGTCAACTGCGACGACGGCGCGCCGACTTCGTACAAGGGCGAGGCGATCTCCGACGTCCGCACCTGGTACGACAACCGCGACACCTACGGCACCACGCCCACCAAGGGCGATGTGGTGCGCAGCGAGAAGGTCAAGGGGTACGCGGACGACGGCACCCCGCAGTATGTGACGACGTCGACGGCCAGGTACGACGTACACGGCCGTGTCGTGGAGTCCGCCGACCAGGCGGGCAACGCGACGAAGACCACGTACACGCCGACCACTGGCGGCCCGGTCACCGGCATGAAGGTCGAGGACCCCCTCGGCAACACCACCACCTCCACCGTCGACCGCCGCTGGGGCCTGGTCACCGCCACGGTCGACGCCAACAAGCAGCGCACCGACCTGGAGTACGACGCCCTCGGCCGCCTGCT
>Ga0136846_1234847_pt1 | contig 10289 bp, 11 predicted proteins | sample HopSoiMetagenom2_FD_96841 | JGI IMG/M metagenome (GOLD analysis project Ga0136846, IMG submission 96841) | Grasslands soil microbial communities from Hopland, California, USA - 2 Assembly 2016 (version 4) | ecosystem: Environmental > Terrestrial > Soil > Grasslands | place: USA: Hopland... | reverse complement strand
GCATGCCCCGGATCGATCTCCTCGTCGATCAGGTCGCCGTCATAGAGGCCGACAGTGCTGAAATCGAAGTCCAGCGAAAGTTGATGGGCCATGCCCACCATCTCCTCGGCCATGCGGCGCGAATACCCCAAGGCCTCGCTTTCGTTGATGAAGTCGTCGCTCAAGGTGCTCACTTCCACCGCATCGCTGCCCTGGGTGGCGCTGGTCGTGACGATGGTGAACGCGGGCATGGGCATCTCTCATAAGGCTGGAATCCTCACCTAGCCCCGTTCGTCCGAGTCGAGGGCCAGATTCTGCAAAAACCTTGCATTAGAACCGGGTCGATCAGTCGCCGCCTCGGGCGTCTCTCTTCGTGGCGCGATAGGTTTTCTGCAGCCCGGCCAGGCGGCGACGCTCGGTGTCCTTGGCGACCCGGTCGGCCCTGTCTTCGACCTCGGCCAGTTCGGCGCCCAGCTTCTGGAAGTGAGCCCAGCGGCCGGGATCGAGCGCGCCGTTCGCCAACGCCTCGCGCACCGCACAGCCGGGCTCCTTGGCGTGGCCGCAGTCATTGAACTTGCAGGTTTCGATCAGGCGCTCGATGTCGTCGAACACCACGCTCAGGCCTTCCTCGGCGTCGATCAGGCCCACTTCCCGGATGCCGGGGGTGTCGAGGATCAGCGCGCCACCGCGCAGCAGGACCAGTTGGCGATGGCTGGTGGTGTGCCGGCCCTGGTCGTCCGGCTCGCGGATCGCCCGGGTCGCCATGCGGTCCTCGCCCAGGAAAGCGTTGACCAAGGTGGACTTGCCGACGCCGGACGAGCCGATCAGCACGCAGGTCTCGCCCGGCGCCACCTGGGCCAAGAGGACGTCCAGACCCCGCCCTTGCCGCGCCGACACCGTCAGCACCGGACAGCCGGCCGCCAAGGCGGCGATCGCGTCGGCCTGGCTCTGCGGGTCGTCGACGAGGTCGGACTTGGTCAGCACCACCACGGGCCGCGCCCCGCTTTGCCAGGCGGCGGCCAGGTAACGCTCGATCCGGCGCGGATTGAGGTCGGCGTTCAGCGAGGTGACGACGAAGGCGACGTCGATATTGGCGGCGATGACCTGCAGGGTCTGCACGCTGTCGGCCGCCCGGCGCACGAAGGCGGTGCGACGCGGCAAGATGGCGTGGACGGTGGCGGTCCGTTCGGCCGGGTCCAGCGACAGCGCCACCCAATCGCCGACGGCCGGATGTCCCGCCTCGCGCGCCTCGTGCAGCAGGCGGCCGGCGGGCTTGGCGCGCAGTTCGCCCTCACTGGTGACCATCTGATAGCCGTCACGGTGCTGGGCGACGATACGGCCCGGGCTATGTCCGGCGCGCGCGTGCGGCTCGAAGGCCTGTCGCAGCGTGTCGGACCAGCCGTATTGCTCGATCAAGTCACGGGCCTTCACATCGCCGACGATCGATCGGCTCGCCACGACCCTTCTATGACTGTTGGCCTGCAGTCGCTAGCGATCAAATCCCCGGGCTCGCCATGTCGGTCGCTCCGAGATGTCGAAGCCGGGCCACTAACGGACTCTCAGGTCGCGCCAGAAACACGACCTTCGGCCCGGGGCTCCAAAGGCGATGAACGACCCTAGTCGGACTTCGGATCCCTCTCCCATTGGGAGAGGGAGGGGCCCGCCGCGTAGCGGTGGGAGGGTGAGGGGTTACGGTGTCGACCGGCGTGCCGGCGCTCCGTCTTGCTCAGTAACCCCTCCCCCCGCCCCTCTCCCTATGGGAGAGGGAGGTCCGATTTCCACCCTGCTCGGCCCATTGGCGTGTCCGATGTTACGACGAGGTCGCGCCAGTACCGGATATTGGCGCCCCTCCAGATGCCGGACCTTCAGGTGAGGTCCAAGGGCGCGCTCTCCCGCCCAAGGCGTGTGGCGAGAAGCCGAGACGGATTTCAAGCCGCCCCTCGCAAGCTAGGTTGTCCGGTCCACGATGGGAGCGTGTACGGCCTTCAACCAGTCCCCCAGTCGCAAGGGGTCGCCCTCTACCCGCATTTCACCAGCGCTCAGAAGATTGTCGAGCACGGCGAGATATTGCGGGTCGTCGGCGTACAAGAGGTTCAACGCCCGAGCCCCCGCGGCGGTTATGTCTATCGTGATGTCCGCCCGCTCGCCGCGCCGCGCCCCGACTCTGAACGCGGGCGTCCCGTTGCGGATGTCGAAGCGAAGGCCTTGAACGAGGCCCTCGGACAGTTCGACCCCGTCGGTATAGAGTTCAACCAGCGACACATTGAGGTCTGGCGCCAAGCCCGATTGCGATGCGGCCTGGCACATCAGCGCCCCCACCATTTCAAACCAGGCCGCCGTGCCTTGGCGCAGCTTCGCATGCGTGGTCATCAAGCTCCTGCTTTCTTGAAATGCTCGACGCCGGCCTCCGCGGCGAGACGCCCGCCCGCGGGACGATCCCGCGAGCGGCTTGGTCTCACGCGACCTTGAGAACGATCTTGCCCTGGATATGCCCTTGAGCGGCCCGCTCATGGGCTTTGCCTGCGTCGGCGAGCGGAAATTGGCTGTCGATCACCACATGGATCGTGCCGTCGCTGAGCAGGGGCGCGACGGCTTCCAACTGTGCGCCACTCGAACGGACCTGGGTTGTCGAGACCGTGACACCCTGCTTCGCGGCCTCCTCCGCATCGGAGAAGCCGAGCGGGAACGCCAGGAACAGGGCTCCGCCTGGCTTGAGCGTGCGCAGGAAGCGGCCGGCCGTCGGACCGCCAACGGTGTCCATGACGATATCGACGTCGCGCACCACGTCCTCGGCGGCGGTCGTCTTGTAGTCGATGACTTCGTCGGCCCCAAGGTCGCGCAGCAGCGCCTCATGCTTGCCGGACGCCACCGCGATCACGCACGCACCCTTCCACTTGGCGATTTGCACCGCGAAGTGTCCCACGCCGCCCGCGGCGCCGTTCACGAGGACTGTCTTGCCCGCCAGCGGCGCCGGCTGATGCAGGGTCGGCTGAAGCGGGTTGGGTTCGTTGTGGCCCAGTTCGACCAAGAACTGCCACGCGGTGAGCAGCGACATCGGCGCGCCGGCGGCGTGCTCATGATCGACGCCGATCGGCTTGAGGGCCACCTCCGACGCCGGCACGCTGACGTACTCGGCATAGGCCTTGCTGTCTCCCATCATGCCGGCGGGGAAGCGAACCATCGAATACACTTCGTCGCCGACGGAGAAGGTCGTCACATCATCGGCGATCGCCGTGACGACACCCGAAATATCCGTTCCCAGGATCATGGGGAACGTCACCTGCGGCCGCCATTCCGGCGGAAGCGCCTTGTAGCCATCGCGCAGATACCAGTCCGGGGGATTGAGGCCCGCCGCGTGAACACGAACCAGCACTTCGCCCGCCTTCAAGCTTGGAAGCGGAGCATCCTCATAATGCAGCACTTCGGGTCCCCCGAAGGCGTGCTGGCGAATAGCCTTCATCGTCTTTGTCGACATCGTCCGATCCTCCTGGAGGACGCATCCGCGCATCCACGAGGGCCATGTATCCCCATGCGCTTAGATTGATAATGTGGGTAATTTTCACTACAATAGTTCCATGAAGGAACAAGTTGGCTTGGATCGCCTGACGGGCCTGATCGCGTTCGCGCGGGCGGGGTCCCTGGGCAGCTATACGGCGGCCGCCCGCGCGCTTTCAATCTCGCCCTCCGCCGTCAGCAAGAGCGTGCAGCGGCTTGAGCAGCGTTTGGGCGTGTCGCTCTTCACCCGCACGACCCGCTCTCTGACGTTGACGCCGGAGGGCCGTGAATTGCATGGGCGGGCGCTCAGATTGCTGCAGGACGCCGAAGAGATCGAGCAGGTGGCGATGACGGCGCGCTCGGAGCCGTCGGGGGTCTTGCGGATCGCCACGTCGCTGCCGCTGGGGATTCACCTGATCGCGCCCGCCCTGCCAGAGTTTCGCAGGCGTTATCCCAAGGTGACGGTCGATCTGCGGCTCAACGACCAGATCGTCGACATCATCGAACACGGGATCGACGTCGCCATCCGGATCGGAGAGCTCGCGGACTCGCGGCTGTTGTCGCGCCGTCTCATGTCTCACCGACTTTGCGCCTTCGCCTCCCCCGACTATCTGGAGGCGCGGGGCACGCCGACGCATCCCGATCAATTGGAGGGGCACGACACCGTCAACCTCCGTTACCAGAGCACGGGTCAGGCCTTTCGTTGGCCTTTCCAGATTGGCGACCGGGAGATCGAGATCATACCGCCCGCTGGAATGATCGTCGATGCGAGCGAGGCGCTGGTCGCCACGCTCGCAGCCGGCGGCGGCATTGGCATGAGCGCGACCTTCGTGGCGGCGCGCTATGTGGCCCGCGGCGAACTCGTTCCGATCCTGACTGAATTCGCCGTCGAGCGACACAATATTACAGCGCTCTGGCCAGAAAGCCGCCGAACCAACCCCGCCGTGCGCGCCTTCCTGGCGCTATTGCAGGAGATTTTCTAGGAACAGATGACATCCCTCGCCAGCTTTCGGTTGTGCCGCGCCAGCGCCCACATCGCCACCTAACTCGGAAGGCGGCTGGCAATGCTGATCCTCACCACGATCGGGGTCTTGGCAGGCTCTCCGTTGAGCATTGCCCCCAAGGGCGGGCGGAACTGCCCAATCGAGGCCATTCTTCTGGTCCCAAGTTCAATCCCCCTATAGCGGTCTGAATCCGCACACCGCCGAGAAGCTCATCCAGATAGCCGCCGTCTCCGATGGCCTGAATAAAAGCCTCGTGGTCCTTGGCGACGACGGGGTCGCGCCATTTGCAGACAGTAGGGCCGCTCCGGAAATGCGACCTTCAGCGCTGGCGCTTGGGCTGGTGTTTGGGCCCGGTGATAGCCTTGCGGTCCAGGTTAGGTCCCGCGAGACCACCTTTTCCTCTTCCATTGTTGGCGTTCATTCGGACGGCGGGCGCCCCAGTCACCGAAGCCCGTCCTGCTTTTAGGAAGCTTCGCTTTTGAGCCGAAAGACACTCGGCTCGAGTTGCCCGGCACGGTCGGAGCGCGGAGGCCAGTCATTCGATGATCGATCCAGCCCGAGCGCCGACGCGGCTGGATCGAAACACCGGGAGCGCCAACGGTCGAACGTTCAGAACCTGTAGGTCGTCTGTGCGCAGACCATCTTGATGGTCCGCGCCGACCCGGTGTCACGAATGAATGGGCCGGGATCGAAAGCACTGAGTGAGGCGGTTAGATTCAACTTCGGTGTCGCCTGCCAGCTTGCGGCAAGTTCGACCTGCTTTCCGATGAAGCGCGCATCGCTGTCCTTGCCTCTGCGTACCAGTAGCCCGGGGATGGCGTAGATCCCGTCGTGAGTGCTCTCACGCCAATAGGCCACTCCGGTCAGCGATATTGCGACGTCCTTGTGCGGATGAACTGTAGTTGAGGGGCGAAGGTGAATGAGGTTTCGCGGGCCGATCGGCGACAGCGCTCCGAAATACTTGCCGTTCGGGAAAAGCGGATTCAGCGTTCCCAGCTTCGAATCGTTCGGGTCACCGTCGCCGGATACGATGTCGGCCGTGAGGGCGACCTCGGGTCGCAGGGATGGGTTCCGGAAGCGATATCCCGTCTCGAACCCCGCGCCCCACGCCTCCGATCGATGGCCGGCGAAAGCGCCACGCTGATACGCGGCCTCGACGTTCCAATACCAGGCCCCGTTGTCGCCGAAGATCCTCGAACCGAAGGTGTGCGCCAGTTGCCTACCGTATCCTGATCGAAGACGGCGTTCCGGTCTCGCAGGCCGATGTAGTACACATCAAAGCCGTTCAGATGCTTCGCGTCGAGCCACCGTGTGGCGTAGACGCCCCATACCGCCTTGTCCCGCGAGCGCCGGTCGTTGAATTCCCCTCGCCTTGTGTCGACCGGCTGAAGGTAGAACGCGGTCACTCGACGCGTCTTCCCGGTAAGGATGGCTTCAAATCCGTCAAACGGCAGCGGAACGCCGGTTCCGTAGCGCCTGTCGATGAACCGTCCTGATCCAAGTGAAACCAGCTTCCGCCCTGCAGACAGTCGGAGCGAGTCGCCACCCGATGCCGCCAGGTCCACCTCGACAAACGCCTGCAGCATGTCGACGCCGGTCGTGTCCGCCGGCCGCTTCGGCCGATCTGTTCCCGAAATCGCCGAAAGGATCGGCATCGCGAAAAGCCGGACCTTGCCGACGTGAAGATCGGCGTGGGGCATCAGGCGATTCCAGACGTAACCATCGTTCGGCGATGATCCCCAGTTCACATTCTCATAGGCCTCGTAGCGTGAACGCGCCTCGAGGCCGGTCGTCAGGTAGGTCGCGCCGTCGTCGTTCAGCGGAATATACTTCAACGGTTCCGCCCAATCCCCCTTGCGGTTCGCGGGATCGGCGAGCCAGGACCAATCCTCGGAATATCGCTCGATGGTCAGTGTCGGGGCTCGTTCCATGTTGGTCGACACCTGCGCGCTCGCTGCAAAAGGCATCAGCAAGACGGCCGCGACCAAGAGCCGCCATCTGGCATTCGCCAGCAGGGGCGCGCTGGGTTGATCGCCGCCGCTGGACGGCACAGGCCTCAACGCGGTTTCGGCCCGAAGAGGATAGATGGCGAGCATCGACACGCCGGCGGTCTGCAGACGTACGCCCGGCCAATGCTCGCCGCCCATCCCGATTAGCCCGCGTTGTTTTCGACGGGGGTCTTCAGAAGTTGCTGTTCCCACAGATAGGCGACGCCACTGCCCCCCATGTGCGAGATCATGATTTCAGTCAGTTCCTCGACGTGTTCGGTGCGCGCCCAGTCCCGCTGCCATTCACCAGCCAGGGCCATCACGGTCATCATGTTGGCGCCAGCGGTGATCATCCGCTGGATGGCGACTTGGTGAGACTCGATCGAAACGCCGCCGCACGCATCGGTGACCACGGAAACGTCCCAACCTTCGCCAAGGGCTTGGATCACAGGCATCGCCACGCAGACCTCGGTCCACAGGCCCGCGATGATCAGTTGCTTGCGACCGGCAGCCTTGACCACGTCCACCACCTTCTCGTCCTGCCAAGTATTCACCCAGGTCCGGTCGATCACGTTCTGGCCAGGAAAGACGTCGGTGATCTGCTTGAAAAGAAGGCCTCCACGACCCGCGATCACGCTGGTGAGAATGGTTGGAACTTCAAATGCTTTGGCCAGCTTCGCCAGCGCCGTAGTGTTGTTCACCACGGCTTGCGGGTCGTGGCTGTTCAGGTTCGCCAACTGGTAGGGCTGATGGTCGATCAACACCAGGACGGAGTCTTCCGGGCGAAGGAGCGAATCGAGGCCGTTGCGGAGCGTCATGGTCATTCTCTGCTGCAGTTGTCGGGGCATGTCGGGAGAGGCAGGGGCCGCGAGCGGCGCTGCCTCATCGGACATTGCCATTCCTGTTTTCGACGCGGTATCACCCGGTTTCGCTACGCCGTGTCGCAGAATGGGGAACGCCAACTTGGATACTGATGACCTGCGCACCTTTGTCGAAGTGGCCGACGCGGGCGGTGTTTCGCAGGCCGCACGCCGGCTGGGCGTGTCGAAGTCCATCGTCAGCCGCCGGCTCTTGCGGCTGGAGACCGAACTGGGGGTGCATCTGCTGGCGCGGACCACGCGCGGCGCCGTACTGACGGAGACCGGCGCGACCTTCAGAGACTATGCGGTCCGGGTCAGCGCCGAGATCGACGTGGCCATGGAAACGATCCTGCCCGAGGGGGATCTGCGCGGGCGGTTGCGGATCTCGGCACCCTTGACCTACGGGCCCGCGCACATCGCGCCGATCCTTGCTGAAATGGCGCGTCGCCATCCCCGGCTCAGTATCCAGACCTGCTACACCGATCGCTTCGTCGATCTCGTGGCGGAGGGCTACGACTGCGCGATCCGCATCGGCTATCTCCAGGACTCAACCCTGGTCGCCCGACGTGTCGCACCGATCCTGGGCAAGCTCGTCGCCAGTCCCGACTACATCGCCGCGCACGGCGCGCCCGAGACACCGGACGAGATCGCCCATCACGAGGCGCTCATGCAGGGTACGGAAGCCTGGCAGTTCATGGACGGCGAAAAGGTCATCTCGGTGCGCCCCCAGGGCCGTTTCAAAGCCGACAATGGCGTCGCGCTCGTCGCCGCCGCCGTCGCAGGCCTTGGACTTGCCTGGCTTCCGGACGACTTCACCGACGAACACGTCGCCTCGGGCGCTCTGGTCCCGATCATGACGCGCTATCCGTTGCCCGCGGCGGGCGTCTATGTGGTGCGCCCTCCGGGCCAGCATCCTGCTCGCAAGATTCGCATCCTCACCGAGCTCTTGATCGAATATTGCAACCATCCCAATCCAATGGCGGCGCTCGCGCAGGCCCGCAGGCAACCCTTGTCGGCGTCGGGTCGGACGGGGCTGGTCGGCTAGATTCCCCAGGATGGTCCGATAGGTCGGGTGCACCACGTCCGCATGTTCGGGATGCTTTTGCAGGTAGCCGCGAAGAAGGGGCGCACGGGCAGGACCTGCGTTGGCGATCGACAAGGCCTCCCGGCTGGATCCGCGTTCCAGCGGTGCGTTCGCCAGACCGTTCGCGAGGCCATCGGCCTGCCTGGGGTCGACAGCGTCCAATGGCCTCGCACGCGCTCCCCCCGGTGGAGGGGGCCGGGGCGATACTGGCGCCTGTCCGCCGACTTAGGCGTTCGCGCCGCCATCCACGGTCAGCACCGTCCCATTGATCAGGCTCGCCGCCGGGCTGGCGAGAAACGCGACGGCCGCGGCGACCTCACCCGGCTGCGCATAACGGCCGACAGACGAGAGGCTGCGCTGGAAATCGGCGCTGGCGCCGCCGGCCGGATTGGCCTCGGTGTCGACCGACCCGGGCGAGACGAGGTTCACCGTGACGCCTTGCGGGCCGAGCTCGCGCGACAGGCCGCGTGTGAGGACAGCAGCGCCGACTTCGACATCGCGTAGGCCGTGACGCCCGCGAACGGCACGCGATCGCCAAGCGCCGAGCCGATCGAGATGATGCGGCCTCCCGGTTTCAGGTGTGGGATGGCGGCCTGCGCATAAGCGACCGGGCCGCGCACATTGGTGTCCATCAAGGTCTGGTATTGCGCCAGATCGAGATCCGCGACCGGCCCGGCCAGGCCAATGGCGGCGTTGTTGACGAGGATATCGAGGCCGCCGAGCGACGCGACTGTGTCGGCGACCGCTTGCTTGGCGGCGGTCGGGTCGGCGCTGTCGGCCTGGATGGCCAGGCCGCGGCGGCCCCGTTTCTGGATCGCGGATACGACGGCGTCCGCGCGGTCGGGCGCGTTCTGATAGGTGATCGCGACATCCGCGCCGCGTTCGGCCAACGCCTGCGCGATCGCGGGCCCGATGCCCCGGGACCCTCCGGTCACGAGGGCGCGCTTTCCACTGAGATCAGTCATGTTCCGTCCATTGGGATAGGGTGGAAGGCCTGACTTCAGGCCCCGGAGACGAGCGGCGAGCCGGGCGCCCCAAGGGCGATGAACGCCCCTATGGGGACATGCCCGAGCCTGCTCAGTAAAGACGCTCGGGCGACGCGACCTCGGGGATTCAGAGCCTTTGGACCAATTGCACGGGATTGCCATCCGGATCGGCAATCCATGCGGCTCGAAGTTTCCCATCAAGAAAAGTGTGAGCTTGCGAGAGAACCTTGGCGCCTTTTTCCGCCAGGTCGCGCAAGGCCGCGTCCGTGTCGTCCGTCCAGAGGACGATCTCGATCCAGCGACCGTCGCCCTTTGGGTCGAGGCCGTGGTGATCTCTTGCCGCGTCAATCGTCGCGATCCCGATGGTGAATCCGTCGAGCGTGAGTTCGATGTGGGACGGCTCGCCGGTCGCCGGCGTGCGAAACCGTTCGGTGAAACCGCACCCCGAATAGAAGGCCACGGCTTGTAGGAGGTCGCGCGAATAGAGATTGATCATGGGGCGGTTGAAGACTGGCATGTACAGGCTCCCGCGGAGGAAGGCTGGAAGATAGCAACCTCCCGCGAGGGCCGAAATCCCAGCTAATAACTGATGTCCAACGTCCGGCTTTTCAGCGGGAATGCGCAATTCCCGACACAGAGACCGCTCCAGGAACAGGATCTTTAGCCCTCAGGCCAATTTGCTCAGCTGAGCCTCGGCCCTTGGTTTGAGTTCGCCCATCCTCACAATTCGTGTTGGCATCGCTGCAATCGTCCGCAACGACGCGTGGAGGATCCCCGCCCAGGCGAGCCGCTCTAGGGTCTGTTGAGATTTGGGATTCACGTAGTGGGCTTGATGTGATTCAAGTTCTGGATGGAACGGTTTGTACTGACGGACGCCCAGTGGGCGAAGATGG
>Ga0136846_1223476_pt1 | contig 10289 bp, 12 predicted proteins | sample HopSoiMetagenom2_FD_96841 | JGI IMG/M metagenome (GOLD analysis project Ga0136846, IMG submission 96841) | Grasslands soil microbial communities from Hopland, California, USA - 2 Assembly 2016 (version 4) | ecosystem: Environmental > Terrestrial > Soil > Grasslands | place: USA: Hopland... | reverse complement strand
GTTCGCCACCGTCCCCGCGGAGCAGAGCTACACCTCCAAGCGGCTGCAGGAATGCAACTACCTGCAGGCCATGGAAGGCGGCATCGACTCGAGCCATGTCTCGTTCCTGCACAGCGGCTCGCTCAATACCGACCCGCTCTTCAAGGGCTCGAAGGGCAACCAGTACAACCTGAAGGACAAGAAGCCCGTCTTCGAGGTGGTCGAGAGCGGCGGGGGACTCTATATCGGGGCGCGCCGCAACGCCGAGGACGGCAACTACTACTGGCGCATCACGCCGTGGGTCATGCCCTGCTTCACTATGGTCCCGCCGCGCGGCGACCATCCGATGCACGGCCACTTCTGGGTGCCGATCGACGACCAGAATTGCTGGGCGTGGAGCTTCGACTACCACCCGGTGCGCGCGCTGAGCACGGAGGAGCGCAAGGCCATGGAAGAGGGCAAGGGCATCCATGTGAAGGTGTTCCCCGTCACCTTCCGCCCGCTGCAGAACAAGGACAACAACTACCTCATCGATCGCGCGGCGCAGAAAGCCGGGCACTCCTTCAGCGGCGTCGAAGGCATCGGCATGCAGGACGCGTCGCTGCAGGAGAGCATGGGCCCGATCCAGGACCGCACCAAGGAGAACCTGGTCTCCACCGACAACGGCATCATCATGGCGCGCCACCGGCTGATGAAGGCGGCGAAGGAGCTGGCCGCGAAAGGCACCCTTCCCCCCGGGCGCGATCCCGTGCACCAGAAGGTGCGTTCGGTCGCGGTGGTGCTGCCTTCGGGCACGCCGTTCAAGGAAGGCGCCGGCGAGGCGCTGAAGGCCAGGCAGGGCGTGGCACAAACCTCGGTGTGAACCGGCCCGCACGGGGCTGACGGACAGGAACGCATGGAAAAAGTATTGGCGGCGGTCCGCACGGGCCCCAGCAAGACCGAGGTTCGCGAATACCCGATGCCCGAGATCGCCGATGACGCGGCGCTCCTCAAGGTCGAGGTGGGCGGCATCTGCGGCACGGACGTGAAGCTGTACAAGACGCCGCCCACGACGGCGCCCGTGATCATGGGCCACGAGAACATCGGCTACATCGCGAAGGCCGGGCGCGAGTTCACGCGCCGCAAGGGGTTCAAGGAAGGCGACCTCGTCTTCGTCGAGCACTACGTGATGTGCGGCAAGTGCGAGTGGTGCACCATCGGCCAGTACCGGCATTGCGAGAACACCGACTGGCGCAACAACCCCGAGGCGATCCGCTACGGGTACACCTCGGCCGAGCGCGCGCCGCACCTCTGGGGCGGCTTCGCGCAGTACATGTACCTGCCCTGGAACGCGGTCGTCCACCATGTGCCCAAGGGCGTGACGCCCGAGCTGGCCGGCCTGGTGACGCCGATGGCGAACGGCGTCGAATGGTCGCTCTTCGACGGCAACGTGGGCTACGACTCGACCGTGCTCATCCAGGGCCCCGGCCAGCAGGGCCTGTCGCAGGCCGTCGTCTGCAAGCAGGCCGGCGCCTCGCTCATCATCGTGACCGGCACCTCGAAGGACGCCGCGCGCCTCAAGGTGGCGAGCGAGATGGGTGCCGATCACGTGATCGACGTGAACCGCGAAGACCCGCTGAAGCGGATCATGGAGATCACCGGCGGCAAGGGTGTGGACGTGGTGCTCGACTGCACCGCGGGCGCGGGAACCGTGCCGGTGCTGCTCGGCGTCGAGGCGCTGAAGCGCAAGGCCGGATTGATGGTCGTGCAGGGCGAGTTCCCGGAGTTCCCGAACTTTCCCATCGGCAAGGTCACGACGAAGGCGATCACGCTCAAGAGCGCGCGCGGCCACAGCTGGAAGGCCTGCGAGCTCGCGCTGCAGCAGCTCGCCTCGAAGCGATTCCCGCTGGAGAAGATCACCACGCACCGCTTCGGCTTGAAGGACGTCGACCTCGCGATCCGCTCGGTGGGCGGCCACGGAGTGCCCGACGTGATCCACGCGTCGCTCATGCCGTGGCTCTGAGGATGTGAGCCTGTTCGGCGGACGCGGCCGGCGCGACGTCTTCGGGCGGGTTCGCGAGGGCAATGCGGACGCGGTCGAACGCGTGAAGGATTGGACCCGGGCGCGGTTCGCGCTCGGCGAGGAGGACACGGTGCTGGTGGTGGAGCTGGAAGGATCGCTCCCCGGGTTCCCGCCGCGCGAGACGCTGGTGGCTTTCTGGGGCGCCGACGGGCGGCGCCACCACTTCAAGGTGTTCAAGGCGGTGGACCAGGTGGCGCAGAGCGACGTGCCGCCCGCGTGGCTCAAGGAGTCGCTCGCGCAAACGGGGGGAACGGAATGCCTGTGCTGTTGAAGACCGTCACGCGCACCCAGGGCAACAACCGCGCGCTCAAGGACGGCACGGTGAAGCCGCGCGCGTGCGAGCTCGAGTTCATCGAGGTCGATCCGCTCATCGACGCGTTCCGCCGCATGGTGCGCACCCTGGAATTCGACGTCTCCGAGATGGCGATGACGACCTACATCACCGCCCGCGCCCACGGCAAGCGCATGGTCGGCCTGCCGATCTTCCTCATGCGCGCCTTCCACCACGGCGCCATCTCGTACAACGTGAAGTCGGGAATCGGGTCGCCCAAGGACCTCGAAGGCCGCCGCGTCGGCGTGAACCGCGGCTACACCGTCACCACCGGCCTCTGGGCGAGGAGCATCCTCGCCAACCAATACGGCGTGGACCTGTCGAAGATCACGTGGGTGCTCTCCGGCGACGAACACGTGGCCGAATACCGGCCTCCCGCCAACGTGGTGCCCATCGAGAAGGGCCGCAAGATGGGCGACCTTCTGGCGAGCGGGGAGCTCGCCGCGGCGATCGGCGCCGACGTGGACCACCCCGACGTGAAACCGCTGATCCCGGACGCGAAGCAGGCGGCGCTGGGCGCCCTTCGCGATACCGGGCACTACCCGATCAACCATCTCATGGTGGTGAAGGAAGACCTGCTGCAGGCGCATCCGGAACTGGGGCCCGACCTCTTCAACGCCTTCGCGCGGGCCAAGCGCCTGTACGTCGAGAAGCTCGCGGCCGGTTCCATCGACAAGCCCACGCCGGTGGACGAAATGTACAAGCGCGTGATGGAGATCACCGGCCGGGACCCGCTGCCCTACGGCATCGCGCCGAATCGCGCCATGCTGGAGGAAGTCGTCGAGAGCGCCCTCGCACAGGACATCATCACGCGACCCGTATCAGTGGAGGAACTGTTTCCCGAGAACACGCATAACCTGTTGGGATAAACCGCCAAGGAGCCACGCATGAGCACCCAGGAGATGGACCGCAGCACCCGCAAGGTCGCGAAGAAGCCGCAGGTCGCGATCATGAATGCCGTGCACGACTTGCCCGTGCTCGCCGCGCGCGACCTCGGATTCTTCAAGGACGAAGGGCTGGACATCGACTTCATCACCACGCCGGGCATGGCGCAGGTGACGACCAAGCATTTCGTGAAGTTCGACACCGTGTTCGACCGCCCGCTCGATTCCGTCTACAACGAGGGCGGCATCGACCAGTACCGCATGTGCGAGTGGGGCATCATGAAGCGCGCGGTCGAGGCGGAGGCGAGCAACATCCGCCGGCGCAAGATCGTGGCCCTCGGGGCCTCCATGTCGATGTTCGCCATCGCCGTGCGCCGCGATTCGAAGTTCTACGCGCCCGAGATGCTGAAGGGCGAGCTCATCGCGGTGACGCCCAACAACGGCTCGCACTTCACTACCCTCAAGATGATGGAGGGATTCCTGGAGCCCGCGCACCTCAAGGTCACGAACGTCGGCACCATGCCGCAGCGGCTGCAGGCGCTGAAAGACGGCAAGGTCGCGGCGGTGAGCCTCATGGAGCCGTGGATCAGCGTCGCGCAGAAGGAAGGCCTGCGCATCCTGATCGAGTCGCACTCCACCCGCGCGGAGGCAGCGGGCGACGAGCTCGACGGCGAGACGCTCAGGAAGATGTTCCGCGCCCAGGCTCGCGCCGTCGAGGTGCTCGAGAGGGATCCGTCGGCGTTCATCAAGTACTTCGTCGCCGAGACCGGCGGACGCATCGAGGAGCGCGACTTCCAGTCCTGGCGCCTGCTGCATGGCCCGCCGACGGAGTACACGCGCGAGCGCTTCGACGACGAGTACAACTGGACGGTGAAGTGGAACATGACCGTTCCCGGGGCGACCTACGACAACACCGTCGACAACCGGGCCTGGGAGTAGATGGAAGGAAAAGTGACCGTCGCGGACCTGCAGGCGATGAAGCCTGCAGGCCGCAAGATCGTGGGCGTGGTCGCGTGGGACACTCAGATCGCGCGCATCGCCGACCGCGCTGGCGTGGATCTCGTCTCCGTCGGCGACTCGGTGGGCATGAACCTGTGGGGCCGCACCGACCCCGACGACATGACGCTGGACGAGATGGTCCTCGTCTGCCGCGCGGTGCGGCGCGGCGTCACGCGCGCGCTGGTGAGCTGTGATTTTCCGGCCGGAGTCCTGCAGCGCGGCACGCCGGCAGCGCTGGCGGCTGCGCGCCGCGTGGTGGACGAAGGCGGCGCCGACATGGTGAAGCTCGATGGCGCCGCGGAGTATCCCGAAGCGCTGCGCGCGATCGCCGCGAGCGGCATCCCGGTCTTCGCGCAGATGGGCATCACGCAGGGCAACGCCGCAAGGTATGGCATCGAGCACGCGAAGCTGCTGGGCGGCGCGATCGAGGTGCCCGGGGAAATGGCCGCCCGGCTGGTGGAGGAAGCGCGCTCGCTCGAGGCGGCCGGCGCATCCCTCATCGATTTCACGAGCTCCGGCCCGGTCGCGGGACCCCAGGTCACGCGCGCGGTCGGCATTCCCGTGGTGGGCGGACTGGGCGGCGGCCCATGGCTCGATGGACGCATGCGCATGGCGCACGCCGCCATCGGCTACGCGGCGAGCGCCATCGAAGGCAAGGCCGAGACCTACGCAAATGTCGCCCGCATCACGCTCGAAGCGCTGGGTGCCTATGCCGATGACGTGCGAGCGTCACGCCAGATCAAGGGCGGGATCCCGGTGCGGAAGGCGACCTGATGGCGACCACGGTCATCGACGGCATCGAGACGCGCTACGAGGTGCAGGGTTCCGGCCCGCCGCTGCTCATGTACGCACCCGGTGGCTTCGACGCGACCGTCGAGAAATGGTCGTCGCTCGGCGTGTACGCGCGCGTGAAACCCCTCGACTCGCTTGCGAAGCGCTATACCTGCATCACGTTCGACCGGCGCGAGTGCGGGCAATCGGGCGGGCGCGTTGAGCCGATCGGCTGGACACATTTCGTGGCGCAAGGCGCGGGACTCCTCGACCACCTCGGCATTTGCAAGGCGCACCTGTTGGGCGGCTGCATGGGCTGCTCCCCCGTCATCGCCTTCGCGGTGGCGCATCCGGATCGCGTCGCCAGCATGGTCTTGTGGTGGCCCGTGGGCGGCGCGAAGTACCGCATGAAGGGGCAGTCGCGCTTCGACGAGCACGCGGCGTTCGTGCGCGAGCGGGGCCTCGCCGGCGTGGTGGACCACGTCCTGCGCGAGGGCAAGGCTTTCGGCGCCGATCCGCGCGGCGGGCCCTGGGCCTCGGTCATCCGCCACGACGCGGCCTTCGCGGAGCGCTACGGGAAGCTCGACCGCAACCAGTACCTCGGGACGCTCGCCGCGATGCGAAGCGCCCTCCTCGATCGCGATACGGCCCCGGGCGCGGAGCCCGAGGAGCTCATGAAGCTGGACATCCCCGCGTGGGTCGTCCCGGGCAAGGACGAGTCGCACGCCACCTCGGCTGCCCGCTACCTCGAGGAATGCCTGCCGCGCGCAGAATACTGGGACGTGGCGCCCGCCGAGCAGACCGCCGAGACCGCGCCGCCCCGAATGCTGGACTTCCTCGCCCGAGCCCCGAATCCATGATCATCGACATCCACGGCCACTACACCACCGAGCCCGCGGCACTGCACACGTTCCGCGACAAGCAGCTGGCGAGCCTCGCGGACGCGGCGCGCAAGCCATCCACCGATCTCGGCATCGCGGACGAGGAGCTGCTGAAGAGCGTCCAGCCGCAGCTCAAGCTGCAGCGTGAGCGCGGAAGCGACCTCACCATCTTCTCGCCGCGCGCCTCCGGCATGGGCCACCATGTGGGCAACGAGGCGATCGGCCACGCATGGTCGCGCCTTTCGAACGACCTCATCCATCGCGTGTGCAGCCTCCTGCCGGACAATTTCGCGGCCGTGGGCCAGCTGCCGCAATTCCCCGGCGCCCCGATCGACAATTGCATCCCGGAGCTCGAGCGCATCGTCAAGGATTGCGGCTTCGTCGGCGTGAACCTGAACCCCGATCCCTCCGGTGGATACTGGAAGTCGCCGCCGCTCACCGACCGCTACTGGTATCCGATCTACCAGAAGATGGTCGAGCTCGAGGTGCCCGCCATGATCCACGTGACGGGGTCGTGCAACCCGGCAGTGCATTTCACCGGCGCGCACTACATCAACGGCGACACCACGGCATTCATGCAGCTGCTGCAGGGCGATCTCTTCAAGGATTTCCCGACGCTCAAGTTCGTCATCCCGCACGGCGGCGGCGCGGTGCCCTTCCACTGGGGCCGGTACCGCGGCATCGCGCAGGACATGAAGAAGCCGTTGCTGGCCGAACACCTGCTGAAGAACGTGTTCTTCGACACCTGCGTCTACCACTACCCCGGCATCGAGCTGATGGCGAAGGTGGTGCCGGTGGACAACATCCTCTTCGCCTCGGAATTGCTCGGCGCGGTCAAGGGAATCGATCCCGAAACCGGGCATCATTACGACGACACCAAGCGCTACATCGACCAGTTGAAGACGCTTTCCGACGCGGACCGGCACAAGATCTTCGAGGGCAACGCGCGCCGCGTGTACCCACGGCTCGACGCCCAGCTGCGCACGCGCGGCAAGGCGGGAAAGGCACAGGCGGTGGCATGAATGACATCCGGCCTTCGGCGCCCGCCTTCGGGCTTGCCGGCCGCATCCAGGACGCCAACTCCAGCCCGCGCTCGATCGCGGTCATCGGGCTCGGGCAAGGCGGCGCCGCGATCGCGCGCGGGCTCTCGGGCCAGCAACTGCCGATGGCGCAGGTCCACGTGCTCGCGAAGAGCGCTCCGGGCACCGATGCGCTCGCCGCGGTCCAGGCCGCGGGAGGCGACCTGCAGCGCGACCTGCAATCGGCCGACATGATCTTCATCGTCGCGCGGCCCGGTGACGACGTGGGCCTCGCGCCGGTCGTCAGCTCCATCGCGCACAGCCGCAAGCACCCGGTCACCGCCCTCTACATCGTTCCGCCCGAAGCGGTCTCGGGCGACGACGCCACCCTGCGCACGCTGCGCGAGTCGGTGGAGATGCTGGTGGTCGTCTCGGACGAAAGCTACGTGCCGGCGATGATCGCCGCGCTCGGGCCCTAGGAAACGCGAATGAACGACCTGAGCCAACGCCCGGACGTGGATCCGCCCTACGACTACCCGGAGTACGGCAGCACCCGGCATCGCGCGCCGCGCGAGGAGCTGCTGAAGCTGCCCGCCGGCACGCTCGATGCGGCGGGGCCGCTGGTGCCGCGCGGCTTCGTGCGCGACGGCGACAACGACCTCACGATCCACGGCAAGTCCAAGCCGCTGGGCGAGAAGATGGTGCTCGCCGGCCGGTTGCTCGACGAGTCGGGCCGGCCGATCCGCGATTCGCTCGTGGAGATCTGGCAGGCCAACGCCTCGGGCCGCTACGACCATCCGGGCGACACCCACGACGCGCCCCTCGATCCCAACTTCAAGGGCATCGGCCGCACCTTCACCGATGACGACGGCTGGTATCGCTTCGTGACGATTCGCCCGGGCGCCTATCCGTGGGCGAACCACGCGTTCGCGTGGCGGCCGCAGCACATCCATTTCTCCCTGCTGGGCAACGCCCCGGTACAGCGGCTCATCACGCAGATGTACTTCCCCGGCGATCCGCTGCTCGATTTCGACCCGGTCTACCAGAGCGTCCCCGACGAGGCCGCGCGCAAGCGGATGATCTGCATGCTGCAGCTCGACACCGGCATCGAGGGCGTGGCGCTCGGCTACCGCTTCGACATCGTGCTTGCGGGCGCGCGGTCGACCCCGCTCGGGATCTGACCATGGACCGCACGCCTTCGCAGACCGTGGGCCCCTTCTTCCACGAGGCGCTTCGCTGGCGCGACGGCCATCGCGTGGCCTTCGCCGAGAGCGGTGCGGACGTCGTGCTCGTGGGCCGCATGCTGGACGGCGCCGGCCAGCCCGTGGGCGATGCCCTGGTGGAAACGTGGCAGCGCTCGCCCACCGGCGAGCCGCCGGCAAGCGGCAAGAGCGGCAACCCGAGCGGGTTCGCGCGCGTGGAGACGCGCAAGGACGGCACCTTCCGCATCGAGACGCGCATGCCGGGAGGTCCGGCGCCGCACCTCGACGTGACCATCGTCGCCCGCGGCTTGCTGAAGCCCCTGCGCACCCGCGTGTACCTCGCGCCGGAGGCGGCGGTGCGCGCCGATCCCGCGATGAAGCCGCTCGCCGAATCGCCGCGGTTGCAGACGCTCATCGCGCGCGCCGAAGGCGACGCCTACCACTGGGAAGTGCGGCTGCAAGGCGACGGCGAGACGGTCTTCTTCAGCGCCTGATGCCCATGGCCGGGAGCCTCGCCGAACGCACGCTCGCCCGGCCCGCCTTCGAAGCGGCGTTCGCCGCTCCCGCCTTCGTGAGGGCGATGCTCGATTTCGAATCCGCGCTCGCGGCCGCCCAGGCGGCGGAGGGACTCATCCCGGCCGACGCATCGCGCGCGATCGCGGCCGCATGCAAGGCGATCGAGATCGACGTCGAGGCGCTGGTCGCCGAAGGAAAGCGCTCCGCATCGCTCGCGGTGCCGCTCGTGCGGATGCTGCGCGAAAAAGTCGGCGAGGCGCATGGCGCCCACCTGCACAGAGGCGCCACGAGCCAGGACGTGCTCGACACGGCGATGGCGCTCTGCCTCAAGCCATGCCTCGAGGAAACGGACCGTGCGCTGGAAGCGGCGGTGCGCTCGCTTGCACGGCAAGCGCGCGAGCATCGCGCCACGCCGATGCTGGGCCGCACGCTCCTGCAGCCGGCCCTGCCCATCACCGCGGGGCTCAAGGTCGCGCGCTGGGCCGTGGCGCTCGCGCGCGATCGCGAGCGCCTGGCCGAGGCGGCGGAAGCCGGGCTTGCGGTGCAGCTGGGCGGCGCCGTGGGAGCGCTCGAAGGCATGGGCGAGTGCGGGCCGGCGGTGCGCCACCGGCTCGCCATGGCGCTCGGGCTGGCCGATGCCCGGGCGTGGCACGTGCACCGCAACGACTGGCTGGATCTGCTCGGCCGCATGGCACAAGTGGTGGCGACCGCCGGAAAGATCGCGCGCGACGTGGCGCTCGCTTCGCAGCCCGAAGTGGGCGAGATGCGCGAGGCGCCGCCGAAGGCCGGCGTCGGCGCTTCGAGCGCGATGCCGCACAAGCGCAATCCCGTGGGCTGTGCGCACGCGCTCGCGGCGGCCACCCGCATGCCGGGCCTGCTCGCCATCGTGCACACGGGCGCCATCCCCGAGCACGAGCGGGCGCTGGGCGGCTGGCAGGCCGAGCTCGCCACCGTGCCGCAGATGGCCGATGCGCTCGGCGCGAGCATCGATTTCCTCGAGACCATCGCGGCGTCGCTCGTGATCGACGCGCCAAGCATGAAGAAGAACCTCGAGGCGCATGGCGACGGTGTGCCGGCCGCTGGCCTCGCCGCCGCGACCGACGAGCTGCTCGCCGACCTCGCTTCCTACCTCACCTGAAGGGCTTCCATGGCCAACCGCAAGGCACACGACCGCGGCATGAAGACGCGCCGCAAGGTCCTCGGCGACGAGTGGGTCGACCGCTCGCTCGCCACGCTCACGCCGTTCAACGAGGAGTTCCAGGAGCTCATCACGCGCTACGCCTGGAACGAGATCTGGAATCGGCCGGGCCTGTCGCACGTCACGCGCCGGATGATCGTGATCGCGCAGACCGCGGCGCTCGGCCGCTGGGAGGAATTCGCGCTGCACGTGGGCGCGGCGCTGCGCTCGGGCGACCTTTCGCCCGACGACCTCAAGGAGATCCTGCTGCAGACCGCCGTCTACTGCGGCGTGCCCACCGCCAACCACGCCTTCAAGGAAGCGCGCGCGATCGTCGCGGGGATGCCGGCGCCCAAGGCTGCCGCGAAGCGCGCGCCGCCCTAGAAGAATCGGTCGAAGTGCACCTGCGGAAACGGCACGCGCGCGTCGATCAGCATGCGCTGCACCGCCTCGGCCATGGGCGGCGGC
>Ga0136846_1236416_pt1 | contig 10290 bp, 7 predicted proteins | sample HopSoiMetagenom2_FD_96841 | JGI IMG/M metagenome (GOLD analysis project Ga0136846, IMG submission 96841) | Grasslands soil microbial communities from Hopland, California, USA - 2 Assembly 2016 (version 4) | ecosystem: Environmental > Terrestrial > Soil > Grasslands | place: USA: Hopland... | reverse complement strand
TCAGCCTGGACAAAACCCGGATCTTTTTTTTGCGCTTTACTGGCATACGCAAATAACAACAGGATGATACCAATGTATAATCTGGAGTATCGCATTTAATCTTTTACGAAATTAATACTGCTCTTGCCTTTATCTACGGATGTAGCTACTGCAATTCCTCTTTGTTCTTTATTATTTACAGCACAATAGAAGTGATAAACCACTCCCTTATATTTCACTACGAATGATTTGTGCGCATAACGTTCATCGTAGGGTTCAGAAGATTTGATAAGGTCATCTCCGTTCCAGTCTGTCCAGTTCACCAAATCATAGGAACATGCAAACCGGTTAAACGCATCTTTTCTTCCTTCCCAGAATGCTCCAAAATAAAACATAACCCAAAGATTACCGATCTTTTGCAATACCGCATCCCCCGTAATACCAATTGGATGATGAACAACAGGATCATCTCCCAATCTCTTCCAGTGCAACATATCTTCGGAAGCAGCCATTCCTATTCGCTCAAACCATCTCCATTTGGGCTTATTTCCGCTGGAATCCCCATTGGCATTATAATACATTACAAAAGGATAACCTGTTCTTTTCTCTTTATCCCAGATGACGGTACTCTTAAATAATTTCTTATTCTCCCACCATCGGACGTCTGCATCAGTGGACGACAATACAGGCTGTGCCAGTCTTTTCCATTCATGCGCTTTGGAAGGCTCCCTGTCTGTATAAGCAATTCCTATTGCCAATGGTCCTGCTTCATATCCTCTGTCCTTTCCTCCAATATAGGATAACCAGTATTTATGATTAAAGCTTTGCAGCGCATAACTCCCACCCCAGGCAGGATCCTGCAAACCGATATACCCTGCTTTTTGATTATTATCCCACTGAGTTGTATCTGAAAATGACATAATGCGCCCCAGTGTTTTCCAATGTAACAGGTCTTTACTTTCTGACAACCAGGTCTCATATCCCCTTCCATCAAACTGGATATAGGTCATGTACCAGGTATTTCCTTTTCGAAATACAGAGGGACAATCTATCTTTTTGGAATCATCAGCAGGCACTAAGATCAATCCATATTTATAAGGAGTTTTTACCTCAGTATATATCCTTTGCATAGTGGAATCAGCCACTGAATTCTGAGCAAACCCCAGTGTTGATAGTAAGCAGTATAATATGGACAGTGCCTGCCTTTTCATTTCTTTATTTATCCGTCTTATTTGAGCCCTCCTCTTCCTTCACCGGTCGCCTCTTCCAGTAGTTCGCCAATATTGAGCCCGAAATATTCATCCAGGGACTAAATACCGCTGCCGGCAATCCTACCGTTCCGAGTTTGCCCATACTTGCAGCCAGTCCTGATGCCATTCCTCCATTCTGCAATCCCACTTCAAACGCAATTGTTCGCGCAGAATTCTTATCCAGCTTAAACAACCGGCTTAACCAGTAACCAAAGAAATATCCTGCTCCATTGTGGATCACAGAACTGATGAATAGCAATAGACCTACCTCCATTAAATTATCCCTTCCAGCTGCCGTTGTTACCAATGTAAAATAAACGATGCCAAACATGGAAAAATATGGCATAATGCTATCCAGTTTGGACCAGGTCCTGCTTAATTCATGATAAACCACACCACCCACAACAGCAGCTAAAAGAAATCCACAAATTTCTATTGACTGAAGTATCTGTTTATTATGAATAGTGGACACAAAATAATTCCATCCACCTAAGGCCAAAAAGAGCAGCCATGCAATAGCTATTGCAAATAGAAGATAAACAATATTTTTCCCTTTACCATTAGCCGTTCGCAGATAGTCATGCAATAAAGCTGCGCCTATAGGCACTATTACAATTTTGATAATCTCGATCATCATACCAACAATACTGATTGCAATTAATTCTCCAGCCAGTAGCTTCATCAATAATGGCGTTAAAAAAGGAGCTGCCATAGTGGCCATCGCAGTCACGATGACCGATAATACAAGGTTAGCTCTTGCCAGGTAAACCATTACATTAGAAGCCAATCCACTTGAACAGGACCCGATCAATATCACTCCAGCTGCAATTTCCGGTTCAAAATGAAACAGCCTCGTCAATAACAATCCCATCAATGGCATAATAGAGAAATGACAAAACAAACCAATTGCCACCCCCTTGCCTGTTTGCATCAATCCGGAAAAATCTTTCAGCTTCATCTGAATACCCATTCCAAACATTACAGTCTGAATGATCACCAGCATCAGCCATTTATTCCTCAGATCAAAAGAACCCCAACTTGTGAACGCTTTCGGAAACAGCATGCCTGCCACCACTGCCGCAATAATCCAGGCGGTATATCGAAACCCCTTTAACGATATTTTGGATAATCGTTTCATTACCATTATAAAATGGAAGCCAGGTGTTGAATGGCAATTGCGGGACTGGCCAGTATTGGCACTTTTCTCTCTGCAGGATCAAGGGTTTCAACCACCCTTGCCATAGATGCCTGGGCCAGTACAATCACATCAACGGTTGAACTCAATTCTCTTAAAGCAGCTGCCACCATTCTATCATGCGTTGCGGCATCTCCACTCATTAATGCATCAAATGCACCTTCGCAAAGCCTTGAAGTAAGTTCAATTTGTTTATTTGCCACAAGTGCTCTTCTTGTAACAAGATCACTTGTAGGCTGAAGGGTAGTTGGCAGGGTTGCAATCACACCAATTCGTTTTCCTGATAATACTGCCCTGTCTGCCATTGGTTGATCTACCCGTAATACAGGAACTTTGGTTAACGCTGCAGATGCCTCAACTGCTGCTCCGATAGAAGAACAGGTTACCAGGATATAATCCGCGCCAGCTGCTTCGGCTGAGCCAACATAATTAACTACACGGCGTGCAGTTGCCGGTGTCAGTTCTCCGCAAGTGATTACATTTTTGATCAGACTGTCATCGACAATATTGAATGTTTTCACGTTCGGCAGGAATTCACTGGTGAGTTGTTGAAATATTGGAACCAGAGTTGCCGAAGTGTGTAATAGACCAAGAGTTTTCATTTTTGTGTTTCCTTTTTCAGATGATTTATAGTTTTCCTGTTCTTGCTATTTCGAAATAGTTTGGCGCTCCAACCTGTCCGCCTTTGAAATTTACCTCCAGTCCATCGATTGGTGAATCAGGAGCTGTGGCTTTGCAGAGTGGAGCACCCACAACAAGTGGTGCTATCATTTCCACGGATATAATTCCCATTTCACGGGCTGCATAGCTGCTGGTATCTCCGCCTGAGATTACAAGGCGACGGTATAATCCCTGGGCTGCTATTTCTCTTGCAATTCGCCCTAATGCACGGCCAAGCTTTTCAGGTGAGATATTTTTCTTTGATTTCCTTTTTGTACCATTGGCGTGAACGATCACGCTCTTTCCTTTTTGCAATAAGACCTGTGCATTCCAGATAGCGCTGCCCATTGCTTTTTTATCGTCTTTGAGAATAAACTTTTCCTCCAGGATCACTTCTTCAAAGTCATTGGATATTGCATATTCAATTTGTGCATCAGTAACCGGGGAACAGCTTCCAGAAATTACGAGTATCGGTCCTGCCTCACCGGGATCTGACCATTCTTTAACTGGTTCAATTATACCGCATTCATTCCAGAATTGACCAAGAGCGCTACCAATGCCTGAAGAGCCAACGGAGAATAAAGACTTGCCATCAGCCCAATCTTCCAGCAATTCACCAATGATGGTCAGTTGTTCCTGGTAAACTGCATCGATCAATAAAACTGCAGCGCCCTCCTTCTTAATGCGTTGTACTTCTTTTAGTATGTCTGGTTTTGATTTTGAGAGTTGGGTGATATCAAGTAAGCCCGTTTTCTTTTTAGTCTGTTTTTTCAGGCGCAGGCGAAGATCACTTTCATCTGCCGGAGTAACAGGATGTTTGCTCATGGAAGGATGACGATCCAGGCGATGAATGGCACCTTCACTGCCAATTCCCATTCGGGCAAATAGATTTCCAAATAAACAATACCGGCCTAATACAGGCGCTGCCGCCAACAGCGGAACAAACTTTTTGGGAAATACCAGAGCACCGGTATCAATGGCTTTTCCTATGCTGCCGATAACAGGCGAAGAATCAAAAGTGGAACATATCTTATAATGGATATGTTTAACCCCGGATTGTTTTATTTTCTTAAATGCCGGTAATAATGTTTTCTCCATGGCGGCAGGCGAAAGGGCTCTTGTATTACCGGCAACGCCGTACGCCTTCAAACCGGGATATTGCCTCAGCAATTGCAGGGATGGGGGTTCTAGGAATAATACCGTCTTTACACCTGCGCGCGAAAGCGACTCCAGCGCATCAGTTGAGCCGGTGAAATCATCGCCATAAAAAGCGAGCAGGATCTTATTGTCATTCACTTTATTTGCCACCGAATTTCTCTACTGATTTAGCCAGTTCAGGATAGAGGCCAGCCGCTTCTTCAATACTCATTCCGTTCATTGCTGCATTCCAGGCCTGGTGCAAAGCCATTACTCCTGCTGCTGCTCCCATTGGATGCGCCATAATGCCTCCGCCTGCCATATATAAAAGGTCAATTGTCTGGGTTCGACGATACGTTTCTGGCGCCTGTCCACCCCACTGACCAGAAGAAACAACTGGTAAAATTGTTTTGTGTGTATACATCTTTGTGAGGCAGGATTGAATGGATTCAACTACTGAATCATCACTCTCCCAGAATTTATTCTGAATTCCATTCACGTGTAATTGATCCACGCCTGTCAGTCGCCATATTTTTTGATAGGCCTTGAATGCGATCCCTAATAATGGATGACGGGTAAGCATGCCCCATCCATTGCGATGCGCATGAATTGCCAGTTGTCCCTGGTCACATATCTTTTTAGTGCCTGCCAGTCCTACGGAATTGATACTAATCATGGCACAGGTTCCCCCGTGTTTAACTATCACTTCATAACGCTGCATCATCTCATCAATTTCACCACTGATATTAAAAGCATACATTACTTTCTTGCCAGTTCTCCCAGCCCACGCATTGATCACCTTCATGACTTCTCTTACTCTTTCTTCAAAAGGTGAATTGGCAGAGGCGGATAAAAGCTCATCATCCTTTATGAAATCAATTCCGGCTTCCGTCAGTGTCTTTACAATATTAGCTGTTTCCGTAATTGTTAGCCCGATACTTGGTTTGATGATGGTTCCGATTAATGGACGTCCACTCACTGCAGCCAGTTTCCTGCATCCTTCAATTCCAAAAGCAGGTCCCCGATAATGGTTACCATAAGAAAGGGGCAATTCAATATCCATCAGCTTGAGGCCGGTGAACTGTCGCAGTTCATAGAGATTTCCCTGTAAGGTTGAGATGAGGACCGCCAAATTATTGCCGAAATTCTCTATGCTCCAGGATATCTTTATTTCAGCGCGATGATACGTGCTATTCTTACTGGTTAAACCTTGCAATGACGGGTTTCCAACCATATCTTTTACCTCCACGCTTTCTACCCTTGCCGCAAACCGTTGTTTTAATTCTTCAGTTTCTCCCGGTATGGCTACAAAGGTCCCTGAAGATTGCTCACCGGCCAGCACCTGGGCTGCTTCTTCCGGAACCAGTGGCGTTTCAATTAAATATGTTGCGGTTATCCTTTCCATTATTGTCGTATCAGTGGCAACCATACCGTCATATCAGTTTCTCCCCTGTTTGCCCATGCATAATAGGGAATCATTTTGATACTTACCGGGGCCAATTTAGTATTCACTTCTCTATATAAGCTATTCTTCCAATCATAATGCTGTACTATTCTTGCCGTTCCCTCTAACGCCATTATACTGCCATTATCTATTTTCGCTGGAACTGTTTGCCACTGGGTGTTTGCAGGAATAGAAATATCAAAAACTTTTTGCCCAGGTTTAAGATCAACTGATTCCAGGCAGTAAACAATAGGACCACGCTTTACTGTAACCTGGTTCTTTGTTTCTTCCACCAATGGGTTTGACTCCAGTAAAGTTACCGGCATATCCAATTGCAATTCTATTTTATCACCGGTCTTCCATATGCTTTGTACAATGTAATATTTGCCTCCCTTCGTAACCTGGCTTATTACTTTCCCATTGATCTTAATGTTTGCTTTTTTACACCAGCCAGGTATGCGCAAATAAATAGGAATTTCCTTTGAAGGCGCCTGTTGTATCTGAATAATAATATTTCCATCCCAGGGATAATTGGTTTGCTGTTCGAGCCTTATTTCACCCCCATCATTCAGGTGAGTAGACAGCCTGTTGCTTCCATACATATTTATATATATCCCATCTTTACTGATGCTATAGATGTAATTGCTCACTTCAGCAATGGTCCGAACTGTATTTGGCGGGCAACAATTTGATTTGCTGATATAAGGGCTTCTACCTCCTTCCCATCTCAAATGATAAGGAAACTCTGTAGAGGCTGCAAGTGGATTAGTATAAAAGAATTTATTGCCGTCCATGCTCACACCACTCAAAACACTATTATATAATGCGAGCTCCACAACATCCGCATACTTTGCATCACCCGTAAGCTGCAACATACGCCAGTTCCATAATACATTGCCGATATTGGCGCAGGTTTCATTATGCGCCGTCAGATTAGGCAGCTGGTAATCCCTTCCATAGGCCTGATGTATCTTTTGTACTGAATCAGGTTTGTAAGAAGTTCCATCAACTGAAACGCCATCATACAGGGAGCCACATCCACCTGTTACATACATTTTATGATTGACCACATTGTCCCACATTTTATTAAGGGTCATCATCAGGCTTTGATCCCCTGTTTCTGCATAGAGATCACTAACACCGGCAAATAAATAATTGGCGCGAACTGCGTGTCCCACCACCTTATCCATTTCCCGAAAAGGTTCACGGTCTGAATTGTCATCTGTTCCTTCTACCGTACCCCGGATATCAATCAGTTTCTTCATGAGCGTCAGGTAACGCGGGTCCCTGGTTGTGCGGTACATTTCAATGATGCCCATATAGTGGGAAGGGCAAATGGCGTTGCGCGCCTGTTCTGGCGTGGCAGTATTGTAGAATCCGATCAGGAAATCGGTAGCCTTTTTTGCAATATCAAGAAATGAAGTTTTACCGGTGGCCCTGTAATGCACGCAGGCCGCAGTCATAAGATGACCAAAATCATATGCCTCAAAGCTAAGCCTGTCATCAAACATTTTTGTTTCACCAGTTGATTTCTTTTCAATGATGGATTTAGTATAGATATATCCGTCCGGCAATTGCGCCTTTGAAATAACGGCAATGGCATCATCCATCCATTTATCCAGCTGCCTGTCTTTTGTAGTGGCATACATGGCAGCTACTGCCTCCAGTGTCTTATAAAAATCACCGTCATGGAAGGATGGCCCGCGGAAATGACCTGTATCCAGGCCAGCAGCAATGCGAAAATTCTGAAAGGAATAACAGATATCCTTGCTCGTATATGTCCGCCATAAATGCGGCACCATGGAATCACGACAAATGGCAAAACGTTCTGCCCAAAACCCTTTTGTCCATTGCACATCTCCCACTCCCACACCCGATAATTTGGCATAAGGACTCGTTGCTGTATTTACCAACGCATTTTGCGCATCAGTTTTAACAGCTATTAATGTAAACAGGATAATGATACTCTTTTTCATAATCGTTCATTTTCATTCCCACTATTAAAACGCCTGGTAAGTAATTGTATACTCAACGCCAGGCTTCAGACTTGCTTCATAGATATCGTTATTCACCAAATTAAAAATCAGGTTACTGCCCGAAGGCTTTGTCCTGCTTTTTAATCTCAAAGTACCTGTACCTTCATCTGCTTTTATCCTGAGGGTTGCGGCAGTACAGTGCATATTAACCACGCCATGCGGTGTTGGCACCTTACCTTCCATCCATTGCAACCCACCCAATACCGGTTCCACCATATAAGTGGCATAACCCGGTGAAAGTGGCTTTACTCCCATATAATATTTACCCAGCAGGTAAATGGGGCTGGCACCCCAGGCATGACAAAGACTTTTTCCAAATTTTCTTCCGTACATAGCCAAATGTTCCTCACCTTCTTTGGTTGGATTATATTCTTCCCAGAAACTGGTTGCTCCCAGTTTCAGCATGCCGCCCCAGTAATCTTTTATTTCCTTTAATACATAAGATTGCTCCCCCATCGCACAAAGTGCTTCCAGTTCATAAAACCGCATATATGGTGTAGTGATCTTTTGAATACTATCATTTAGCAGTACTGATTTCTTAACTGCCTGCTTTTGTGCATCCGTGAAGTAATTGAAGAAGATAGAGAACATATTGGAATAGCGGGTAACATTATCTGTCTGCTTTCCATTCACCCGGCTATGTACCAATGCCTGTTTGTTTTCATTCCAGTACAGATCAAATAGTTTTTTCTTCAGCTCTTCTGCCAATTGCTGATATTGCTTTTGACCTGGAGCATCGCCGGCTAATCCTGCACAAATGCTCATGGCCTCCAGGCTGCGACATAATAATAATTGCTCAAAGCTTACTTCTCCTTTTTTGCTGAGACCGGCGGCCCAGTCAATGAAGATCCAGTCGCCCGGCAATCCTTCCATCAGTCCATCCTTATTTCTTCTTCCCAAACAGTATTCCATCAGACTCTGCATCCTCGGATAAAACTGTTTGATGAAGCTCATATCACCGGTATAAAAATAATAATCATATATACCGAGGAACCAGTAAAAGGTATAATCCATGATCGTGTTGATATGGGCGGTTACAGGATCTTTCCCCCGCAAGGCTAGCATGGTCCTTTCGGCTGTCTCCTTATCAAACCAGAGATAATAGTTCATCAGATAGCTCTGATAAGCATCACCGCTCCAAACCCATCTGTCGCGCTTTATTCCATCAATAAAGAATTCACGCGTGTTTAACTGAAAGGTATAGGTGGCAATATCGTAGATAGAATTGATCTCTTCATCATTGCACCTGAAACCGCCTCGCTGCTTTACATTAGCATACTCATATAACATTGAGACAGAATCGAGACTAACGGTATTATCAAACTGAATATTCACATACCGGAAAGCCTTGGAGAGGGGAAGGATTTCCAGTTTTTTGGCAGGACTATTAACATTTATTCTATCCAGCGTTTCGCAGTATTCAGGTGAAAGTGCTTCCTCTTTAGATTCACCATAATATATGGAGAGCTTCCCTTTGCCCTTAAGTCCATATAGCTCGATGAAGCCAAATGTTTCCCTTCCAAAATCAGCCAGTAATGAATTCTTTCCTTTTGTTACTGAAACAGCAGACTTCTTTGTAGTCGGCAGCCTGAATGCGGAAGGCAATTGGGAAGGAGAATTAAAATTCCAATGTCCCGCATTCAGCCATTTGGTTGCAGAGATATCAGAGGTCTTTCCTGTTTCATCGATCCACTCCTTGTCTTCGAAAGTTACCAGCCAGGATGAGTCAGACACGATGGTTCTTCCTTTTACATAAACTGCTGGCACATTTGCCTGGTTGAATACCTTGATATTGATCTTGTGTTTACCAGCGGGGACTGATATGATTTTCGGACTGCCTTCGTACGCTTTTCCATCCAGTTTAACGTTATATTCCCCTTCCACATATATTTCTACTGTTTCCGTCTGTGGCACATCAAACACTTTATGAAAATCCATCAGCACATAATAATTGTCCATCTTCCAGAATACAGGGAAGAATGTACCTCTTTCAGCGCGACGGTTCTGCATCCTGTTAGCAAGAGAAATCTCAAAATCGCCGGGATACCAGATCCAGGTAGCGGTTTGCGAATAAAGCTGCGAAATGCCAGCTAGCAAACCCAGTGTCAATAAAATTCTCCGAATCGATTTTACACCCATTATACTTACATTAAAATCCATTAAAGAATATATACAATGCGATCATAATAATTATCAAAGCAATCCATACCCTCCACACCAGTTTACTGGGTTTTACGATCAGCGACCGATCAATTTGTGTAGCCCGTACTCCAGTCCTGTCAAGCAGTGCTATCAATACTGCTACTATAAATAAGAAAAGGAATATCAGGAACGACAATACCATGTAATGCGGACAAAATCCTCTGCCTGGTAATACCCAGAGGTACAAAACACCAATGCCCAAACTTATTGCAGAACCAATTGAGAGTGTAAAATTAACTGCCGCCCTGGTTGTTTGCCTCCAGAATACAGCTAGTAAAAAGACAACGGATAAGGGCGGAGCGATAAAACCCAGAATTGCCTGGAATACATCGAAAAGGTTCAATCCCCTGATACTGTCGATCGCAATTGCCATCATAACAGCAAATA
>Ga0136846_1217345_pt1 | contig 10290 bp, 8 predicted proteins | sample HopSoiMetagenom2_FD_96841 | JGI IMG/M metagenome (GOLD analysis project Ga0136846, IMG submission 96841) | Grasslands soil microbial communities from Hopland, California, USA - 2 Assembly 2016 (version 4) | ecosystem: Environmental > Terrestrial > Soil > Grasslands | place: USA: Hopland... | reverse complement strand
TCTTCGCTGCCGGGCAACGACCCGTAGCTGAACGGCTGTTGCGCGCGGTTTGTCATTTCCAGCACGTCGTCGCGCACGTGATCGAACAGCCTGCGAACCTCCAACCCCGGCGTCCTCATGCGTTTGGTCAGCGCAGTGACGAACGGGCTATTGCCACCGTCGCCATCGAGCGCGACTTGTCCGTGCTTGGCTGCATAGACCACAAGCGTTCCTGCCTCGGGCTCGACGTTCGTCAAGCCGCGGCCGATCGAGCGCGTGGCGACCGACCGGCGCATCTGGTTGGCGAACGGATTGTCGCGGCAGGCGTCGAGCAGCACGAGCCGCAAACGTTTGGCGCCGCTGACGGCATTCATCACCCGGTCGAGGGGCATCGCCTCGAATTCAACGTCCCGGTCGGCCGCGAGGCGCGCGTCCACCGGGATCAAATAGTTGGTGCCGTTCACCTCAAGGCCGTGACCGGCGAAATAAACCACGGCCCAATCGGCTTTGTCCGCCTCCGCTGCGAAGTCTTGCAAAGCGTCGGTCAACATCTCGCGCGTCAGATCCCTCCTGCGTTGCACGGTCTTGAACCCGGCCGAGCGGAACGCGGACGCCATAGTGTCGGCGTCGCGGGCGGGATTGGTCAAAGCCGGCACGTTTTTATACGCGGAGTTGCCAATCACCAGCGCGATGCGATTGCCGGCCGCCGTCGGTATCGCATCTCGGATGTCCGTGTCCGTCGGTACCGTGGCTTTCGCCACCTCGTCTGCAGGCTGCGTCGTTCTCGGGGTGACGGCATTGGCTGACGCGACAACGGTGTCAGGTTTCTTGCGTCCGGTGGTGGCCGAAGGCAGCACGTTGATCGTCACCGTGTTGCTGTATGTGTTGCCATACATCGTGACCGTATAAGTCACGGTGTCGATGCCGACGAATTCTGGGTTTGACAGATAGTTCAGGATGACGCCGGTCGTCTCCTTGCCCCGGCACTGGTCTTGCCCCGGGTTGTTGCGATTGGCCCCGATGGTTACGGGCCCTGCGGTCAGTTTGGCGGCGCCGTGCTCCGGTTGCCGGCCTATTTTGACTGCGGGCATGCCGTTCGGGCTGCAGTCTTTATTTTTCCACTGCACGTGACGGCCAATGACAGCCGGTTCGCCGCTGGCCGCTGACACGTCGCGGTCTTCCGCGATGGCGGTGCTTGCGAGCCCAATGCTTATGGCAAGTAGCGTACACACTGCTGATGGGAGGCTGCGCGCAAGACGCGTTCCAAGAGGCTGCATGAGCTGCTCTCGAAGCAGTTGAGTATGGCCAAATATACCACGGCGCGTTGTTGCCGGAAGGCCCCGACCGAAGCTTATCCCGCTGAGCTAGGGCTTATTGTTACCTTCGACCCAGGCACGGACCTGCGGTAGCACCTCCGGCAGCAGCGCTTCGACCTCCGTGCGCGTCATGCCCGGCCGGATGCGACGGTCGTAGAGAATGTTGAGCAGGTATTGGTCGTAGAGATCGAAGAAGCCCATCTGTACGTCGTCGTTGAACATCGACCAAGGCACCGTGGTGTCATCATTGATCGGGCCGAGTGACTGTAACAGCTCCTCGTAGATGCAGTCATAGAACACGAATTCGCCGGCGTCGGCGACGATCAGCACGTCGGAATGCAAAATCCGCGAGTTCTCGTCCTTCCGAAAACCGGACAGGCACTGCGGCTCAAGCGAGCGTTGAATGCGGCGGGCGCGATCGATCCCGTACAGCGTGCGGATCGCGTGGGCGAGGTCGCGGTCATGCACCAGCGACACGATGATTTGGGCGTCGTCGCGCCGGCTGGTCATGGCGATGTCGAGGTCGCGGATCCTCATGCGAATATCGGCAACGACCGCGCCAACTTGTGAGCTGCGGTCGGGCTTGGCTTTGTTGTCGACATAGACCCGGATCGGCCCGTCGTATTTGCGGATGCGGTCGACGCCGCCGGCGATATGGAATTCGGCACCGAAGGTGATCTTGAAGAACCCATCGATGATCTCGGCGTTGCTGAAGGTCTTGCGTTCGATCGCGCGGCGCCGGGCGATATCGGCGTCCTCGGCCGCCACGAGCACCGTGCCTGTCAGGACAGCCAGTGCGACCAATGTTGCGATGCAGGGACCGCGGAGCCTGCCGAACGTCATGGTCGGTATCGCTCTGATGCCACCCACAGACGCATCATGGCGGTGGATCGCAGATGGCGCAATGCCCGGGTGCTTGATCCCAAAAGCAGGAATCGGTTCCCCCTTCGCGAAGCCCGCTTCGCTGGGCGAAGGAAGACCGGGAAGGATCACGATCTAGAAAGAGTCTAAATCCGTCTCAGCGGCTCAGGGCACTAGGTCGCAGCCGGCAGCCGTGAGGCCTTCAGTTGCAGCGCGCGGATGCGGTCGGCGAGATTGCCTTTGCCCTCGCCGCCGGCAGCGGGCTTGCGCTCGCCGCTGGCGGAATGCTGCCCGTTGGTGGCGGCGGGCTCGCTGGTGAGCATCGCCTCGATCGGCGAATCGACGCCTTCGAGCGCGGCGGTCAGCCGCGCGATCTCGGCGGCGATGTCGTTGATGCGCTCGCGCAGCAGCGCGTTCTCCACCCGCTCGGCAGCCCAGGTCTGCTCGGCCTCGCGCTTCATGGCGGCAATTTCCTGCTGCAGCTTGGTGCGCTCGGCCTTCGACTGGGCAAGCTGATCTTCGATCAGCGCCTTTTCCTTGACGAGGCCCTCGGTTGCGGAGCGGCCGCGGTTGGCGGCGCTGGCAAGCTCGGACCGCAGATCGATTTCGGTCTTGTGCGCGGCCGCAACTGTTTCATTCAGCCGAGAGATTTCCAATTCGCGATCGGCCATGGTCTTGGCTTGCTCGACCATGCGGGCTTCGAGCTCGTGAACCCGGCGGCCGAGCACTTCGGCTTCGGTGGTCTGCGCCACTAGCGCGCGCTCGAGCTCCATCACCCGGTCGCTTAGCTTTTCCACCTTGCTGCGGGCTTCGTTGAGCTCGGCGGTCGCGGTCGCGGCATCCTGGCGCTCCCGCGTCAGGCGGTCACCGATTTCGTGGGCCTCGCGTTCGTGGGAGGTGACGCGTTCCTTAAGCGCCTCGACCTGGACCCGCAGAGCGGTCGCTTCGACGCGCTGGCTGTCGGCAGTTGCGGAGCGCTCGCCGAGATCGGCCGAGACCTTGGCAAGTTCGGCCTGCTTGTCCGAAAGCATGCGCTCGGCTTCGCGGAGCGACCCGATCTTCACCGAATGCTCGGACTCGGTGGCGTGCAACTGATCCTTGAGCGATTTCTCGCGCGCTTCCAGCGAGAAGATCGCGGCGGTCTTTTCGCCAAGCTCGACCTTGAGGCGATTGATCGCGTCGGTCTTCTTGCCGAGTTCGGCAAGCTGGCTCGTGGTCTTGGCCTTCATCTGTTCGACGGAGAGTTCGAGCCGCCGCGTCGACATGGCGAATTCGGCGCGAAGCTGGTCCTTGTCAGCCTGGATTTCCGCCATCGATAGCGGTGTGGCCGCCTCTAGCCGCCGCATGGTGAGGCGCACTGCACGATTGTGCACGAGCGGAATCAGCACGAGCCCGAACAGGCTTGCGACCAGAAAACCAATAACAAAGAACATGATCGGCTCGATCATGGACGGGGGCCTCCACCCGGAATGATGCCGAAACGCAACCATGCCATGGCTGCGTGACGGCTTCCAGAATTACCGGCATTTAGCGTAAATGGCGGGCGGAACAGTTAAAGCGGCCAAATCTAGAGCGGGTTCCAGGTCGCTTTCGGCGTGAACTTGAGATAGCCGACATTGGCGCCCAGCCGGAGGCCAACCCCTGACCGGATCGGTACCAGCACCACGTTATGAGCGGTCAGCGCCGTCATCCCGAAGCCGCCGATAAAATAGGCGGAGCCGTCGATTCCAGCGAACCGCTCGTAGATCGCACCGGTGTTCGGCAGGTTGTAGATCAGCATCATGGTGCGGGCGCCTTCGCCGCCGACATCCCAGCCGATCGATGGTCCCTGCCAATAGACCTTCAGATCGCCCGCGTTCTTTGTGTAGAGCATGCCCTCGCCGTAGCGCAGTCCAGCGACAAAGGCGCCGCCGGCCTCCTCGCCCAGCACGTAGCCGTTCGGCAGCCCCCATGTGCTGACCGCCCGTTCGACGATCTGCGCCAGCCCCCGCGACACGGTGCCGAAGAAATTGTGGCCGGCATTGACGATCTCGCTCGTGTTGAACCGGCTCTCGTTCGCAGACAGGGTGCCGGGCGGCGGGCCGCTCTGGGCTGCGGCAGGTGCGGCGCTGAACACGCCGAGAACTAGGACCGCGGCAGCGAGGCGGATCATTGCGCTCAAGCGGTTGGCGCGCATCAGGTGCTCCCTCAAGGGCGGGGCGACGGCCCCGCTTAACCCGTTGCTCATGCGGCTGCCGTAGCGTCGACGGCAGGAACTCGAATCAAGGCACCACAGGCGCGGAATATGACGACAGCGCGGCAGGAACGGAAGCTGGCTCATAATGGAGCGTTCTTTGCGGCCTTTTCGGGGATGTTGGTCGTTGTGACGATCTGGGCCGCCGGTTTCGTCTCAATCCCGGTCCGCGCCGCCCCGACCGAATGGGTGGTGACGAACCGCTACACCGGGTTGGCCATCGACGGCTTCGACCCGGTCGCCTATTTCGTCGAGGCCGCACCGAAGGAAGGCCGTGCCGAGCTCGAATTTCGTTCCGACGGCGCGGTCTGGCGCTTCCTCAACGAAGGCAATCGTTCGGCATTTGCGGCCGCTCCCGAGGTGTATACGCCGCGCTTCGGCGGTCACGACCCGATGGCGCTGGCGCGCGGCGCCGCAACCCCGGGACATCCCGCGCTTTGGTTGATCGCCGAGCAGCGGCTTTATCTGTTCTACAGTGACGAAGCGCGCGCGGCTTTTGCCCGTGATCCCGAAGCCGCCATCGAAGCCGCGGAGCGGCACTGGCCCGCCGTGCAGCACACTTTGGTTCGGAATTAGGTTACAACAACAGGCGCGACGTCGCCCGCTGCGATGAACCCGCCGACCAGAAAATTTCCCTGCCCATAGCGGAGCGCGCCGCCGTCGAGCTTGCGCATTGCGCCGCCAGCCGCGGTCAGCACGGCGTGGCCTGCGGCGATATCCCACTCCGACATCGGTCCGAGTCGCGGATAAAGATCGGCCGAGCCCTCCGCGAGCAGGCCGAATTTTAGCGCCGAGCCGCAGGCGATTCTTTCCGGCTGCGCCAGCCGATCGACATAGGCATCGGTGGCCGCATCGAGATGCGAGCGACTGATCAGCACCCGGGCGCCACTCGCCGGTCGCGCTCTGGTGTGAATGGCGACGCGTTGGCGCGCCTTGTCAGGCGCCGCGCCCGGCGACAGCGCCAGCCGCTCGGCACCGCGGCCGACCTGCCCGCGCCAGATCAGGCCGCGGGCCGGCGCCGCGAGCACGCCGGCGACCGGCGTCTCATTTTCGATCAGTGCGATGTTGACGGTGAACTCGTCGAGGCCGGCGAGGAATTCGCGCGTGCCGTCGAGCGGATCGACGACCAGGAAGCGCCCGCCCAATCCTTCGACCGGCCGGTTGCCTGTTGTCTCCTCCGACACCACAGGGACGCCAGGTACGAGCTTGGCGAGCCCCGCCAGAATGATGGTCTCCGAAGCGTCGTCGGCGGCGGTGACCGGTGAGGAATCCGGCTTGTGGCGCTGGTTCAGGTCAACCTGCGGCACCGCCAAGATCGCCGCGGCCGCGCGTGACGCGATCAGGGTTAGACCGTCGAGCAGCCCGGCAATCTCGGATTCCGTCGCCACGAAGGCCCCATTTCGCTTCAACCGGCAGCGATTTATCACATGGCTGGCTCACGCCCGACGCCCGAATCGCTTAAACAGCCAGAACGTCCGAGTCTCTTAGCATCAGGTCGTCTCTTGTCATCAAGTCGTCTCTAGCATTCGGAGGACGCATGTCCGGCGCTATCGCTCTTGAAAGTCTCGACCTCGCGGCGCTGCTGTGCTCGCGGGTCTGTCACGACCTCATCAGCCCGGTCGGCGCGATCGCCAACGGCCTTGAGGTGATGGAAGAGGGCAAGGACGAAGAAACCTCCAAATTCGCCATGGACCTCATCAAGAAAAGCGCCCGGACGGCTTCGGCCAAGCTACAATTTTGCCGGATCGCCTTCGGCGCGGCGGGCTCCGCCGGCGCCCAGATCGACACTGGGGACGCCGAAAAGGTGACCCGCGGCCTGATGGAGGACGAGAAAACCAGGATCGCGTGGAATCTGCCGCGGGTTCTGCTAGCCAAGAACCGGGTCAAGCTTCTGCTCAACATGATGCTGCTCGCCGCCCAGGCCATCCCGCGCGGCGGCCAACTCACCGTCGATCCGGTCGGCGAGGGCGACACTGTCGGGTTCAGGGTGACCTCGACCGGCACCAATGCCAAGGTTCCGCAATCCGTCCCACCGTTGCTGGCGGGCGGCTCGGCCGAGCATCCGATCGATGCCCATGCCATCCAGCCGTTCTACACCGGCTTGCTCGCCAAGAATTGTGGGCTCAGCGTCGCTATGGCGGTCGAAGGCGAGGCGGTGGTGGTCACCGCGAAGTAGCCGCGGTTTTTGCGGTTAGCAGAATCTTAACGCGCCCCGTTAACGAGTCGTTAACGGCGTCCGAAGCGATCGCGCTCCGCAACAGAAATTAAACGCCTCAAAGCCACACTGCGCATGCTCGGGTGGAACTGGTCAGGGGGCCAGCGTCCCCCGAGCGAAGGCTGCTGGGCGATGGACGAGCTGCTCAAGGAATTTCTGGTCGAAACCAACGAGAGCCTCGATGTGGTCGACGTCGAGCTCGTTCGTTTTGAGCAAGAGCCCAACAACGCCGAGATACTCGGCAACGTGTTCCGCCTCGTCCATACCATCAAAGGTACCTGCGGTTTTCTCGGCCTGCCGCGTCTTGAGACGCTGGCCCATGCCGCGGAAAGTCTGATGAGCAAATTCCGCGACGGCGCGCCGGTCACCGGCGAGGCTGTGACGCTGGTGCTGTCCGCCATCGACCGTATCAAGCAAATCCTCGCCGAGCTTGAAGCCCACCAACGCGAGCCGGAAGGTACCGACGCCGATCTGATCCATCAGCTCGGCGAGATGGTGCGTAAGGTGAGCGTGCCACCGGCCGCTTCGACGTCCGAGCCTACCGGGTACACTGTCGGGACACTGGTGCCGCAGACGCTGGAACGGCCGCTGCTTCCGGGCGAAGTCTCGCTTGATGAACTGGAACGTGCGTTTCGCGACACACTGGGTCCGGCTCCGATCGCGGCAGCGCCGCAGGGCAAGGCCGAACAGCGCAAGGCGGAGCACGACAGGTCCCAAAACATCAACGGCGCCGAGAAGGAAGAAGCCGAGGCCACGGTCGCCAGCAAATCGATCCGCGTCAGCGTCGACACGCTCGAAAGCCTGATGACGATGGTGTCTGAGCTGGTGCTGACCCGCAACCAGCTCCTCGACATCGTGCGCCGCCACGACGAATCCGAATTTAAGGTGCCGTTGCAGCGGCTCTCCAATGTCACCGCTGAGCTGCAGGACGGCGTCATGCGCACGCGGATGCAGCCGATTGGCAACGCCTGGCAGAAATTGCCACGTGTCATCCGCGATCTTTCCGCCGAACTCGGCAAGGACATCGAGCTCGAATTGCACGGCGCCGACACGGAGCTCGACCGCCAGGTGCTGGAACGCATCAAGGATCCGCTCACCCACATGGTGCGCAACTCCGCCGACCACGGCCTGGAGTCACGGGCCGACCGAATCGCCGCTGGCAAGCCCGAAAAGGGCATCATCCGGCTGTCGGCCTATCACGAAGGGGGCCATATCATCATCAGCGTTGCCGATGACGGCCGCGGCCTCGATATCAAGCGGATCAAGGAAAAGGCGCTGGCCAGCGGGCTTGTCACCGAGCCCGAGCTGGACAAGATGTCGGAAGCCCAGATCCAGAAGTTCATTTTCTCGCCCGGCTTCTCGACCGCCCAGAAGGTCACCAGCGTGTCCGGCCGCGGTGTCGGCATGGATGTGGTTCGCAATAACATCGATCAGATCGGCGGCAGCATCGACGTGCAGTCGGTGCAGGGCAAGGGACTTACCTTCACCATCAAGATTCCGCTGACGCTCGCCATCGTCTCGGCGCTGATCGTGGAATCCGGTGGTGAGCGTTTTGCTATCCCGCAGCTTTCCGTGGTCGAGCTCGTTCGGGTCCACGCCAAATCCGAGCATCGTATCGAGCGCATCAAGGACGCTGCGGTGCTACGGCTTCGCAACAAGCTGCTACCGCTCGTCCGCCTCAGCAGTCTTTTGAAGCTCGACGGCAGCAAGGCGATTCCGGACAAGGGCTTCATTGTCGTCATCCACGTCGGCGCGCAGACCTTCGGGGTGGTGGTGGACGGCGTGTTCCACACTGAAGAAATCGTGGTCAAGCCGATGGCGAGCAAGCTCCGCCACATCGGCATGTTCTCCGGCAATACCATTCTCGGCGACGGCTCGGTGATCATGATCATCGACCCCAATGGCGTATCGCAGGAGATCGGCGCCTCGGTCGCCTCGACCGCGGCGGCGCTCGCCGGCACCGAAGCCGGGCAACATGCCACGGCCGAAAACACTGTGTCGCTGCTCGTGTTCCGCGCCGGCTCGCCGGAGCCAAAGGCGGTGCCTTTGTCGCTGGTCACGCGGCTGGAAGAAATCGACTGCAAGAAAATCGAGCTCTCGAACGGCCGTCACATGGTGCAGTACCGCGGCCAGCTTATGCCGCTCATCCGTGTCGACGACGAGGTCAAGATCAAGCGCGAGGGCGCGCAGCCGCTTCTGGTGTTCTCCGACGGCCACCGGTCCATGGGCCTTGTGGTCGACGAGATCGTCGACATCGTCGAAGACAGGCTCGATATTGAGGTCGCCAGCGACATCGCCGGCGTCCTTGGTTCAGCCGTGGTGCGCGGCCAAGCCACCGAAATCATCGACGTCGGCCATTTCCTGCCGCTCGCCTATGCCGACTGGTTCCGCGGCAAGGATGTGAAGATATCGGATAAGGAGCGCACGCTTCTCCTGGTCGACGACTCGGCGTTCTTCCGCAACATGCTTTCGCCGGTTCTCAAAGCCGCTGGTTATGAAGTGACGGCGGTTTCCAGCGGCCGTGAGGCCCTTGCCATCCTCAAGAAGGGCCGCCGTTTCGACGCCATGGTCACCGACATCGAGATGCCGGAAATGGATGGCTTTGAACTGGCCGAGGCTGTACGCGGCGAGCAGCGGTTCGGCGAAATCCCGATCATCGCGCTGTCGTCAACGACGACGCCGGAAGCGATCGAGCGCGGGCGCAAGGTCGGCTTTCACGATTACGTCGCCAAGTTCGATCGCCAGAGCCTCATTGCGGCGCTCAAGGAGCAGACCGCCGACATCATTCAGGCGGCTTGAGACACACAATGGCCATCGCCCACGACAGCACCGCCGGCCTCCTCACCGAATACGTCACGGTGACGATCGGCGATCATATGTTCGGCCTGCCAATCTTCCGCGTGCAGGACGTGTTCGTGCCGGTTGGCCTCACGCGGGTGCCGTTGGCGCCGCCGGAGGTCGCCGGCATCCTCAATCTGCGCGGCCGGGTCGTGACCGCGATCGACATGCGCTCGCGGCTCGATTTCGGCGAGCGCGAGCCGGGCGCGCCGGTGATGGCGATCGGCATCGAGCTCAAGGGCGAGTCCTACGGGCTTCTCGTTGATGCGGTCGGCGAGGTGATGCAGCTTCACAACAGCGCTTGCGAGGCGAAGCCGGCCAACCTCGATCCGCGGCTATCGCGGGTCGCCGCGGGAATCTATCGCCTCGAAGGCCAGCTCATGGTGGTACTCGACGTCGATCGTGTTTTGGACATTCGAAACGGTGCAGTTGCCGCATGAGGCAACAATTGAAGCAAGCAAGAGTTCAAAGGAGTAAGATGTCATGAAAAGTTGTTTGGTGGTGGATGACTCCAGCGTCATCAGGAAAGTGGCCCGCCGCATTCTGGAGGGCATGCATTTCGAGATCACCGAGGCCGAGGATGGCGAGCAGGCGCTCGGCGCATGCCGGCGCCAGCTCCCGGATGCCATTCTGCTCGATTGGAATATGCCAAAGATGGACGGCTACGAGTTCCTCAAGGCGCTACGCCGGCTTCCCGGCGGCGATCGGCCCAAGGTGGTGTTCTGCACCACCGAGAACGACGTGGCGCATATCGCGCGCGCACTCCACGCCGGCGCCAACGAGTACATCATGAAACCGTTCGACAAAGAGATCGTCGAAGCCAAGTTCCAAGAGGTCGGACTGATCTC
>Ga0136846_1229209_pt1 | contig 10291 bp, 11 predicted proteins | sample HopSoiMetagenom2_FD_96841 | JGI IMG/M metagenome (GOLD analysis project Ga0136846, IMG submission 96841) | Grasslands soil microbial communities from Hopland, California, USA - 2 Assembly 2016 (version 4) | ecosystem: Environmental > Terrestrial > Soil > Grasslands | place: USA: Hopland... | reverse complement strand
GTCAGTTGCCGGGGATGCCACTCGAGCCGTTCGGGGACTTCCTTGCCGCGGTCGCGCATCTCGCGGAGCGCGACGCCGGTCCGAACGGGCGCGCCGCGCGGGAGTACCTGGATGCCTTCTCGAAGCGGCGGGAGATCGTCGCGCAGTCCAGCGGCAAGTACGAGCTGCTGGGCCACCTCGCCGGCGCGATCCGCGAAGCGCAGGGGGCGCTGGTGTTCACCGAGACCGTGCGCGCCGCAAACCACGCAATCAATCGGCTCGATCCACTCGTCTCGATCGACCTGATCACCGGGTCGACGGCTCGGCGGCAACGTCGCGAGACGCTCCATGGCCTGCGGACCCGCACGCTCGACGCTGTCGCGGCACCCCGAGTGCTCGACGAGGGTGTCGACGTGCCGGACGCAAACCTCGGGATCGTCCTGAGCGCCAGCCGGACCCGCCGGCAGATGATCCAGCGACTGGGCCGAATCGTGCGCCGCAAGGGGCCTGGAGTGGCGGCCCGCTTCGTGATCATGTTCGCCAGGGACACGATGGAGGACCCGGCAAACCGCATGGAACGCGATGGCTTCCTCGACGAGATCGGGCGCATCTCCGAGGCTATGCGTGTGTTCGAGCAGCAAACCGATGCCCTCGATGCGTTCCTCGCCGCGCCCGGTCCGGAGATCGTGCCCATGCCCGAGCACCTCGAGCGGTACGGACGGGCTCTGTCGGCAGCAGGCGGCGATCCGCACCTGCTGGCTGATGACGTCGGCGTCGAAGTGGCGTACGCGCTCTGGACCTTCGCCCGAGGCGATCGCTGGCACCCCCAGTACGAGAGGGCGCTGGGCGAGCTGGAAGCGCGCCTGCCCCGCCCGCAGCAAGACGCCCCGTACCTCGAGATCGAGCTCCCCGAGCTCCCCGAGATCGCCCAGCCGAAGGTCAAGCCCAAGCGGTTGTCGACGGGCCACGCGCCGCTCGAGATCGCGCGCATCGGATCCGCATGGCGGATCAGCTGCACCGGTTGCGGCGAAGCATCACCGCTCGTCCACTTCCGGTGGCAGGCGCTCGAGGAGAGCGTCGTGTGCCGCTGCGAATGACGACTCCGCCAGTCTCTCTCGACCCGGCGGTCAGCGGTGCGGCCCGTGCTGGCGGCGGCCGCGGATGGGGCTAGTGCGCCAGCTTCTTGTTCAGAAGACGTTGGGAGAGTGACTGACTGCTCGGAGGGCGTCAGCGGCGGGAGAAGAGGCGCAGCACGTACCAGAAGAGCAGCATGACGGCGGCGAAGAGCTGAACGGCTGCGCCGACGTAGGCCTCCTCCGGGTACCGCCGCAGGATCGCCTGGGTCTGGTAGAGGATCGAGCCGCCGGCAAGTCCGATCATGGCGAGCGAGAACCACACGCCGAGCTCGAGGCCGAACAGGACCGCGGCCACGATGAGAACGAGGGCCATGACGCCGCCCCACAACATCATCGGTCGGAGGAACGACAGGTCCTTCCGGGTGAGGAGCCCCACGACGGTCAGGCCGCCGAAGCCGAGGGCGGTGACGACCGCGGCACTGGCGACCGTGGCAGTCCCGCCGCCGTCGACGTTGAACACCATGTAGAGGAACGGGGCGAAGATGACCGCCTCGGCCGCCGCGAGGCCGAAGAGGCCGGCGTACTGGCGGGCCGGGTCGGTCAGGTCGTGGGCTGCGGTAGTGGCGAGCCAGTTCACGACCATGAATCCGCCCAGGATGAGCAGCCACATCGGGCCACTACCGGCAATCAGGTCGTAGAGGCCTCGGGCGAGGCCAGATGCGAAGAGCAGGGTCTCGAACAGCATGAACGCGACGACCGCTGCCACGAGGTGTTGGTAGACCTTGACCAGAAAGCCCGATCGGGCCTCTGCGTCGAGGGTGGCGACCGGCCGGACTGGCGTCGACATGGACATGCCGCGCACGATAGCGGCGAGGTCGACAAAGGAACCGTCAGCGCCCTCCACCTTCCTAGCTCGTGCCTATCGTCTCCTGACGCGGACGATCGCGTCGACGGCTCGTCGGACGGCGGGCGCGCCGTCATCCGCCGCGGCCTGGGCGCGCAGCGCCTCGTGGAGGTCGCGTGCGTCGTCGTTCGCATAGGTGAACGCCCACTCGCGCACGCGTGCCGCGATGGTCGGCTGGTCGGGCGTGATCCCGGTCGCCGCAAACACGCGGCAGTCGTAGCGACGACACGTCCGTGGCCGATGGGCGTAGATCGAGCAGCCGCCGTCGACGAGCATCGGGCAGTGGCCGCGCTCGTCGTAGGGAAGCACGACGTGGCCCGGCGGCCGGCCAGGCGCCGCGAACATCAGCGCAGGCGGGAGGTGGCGCAACGTGTCGGCCTCGTCGGGCTCGATGTGCACGAATTGCGAGGACGTGCAGCACGCAGTGCACGCACCGCAGGGAACGTCGGACTCGCCGGCGTCGCCGAGGACGGCCTCGATGTGCGCCATCCACGACGAGAGCTCGCCGGCATCCATGGAGACCAAGGCTAGGGCTGGGCATCCATTCGTCACGGTGCTCGCGGCCACACATCGCGCGGGACGGCGCGAGTACGGTCCGCGAGAGACCGCTGCGACGCGGTGATGGCGATGACGGGGGGTCGCGATGCCGATCGCGTTGACGGGAGAGGGCGCTGACGTCGGGATCACGGCTCGTGATCCAGCGCGGCTCGCCGCGTTCTACCGTGACTTCCTCGGGCTGCCGTTGGCGAAGGAGCTGTCCTGGCCTGATCAGGGAGCCCAGGTCTGGTTCTTCGCGATTGGCGATGGTCACCTGAAGATCCTGGGCTTCGACCATCCTCCGACCGCGGCGAACCCCGCCGGTGGCAACCGGACGGCGACGGGCTTCCGCTACGTGGCGATCGCCGTGGAACGCATCGACGATGGTCTTGCCGGATTGGAAGAAGCGGGGGGCGCGGTGGCGGTACCTCCGGCGACGCACGGCGCTTCACGGGTCGTGTTCATCACCGATCCCGAGGGAAACAGCATCGAGCTCATCGAGCGGAGGCCTGAGTGACGGCGACATTGGAGGGCCGCGTCGCGCTGATCACCGGCGGCGGTGCTGGGATCGGCAAGGGCACGGCTCGGGTGCTTGCTGAGCGTGGGGCGTTGGTGGCCATCGCCGACATCGACGGTGGCCGAGCCGAGCAGGCCGCGAAGGACATCGAGGCGATGGGTGGGACTGCCATCGCCCTTCGGGCTGATGTGGCGGAGGAGGCAGACGTCGCAGCGATGGTCGCCGCGACCGTTGCCCACTTCGGGCGCATCGACATCCTGCACAACAACGCTGCGATCACTGCCGCGGAGCACGTCGCCCGAGACCTCGACGTCGCGAACATGGAGGTCGAGGTCTGGGACCGGACCATGGCTGTCAACCTTCGCGGCCAGATGCTCGGATGCAAGCACGCCGTGCCACACATGGTCGCGGCGGGCCGCGGCTCGATCATCAACACTTCGTCCGGCTCGGGACTGCGGGGCGACATGGGCCGGACTGCGTACGGCACGTCGAAGGCGGCGATCATCGCCTTGACCAAGTACGTCGCGGCCCAGTACGCACCGGACGGCGTGCGCTGCAACGCCATCATCCCCCGCGCGTCGAGTTCCGACCCCCGGCCGTCGAGTACCGAGCACCGTGCGCCGGCGCTCCCGCCGACGGTGATCGAGCGGATGGCGCTGCTCCGCCTCAACGTGCTCGGCCGCCCCGGCACCGCCGAGGACGTCGGGCGTGCCGTCGCGTTCCTCGCCAGTGACGACGCCTCATGGGTCACCGGCGACGTCCTCTACGTCGATGGAGGTACACAAGCGGTGCAGCCGTGGTGGTCGGCGTCGCGAGACGACTACGAGGAACGCCGCGGACGCGACGTCTGAGTCGGGTGACGGCGAGACCGCGAAACCGATGAAGTCGCAGGTAGTGACGGGTGGGCGCTGAGGGACTCGAACCCACGACCCCCTCCTTGTAAGGGAGGTGCTCTAGCCAACTGAGCTAAGCGCCCGAAGGGGCGATGCTAGGGCGGGGGATGCGCCGGTCACGAAGAGCGGACAACTACCGTCGACCCATGGCCCGGGCCGTCGTCGGCACGACTGAGGACGGCGTGCGCCACTATCTCCAGGAGCTCGGCGCCCACCCCCTGCTGACGGGTGACGACGAGGTCGTGCTCGGCATCGCCATGGCCGAGGGCCGGCAGGCCGCCACCCGCCTGGCCGCCGTCGAGGAGGTCGGCGAGGAGGAACGGGCCACCCTCCAGCAGGCCGTTCTGGCGGGCGAGAGGGCCCGAACCCGGTTCATCGCCGCCAACCTGCGCCTGGTCGTGTCCATCGCCAAGCGCTACCAGACCTCCGGTCTTCCGCTCCTCGACCTCATCCAGGAGGGCAACCTCGGCCTCATGCGGGCCGTCGACAAGTTCGAGCACGAGCGGGGCTTCAAGTTCTCGACCTACGCCACCTGGTGGATCCGCCAGTCGATCAGTCGGGGCATCGCCGACAAGGGGCGCACGATCCGGGTGCCCGCCCACATCGGCGACGCCATGCTGGCCATGAACCGGGCCAACGGCGAGCTGAGCCGCCTGCTCGGGCGGGAGCCGACCATCCAGGAGCTGGCCACAGCCACGGGCCTGAGCCCCGCCCGAATCGTCGACTACCGCGAGGTCACCCACGAGGTGGTCTCCCTGTCGGCACCGCTGCACGAGGACGGTGAGCTGAGCGACCTGATCGCCGATCCCGATGCCGAGACGCCCTTCGACATCGCCGCTGCCGGCCTCGAGCGCGAGGCGCTGGAAGCAGGCATGGCGGTGCTGACCGATCGCGAGCGACGAGTGCTCCAGCTGCGCTACGGCCTCACCGGCGGCGCGCCCCGCACGCTCGAAGACGTCGGCCGCGAGTTCGACCTCACCCGCGAGCGCATCCGCCAGATCGAGGCGAAGGCGCTGACCAAGCTGCGCCACCCCTGCGCACCAGCGACGCTGCGCCAGCTCGTCGACGTCTCGTAGTCGACGCACTCCTGTTCTGGCAGGACGAGCGGTACCGGGGCTGACTCGGTTTCCCTGCCAGAACGAGGAACCGGTCGGGTTCGGGCTAGGGAACCCGTTCGACGTTCAGGCCGAGCTCGCGGAAGGCGTCGAGGGGACGGTGGTAGCCGCGCTCGATCTCCTCGACACCATGCAACAACGACGTGCCCTCCGCCGCCGCCGCCGCGAGCACGTAGGCGAAGCCGCCCCGGATGTCGGGCACGGTGATCTCGGCACCCTTGAGCGGTGTCGCTCCCTTGACCACTGCCGAGTGCAGCTCGCCACTCTCCCGGAAGCGGCAGTCGTTGCCGCCCAGGCACGAGTCGAACAGCTCGATCTCGGCACCCATCTGCTGCAGCGCGTCGACGTACGGGAAGCGCCCCTCGTACACCGTCTCGTGCAGTACCGACATCCCGTCGCACTGGGTGTAGAGCACGACGAGCGGGCTCTGCCAGTCGGTCATGAACCCGGGGTGAGTGTCGGTCTGGACGACGTTCGAGCGGAGCTGCGAGGCCTCGGCGGCCACGTAGTAGTCGGTGATCTCGAAGCGGGCGCCCATCCGTTGCAGCGTCGAGATGGCGGTGATGAGCCGGCCCTGGGGGCAGCCGAACACCCGCACCCGTCCACCGGTGACGAGACCGGCGACGAGGTAGGAGACCGCCTCGATCCGGTCGCCCTGCAGGCTGTGCTCGGCGCCCGACAGCCGGTCGACTCCCTCGATCACGAAGCGGCGGTCGGGCCGCAGCTCGATGCTGGCCCCCATGCGCTGCAGGTAGAGGCCGAGCTCGATCACCTCCGGTTCGGTGGCGGCGTTCTCGATGATCGTTCGGCCCTTGGCGAGCACCGAGCTGAGCAAGATCGTCTCGGTGGCACCCACGCTCGGGTACGGCAGGCGAATGCGGGCACCCTGAAGCTGGGTGGCCTTGGCATGCACGCCCTCCGGCGTCACTTCGACCTCGGCGCCCATCTTCCGGAGGGCGGCAACGTGGAAGTCGACGGGTCGGGTCCCGATGCGGTCGCCACCGACGACCGGCACGAACGCCTCGCCCATGCGATGGAGCAGCGGGCCGAGGAGGAGGATCGGGATGCGGTTGCGACCGCCGTAGAAGCCGGGGACCTGGCCACCCGAGAGCTCGGCGGCGTCGACGGTGATCATGTCCTGGTCCTGCTCCACCGTGCAGCCCAGGCTGGTGAGCATGCCGGAGGTGATCTCGACCTCGCTGGTCTCCGGGCAGTTCTGCACGACACAGGGTCCGTCGGCGAGCAGCGCCGCCACCATGTGCTTGGTGACGGCGTTCTTGGAGCCACGGACCATCACGTCGCCGTGAAGTGGTCCGACTGGGTCGACTCGCCACGACGACGGCACCCCGGGAGCGTACGTGACGGGCTCGCCGGCCCCGGTAGCGGACTAGTGGATCTCGTTCGACATGGCCTGACCGGTCACCCGGGCCAGGGCCACCAGCGCGCCCGAGGCCTCGTGCTGCAGCTCGGGCAGCCCGTCCTGGGGGAACCACCGCACGTCGACGATCTCCGGCGACCGCGGTCGGAGGTCATCGAGACTGGCTCCGGCAACCGGGCGACACCGGTACACCACGTCGACCCGCCGGGGGCCAGGCACCACCACCACGGCCGGTTCGCCCTGGAGGTCGACGTCGAGGCCGACCTCCTCCATGACCTCGCGACAAGCGCCGTCCTCGACCTCCTCGCCCCGCTTGAGCAGACCGCCGGGGAAGCCCCACAGCCGCCTGTAGCTGTGGCGCACGAGCAGCACGCGACCGTCGGATCGTTCGACGACGCAGATGGCGCCGACCGTGAACGACGGCCCGGCCCGATGCACGACCCACAGCCGGACCCGCCGCGGCAGTACCGAATAGAGCTTGAGCACCAGCAGGTGCAGCCGCCGAAGCACGGCCGCAGCCTACGAGGAGGGGCGGGGAACGCCCCGGATCCGTCGGAGCGCGTCGAGGAGCTCGGGCGTGGCCGCCGCGATCGGGCGACGCCGGGCACCGTGCTCGAGCGTGACCAGCTCACGGCCCTCACCATCGACGACGAGTGCACCCGCCTCCGTGCACACCAGCATGCCGCCGAGATAGTCCCACGGGCCGTGCAACCCGATGGTGCAGTCGACCCAGCCGTCGAGCCGGCCGCAGGCCACGGCGCAGAGGTCGAGCGCCGCCGCGCCCAGCGAGCGGAACTGGTGCCAACCAAGATCGGCAGCGGCCAGACCGGTGATGGCGATGACGGCGTCGTCGAGCCGGCGGACCGTGCCGGTGGTGATCGCCGAACCGTTGCGCCGGGCGCCGCCGCCTCGCACCGCGTCGAAGCGCTCCCCCGTTGCCAGGTTCTCGACCAGCGCCACGCGCGCGCCGTCCGCATCGACGGCGCACATGCTCGTCGCGTACCAGGGAATGCCGCGGCTGGCGTTGGTCGATCCGTCGACCGGGTCGACGACCACCACCAGGTCACGTCCGGCCTCGTGCAGGCCCGACTCCTCGCTCAGCACGCCAACGCCGCCATCGAGGAGGATCGGCACGACCACGTCGTCGGTCACCACGTCGATGGCGTACTGGCCGGCCCGCTCGGTCATCGGCATGCGATCCTCGACCGCGTGGAGGGCGACCCGGACCGCCGCCGCTGCCCGCTCGAGGAGGTCCAGCACGGCGGCGTCATCCACGCCGGGGGAAGGTATCGCCGGCCGGCCCACCCTCTAGCCTCAACGGGGATGGCCGCCATCGACGTCGCCGGCTACGTCGCCGAGCTCAAGGAACACGCGGTCGACCACTCGTTCCACGTGCACGACGAGCGGCACTTCGTCGAGACGTACTCCCTGCGCCAGATGTGGGAGGTCGACCTCCACCCCGAGGAGGGCTGCGGCGGGCCCCTCGACCTCCATCTGGCCCTCGAGGTCGACCCCCGGGTGCTGCTGGCGTTCGAGGACCAGTTCCTCGACCTCGACGAGACCGAGAACCCGCCCGACGAGTACTACTTCCCCCTCGTCTTCACCTGGCAGCTGCCGCCCCTCCCCCACCCGCCCGACCTGCTCCTGCTCGCCACCGAGCTGGCCGGCATCAGTGGGCCCGACCTCCCCCTCGAGGTCTCGGCCATCGACTCGTTCGGCGCCGTCACCGACGCCCCCGAGCGGTCGGTCACCATCGTCGCCCGCCAGAGCGTCTCCCTGGCCCGGGTCTGGCTCGGCGAGGAGCTCCTGTGCGAGACCCTCGACCGCTGCATGGCCGTCAGCCGCTTCCTCCTCGACCAGGCCCCCGCCTGGCTCGGCTCCGACCTCCTGTAGCTCCGGAGGTCACCGGAGCCGCTGCTACCCTCAACCTTCCTTTCCGGGGTGGCGCAATCGGCAGCGCAGGGCACTGTTAATGCCAAGGTTCTGGGTTCAAGTCCCAGCCCCGGAGCTCTTCGACCGACCGGGTCGTAACTGATGAGACGCTCGCCCTAGCGTCTCTCGCCCGGGGCAGTAGCTCAATGGTTAGAGCATCGGACTCATAATCCGTCGGTCGCAGGTTCGATCCCTGCCTGCCCCACCGCTTCCGGCTAGGTAGCAGCGACCGGGTTGACCAGGGGGAGCACCCGCTCGACCTGGACCTCGACGACGTCGCCGGGGGCGAGGAAGTCGGTGGCCTGACCGCCCACCCGCCCGGGCGTCCCGGTGGTGATGACGTCGCCCGGCTCGAGCGTTGTGAAGCGCGACAGCCAGCTGACGACGTAAGGGACGCCGAAGAAGAGCTCGCTGGTGCGAGCCTCCTGGCGGAGCTCGCCATTGACCAGGGTTCGCAGGCCGATGTCGTCGGGGTCGTCGTACTCGTCGGGTGTCACCACGCTCGCCCCCAGCGGGCAGAACGTGTCGAACGACTTGGCCAAGCCCACGTTGCCCATCCCCCGCTGGACGTCGCGTGCGCTGACGTCGTTGCAGGCGGTGACCGCCGCCACGTGGCTCCAGGCCGACACCTCGGGGACGTTCGTCGCCCGCCGGCCGATGATCACGGCGACCTCACCCTCGTAGTCGACGAGGTCGGGGGCAGCGGGCGGGATCAATATGGAGGCGCCGGTGCCGATCACCGCCGAGGTGACCTTGATGAAGACCCGGGGCACCTCGGGCCGCTCGTTGCCGGTCTCCTCGCCGTGCTTGAGGTAGTTGATCCCGATGCCCCAGACCTTTCCCGGGCGCAGCACCGGAGCCAGGACGTCGGCACCGAGCACCGGCCGCCGGTCACGGACGCCGGCGATGGCCAGGCCCTGAAGGGTCTCCTGGTCCTCGAGCACGGCACCGACATCGGGCCACGGCACGTCGAGCACAGCCAGGCTCTCGCCCTCGACCCGGGCGATGCCGTCGCGCAGCGTCACCAGCTGCACGGCGCGTCTGCTCAGGCCTCGCCGGCGGCGGCAAGGGCGGCCTCGAAGCCGGCCACCGCAGCCTCGGCGATCTTCACGTCGTCCTGGTACTTGCCGCCGCTGACCCCCACACCACCGACGCAGCGCCCACCGGCCATGAGCGGGTAGCCGCCAGGCACGAGGAAGGTCGTCGGGTTCTGGGTCACGGCGCGGAAGAGTACGTCGTCGTGCTTGAGCCGGCTCTCGATGAAGTCCTCGGTGCTGCGGCCCCTCGTACCCGAGTAGGTGGCCTTTCCGGTGGCGGCGTTGACGGTGCTCGCGCCCGGGCCGTCCATCCGGGCCACGGCGACGATGCCACCCGCCACGTCGACCACCGAGATCGTTGCCTCGAGCCCGAGCTCGACGGCCCGGGCGATGCCAGCCTCGATGGCGGCCATGGCCCCCCTGTACGTCACCCGGTCCTGTCGCATCACCAGGGCGTCGTCCATCTGCGCTCCTCGATCTCGTGGGACGGCAGGGATTGTTGGACACGGGCCAGCCCGCCGCCTACCGTCGCGGATTGTATACGGTTTCTCCTGAGGGGAAAGAGGGCCTGCCATGCGAGTGATTGACATCGACACCCACGTCGACCCGTCGATGGAGGTGCTCCACGAGCACGCCGACGCCGCGCTGCGAGCCCGCTGGGACGAGTTCACGCCCTACATGAACCTGACCAAGCAACAGGGCAGGAGCAACCTTTCCGTCTATCCGTTCGCCTACGGCCGCCAGTTCCGGACGTCGGGCCAGGAGATGGACCCGACCGGCGCGGGCGGCAAGGGCGCCCTCGAGGGCAAGACCCGCCAGGTCGGCCGCAAGAGCCCGGCCGCCGACGTCCGCCACGGCAACGTCGAGGGACGCCTCGCCGACATGGACGAGGAGGGCGTCGACCTCCAGGTGATCATCCCCGG
>Ga0136846_1231257_pt1 | contig 10295 bp, 7 predicted proteins | sample HopSoiMetagenom2_FD_96841 | JGI IMG/M metagenome (GOLD analysis project Ga0136846, IMG submission 96841) | Grasslands soil microbial communities from Hopland, California, USA - 2 Assembly 2016 (version 4) | ecosystem: Environmental > Terrestrial > Soil > Grasslands | place: USA: Hopland... | reverse complement strand
TTCTCGGCGACGATGCCTGCGCCGATCCTGGAGCTCGCGCGCGAGCTCCAGCGCCATCCGGCCACGATCAATCTCGAGCGCAAATCCGCACCGGCCGTCGGCATCACGCAGGCCGTGTACCCGGTGCGCGAGGCGCTCAAGCCGACGCTCTTTCTCGAGCTGATCCGCCGCGGTGATCTCAAGGATGTCATCGTCTTCACGCGCACCAAGCATCGCGCGAACCGGCTCACCGAAGTGCTGGAGACGGGTGGTGTGTCGGTGGCGCGCATCCACGGCAACCGCTCGCAGGCACAGCGGACCCTGGCGCTCGACGGGTTCAAGGGCGGGAAATTCCAGGTGCTGGTGGCGACCGACATCGTCGCGCGCGGGATCGACGTGGAAGAGCTGAGCCACGTCGTGAACTTCGACGTGCCTAACGTCCCGGACGACTACATCCACCGTGTGGGACGGACGGCGCGGGCCGACGCCACCGGGGACGCCTTCACCTTCGTCTCTCCGGAAGAGGAAGGCGATCTCCGGGCTATCGAGCGCGCGGTCGGCCGTACGCTGCCGCGCATCACGGTGACCGGGTTCAACTACGACCAGGCGCCGAGCGAGCGATTCGAGGTGCCGATTGGTGAGCGCATCGCCGCGATCCGCGCGCGGCGCGCTGAGGAACGGAAACGCGCGCGGGACAAGGCCGAACGCCGTTCGCCTCGCGAGACGGGTCAGGGCCACACGGCCAAGGCAGGGCCGCCGCCCGCACGTGAGCGCACCGCATCCTCACCGGTGCGAGAGCGCAACGCTTCACCACCGGTGCGTGAGCGAAATGCGCCGCACCCGCCCCCACCGCGTGAGCGAAACTCGTCGCGGCCGGACGCGACGCCAGCCAGGGCTGGCCATGAACGGGTGCGTGGAGCGTGGGCTCCCGCGCGGTCTGCCGAGGCGACCGGCCGTCCTCGGGGCCCGGACGGGTCTCGCGCCGGCCGCCCGGCCGTTGCGGGTTCGGGCGAGCGCGCGCGCCACGGTTCCGCTCCGTCTGCGCAAGGGTCGCAGGCGCCGAGTGGACGTCGTCGGCGACGGAGAGGTCGTGGCCCGGGTAGTGGCTCCGGTGGTGGACGGCCGCCTAACGCCTGACGGCAGGGACCGACGCCGCAAACGGACCGGCGGCGGCGACGCTCGCCCGCGCCGCATCGGCGAACGACCGCACGACATCGCCCGCCGGTAACTCGGCCTCGATCGTCGCCACGCTTTTGCCCGCCTGCCAGTAGTCCGCCGTTTCGTCACCGCGTGACAGGCCGCGCTTGAGCTGCCAGAGCGACCGCAGGGCGTATCCGGTCCGCATGAGGTGCTTCGTGCGCCGCCCGCGGAGCATTCGTTTCGCCAGCCACCCCGCGCGCGTACCGATCCGACGGATGTACGGCGTTTCGATGACCGATACGGGGATGCCGGTGAGCCGTTCGGTCAGGACGATGTCGCGCTCGTCGGCGGCCAGGATTGCCTGCTTGTAGCGAGCGTGCGCGCGGCACTCCGTCGTCGCGATGAATCGGGTGCCCAGCTGAGCCGCCGCATACCCCATGCGCAGCGCGGCGACGTACTCGTCCGGCGACCCGATTCCGCCGGCACACACGACCGGTAATCCGAGGTCAGCGATGTCGTCGAGGAGCGCTGCGGCCGAGAGCGGCCCCGCGTGGCCACCAGCTCGGTCGTTCACGGCGATGAGACCGTGAACTCCGGCGTCGAGCCCTTTCTGTGCCCAGCGGCGCTCCGTCACGTCGTGGTACACGACGCCACCGACCTGTCCCACACGGTCCACGACCCAGCGCGGATTACCAAGCGACGTGACAAAGAAGCGGACGCCCTCCTCCAGTGCTATGTCCACCCACGCGACCATACGCTCGTGATAGCGGCGCGACGACCGCTCGATGAGTGCATTGAAGCCGATCGGCAGACTCGTTAGGCTCCGGATGTACCGGAGCCCGGCGCGGAACTCGCGACCATGCACGTACGTCAAGGAAATCGGCTGCACGATGCCAATAGCCCCGGCCGCCGACACGGCGGCCACGAGCTCCGGGTTGCTGCACGGATACATGGCACCGCAGACGAGTGGTACTTCCACGTGCGCGTGCCTGGTGAACGGAGTGGCGAGCGCGTCGTCGCGGTTCGCCACGGCGCTCGCGCTCATGTGCGATTAGGGCCGACCAGCCATCGCACGGTGGCTCTTGCGACCTCGTCTCCGGCGGCGTCACGGATCGTGGCGTGGATCTGGATTTCCCGCGACTCGGTGATCGGCGGGAGATCGACGGTCGACTCGGCGACGAGTGTGCCGCGCGCCTTCTTGAGATAGTCGATCGAGAGCCCCACGACGATCGCGCGCAACGTCGGCGGAAGGCCGGTCAGCATCGCGAGTCCGCTCGCAACCTCGGCGAGGTTCACGAGCGCGACGGCGTGAATCGACTGGAGATGATTGCGGACGATCCGCCGGTCGCGCATTTCGGTGCGCACGTAGCCCGGGCGAAGCTCCACGATGCGGGCGCCAATGGTGCCGGTGTAGGGAACCCTGCGTCCGAGGAGAAAGCTGAACAGCCACCGCCCGCCCGGCCACGGGCTCAGCCTACGCCATAACGAGAGCAGTCGGGCACCAGGCGAGTCTGACATGCCTCCAATCTAGGTTGCGCGCGGCCTGAGCATCCAGACGGACGCCTGCACGCTACAAATGACGGAGAAAGGCCTCGGGGTCGTTCAGGAAATCTCTCGTCAGGCGCACGTGCTCCAGCTCCTCGAACTCCACGCGTTTCGGCGGCTGATCATCGAACGTGTAGATCGTGGCGTTCGGGAACGCAAGCAGGATCGGTGAGTGCGTCGCGATGATGAATTGTGCGTCCTGGGGCAGCATGTCCTTGAGCATTGCGATCAGCCCGAGCTGACTCTGCGGCGAGAGCGGCGCTTCCGGCTCGTCGAGGAGGTACAGGCCACCGGGCACGAACCTGGATTGGAACAGCTTGAGAAAGCTCTCGCCGTGCGAGTTGGCGTCGAGGTCCACCCCGTAGCGTCGCTCGAGATGCGCCAACGAATTGGCCGCTGGTCCCTTCGCCAGGCCGCGGGCCCACGCGGTCCGGTCCGCGTATTCCACGTCGAGCTCCGCCAGTCGCGTCCGGAACTCGGCGCGAAGCCGAGCGACGTACTTCGTGAAGCCGAAGAAGTCCTCGGCGCGCAGGAAGAAGCCCTTGTGCGTTCGGCGCGTCCAGGAGAGACGCAAATGCTTGGCGAGCGCGCGTTGAGCCGCGAGCGTTCCGTCGTCGCGCACGGCCTCGCTCCCGACCGTTGGTAACCCAATCGCTGCCGCCAAGGCCTCGAGCAAGGTGGACTTTCCCGATCCGTTCTCGCCGACGAAAAACGTGACCGCGGTTGGAAACTCCAGGGACTCGAGCGCCCGCACCACGGGAACCGAGAACGGGAACCCGCGCGTGTCATCGCGAAGCGGTGCCTTTGGTGCGATGGAGTGAAGAAACGGCATGCGAGCGGATCCCGACCTGGATGCGTAATTGTTGGAGATGATGCAAGACGGCGCCGAACCAACGGGACCGGACTCGCCAACCGGGACACACGACCTACATTCCGGCACCGCCAATGACACCCGAGCGTGGAGCAATCGTGAAGCAAACATCGACCTGTTCGTTTTCGACCGCAATCGCGCTCCTGATGGTGGCGCTCGCCGCTCCCGTTGGAGCCCAGACTCGCCCCGCGTCTGCGACGTCGTCGGGTAGCGGCGCGAAGCGGGCGTTCACCCCGGCCGACTGGTACAGGCTCACGACGTTGAGCGCGCCGGCGGTCTCTCCCGACGGGAAGCTCGTCGCTTTCACGGTCACGACGGTGCGCGAGAGCGAGAACAAGCGACACAACGAAGTGTGGGTCGTTCCCGTCGCCGGCGGCGAAGCGGCGCGATACACGTCGCCGAGCACGGAGAGCTCGAGCCCGCGGTTCTCGCCTGACGGAAAGTATCTCCTCTTCAACTCCACCCGTGCCGGTTCGCGCGCGAAGACCTGGGCCCTGCGCATGGACCAGCCCGGCGGTGAAGCGGCGGAGATGAACGACTACCCGAACGGATCGCTGCCTCGCGACAGGAGCTTCGCCGTGTGGAGCGACTCCGTGACGCCTGACTCGAGTGCGGACTCCACGCATCGGCGCGATCCATATGCCGCCATGCAGCCCATGGCTCGCCCGCCATACGGCGCCATCACTCAGCCACTCGATCCGAAGCGGTTCGATGGTCGCCAGATCGACGAGATGCGGTACAAGGCGAACGGTCAGGGTTACATCCCCGGGCCGCGTGAGGCGCGCGCGTGGCGCCCCACGCAGATCTGGGTGCAGAAGCTCGACGGCTCGAAGAAGCGGCTGCTCGATTCGACGTCGTACTCCCGGCGCGGGGCAATCGTGTCGCCCGATGGCAAGTGGATCGCGTTCGTGGCCGACCCTGCCTTGCGCCCGGATTCGGTCGTCGAGGCCGAACGCGACTCGCTGGCGCGGCTGCCTTACGACGCCAAGCGCGACGAGGCGCCACGCAACGACGCGGATATCTTCGTGGTGCCGATCACCGGTGGCCAGCCCCGTCGTGTCACGACGTTCGTGGGGAACGAGAGCGACCTCGCCTGGTCGCCGGACGGGAAGCGGATCTCATTCGTGGCGGCGCCGACGCGCGTCGCCTCCGCTCGCATCTACGCCGTCGACGTCGCCGGCGGTGAACCGGTGAACTTGTTAGGCAGCTGGCAGTACGAGCCCACGTCATACGAGTGGCTTCCCGCGGGCGACATCGCGTTCTCAGCGTCGGTTGGCGGCCGTTCGGCGCTCTTCCGCCTCGACCCGCGGACGAAGCAGGTCAAGGAATTGATCGGCGGCCGACGTGTCACGAACGGCTTCGCGTACGACGCCTCGATGAAGATCGTGGCCTATGTCTCCACTAGCGTGGATCAACCGACGGAGCTGTACGTGGCGAACGCCGACGGTACGGGCGAGCGCAAGCTCACGTCGTTCAACGACAAGTTGAACAGCGAGATCGCATGGTCCACGGCCGAGCGATTCACGTACCCGTCCGTGGGCGGACTCGAGATCGAAGGGTGGCTCATGAAGCCCGCGGGCTACGAGGCGGGAAAGAAGTATCCGCTCGTGCTCTACATCCACGGCGGCCCGCACGCGCAGTACAACGAGGGCTGGTTCGACGAGTTCCAGAGCCTCGCGGGTGCCGGCGTATGGGTGCTCTACACGAACCCGCGCGGCTCGAGTGGGTACGGCGGAGACTTCACGTACTCGACGCGCGGTCGCTGGGGCGCGGAAGACTACGAGGACCTGATCAAGGCGGTGGACATCGCGGCCGAACGTCCCGACGTCGATTCCACGCGCCTCGGCGTCAGCGGTGGCTCATACGGCGGATTCATGACCGCGTGGATCACGACGAAGACGAATCGCTTCAAGGCAGCCGAGGCCGATCGGATGATCAGTGAGTGGACGTACTGGTACGGTGCGTCGGACGCCCAGGGCCTCACGGAGTTCGAGTTCTACGGCAAGCCGTGGGACAACTTCGCCATGTATGACTCGCTGTCGCCAATCCGTCACGTGGCGAAGGTTCGAACGCCGACGCTGATCGTGCAGAGCGAGGAGGATTTCCGGACGCCGATCGGCAACGCCGACCTCTGGTTCATGGCGCTCAAGAAACAGGGTGTGCCGGTGGAGCTCGTCAGGTATCCGCGGTCGACGCACGACCTGTCACGGACTGGCGAGCCGTGGCTCCTGGTCGACCGACTGGCTCGCATCCGTCAGTGGTTCGGGTACTGGCTGAAGGACGAGAAGCGTCAGACGGCGTCGACGTCGGATCGTTAGGCGACGGGCGACGGGCGACCGGCAGTCGCTCAGTTTCGCGGCTGTCCCTGATACACCACGCACATCGGCCCCGTGATCTCGTCGTCGAGGTCGATCTTAACCGCGCCGTCCTTGATGAGGTGCTGCAGCAACGTCAACACATTGCGGCCGAACATCTGGCTCGCGTGTGTCGGCACCGAGCTGGGAATGTCCACCGCGCCGAACACGAGCACGCCGTTGGCGTCGACGATTTCGCCCGGTCGCGTGAGGGCGCAGTTCCCGCCCGTTTCCGCGGCCAGGTCGACGATCACCGTTCCGGGCCGCATGTCGGCGACCATCGCTTCGGTGATGAGCCTGGGAGCCGGACGCCCGGGGATCTGCGCCGTTGTGATGACGAGATCGACCTGCTTGAGATGATCGTGCAGCAGCGCGGCGGTTCGCTGCTGCTGGTCCGCCGACTGCTCGCGCGCGTAGCCGCCCTTGTCCTCGGCGTCGCTCGAGATGGCGTCAGCCGCGACGAACGTGGCCCCGAGGCTCTGCACCTGCTCGCGCACGGCGGGTCGCACGTCGAACGCGCTGACGATTGCGCCAAGCCGACGCGCAGTCGCGATCGCCTGAAGGCCGGCAACGCCGGCGCCGAGAATGAACGCTTTCGCCGGCGCGATATTGCCGGCCGCCGTCGTGAGCATCGGCAGGAACTTCGGCATCATCGACGCGCCGATCAGAACGGCCTTGTAGCCGGCCACCGTGCTTTGTGAGGACAGCACGTCCATCGACTGTGCTCTCGTTATGCGCGGTACGCGCTCGAGGCTGAGCGCGGTCACGGATCGGTCGGCGAGAGCAGGGAGAATGTCTCCCGCGCTGGCGGGCTGAAACAAGCTCACGAGCACTGTGCCCGACTTGAGCGCGCGAGCCTCCGCGGCGGACGGTGGCTGTACCTTCGTCACGACGTCGCTGTCCGCGAGTGCTTCGGTCAGCGATCTGACCACGGTGGCGCCAGCAGCGGTGTAGGTGCTGTCAGGGAACGAGGCGGCGGCGCCGGCGTCGTGCTCGACGACAACGCGCGCGCCGCTCTTTACGAGTCGTCCGACACTGTCAGGCGCAAGGGCGACCCGCCGCTCGCGCGGGGCGGTCTCCTTGGGGACTCCAATCTGCATTCGGGCTTCGGTTCGGGTGGCGGTAGCGGAGCCAAGGGTAACGGAAACGACCGGGAAGCGGGAGACGGGAGACGGGAGAACGCGGCTCGCTGCTGGCTGCTCGTGCTGGCCGCTGGCTGCTAACGGTATCCGACGGCCTGCATCGCAAATAGCTCCGCATACAAGCCACCCGCGCCGACGAGTTCCTCGTGCGTTCCCTGTTCGACTACCTCTCCGCCCTTCAGCACGACAATCCGGTCCGCCATGCGCACCGTCGAAAAACGATGCGAGATGAGGACGCCCATCCTGCCCGCCATGAGCTCCGAGAAACGCTCGAACACCTCGTACTCCGCGCGCGCATCGAGCGCCGCCGTCGGCTCATCGAGAATCAGCACCTGCGCGTCGCGCATGTAGGCCCGAGCCAGCGCGATCTTCTGCCACTCTCCACCAGACAGATCGACACCGTCCTCGAAGCGACGGCCAAGCATCTGGCGATACCCTGCCGGGAGACGCGGCAACAGCGACGAGGCGAGCGACTGATCGGCGGCGTGGACGAGCGGTTCCGGCGCCGCGACGCCGGCGCCGTTGTCGAGGTAGCCTCGGACGGATTCGATCTCCCCGACGCCGACGTTCTCGTCGAAGCGCATGTCGTAACGAACGAAGTCCTGGAAGATCACGCCGATCTCGCGACGTAGCGACGTGAGGTCGTAATCGCGGACGTCGACGCCATCGAGCAGGATGCGTCCTTCGGTGGGGTCGTAGAGGCGCGCCAGGAGCTTGGTGAGTGTCGTCTTTCCGGCGCCATTCTCGCCGACGAGCGCGATTCGCTCACCGCGGCCAAGCGTGAAGCTCACGTGCCGCACCGCCCACCGGTCGCTGCCGGGGTACTGGAATCCGACGTTCTCGAACACGAAGCCGGTTCGGATCGGGCGCGGCACCGGCGGCGCGCCCGGTCGCGAGCTGATCGTCGGCTGCATCTCGAAGAACAGGAACAGGTCGCGGAGGTACAGGCCCTGCTCGTAGATCGCGCTCGCGCCCAGCAGGAGACGCTGGATGAGTTCCCGCCCGCGCGAGAAGGACGCAGCGAGAAAGGTCAGCGAGCCGAGCGTGATGCTTCCCGCGATCGCGCGGGCGATGATGACGATGTAGGCCGCGTAATATCCCACCGTGCCGATGAACGACAGGGCGGAGCTGACGACCGCCTTCCGTGTCGCCAGCTTGCGGTTCTCCGCGTACCAGCGATCGGAGAGCACGCGGTAGCGCTCCGTGAGCCAGCCGGCGAGCCCGAAGAGCTGTACCTCTTTCGCAGTGTCGTCGCTCGCGCCGACCCAACGCAGGTAGTCGAGCTGCCGTCGCTCCGGAGTCCAGCGAAAGAGCAGGGAATACTCCATCGCCGCGAACCGTGTCTCGCCGAGGAAGCTTGGCATGATCGCGACCACCAACAGCACCATGAGCCACGGGCTGAACGCGAGCAGGGCCGCACTCAGGGTGACGAGGGTCAGCGCGTCCTGCGCCAGTCCGAGCATCTGCGCGATGAGCCCAATGCGGCCGACCGTCTGGCGTCGTGCGCGCTCGAGATGGTCGTAAAACTCGGGGTCCTCGAACTGCGCGAGGTCCAGCGTCGCTGCGTGCTGCATGAGACGCACGCTGATGCGATTGCTGAAGAGATCACCCAGCAGGCTCTCGACGAGGCTCGAAGCGCGAGCGAGCAGCTCGCCCACCACCACGATGACGAGCTCGATGGCAACGAGCCCACCGACCGACCGCCACGTGCCGCCGTTGCGCTGCGCCATCACCACGCCGTCGATGATGAGCTTTCCGATCCACAGCGTGACGATCGGAATGAAAGCGCGAACGAGGCGGAGGGCCGACATCGCGACGGTAAAGCCGCGATGCGTATCCCACACCATGGCGAGAAGCCGTGGGACGTAGCGCAGCGCATCGATGCGCTCGCGAAACGACGGCTTCTCGCCCGGCTTTCCCGGCGGATCCGCCCGGCGGTTACGCCGGCTGCCGGGTGACACGAAGACTACGAACGGTGAGCTCATGCCGAACCCTAACGCGCGCGCGCGGCGGGGCCGAATCGGTAAATCGGCGGACCTCCCGCGCCATCCGGGGCGCGGGTGACACCGTTACTTCGTCAGGTATTTCTCCGGAAGCGGGTTGTTGGGCCGCTCGGAATCCCAGAACACCGTCACGATCCACCACCGCGTGCCGTCGTTCACGAGCTGGATGCTGTTGATGCCGCGGGCGAATGGCTTCGCGTCGTCCTTGGCACGGCGCGACTCGTACGTGCTGAACGCGTGGGTAATGGTGCCGAACGAATCCGTCTTGCGGCTGATCTCGCGCTCGAAGAAACCGTTCTTCTCGAGCATCGGCCCGGCTCGCCCTATGTAGCCGTCGACGTCGAGCACGCGTGGGACGACTTTGCCATCCGGCGCGGGCGAGCTTGGAATGAGCCGCGCTCCGGGAATGAAGAGCGAGCGCATGCGGTCCCAGTTGCGCTGCTGTCCGGCCGGGCCGGAGATCACGTCGTAGAGCGCCGCTATGATGGCGTCGAGCGAGCCGACGTCAGCTGGATTCGCCGCTGGCTGGTTCGCGGGGGCGGATGTGGTCGCTTGTGCGACCAGGCGCGTCGTGGGGACCGCCAGGACAGGCAGGGCCAGGGCGGTGAGAGCGTATCGCGCGAGCCGATGCATGATGAACGTGGGCGTTGAAGGGAACGAACGAGGAACCGAAGCCGCAAAGATGCGCGCGGGCCGCGCGATGGCTACCCCGGCCCAGCGGACTTGCGCGTAACCGGTCTGCTCGGCTCCTTACGGGTTCCTCCAACGTTGATCATGCCGACATCCTCGTCCGTTCTCGCGGCCACCATCCCGGCGCCTAACGAGCCGGTTCGCGTCGCGGAGCTCGCACGCCCGTCGCTCGAGCCCGGCGCCGCGCTGCTGCACGTGCTGTTCTCGGAGGTATGCGGGACGGACGTGCACCTCCATCACGGCAAGTTGGCGGGCGTGCCGTACCCGCTCATTCCCGGCCATGTATCCGTCGGCGTCATCGCCGAGCTTCGCGGTCCCCTGGCCGACGTGGAAGGGAGGCCCTTCCGCGAGGGTGACGTGGTGACGTTCCTCGACGTGCACGAGACCTGTGGCGCGTGCTATCACTGTCTCGTGACGAAGCAGACCACGCGGTGCCCGCACCGAAAGGTCTACGGCATCACGTACGGCGTGAAGGACGGGTTGCTCGGCGGCTGGTCGCAGGCGCTGTATGCGCGGCCGGGCGTGAAGCTCATTCATCTCCCCGACGGGCTCGACCCCGAGACCTTCATCG
>Ga0136846_1225765_pt1 | contig 10295 bp, 7 predicted proteins | sample HopSoiMetagenom2_FD_96841 | JGI IMG/M metagenome (GOLD analysis project Ga0136846, IMG submission 96841) | Grasslands soil microbial communities from Hopland, California, USA - 2 Assembly 2016 (version 4) | ecosystem: Environmental > Terrestrial > Soil > Grasslands | place: USA: Hopland... | reverse complement strand
GAGGAGGTTCATCGGCGGTGTGCCGATGAAACCGGCCACGAAGAGGTTCTCCGGGCGGTCGTAGAGGCGCTGCGGCGCGTCGACCTGCTGCAGGATGCCCTTGCTCATCACCGCGACGCGGTGGCCCATCGTCATCGCCTCGACCTGGTCGTGCGTGACGTACACCGTCGTCGTCTGCAGCTCGTGCTGCAGCTTCGCGATGTCGGCGCGCATCTGGACGCGCAGCTTCGCGTCGAGGTTCGAGAGCGGCTCGTCCATCAGGAAGACCTGCGGATGGCGCACGATCGCGCGGCCCATGGCGACGCGCTGCCGCTGGCCGCCCGACAGCTCCTTCGGCTTCCGGTCGAGATACGGCGTCAGGTCGAGGAGCTTCGCGGCCCATGCGACGCGCTCGTTGATCGTCGCCTTCGGCGCCTTCCGCAGGCGGAGCCCAAACGCGATGTTCTCGGCCACGCTCAGGTGCGGGTAGAGCGCGTAGTTCTGGAAGACCATCGCGATGTCGCGTTCCTTCGGCGAGAGGTCGTTGACGACCCGGCCGCCGATCGAGACCGTTCCGTCCGAGATGTCCTCGAGGCCGGCGACCATGCGCAGCGCCGTCGTCTTGCCGCAGCCCGACGGGCCGACCAGCACGAGGAACTCGCCGTCGTAGATGTCGAGCGTCAGGCCGAAGACGGCCTGCACGCCGTTGTCGTACACCTTGTCGACTTCGTAGAACGCGACGTCGGCCATTTACCTAATCCTCCAGACGTGAAAGGCGGGACCTTCTGAGGGCAGGACCCCGTGTCCGGCGTCCTCGCCGTAGAGCGTCTCCATCGAGGTGAACGGAGTGGAGATCGGATCGTGCGGCGCGCGTGCGGCGAGCACGAGCAGTCGCTCGGCGGCGGTCTCGCGCAGGAACGCGATCGCATCGGCCGACTCGTGCACGAAGCGCAGGCCGCCGCGCGCGAGCGCGGGCAGCGTGCGGCGGAGGCGCGTGAGCGCACGCACCTCGCCGAGGAAGGCCTCGTCCCACGGCTTCTCCCAGGGCATCGTCCGTCGCGCCTCCTCGCCCCAGGCGCCTTCGAGCCCGAGCTCGTCGCCGGCGAAGATCATCGGCACGCCCGGCAGCGTCATCTGCAGGCCCAGGCCGACGAGGTGCCGGTCCGCCGTCCCCGCGATCGTGCGGAAGCGCGCCACGTCGTGGCTGTCGAGCAGGTTCCACGAATGCAGCACCGCCTCCCACGGCACGCCTGCGCGGAAGCGGCTGATCGCCGCGACGGTGTCGTGGCCGTCGAGGCTCGGAACACCCACCTTGATGCCCCAGAAGTGCCGCTGCTGCTCCGTCTCGGGGTCGTCGCGCAAGAGCCACGTCCAGAGCGGGCGCATGAAGCCCGAGTAGTTCATCACGCCGTGCCAGCCGCACCCGGCGAGGTCCCGCCGGAAGTCGTGGCCGTGCTCCGCGATCAGGAGCGCGTCGCCGACCTGGTCGCGCGTCCACCGAGCGACCTCGTGGTTCAGGTCGAGGTCGCGGTAGCGGGCGATCATGTTCGCCACGTCGATGCGCCAGCCGTCGAGACCGAGGTCGAGGTACCGCTTCAAGACGTGGGCGAAGCGCTCGTGGAGCTCTGCGCTCTCCCAGTTCAGCTTCGGCAGCGTCTGGTGGCCGAGCCAGGACTCGTAGCCGCCGGGGATCGACTCGTCGAAGTAGTAGAAGCCGCGTTCCGGGGCGCCGGCGTCGGCGCGGGCACGCTCGAACCACTCGTGCCGGTAGCCGGTGTGGTTCAGCGTGAGATCGCCGAGGAGCCTCAGCCCCCGCGCGTGCGCTGCGGCTGCGAGCGAGCGCAGCGCGTCGTCGCCACCCAGCAGGGGGTCGACGCGGTCGAACGTCGTCGCGTCGTAGCGGTGCGTCGAGGTCGCCGGGAAGAACGGCGTGAGGTACACGACGTTCGCCCCGACCGACTCGACGTGGTCGAGGTGCTGCTCGATACCGCGCAGGTCGCCGCCGTAGAGCTCGTACGGGGTCGGGCGCCCGCGGCCGGTCGGCAGTTCGCCCCACGCGCGCCGGACGGCCCACTCGGGCAGTTCCGTGCTGTCGGCGACGCCCGAGGAGGCGAAACGATCGGGGAAGATCTCGTAGACGACCGAATCGAGGTGCCACTCGGGGCCCGAGGCGCCGACGGTGAGGACGAAGTCGTCCGAGTCGCCCACCTCGTGGCTCGAGCGGCCGAGCGCGTTCGCCCACGTGTAGCCGGCGGTGCCGCCCGACAGGAGCCACCGATAGTGGGTGGCGGGGTTCGTGACCGGGAACTCGGCGCGCCACCAGACGTCGGTCTCCGTCTCCTCGTCCACGATCGCCTCGACGCTGCGCGGCTCTCCGTCGCGTTCGTAGCGCAGGAGGACGCGGTCGGCGGACGTCGCGCGCGGCAACCGCAGCCGCACCACCGCCTCGTCGCCGAGCTCCTCGGGCCGCTGCACGACGTACTGATCCGAGCCGTCATGGTGGGGCGCGTCCAGCAGCCCCTGCACGTCGACGGTGGGGAGCGTCATCCCTTGACCGAGCCCGCGGTCAGGCCGCTGACGATCCACTTCTGCAGGAACATGAAGAGGATCACGACCGGGATCATCGCCATCAGGCAGCCGGCGGCGAACGGGCCCCAGTACTGGTTGTAGCTCTGGCCGATGAAGCCGTACATGCCGACGGGGAGCGTGCGGTGGTTGTTCGTCTGCAAGATGGCCGACGCGATCACGAACTCGTTCAGCGTGAAGACGAACGAGATCAGCGCGACGACGGCGAGGACGGGCGCGGCGAGCGGCAGGACGACGCCCCAGAAGATCTGCGCGGGTGTCGCGCCGTCGACGCGGGCCGATTCGTCGAGCTCCTTCGGGATCGTGTCGAAGAAGCCCTTCATCAGCCACGCCTGCACCCCCATCGAGCCGCCGAGGTAGACGACGATCACGGCGATCAGCGAGTTCAGGCCGAGCACGCTGAAGACGTTGCCGAGGTTGTAGATGAGCAGGTAGATCGCCGCGACCGCTGCGGTCTGCGGGAACATCTGAATCAAGAGCAGCGTGAGCATCCCGAGCCGGCGGCCCTTGAAGCGGAAGCGGCTGAAGGCGTACGCGGCGAGTGCGCCCAGGATCGTCGTGAAGAGCGCCGTGGCGCCGGCGACGATCATCGAGTTGAGGACCCACTTCAGGTACGGCGTGTCGACCGTGCCGCCGCTCGTCCCGGGAACGTGGTTCCGCAGGAGGTTGGAGAAGTTGTCCGTCGTGACGTGGACGGGGATGAGCGACGCGCCCGACAGGGTGTTGTCCCGGTTGAACGCAGCCGAGACGACGTACGCCACCGGGAAGAGGGAGATGAGGATGACGAGGATCCCGACGAGGTGACGCCACCACGTGTCCTTGAGGCGTTGCCGCGGGCCCGGACGGCGCGCCGTCTTCACGAGCGGCGCGGTGCGGACGGCGACGTCGGGCAGCGCTTCGTCGGTCATGCCAGGTTCTCCAGCGACTTCGAGCGCCAGAAGGCGATGCCCGAGATGGTCGCGACGATGAAGAAGATCACGATGCCGACGGCGCTCGCGAGGGCATAGTCGGAGCCCTTTCCGGATGCGATCGCCAGCTTGTACGTGTACGTGATCAGGATGTCGGTCGAGCACGCGATCGACGAGGTCCCGCTGCATGGCCCGCCGCCGGTCAGGAGATAGATGTTGCCGAAGTTGTTGAAGTTGAAGGCGAACGACGCGATCATCAGCGGCGCGACGGCGACCAGCAGAAGCGGAAGCGTGACGCGCCGGAAGATCGCCCACCCGCCGCCGCCGTCGACGCGGGCTGCCTCGGTGAGCTCGCCCGGGATCGACTGCAGCGCACCCATCGAGACGAGGAAGAAGTAGGGCGTCGTCAGCCAGACGCTGACCATGATCACCGACACGCGCGCCCAGTTCGCGTCGAACAGCCACGGCACGTGGATGCCGACGTGGCCGAGGATGTGGTTCACGACGCCGAACTCGTCGTTCAACAGGCCGGCCCAGACGAGGAGCGCGAGGAAGCCGGGGATCGCGTACGGGATGACGACCACGGAGCGGTAGAGCCGCTGGCCGCGAAGCCCCTTCTTGTCGAGCGCGATCGCCAGGAAGAGCCCGACGGAGAACGAGAGGAACACCGTGAGCGTCGCGTAGACGAACGTCCAGACGAACACGCGCAGGAACGGGTCGCGGTACAGCGGGTTCGTCGCGAGCTTCTTGAAGTTTGCGAGGCCGATCAGCGTCTTCCAACCCGGCTCGAGCTCGTCCTTCGGGCTGCTGACCGAGGCGAACGAGCCCCTTCCGTTGTCCGCGAAGACCGTCCCGTCGCCGATGCGGACGAACTGGTTCTTCGCTGCGTCGTAGCGCAGCGTCGGCTGCAGCTCGACGGCCTGGCGCACGCCCTGAGCCTCGATCGCGGCATCGCCCTTCGTCGGGACCTTCAAGGCCTGCAGCTCCGTGTCGAGCGTGAAGAGCTCCGCGCCGGTGATCAGCTTGTACCCCTTGGCGGCGGTCGGGACGCCGCTCTCGTCGACCTTCACGTCGCTCTTCGCGAGTGGCGTCACGCCGTTCTTCGTCCCCACGTAGACCTGGCCGCCCGGGTCCTGGCGGAGGATCAGCACGAGCTTCCCGTCCTGGTCGCGCGCCGGTGACATCTCGTACTGCTTGCCGTTCGGCGGCACCTCCAGCGAGTTGATCTTGATCTGCTTGATCGCCTCGGGCTTCGTCAGGATGTGGCCCGTCGAGTAGTTCGACAGCGCGACCTGGATCGTGTAGATGATCGGGACGATCTGGAACGCGAGCAGGAAGACCGTCCCCGGGACGAGGAACTTCAGCGGTAGCGTCCACCGCCGCGGAAAGAGGTAGACGAAGTCGATCGCGGCGGTCGCGAGCACGAGGACCGCGAGCCCGATCCAGCGGGAGTGGTCGACGAGGACGACGGCGGCCCAGACTGCCACGGCATTCGTGATCGCCAGCATCGCCATCTTGATCGCGAGGCCCGTCGCGCCTGAGAACACGGCGATCGCCCGGGCGACGAGCCCCGGGCGGAAGGGTTCGACTGGCGCTGTGGCGGTGGCGGTGCTCAACGGGCTCCCTCGTGGGCGGTCGGTCAGAGCGAGGTGGGCGCCCCGGAGGGCGCCCACCTCAGCCGTACGAGACGACTACTAGCCGATCTTGTCGGCGATGGCGCGTGCGGCGGTCTTGAATGCCGTCGCAGCGGGCGTAGCGCCCGAGCCCTTCGTCGACTTCACCCAGGCCTGGCCCAGGTCGCCCCAGACCGAGTCCATCTGCGGGATGTTCGGCATCGGGACGCCGCCCTTGCTCGCGGCGCTGAACTGCGCGAGCACGGGGTCGCTCGAATGTGCCTTCAGGTTCGCCGGCGGGCGGAAGTTCGCAGCTGCGAGCTGCGTCTGTGCCGACGGGGACGCCATGAAGTTCGTGACGAGGTCGGTCGCCGCGCCCGTGACGCCGTGATCGGCGGCGAACTTCGTGACCATGAAGCCCTGGACGCCGAGGAACGGCACCGACGGCTTCACGATCGCCGGCATCTGCATGACCTTGAAGGACAGGCCACTCTTCTTGAGCGTGTCCGCGTTCCACGGACCGGTGATCCAGAACGCAGCCTGGCCCTTCAGGAATGCGTTCTTCGCGGCCGCATCGTCGACCTTCGAGCTGATCAGGCCTTCCTTGTTCCACTTGTTGATCAGGCTCGCGTTCTTGAGGAACGCCGGGTTCGCCACGCCGATGTCGGACGGGTCGAGGTTGCCGGCCTTGTTCGTGCCGAAGACGTATCCGCCGAGGCCCGAGAAGAACGGGTACATGTGGTACGCGTCACCACCGGTGCCCTGCTGGACGGCGATGCCGAAGGCGCTGTGCGACTTCTTCTTCTGTGCGAGCGCTTCGGTCTCGAGCTGCGAGAAGGTCTTGGGCGCCTTCGCGAGCTTCGTGTTCACGACGAGGCCGATGTTCTCGACCGCGACGGGGACGCCGTACAGCTTCTTGACGGCGGTGCCGTACGAGAAAGCGTTCAGCGTGTACGACGGGAACTGCTTCTTGACGGTGGCGCTCGGGAACACCGGCACCACGAGACCGTTCGCGGCGAGCTTCCCGGTCCAGTCGTGAGCGGCCGTGATCACGTCCGGGGCATCCGCCGCCGCCACAGTGGCGAGGTTGTCGCGGATGTCGCCGAAGTTCTTCGTGACGACCTTCACGGTGGCACCGTTCTTGGCCGCCCAGTCACCGGCGACCTTCGTGACGGCTGCAGCACGATCCGAGTCCGTCCAGATCACGATGTTGACAGCCTTGTGCGCGGCGGTGGCCGTGCTGGCGGCCACAGCGGCGATCGCTGCGAGCAAGCCGAGCGACGCCCACATGCGCTTGAGCGAGTTCTGCATCAAAGCCCTTCCATGCTTGGGGGACAACACGATCCGGGCCGGCTGGGGGCAGGCACCAGGGCGTCCAGTGTAGACACGAAAAGGGCAAATGCCCAGCGGTTTCCTGGTCAGTTTCTACCTATTTCTGTCGTGCGGGCGACCCGGTCCTGAGCTACGCTCGAACGCATGTCTGCGACCAGGACGATCGAGCTGAACACGGCGATTCCGGGCCCCCGGTCGAAGGCGGTCCTCGAACGGCTGGCCGCGAGCGTGGCCTCGCCGCTCGCCGTGACGTTCCCGATCGTCGCGGCCGAGGCGCGGGGCGCAACGATCACCGACCTCGACGGGAACACGTTCATCGACTTCGCCGGCGGCGTCGGCTGCCTCAACGTCGGGCACGCGCACCCGCAGGTGGTGCAGGCCGCCCAGGAGCAGCTCGAGCGGTTCTCGCACACGGACTACACGGTGGTGCCGTACGAGGTCTACGCGATCCTCGCCGAGCGGCTGCTCGAACGGGCCCCGATCGCCGGCCCCACGAAAGCCGCCTTCTTCAACGCCGGCACCGAGGCCGTCGAGAACGCCGTCAAGTTCGCCCGTGCCTACACCGGGCGGCCGGCGGTGATCGGCTTCGAAGGCGCGTTCCACGGGCGGACCCTGCTCTCGCTCACGCTGACCTCGAAGGTGCATCCCTACAAAGCGGGGCTCGGCCCGTTCGCCCCCGAGGTCTACCGCGTTCCGTATCCGAACGCCTTCCGCGGCCTGTCCGCCGCCGAGGCGCTTGCTGCGCTACGCCGCGCGTTCAGGACCACGGTCGCTGCCGAGGACGTCGCCGCGATCGTATTCGAGCCCGTCCAGGGCGAGGGCGGCTTCATCCCGGCGACGCGCGAGTTCGCCCAGGGGCTGCGCGAGATCTGCGACGCGCACGGCATCGTCCTCGTCTGCGACGAGGTGCAGTCGGGCTTCGCGCGCACCGGGCGCTTCTTCGCGATCGAGCACTACGACGTCGAGCCGGATCTGATCACGGTCGCGAAATCGATCGCAATGGGCCTGCCGCTCTCGGGCGTGCTCGGCAGGGCGCCGATCATGGACGCGCCGGTCGACGGCGGCGTCGGCGGCACTTACGTCGGCAACCCGGTGGCGCAGGCGGCCGCCGTCGCGGTCCTCGACGTCATCGAGGAGGAGGGCCTGGTCGAGCGCTCGGCGGCGATCGGCGACGCGATGCGGTCACGCATGGAGGGCTGGCGGACGCGCTGGCCCCAGGTCGCGGACGTCCGGGGGCTCGGCGCGATGCTCGCACTCGAGCTCGTCGACGGCGAGGAGCCGGCGACTGCCCTGGCGTCTCAGGTCGTGGTGGAGGCGCTGGAGCGCGGGCTCCTGCTGCTGAAGGCGGGCGTGCACGGCAACTGCATCCGCGTCCTCGTACCGCTCGTCATCTCGGACGTCGAGCTCGACGAGGCGCTGGACGTGTGGGAGTCCGCGTTGGAGTCTGTGTTCTAGGCCGTTCCGAGGGGGGTACCCTCCCCCTCGCATGGTCGGGGAAGTCCTCTCTGGCCGGTACGAGCTGGAGGAGCTCGTCGGAACCGGCGGCATGTCGAGCGTCTACCGGGCGCACGACCAGCTGCTCGACCGCAAGGTCGCACTGAAGGTCCTGCACGAGCAGTACACGGCGGACGACGACTACGTCGAGCGTTTCCGGCACGAGGCCCGGTCGGTCGCGTCCCTCTCGCACCCGAACATCGTCACGGTCATCGACCGCGGCGAGCACGAGGGCCGCCAGTTCATCGTGTTCGAGTACGTCCCCGGCGAGAACCTGAAGCGGCTGATCGAGCGCCGCGGCCCGGCGCCGGTCCCGACGGCGCTCGAGCTTGCGATCCAGATCGCCCGCGGCCTCTCGTTCGCGCACCAGCAGGGTCTCGTCCATCGCGACGTGAAGCCGCAGAACGTGCTCCTGAACGGCGACGGCCAGGCGAAGGTGACGGACTTCGGGATCGCGCGGTCGCTCGACGTCAAGCACGGAATGACGCAGACCGGGACCGTGCTCGGGACCTCGGACTACATCGCGCCCGAGCAGGCCCAGGGGCAGCGCGTCGACGAGCACACGGACATCTACTCGCTCGGGGTCGTGCTCTACGAGCTGCTGACGAACGAGGTGCCGTACCCCGGCGAGAACTTCGTCGCGATCGCGATGCGCCACATCAACGAGCCGCCGCCGTCCATCCGCGACAAGCGTCCCGACGTGTCGCCGCGGCTCGAGGCGGCCGTGCAGTGCGCGATGGCGAAACGGCCGGAGGATCGCTTCGACACGATGAACGACTTCTGCCGCGAGCTGGAGGCGAACCTCCAGGAGGCTCAGGGGACGGTCGTCATGACGCCGCCGCCGAAGGCGCGCCGCGCGCGGGTCCGGCGCACGGGGCCGAACCCCTGGCCGATCGTGCTCGCACTGCTCGTCCTGATTGCAATCGGAGGCGCGATCGCCTACCTCGCCATCACCCGCGACAACGGCACACCGACGTCGACGCCGCCGATCTCGAGCGGCGGCGGCACGCCCGTGCACCTCGCGGGCGTCACGGCCTACGACCCGTTCGGAAGCGGCGGCGAGCACGACGACAAGGCGAGCCTCGCAACGGACGGCAACGGCGCGACGTACTGGGAGACGGAGCACTACAACGACGCGCCGAGCCTCGGCAAGCAAGGCGTTGGCCTCGTGCTCGACGCCGGCAGCTCGGTGCAGCTCCACACGGTCGGCGTCTCGACGGCCACGCCCGGCTTCGCAGCCTCGATCCGCGCCGGCGACTCCAAGCTCGGGCCGTTCCCGGTGACCGTCGCGGGCTCGAAGACGGTGGGCGACCGTACGCAGTTCACGGTCACCGGCCAGGGCGAGCACCGCTACTACGTCCTCTGGATCACGCGCCTCGGCTCGGGCTACAACACGGCGCGGGTCAACGAGATCCGCGCGAACTGATCAGCGCAGCCTGAGGGCGGCGCGGATGGCCACGCTGCGCGGCGTCGCGCCCTCGCGGTGGCCGCGCGTCTGCGCCTTGAAGGGGAAGTCGTCCGGCTCGACGGTGAGTCGCGCGCGCGGTCGCACCGGCACGGTGCTCGTCAGCTCACGGGTGTCCGGTGTCGGCACGAATGTCGCGGCGGGGAGCACGTACACCGTCCCCGTCGTCCACGACTCCGGCGCATGCGGATCGGAGCCGATCGAGAAGAGGTAGCGCGACGTGCCGTTCCCGGGATGCTCGCACCAGTTGATGTAGCTCTGGGCGACAGGGCGATTCACCACGGCGAAGTAAATCGGCCAGATCGCGTCGTCGCTCGCGAACACGGCGTCGACGCGGCGGACGTTGTGCGCGTCGAAGCTCGGGCGGGTGCGGAACTCGGAGATCGCGCGCTCGTTCGAGCCGTGCAGCAGGAACCCGTGCGTCACGAGCCGGTGCAGGAACCACCATTTCGGCTGCGGCAGGTCGTAGGCCACCTCGCCGCCCTCGGGCGTTCGGGCGAGCAGGTCGTCGAACGCGCCCGCGTGCGCGCGTAGGTCGGGGTGGCGCATGACGCGGAAGCGCCACGGGTTCCACAGGTGTCTGACACTCATGAGCGGCACGGGTGTCAGACACCCACGCCGCGCGTCCGAGCCGCAGCGGCAGTCCACAAGGTGTCTGACACCTTGGCGGAGGACGCAGCGGCAACGAGCGACGAACGGGTGTCAGACACCGCTCAGAAGCGCAGCTGCCGGCGCCGCTCGAAACGCTCGACGGCCAGGTCGCCCAGCCGTTGCAGCAGCTCGGGGTAGGCAATGCCGGACGCCTCGAACAGGCGGGCGTAGACGCTCGTGGCGGTGAAGCCCGGGATCGTGTTCAGCTCGTTGACGATGACTTCGCCGTCGTCGCGCACGAAGAAGTCGACGCGCGCCATCCCCTCG
>Ga0136846_1231957_pt1 | contig 10296 bp, 12 predicted proteins | sample HopSoiMetagenom2_FD_96841 | JGI IMG/M metagenome (GOLD analysis project Ga0136846, IMG submission 96841) | Grasslands soil microbial communities from Hopland, California, USA - 2 Assembly 2016 (version 4) | ecosystem: Environmental > Terrestrial > Soil > Grasslands | place: USA: Hopland... | reverse complement strand
GCGACCGTGGTCACCGCATAGGTCTCGAACAGGTCGGCGGCCATGCCGGCGCAGTCGCCGACGTTGTCGCCCACGTTGTCGGCGATGGTGGCGGCGTTGCGCGGGTCATCTTCCGGGATCCCGGCCTCGACCTTGCCCACCATGTCGCCGCCGACGTCGGCGCCCTTGGTGAAGATGCCGCCGCCCAGACGGGCGAAGATGGAGATCAGCGAGGCGCCGAAGCCCAGCGCCACCAGGCTGTCGACCACGTCGCGGCTGGTGTTCTCCAGCCCCATCGGGCCGGTCAGCACATAGTAGTAGCCGGCGACGCCCAGCAGGGCGAAGCCCGCCACCAGCATGCCGGTGATGGCGCCCGAGCGGAACGCCAGCGACAGGCCCTTGGCCAGGCCCTCCGAGGCGGCCTGGGCCGTGCGGACGTTGGCGCGAACCGAGATCAGCATGCCGGCGAAGCCCGCCAGGCCCGACAGGATCGCGCCGATGGCGAAGCCGACGGCCGCCTTGGGCCCGATCAGCAGCCCGACGGCGATCAGGATCACCACGCCCACGATGGCGATCGCGGTGTACTGTTTGCGAAGGTACGCCTGCGCGCCCTCCTGGATGGCGGCGGCGATTTCCTGCATGCGGGCGTTGCCCGGCGAGGATCGCAACAGCGACATCGTCTGGAGCACCCCGTACAAGACGGCGGCCACCCCGGCGACGATCGCCAGCGTAAGCATTGGACTCATGTGTTGCGCACCCCTTTGCGATTGCGCGGAGGAGGACCGACCGCCCGCCCTTGTTCGTGGGCTTTGGCGGGAGGCGTCCCTGCCCCTTTGAATGTTTCCCCATGATCCGAAGGCCAGGGCCTCCGGAAGACGGCCGGAAACTACTCAAGTTTTAGGTACGCACGCAACCAGCGTCGCCCCGGGGGCGGACGCAGCGTCAGGCGGGCGGGGTGTTCACGCGCCGCCGCGGGGCCTGGGAGGTGACCACCACCGAGCCGATCTGGCCCGGACCGGCGATGACGGCGGCGTCGCGGGCCAGGGCGGCGGTGAGCTTGTCGGCGTCGATCTTGCTGAGGTCGGTGGGGACCGTGAACGGCGTGCGGTGCCCGGCCCGGACCAGGGCGTCGCGGAAATAGGGCTCCTTTTCCCGCAGGCGGGCGACATTGGCGCCGCTGGTCAGGTTGATCCGCACATAGACGAACACATAGTTGACCAGCAGGCCCTTAGAGACGATCGGCAGCCCCACGGGCTGCAACTCGACGTACTGGCCCACGTCGACCTTGCCGGCCTTCTTGGCCTCGGCCGCCTGGGTGGCAGGGCCCGCGGCGAGGCTGGTGACGAGGGCGAGGGCGGCGAGGAGGCCACGGGCAGCGATCTGGGGGCGGCGAGGCATGCTCCCAGGATCGGGCGAATCGGTTGCCGTAAGGTTGCGCACGCGTGTTGCTTTGCCCGGCCGCGCTTTCATGGCCACGCTGGCGCAACGGTGGTATCGTCACGCCAATGACATAAGGGAGGAGTCCGGAGCCATGTCTCCGACCCGTCGGTACGCCGCTCTGGGCCTGCTGGCCGCCAGCGTCGCCGCCCCTGCCCTCGCACGCGCCGCCATTGAGCCGCCTGGCGCCCTCAACGCCGGTGGTCCCACGGCGGGCCCTCAGATGGCCGGCGCAGCCCCTGTCCCCCAGCTCGAGCTGCCCGACGAGGACAGCCCCAATACCGAGCTCAACACCGGGCGCGACCGCAACGAGCACATGCTGGCGCCCGTCACCATCAACGGACAGGGCCCCTTCAACTTCCTGCTCGACACCGGCGCCAACGTCAGCTGCGTTTCGCACAGCCTGGCCGAGCGGCTGGCGCTGAAGACCCAGGACATGGAGCTGGTCCACACCGTGGTCGGCGCGCGTGAACGGCCGGTGGTCATGCTGGACGAGCTGCAGGTCGGGCCGCGCAACCGCAAGCGGGTGCGGGCGCCCTCCCTGCCGATCCAGGGGCCCGAGGTGGACGGCGTGCTGGGCGTCGACTGGCTGAAGGGCCAGCGCCTGGTGCTGAACTTCAAGGCCGGCAAGCTGGACATCGTGCGCTCCCAGGCCGACGAGGGCGAACCCGGCCGGGTGGTGATCGTGCCCGCCCGCCGGCGGCACGGGCAGCTCACCATCGTCGACGCCGACCTGAGCGGCCACCGCATCAGCGCCATCATCGATTCCGGCGCCGAGGGCTCGCTCTGCAACCGCCACCTGCGCGACCTGGCCATGGCCATCGACCGCAAGCAGGGCGCGCCAGCGCAGCCGACGCGCTATGTGCGCATGGAGACCCTGGCCGGAGAAGCCTTCACCGGCGAGGCGATCAACCTGCCGTTCCTGCGGCTGGGCGGCCTGCACCTGGGCAATGTGCCGGTCACCTTCGCCGAGATGCATGTGTTCGACATCTGGGACCTGGCCGACGTGCCGGCGATCGTCATCGGCATGGACCTGCTCCGCCAGTTCGAGCAGGTGGCGCTCGACTTCGGCCGCTCGCAGGTGCGGTTCGACTTCATCTAGTCCGGGTGGTCGGCGGCGCTCGCCGGCGCGACGTGCGGCGGGAAGAGGTCGGCCATGGGCTCGTACTTGGCGCGCGCCCGCTCCAGCCGCGCGCGCATCTCGGCCAGGACCTCCGGATGCAGGCTGGCGACGCTGTAGGTCTCGCCGGGATCGCGGGTCATGTCGAACAGCAGCGGCAGCCGGTCCAGCGGCACGTCGTAGACCCGGTAGTAGGAGCGCACGACCAGCTTCCACCGCGCGGTCCGCAGCCCCACGACGTGGTTGTTGTCGAAGAGCAGGATCTCCTCGTGCGGCGAGCCCTGCGCGCCGGTGAGCAGGCCGCCGATGTCGCGCCCATCCAGTTCGACGCCGTCCAGCGGCGGCAGGCCGGCCCAGGCCAGGAGGGTCGGCAGGAGGTCGAGGTTGCTGGCAAGGCCGTCCGTGACCTGTCCCGCCGCGATGCGCCCGGGTTGGCGGGCGATGAACGGGACCCGGAAGCCGCCGTCCCAGGCCGAGCCGCCCTTGCGGTCGCGGAACGGGCCCGAGGAGCCCTCGAACCAGGGCCCGTTGTCGGACGTGAAGACCACCAGGGTATCCTGATCCAGGCCCAGGGCCTCCAGCCGCGCCAGCAGACGCCCGACGTTGAGGTCGATCTCTTCGACCACCTCGCCATAGGCGCCGGCCGGAGACCCCATCGGATCGGCGGGGTTCGGGACCAGCGGGATATGCGGCGCGGTGAGGGCCAGCATCACGAAGAACGGCTCGTCCCGATGCGCCTGGGCGAAGGCCAGGGTCTGCTCGAAGAACTGCTGGGTCAGCTTGGAAAAGTCCGGCTTGGCCTCGCGGACCTCCAGCCCCTCGCCATCCGCCGCATAGAGCGAGAGCGGCCGCATGTCGTGGCTGTACGGAAGGCCGTAGAAGGCGTCGAAGCCATAGGCGGTGGGCGGCCAATGCGGCGCCACATGGCCCAGGTGCCACTTGCCGATCAGGGCCGTGGCGTAGGCGTTCCCCAGGGCCCTGGGGATGGTGACCTCGCTGAGCGGCAGGCCCTTGGTGTCGGCCGGCTGCAGCACCTCGTGCGCGAGGCCCGAGCGGATGGCGTAGCGGCCGGTGAGCAGGCCGGCGCGGGAGGGCGTGCAGACGTTGGCCGAGGCGTAGAAGTCGGTGAAGCGCACGCCTTCCGCCGCCATGCGGTCGAGGTTGGGCGTGCGGATGTGCGTGCCGCCATCGCAGCCGACGTCGCCATAGCCCAGGTCGTCGGCGAGGATCACGATCACATTGGGCCTGCGCATCGGCGCAGGTTAGCCGACGTTGGGCCGAGCGGTCAGATATTGCGCAGCGCCCGCGTTTCCGCCCGCAGCCGCACGGCCAGCACGGCCGCATTCAGCAGCGAAAACACCACCGCATAGGCCCAGAGCCCGAACACCAGCGGCAGCACGGCGATCTCGCCCACCACGACCAGGTAGTTCGGGTGCGGGACGAAGCGATAGGGCCCGCGGCGCACCAGGGTCTCGCCGGGGACCGCGATGATCCGGGTCGTCCACCGCGACCCGATCGAGGCCAGCGTCCAGGCGCGCAAGACCTCAAGGCCGAGATAGGCGGCCAGCCACGGCCAGGCGATGGGCCGCGGCAGGGCCAGGAGCCACAGGCCGCCCAGCCAGGCCGCGTGCAGCGCGACGATCAGCGGATAGTGCGCCGCGCCGTGTTCGACGCCGCCAGCGGCGAGCAACCGACGCGTGTTGCGCCGCGCGACGACCAGCTCGCCAAGGCGTTGGGCGGTCACCAGCCCCAGAATGGCGGCCTGGCCGATCATGCGGCCCAGAGCGTGACGGTGCTCGCGGTGAACCCGGGCCCAAGGGCTGTCAGGACCGAGCGCGCAGGCATGCCGGCGCGGCGGACGCGGTCCAGCACGTGCAGCACCGTCGGCGCCGACATGTTGCCATGGTCGGCCAGGACGTCCCGCTCGTGGTCCAGCGCCCCCTGCCCCAGTTCCAGCACCGTCTCCAGCGCCTCGACCACCTTCGTCCCCCCGGGGTGGCAGATAAAGCGGTCCACGTCGGCGACGACCAGGCCCTGGCGCGCCAGCATGGCGTCCATCGCCGGCCTCAGGCTCCGGTGGGCGAACGACGGGATCGCCTGGGCGAAGATCACGCCCAGGCCCTGCGGATCGACCCGCCAACCCATGATGTCGAGGGTATCGGGCCAGGTGTGCTCGGCCGCACCGACCACCTGCGCGAAGCCACTGTCCCCGGCGCGCACCACGCAGGCCGCCGCGCCGTCGCCGAAGAGGGCGGTGGCGACGATGTCGGCCTTGGAGGGCTCGTCCAGCCGGAACGCCAGGGTGCAGAGCTCGACGCAGACCAGCAGCACCACCGCGCCCGGATCGGCCCGCGCCAGCTTGGCCGCCAGTGCAAGCCCGCTGGCCCCGCCGGCGCAGCCCAGGCCGAACACCGGCACGCGCGCCGCATCGGGCCGGAAGCCCAGCCGAGCCATCGCCCGCGCCTCCAGGCTGGGGGCCGCGATCCCGGTGGAAGAGACGGTGACGATGGCGTCCACGTCGCCCCCGTTGAGCCCGGCGTCGGCCAGCGCGGCCTCCGCAGCGGCGGCGAACAGCGCCACGCCTCCCTCGAGGTAGGCCTGCGTCCGCTCCGGCCAGCCGCGCGGCTCGAGGTACCAGTCCAGCGGCATCACCGCCTGGCGGGTCCGGATGCCCGTGTTGCGAAAGACCGGCTCCAGGCGCTCGAACTGGGGAACGCGCGCCCCGAACACCTCCCGCGCCGTCGCGGCCACCAGGTCCTGAGGCAGGTCGTAGGGCGCCCGGGCGGCGGCCAGGCCGATCAGGCCGACGTCAGCAGTCATCCATGGCTCCGTGGCCCGATGCGGACGCAACACGCGCCTCGGGGCGCGGTTCCCGAGACTAGCCGTGCCGCCAGCCGCCGGCGCCGGGCTCCACCGGCTGGCCGTTGTCGCGCACGGTCACGCCGTGGCCCTCGACCACCTCGCCGATCACGGTGAAGCCCGGCAGCGCCACCGCCGCGGTCGCCACGATCTCGTAGTCATCGCCGCCGCTGGCGAGGGCCAGCCTCGCCGCGGTCGCATCGGGCTGAAGCGCCAACCACGCCCGGGCCGCGGCCGAGAGCGGCACGCGCTCCAGGTCCAGCACCAGCTCGACGCCGCTCGCCTCGGCGATGTGGCCCGCGTCCGCGATCAGGCCGTCGGAGACGTCTGCGGCCGAGCTCGCGTGGTCCAGCACCGCCCGCGCCAGGTCCAGGCGCGGCGTCGGCAGGCGGTAGCGACCTTCCAGGTAGCCGTCCGGATCCGCCACCTGCCCCCGCGCGGCCGCGAGCCCCAGCCAGGCGTCGCCAATGTGCCCGCTGACCATCAGCCGGTCCCCGGCCCGCGCGCTCGCCCGGCGCACCATCCGGCCGCCGGGAACCCACCCCATCAGGGTGAGGCTGGCGGTGAACGGCCCCGGGGTGGCCACCGTGTCGCCGCCCAGCAGGCTGACGCCGGCATCCTTGAGGTCCGCCCCCAATCCGGCCGCGAAGCTCGCCCGATCCGCCTCCGTCCACACCGGTGGCCAGGCCACTGCCAGGAAGGCCGCCTGCGGCTCGGCGCCCTTGGCCGCCAGGTCGGAGAGGTTCACGCGCGCCAGCCGCCGGCCGACCAGCTCGGCGCGCTCACCGGCCAGGAAATGCACGCCCTCGATGATGGCGTCCTTGGTGATGACAAGATCAAAGCCGGGCCGCGATGGGATCACCGCCGCATCGTCCATCAGCTCGAAGGCGCCCGGCGCGCCGCGGGCCAGCGGGCGGAACAGCCGCGCGATCTCGCCGAACTCGTCGAGGCCCCTAGGCGCCGGGCCGGACATCGCGGGCGACCGCATCCAGGGCCCCGTTAACGAACCCGGGCTCGGTCCCCTCGAAGAAGCTCTTGGCCACCTCGACATATTCGTCGATCGCCACCTCGGTCGGCACGTCGGGGCGGTTGGCCAGCTCGAAGGCGCCCGCCCGCAGGATGGCGCGCACGGTGGCGTCCAGCCGCTCCAGGCGCCAGTTCTCAGCCAGGCGCTTGGCGATGGCCGCGTCGACCTTGGCCTGCTGGCTCACCACGCCGCGCACCAGGTCGGCGAAGAACGCCTCGTCCGCTGAGGCCAGGGTCATGCCCTCCCCCTCGCTGGCATCCCCCGCCCCGCCTTCCAGGTCGCGGTCGAAGCGGTGCTCGGTGAACTCGCGGATCACGTGCTCCACGCCGATAGAGGACACCTCCATCTGATAGAGGGCCTGCACGGCCGCGAGCCGCGCGACCGACCGGGACTGCCGCGCGGTCATCGGCGGATGCCCAGCAGCTGCTGCTTCACGGAGATCATGGCCAGGGCCGCGCGCGCCGCGCCGCCGCCCTTGTCGCCCTCGCTGATCCGGGCCCGCGCCCAGGCCTGCTCGTCGTCCTCGGTGGTCAGGACACCGTTGCCGATGCAGAGGCGCTTGCCGATCGTCAGGTCCATGATTCCGCGGGCGCTCTCGTTGGAGACGATCTCGAAGTGGTAGGTCTCGCCGCGGATCACCGTCCCAAGCGCCACGTAGCCGTCGTACTTCACCCCGGCGGGGCGGTGGCCCGCCTCCTCGGCCCAGGCGATGGCGCCCGGGATCTCCAAGGCGCCCGGCACGGTGACGATGTCATACTCCGCCCCGAACGCGCTCAGCGCCTGGGTCGCCCCTTCCAGCAGGGCGTCGGCCAGGTCGTCGTAGAAGCGCGCTTCGACGATGCAGATACGGATCGGGGTGTCGGGCACGGTGGGTCCTTCGTGGATGCGCCGAGCGTCTTAGGCCGTTTCGCGCCAGCGGGCGAGATAGCGCGCCAGCATGTCGATCTCCAGGTTCACCCGCGACCCAGGCTTCAGCCGCCCCAGGGTCGTCACGTCCCAGGTATGAGGGATCAGGTTCACGCCGAAGACGTCGTCCTCGACCTCGTTGACCGTCAGCGAGACGCCCTCGATGGCGATCGACCCCTTCGGCGCGATATAGCGGTGCAGCGGGCGGGGCACGCGAATCCGCACCCGGTGCGAGCCGCCCTCGCTCTCGATGGACAGCACCTCGCCGACGCCGTCCACGTGGCCGGAGACGATATGGCCGCCCAGTTCGTCGCCTACGCGGGCGGCGCGCTCCAGGTTGACCGGCCGGCCCTCGTGCCAGTCGCCCAACGTGGTCTTCGAGAGCGTCTCGCCCGAAACCTCCACCGCGAACCAGCCCGGGCCCTTCTCCACCACCGTCAGGCAGCAGCCCGCATGGCTCACCGAGGCGCCCAGGTCGATTGTCGACGTGTCGAAGCCGGTCTCGATCTCGAAGCGGCGGTCGCGGTTGGTCTCGCGGACCGCACGCACGCGGCCCACGTCGGTGACGATGCCGGTGAACATCTAACCCCTCGCGTAGCGTTCCCAGAGGTCGGGACCCAGCTCGTGCGTCTCGACCCGCCGGAAATGGGGCGCCTCGCCAAGCGCTGCAACCGCCAAGGCGCCGACGCCCGGCCGGCCCTCGCCCCCGATCAGCACCGGCGCGCGGAACCATTCCAGCCGCGCCACCAGCCCGCAGCGCACGAAACTGGCCGCCACCTGGCCGCCGCCCTCGACGAACAGATTGATCAGGCCGCGGGCCTGCAGCTGGGCCACCACGGTCTTCAGGTCCGGCCGATCCTCGCCAAGGGCCGCCACGGTGATCACCTCCACCCCGGCCTCCACCAGATGCGGCTCGGCGGGACCGGTGGCGATGACCACGGTCGGGATCTCGCGGGCGGTCTTCACCAGCTTGCAATCCGCCGCCAGCCGCTGGCGGCTGTCCAGCACCACGCGGGCCGGCTGGCGGCCGTTGAAGCCTGGCAGGCGCACGGTGAGTTCGGGATCGTCCGCCAGCGCCGTCTCGATGCCGACCACCACGGCGTCGTGCTGGGCGCGGAGCCGATGCACCTCCTCGCGGGCCTGCGGACCGGTGATCCAGCGGCTTTCGCCGGCGGCGGTGGCGATCCGGCCGTCCAGCGAGGTCGCGAGCTTCAGGGTGACGGTCATGCGGGGATCGATGCGTTGCGGGTCACGGACTTGCCTTAGCAGATGAACGCGCCTAGCGGAGAAGCGCCGGGATTGAGCGGTGTCCCGGTCAGGCGCAAGCCCAACCACCGCGCATCTCCGCATGGAGGTCGCGCATGGCCGACCAAGACCCTTCCAACCCTTCCCGACGTTTCCTAGGGGTGCTGGCCATGTGGCTGCCGGCGGCTGTCGCAGCGTTGCCCTCGGCCGCGCTCGCCGCGCCGTGCCCGGTCCCCCAGGTCCTCTTGGTCTGCCCGGCAGGCACGGTGAAGAGCGCCATCGCCCGCGAGGTGCTGAAGCGCCGGGCCGCGGCCCGCGGCGTGCCGTTGGTGGCGACCTCGCGCGGCGTGACGCCGGAGGACCATGTCTCCCCCGCCCTGGCCGCGCACCTGCGCGCCGATGGAATCGACCCGGGCGCCCAGCCGCTCCGCCGCTTCGACCCGGCGGATGCGGCCGCCGCCGACGTGGTGATCGCCTTCGACGAGGCGGCCCAGGTCCCGGCCCTGCGCAGCGCACGGGTCTGGACGACGCCCTCCTGGAACAGCGACTACGCCGCCGCCAAGGCCGCCCTCGCGCCCCAGGTGGAGGCGCTGCTGGACGAGCTGGCCGCCCGCGGCTGCGGCGGGACCTGAGCGATGGCGAAGCCCGCGGTCAGCCTCCTGCCGTGGCTGGCGGCCGCCGCCCTCGCCGCCTGCGCGCCACCCGCCGCCTCAGGCGCACCAGCGCCGCTGGTCCTGGAGCGGACGATCCCGCTCCCCGGCGTTACCGGGCGCATCGACCACCTGGCGTTCGATCCGGCGCGCGGCCGGCTCTTCGTCGCCGAACTGGGCAACGGGACCGTGGAGGCGGTGGACGTCGCGGCCGGCAAGGTCGCGGGACGGATCGGGGGGCTCAGCGAACCCCAGGGCCTGGCGGTGCTCTCGACTGGCGAGCTGGCCGTCGCCAACGGCGGGGACGGCGCGGTGCGCTTCTTCCGCCTGGCGGACCTCGCTCCCCTGGCGCGCCTGCCGCTGGGGCCGGACGCCGACGACGAACGGGTCGATGCGGCGGGCCATCTGGTCGTGGGCTATGGCGCGGGCGCCCTGGCGACCATCGACCCGGCCAGCCGCCGGGTGCTCTCCACCATCGCCCTGCCGGCCCACCCGGAAGGCTTCCAGGTCGCCGGGCCGCGGGCCTATGTGAACCTGCCCGACGCCGGCGGGATCGGCGTCGCGGACCCCGCGTCCGGCAAGCTGGCGGCCACCTGGCCCAACCGCGGCCGGCGTTGGAACTTCCCGCTCGCGGTCGACCCGCAGTCGGGCGCGGTGGCGGTGGTCTACCGGCTCCCGGCGCGCCTGGTGCTGTTGGATGCCGCCAGCGGCGCCGAGCTCCAGGCCCTGCCCACCTGCGGCGACGCCGACGATCTCTTCTTCGATCCGCACCGGCCGCGCCTCTATGTGAGCTGCGGCGATGGCCATGTGGATGTGCTGGTGCGGCAAGGCTCGCGCTGGACGCGCCTGGCGCTGGTGGCCACAGGGCCCGGCGCGCGGACCTCGCTCTACGAGGCCTCCACCGACCGGCTGTACGTCGCGGCGCGGGCGCAAGGCGGACGGGCCGCGGCGATCCTCGTCTATCGACCGAGCTCCTAGCGCTCGTCGACCAGGGCCTCGCTCAGGCCTTCCTCGCCCAGGAAGCGGGCGAAGTCCTCGGTCTCCTTGAAGTCGCGGTAGACCGAGGCGTAGCG
>Ga0136846_1212045_pt1 | contig 10297 bp, 8 predicted proteins | sample HopSoiMetagenom2_FD_96841 | JGI IMG/M metagenome (GOLD analysis project Ga0136846, IMG submission 96841) | Grasslands soil microbial communities from Hopland, California, USA - 2 Assembly 2016 (version 4) | ecosystem: Environmental > Terrestrial > Soil > Grasslands | place: USA: Hopland... | reverse complement strand
TCGCCGACAGCGACACGGGGCAGGCGCACGCCCGCGAGCTGCTGGCCGTCGCGGCGGGTGCCCGCGCCTGACCGCTGTGACGTAGCCCACGGACGAGTGACAGGCGACTGCTCTGTCACGTCACCGGGTAGTCGCACCCGGTGAGCTGCTTCTCCTCGGCCGACGAGTCGGCGCACTACGGCTTCTCGGTCTGCATGCTCCTGGAGCAGTACCGCCATGCCCTGCGGTGGGAGGAGGAGGGCGTCGTCGAGCTGGGCACGGGTGATGCCACGGCGATCGCCGACGTCGTCTCCGCGCTGCCGGGCCTGAGCGTGCGCAGTTACGACATCAGCGCACCGTCCGTCGCGGAGGCACGGAACAACATCGCCGCGCGGGGGGTCGAGGACCGCTACACGGTCGAGCTGGGCGACTTCTTCGACCAGGCCGACTCGGCCGGGGGCCGCCCCGTGTCCACGGTCATCTCGAACCCGCCCTACATCCCCGCGCCGGATCGCGACATCCTCATGCCCGAGCTCTGGGGCGGGGTGCACGGCAACGACCTCGTGCTGCAGCTGCTGAAGTCCGGCTACGACAACGTCATCTCGGCGGTGGCCAGCTACTCCGACCCGGAGACCACGGTGCGCCCCGCCGAGGACCTCGGCTACCGGGTAGCCAACTTCCTGGCCATGGGCCTGGACTTCGGGCAGTACAGCGGCGAGCCGAAGGTGCGCGACCATATCCGCCGGCTGGTCGCGGCGGGGCACGGCTGGGCCGACGACGACGGCTACATGGTGGCCGTCGCCCTCTTCACGCGGACGCCGGACATCCCCGGCAACCGAGCCGACCAGCTCCTCCACGCGCTGCAATCACATTCGTCATCCTCCGGATGACACCGCGGCCAGGAGCCGTGCCCCAGGGGCGTTGAGCCGGTCCCGGCCCTCCTCGTGGAGGCCTCCGGCCGCCACTCCTCGGACCGCCTCGCAGGGCGGCTCCCCGGCCTCCTCGGGGAACCCTCCGGGCCCCCGCTCGTCGGCCGGCTACCTTTTCTTGGCGTAGCTGGCGAGGCCGAACTGCAGGAGCGAGAGCCCGCGCTGTCCCTGCCGGAGCAGCTCCGACGTCAGCTCCGGTCCGCCGAGGCCGTCGAGTACCCGGTCGCGGGCCAGCTCCAGCAAGGAGGCGTACAGGCCCAGGACGGCGTGCGCGGCGAGCCACGGCTCGATCTCCCCGTGCCGCGCTCCGGTCTCCTCCGCGATCAGGTCGGCGAGGGCGCCGGTGAGGGCGCCGAGGATCTCCCGCTCACGGATCTGCAGGGTCCGGCTGCCCCGGATCACCTTCGCCATCCCCGCCACCCCGGCCGCCGCCTCCGGCGCTCCGAGCCGGCTCATGGCCGCGACCACGAAGCTGCCGGCCGCGGCGGCCACCGACTCGCCTGCCGGCCGTCGGCGGACGGCGTCGAGCAGGGCCGCGCGCATCGGTGGGTCGGCGTCGAAGACGAGCCCCTCCTTCACGGGGAAGTGGTTGAAGACCGTCTTCTCGACCACTCCCGCACGCTTGGCGATCTGCATGACGCTCACCGAGTCGAAGCCGTGTTCGGCGAAGAGTTCGGCGGCGGCGTCGACGATCCGTTCCCGCGTCTCCTGCCGCCGGCGCTCGCGCGCACCGAGGGTGCGCTTCGCCGGCCGCTGGGGCTGGGTCTCCGGCGCCGGAGGAACGACGGCCGGGGCCCGGCGGGGCGGGACCGCCGGCCGGGAGGGCATCGCCCGGATCACCGCTCCGGCGGCGGCCTCCGTCGGTTCGGTGGGGGGCGCAGGTGCAGAGGGCCCTGGTACGGGGTCCGTTCGGGGCAGGGCGTGGGCCACTCCAGTCACAACCACCACGCTAGTCACAACTCGATAACGGTCCCGCTCTCGGGGCAGAGAGGGCATTTCGGGCGTGTCGCACCGCCCGTGGTGTCGGACACGGTGAGTAACTGACAGGTCGCAGTCGCGCGTCGGACGACCGGCCCCCCTCGGCAGCGTGAAACCATCGGTGCATGCGCATCGGCACACTTCGGCGCGGCCGCGCGCCGGAATCCGGTTTGGGGCAGGCCGGAACCGTCAGGCTGGACCGCCGGACGAAGAATCTGACCAAGCGTCTGCGCCCAGGCGACATCGCCGTCATCGACCACGTCGACATCGATCGGGTCAGCGCAGACGCACTTGTCGGCACCAGGGTCGCGGGGGTGGTCAACGCCGCGTCCAGCATCTCCGGCCGGTATCCGAACCTCGGCCCCGAGATCCTCATCAACGCCGGCATCCCGCTGCTCGACGACGTCGGCAAGGAAGTCTTCGCGAACCTCAAGGAAGGTGCGCAGGTTCGCCTCGAGGGCAACCAGCTGCTGACCGAGGACGGCACCGTCGTCGCCGAGGGGCTCGCGCACACGCCGGCCACCGTGACCGCCGCAATGATCGAGGCCAAGGCCGGGCTCTCGACCCAGCTGGAGGCCTTCGCGGCCAACACGATGGAGTACATGAAGCGGGAGCGCGCGCTCCTGCTCGACGGTGTCGGCGTGCCCGACGTCGCCACGCGCTTCGAGGGCCGGCACGTTCTGATCGTCGTGCGCGGTTACGACTACAAGGAGGACCTGCACGCCCTCCGGTCCTACATCCGCGACTACCGGCCGGTGCTCATCGGTGTCGACGGTGGGGCCGACGCGCTCATCGAGGCCGGGTATCAGCCGGACATGATCGTCGGCGACATGGACTCGGTCAGCGACGACTCGCTGACCTCCGGCGCCGAGGTCGTGGTGCACGCCTACCCGGACGGCCGCGCGCCCGGGCTACCCCGCGTGGAGGCCCTCGGGGTCTCGGCCATCACCTTCCCCGCGGCCGCGACCAGCGAGGACATCGCGATGCTGCTCGCCGACGAGAAGGGCGCCACGCTCATCGTCGCGGTCGGCACGCACGCCACCCTCGTGGAGTTCCTCGACAAGGGGCGCGGCGGCATGGCCTCGACCTTCCTGACCCGCCTGCGGCTCGGCGGCAAGCTGGTGGACGCCAAGGGTGTGAGCCGCCTCTACCGCAGCCGTATCTCGACGACGGCGCTCGTCGTGCTGGTGCTCGCCGCCCTCTTCGCCATCGGCTCGACCATCGCTGTGTCCGCGGCCGGGCGGGTGTACCTGGATCTGCTGCTCGACCAATGGAACAGCTTCGTGTTCTGGCTGGAGAACCTTTTCTCGTGATCGACTTCCGCTATCACCTCGTATCGCTGATCGCCGTCTTTCTGGCCGTCGCGCTGGGCATCGTCATCGGCACCACGCAGCTCAACGAGCCGATCCTCGCCGACATCAAGAGCCAGGTCACCTCGCTCGAGCAGGACAAGCGGGGGTTGGAGGACCAGACCCAGGCCCTGCAGGCGCAGCTGAACACGTCCGACGCCTTCGAGACGGCCGTGGCCCCGGCCCTGGTCGGCCACAGCCTGGCCAACAAGAAGGTCCTCCTCGTGATCACCAACGAGGACGTCCCGACCGACACCGTCGACGGCCTCAGCGCCCTCATCGAGCAGGCCGGCGGCGCCGTCAGCGGCACGGTCCGTCTGCAGCCCGGCTACACCGACCCGGCGAACGCCTCCAGCCTGCAGAGCTACGTCACCGGCTCGGGCCTGCCCACGGGCCTGAAGCTGCCGGAGACCGACGACGCGGGGCAGCTGGTGTCCTCCGTGCTCGCGCAGGTGCTCATGGTCAAGCCGGGTGCCCCGGCCCGCGACACCTCCCAGATCTCGTCGGTCCTCGCCGGCCTCAATGCGCTCGACGCCCTGACCGCCGAGAGCTCGTCGGTGGCCGCCGCCGACTTCGCCGTCGTCCTGACCGCCGGTGCGTTCCAGGGGAACGACGCGGCCGACCGCAACGGCACGCTGACCGACCTGCTCACGGCCATGGACGCCGCCGGGTCCGGCGTGGTCGTCGCCGGCGATGCCGACTCGGCCGGGGACAACGGGCTGATCGGCACCGTCCGGAACGACCCGAAGCTGTCCGCGGCGATCTCCACCGTGGACAACGTTGCGTCGAGCGCGGGCCAGATCAGCACCGTCCTCGGGCTGGCCGCCGAGTCCGGTGGTACCTCGGGGAAGTACGGCACCGGCCAGGACACCCAGCCGGTGCCACCCGTGCCCGCAGCGACGCCGTGAGCGCCCGGCGGAACACCGCGCTGACGCTCGCCGGGGCCCTCACCGTGCGCGCCGCGCTCATGGGCGCCGGCGCCCTGAGCGCTGGGTCCGCCGGGGCGCCGTGGCGCCGCACGAACTACGCCGGCCGGTCGCTGACCCTGCTCGGGGGGCCGGCGCTGGCCGCCTCCGCCACGGCGACCGCGGTGCTCGGTGCGCCCGCCGGAATCCGGGCAGCGACGGCACTGGTCGGTGCCGTCTCGGGCCTCGTGGGCGGTTACGACGACCTCGCCGGCGCGCGTCCGGAGCAGGCCCGGGACAAGGGTCTGGCCGGACACCTGCGAGCGCTGCGGTCGGGCCGCGTCTCCGCGGGCGCGGTCAAGGTGGCCGGCATCGGGGCGGCGGCGGCCGCCGCGGCCGTCCTGACTCGGCGGGGCAGCGGACCCGGCGCACTCGCCGACGGCATCGTCACCACCGGCCTGGTGGCCGGCACCGCGAATCTGCTGAACCTGCTCGACCTGCGGCCCGGCCGCGCGGCCATGGCCGGCGCGATCGCCGCCGCCCTCACACTCCGTGGGCCGGCCGGTGGGCTGGCGGCGGGACCGTTCGGCGCGACCCTCGCCGTCCTGCCCGCGGACCTGGCGGAGCGCGTCATGCTCGGCGACTGCGGCGCGAACGCCCTCGGAGCCCTGCTCGGCCTCCGGCTGGCCCGCGTCCCGGGCCGGAGCTCCCGGATCGGGCTGCTCGCCGGCATCGTCGCCCTCACGCTGGCCAGCGAGAAGGTCAGCTTCACCAGTGTCATCGAGGCCACGCCGGGACTACGGGAACTGGACCGCCTCGGCCGCCGGCCGACGTGAGCACCCGGCAGGCTGTCCGGGGGGTGGCGGGTGCCGCGGCGCTGATCGCCGGGCTCACCGTCCTCGCCCGGCTGGCCGGCTTCGGCCGCACGCTGGCCTTCACGAACACCGTGGGAGCCGACAGCACGGGCGACACGTACGTGGCGGCCAACACCGTTCCGAACATCGTCTTCGAGATCGTCGCCGGAGGCGCCCTGGCGAGCCTCGTCGTCCCGATGCTGGCCGCCGGCATCGCCGCCGGGAACCACGAGCAGGTGCGCGGGACGGCGTCGGCCCTGCTGGGCTGGACCGTGCTCGTCCTCGCCCCTCTGGCCGTCGTGATCGCGCTGTTCGCCGAGCCGATCGCCTCGCTGCTGCTCGCGGGGCGCGGTCCCGACGAGGTGGCGCTGGCCTCCCGCTTCCTGCTCGTCTTCGCCCCGCAGGTCGTGCTCTACGGCATCGGCATCGTGCTGACCGGCGTACTGCAGGCCCACCGCCGCTTCGCCGGGCCGGCCATCGCGCCCCTGCTGTCGAGCCTCGTGGTGGCCGGCGCCTACCTCCTCTTCGCCGGCATGGGTGGCGCGCGCGAGGTCGACCGGCTCTCCACGCCCGCCGAACTGGTCCTCGGCGTGGGGACGACGCTCGGTGTTATGGCGCTGAGCCTGAGTCTCCTCGTGCCGCTGCGCCGTCTGCGGCTCCGTCTGCGGCCGTCGTTGCGTTTTCCCGTCGGTGCCGCCCCGCGCGTCCGTCGGCTCGCCCTGGCCGGCGTCCTCACCCTCGCCGGGCAGCAGTTGGTGGCCGCGATCGCGATCCGGCTGGCCAACACCGACGCACCGGACGGCACCCAGGTCGCGTACTTCGCGGCCATGACGCTGTTCCTGGTGCCCTGGGCGGCCCTCGCCGTTCCCCTGGCCACCTCGGCCTATCCGGGCCTGGCCGAACGCGCGGAGGTGGGCGACGAGCCGGGCTACCGGCGCACGCTGGCGCCGGCCGCCGTCCTGACCGTGGCGGCGGCCGCGGTGGCCGCGGGCGTCCTCGTCGCGGTCGCCGGGCCCATGGCGCGGGTGTTCCTCAGCGGCGGCACGGACGCCTCGGTGGCGGCGCTGCGGGATGCGATCATCGCCTTCGCGCCCGGCCTTCCGGGCTACGCGCTGGTCGCGCTGCTGACCCGGGCGCTGTACGCGCGTGGGTCGTGGCAGGCCCCCACCGTCTGTGTCGTCGGTGGGTGGCTGCTGGCCGTCGTCGCCGACCTGGTCCTGTCGGCGCTCCTGCCACCCGGCGACCGGGCCTTGGCCCTGGGTGCGGGGCACAGCATCGGCGTCACGGTGGCCGGGCTCGGACTGCTGGCGGTCACGGCCCGGTCGGCCGGCCGGCACAGCCTGACCGGCGTGGCCCGGGGCGGCCTGCCCGCGCTGGCCGCCGCGGGCCTCGGCGCCGTCGGAGGGCTGGCGGTCGCGCGGTCGCTCGGCGCCGACCCGATACCCCCGCCGGGTGCCCTGCCGGCGCTCGGCACGGGCGTGCTGACCGGAGGCACCGCGCTCGCGATTGCGGTGGCGGTCATGATGGTCATGGCTCGGGGCCCGCTGGCCGCCGCTCTTCGCGGCCTGCGCGCCCCGGACCCGATCGCCGCTGGACGGCACGACGTACAGGAGGTGCACGGTGACTGAGTGGCCACCGCTGCACGGCCGCCGCGTCGTCGAGGTGCTGGCCACCAGCGCCGGCGGTGTCGGCCGGCACGTGAAGACCCTCCTGCCCGAGCTGGCGGCCGCCGGAGCGGACGTCCGCGTCTGCGGCGCACCCGCGACCGAGGAGCTGTTCGGCTTCACCGCGGCCGGGGCCGAGTTCCGGCCGGTCGGCATCTCCACCGGCCTGGCACCGGTCGCCGACACCCGAGCCGTTCTTCAGCTCCGGGCGGCCGTCGCCGGCGCCGACCTGGTGCACGCACACGGGCTCCGCGCGGGGCTGGTCGCAGCGGCGGCCCGCCGGCTGTCGGGGGAGCGCGCCCGCCCGCTGGTCCTCACCCTGCACAACGCCCTCCTGCACGAGGGCGGCCCCCTGCGGCGCGTACTCACGGCGGTGGAGGCGATGACCATCCGCAGCGCCGATCTCGTCCTGGCCGTGTCCAGCGACCTGGCGGAGAACGCCCGCCGGGCGGGCGCCACGGACGTCCGGGTAGCACCGGCCCTCGCGCCGCCGCTGCCGCCGGCCCGCCGGACGCGCGAGGAGGTCCGCGCCGAGCTCGGTCTGGACGACGGCCGCCCTCTGGTCGTGGCGATCGGCCGGCTGCACCCGCAGAAGGGCTACGACGTCCTCTTCGACGCCGCGCGCAGCTGGGTCCCGCGCCGGCCGCCCCCACTCGTCGCGATCGCCGGCGACGGCCCGCTCCAGGAGGAGCTCAGCCGCCGCATCGCCGACGAGCGCCTGCCCGCGCGGTTGCTCGGCCGGCGCGAGGACGTGGCCGACCTGCTCGGGGCCGCCGACGTCTGCGTGCTGCCGTCCCGCTGGGAAGGCAGTCCGTTCACGGCGCAGGAGGCCTTGCGCGCCGGCACGCCGCTGGTCTCGACCCGGGCCGGCGGTGTGCCCGAGCTGGTCGGCGACGGGGCCGAGTTGGTGCCCGTCGGCGACGCCGGCGCCCTCGCCGACGCCGTCGCGATGATCCTCGACGACCCCGCACACGCCGCGCACCTGGCCGAGGCCGGGCTGAAACGGGCCGCCACCTGGCCCGACGAGGCCGGTGCCGCGCGCCGGCTCGTCGCGGTCTACCGCGAGCTCCTGGGCGCTCCGGTGGACGGCGCAGGAGAGGACGGCGCAGGAGAGGACGGCGCAGGAGAGGGCGGCGCACGAGAGGACGACGAACCCGGGGACGTCGGACCATGAGGGCGGCGGCTCAGAGAAGGGGCGCGCTGCTCGTCCTGCTGACGCTGTTGATCGGTTGGCTGGCCCCGGCCGTAGCGGCGAGCGCCGCCGGCGATCGCACCGCCGACCGGGTGCTGATCGTCGGCGTCCCGGGACTGACGTGGCAGGACCTCAACCCGACAGCCACACCCGAGCTGTGGAACCTCGCGAACGGGGCCGCGATCGGGGCGGTGTCCGTGCGGGCGGCGGGCTCCACCACCTGCGTGCTCGACGGGTGGGCGACGCTGGGCGCCGGCAACCGGGCGCGCTACCCGGGGCCGGAGGAGGGCCTTCCCCCGGTGCCGCTCCCGACGGTGCCGCTGCCCGACGACCCGGCCGGTTCCTCTGCGTCGCCGAGCGCGAACGACGGACAGCAGCCGGTGCTGGACACGTCGCTGTCGCACTGCGGCCTGGAGGAGCGCGCGGCCGACGTGGGGCTCGACGATCCGCAGGCGACGGTCGCCCGGACCGCCGCCGACCCGGGCACCGCGCGGTTCGGCGCCGAACCGGGGGCGCTCGGCACGGCCGTCGGATGCGCCACCGTCTCGGGCCGGGCCGCGACGCTCGCGGTCGCGGCCACGGGGGTGAAGGTGAATCGCGCCGATCCGCTGCCCTCGACGGCGGCCGCACTGGGCGACGCGCTCGATGCCTGTCCGCTGAACCTGGTGTCGCTCGACGAGCTCACCGACGCCGGAACCCCCGGGGTGGGGGTGACCGACGACGGCACCGAGCCGCGCCTGCAGGCGGAGGCCCTGGCGGCGATCGACAAGCAGATCGGCCTGCTCCGCACGGCCGCGGGAAAGCTGCCCGGGAAGACCCTGCTGGTCGTCGCCGGGATCGCCGAGGTCAACGACGGGCGCCCGCAGCTGCACGTCGGCATCGTCTCGGGTCCCGGGTTCTCCTCGCCCGGCTGGCTCACCTCGGCGAGCACCGGCCGCGCCCCGTTCCTCCAGCTGATCGACCTGGCACCCACCGCGCTCGAGGCACTCGGGCTGGACCGGCCGCCGTCCATGAACGGCCAGCCCCTCCGGATCAGCGGCGAGCGCCCCCCGCTGGCCGAGGCCGTCGTCGATCTGCAGCACGTCAACACGGCCGGGACGGTGCACCACCGCAACGTCGGCACCTTCTTCTGGGTGCTGGTGATCGTCTCGGCTGCGCTCGTCGCCGGCGGCGTGCTGGTCCTGGGGGGCGCAGGGCGTCCGCCCGCGGGCGGCGCCCGGGCCCGCCGGGTCCTGCGGGCACTCGCCATCGCCGCGGCCGCGCTCCCGATCGCCACCTACCTCGCCGGACTCGTGCCGTGGGAGGCCACCGGCGCCCCTGTTCCGGTCATGGTCGCCGCCGTGGCCGGCGCCGACCTCGCGCTCACCGGGATAGCCCTGCTGGGGCCGTGGCGCCGACGCCGGCTGGGACCGCCGCTCGTCGTTCTCGCCGTCACCCTGGGCACCCTGCTGGCCGACGTCCTCACCGGATCGACCCTGGAGCTCAACGGCCTACTGGGGTACGACGCCATCGTGGCGGGCCGGTTCACCGGCTACGGCAACCTCACGTTCGGGCTGCTCTCGGTCAGCGCGCTCCTCGTGTCCGCGACGGTGGCCACGGCGCTGGGCCGCCGGGTGGGTCCCGAACGATCCCGTCGCGTCACGGGCGGCGTGGTGGTGCTGATCGGGCTCGTCACGGTCGCCGTGATCGGTGCACCCGGTCTGGGCCGCGACTTCGGCGGTGTGCTGGGTGCGCTTCCCGGATTTCTCCTCCTGGCCATGCTCCTCGCGCACGTACGGGTCACGGTCATCCGTCTCGCTGCGGTGCTGGCCGCAGCGGTCCTGGCCGTGGGCACCCTCGCCGTCATGGACTGGCTACGGCCGCCTGACGAGCGGAGCCATCTCGGTCGCTTCGTCGAGCAGGTGCTCACCGGCGAGGCCTGGACGGTCGTCAGTCGCAAGGCGCAGGCCAATCTCGACATCCTGCTGGGCAGTCCGCTGGCCTGGATGCTGCCGGTCGCGCTGGTCGCGGCGGTATGGCTGGTGCGTCCGGGGGGCGTGCTCCGCACTCCCCGGGGGGTCACCGAGCCCGGTCCGGGTGGGCTCTCCACCGGGGACCTGGCCGTGCTCCGGTCAGGACTGACGGCCTCCGCGCTCAGCCTGACGATCGGCGCGGCGGTCAACGACTCGGGCGTGGCGCTGCCCGCCACGGCCGCGGCGCTCCTGGTTCCGCTGTTGGTCTGGCTGGCCGCAGCCCCTCGCCGCCGGGCCACCGGAAAGGGGGAGGTGGCCGACGGCACTGCCCGCTCGGGTCCGGTCGACGGCCCTGACCGTGTTACGGTCGTCTCCCGTGGATCGACCGTCTGGAATGCGTGATCGCGGCCTTCTTCACAACTCCCAGCCGACGAAGTATGTCTTCGTCACTGGCGGCGTTGTGTCCTCTCTCGGCAAGGGACTGACAGCGAGTTC
>Ga0136846_1229898_pt1 | contig 10298 bp, 11 predicted proteins | sample HopSoiMetagenom2_FD_96841 | JGI IMG/M metagenome (GOLD analysis project Ga0136846, IMG submission 96841) | Grasslands soil microbial communities from Hopland, California, USA - 2 Assembly 2016 (version 4) | ecosystem: Environmental > Terrestrial > Soil > Grasslands | place: USA: Hopland... | reverse complement strand
AGGCCCGCGGTTCTTCAGCATGGCGGGCGCGCCGGAGGTGTCGGCGAGGATGTCCATCACGCGCTCGGGCGGCAAGTCCAGGTGCCCGACGAGCGAGAGCGCCTCGCCGAGCGCCTGCCAGTACACGATCAGCGGCAGGTTGATGGCGAGCTTCATGCTCGAGCCGGCGCCGACCGGCCCGACGTGCTCGACGCGCCGGCACATCTGGTCGAGGAGCGGCTTGGCGCGCGCCACGTCGACCGCGTCGCCGCCGACAAAACCGAAGAGCTTGCCTTCCTTCGCCGGCCCGGTCGTGCCGCCGACCGGGCACTCCACGTACGCGCCGCCGTGCTTGCGAATTTTCTGCGCGAGATCCTTCGCCGCATCGGGCCGCACGGTGCTCATCTCGATGAAGAGCTTGCCTTTCGCCGCCGGCCCCACCTGGTCGTACACCGCGCCCGCCGCACCGGCGTCGGCCAGGATGCTGATCACCACCTCGCAAGCCGAAGCGAGCTGAGCGGGGGTCTGGGCGACGCGAAACCCCGTCGCTTTCGCCTTGTCCGCGCTGCGGTTCCAGACCATCATCTCGTGCCCGACGCTCGAGAGCCTCGACGCGATTGCCGCGCCCATCTTACCGACGCCTGCCATGCCGATCTTCATATGACCTCTCTGGTTTCGATCCCGACGGACACCGTCTCGCTGGAGGGCGCATGGTACGAGCCCGCGGGCGGACGGGCGAAGAATGCCGTCCTGCTGTTTCACGGCAATACGATGAATTTCTATAGCGGCGCCCCGCGCTTCCTGCCCCCCGCGCTCACGGAGCTCGGCTACGCGTGCCTCGCCTTCAACCGCCGCGGGCATGACATCCTGGCGATCCGGAATAGCCGCGCGGCCGAAGGCGCAGCCTTCCAGACCTATGCGGAGGCGATCGCCGACAACGTTTACGCTGCGCGGTGGGTCGCCGATCGCGGCTTCGCCCGGCCGGTCGTCATCGGCCACAGCAACGGCGGCATGCTGGCGGCGAAGCATGTCGCCGATCACCCGCAGACTGCGGCGCTCGTGCTCCTGTCCGCGCACTGCGGCGGCAAGGACATGCTGCCGCTTAGCTCGCGCGCAGGTCTGCTCGCCCGGGACCGACTGCCGGAGCTCAAGGCCCAGGCCGAGCGCTTGGTCGCCGAAGGCAGGGGACGGGAGCTGATGCTGCTGCCGGGCTGGTGGTACGTCTCGAGCGCCGAGAGCTTCCTCGAGCTCCAGAACTGTCCCGACATCCTGGAGCTCGCGCCGAGGATCGCCTGCCCGACGCTGTATCTGCGCGGCGACAAGGAGCCGCGCGAACTCTACCCGGCCGAGGAATTCGCGCGCCGCGCGCGGGGCCCATGCAGTGTGGAGATCGTGCCGGACTGCGACCACTTCTACGTCGGGCGCGAGGTGGAGATCACCGCACGCGTGATTCGCTGGCTCTCGAACTTGGGTTGACACGCGCGAACCCCCCGGGCTCAAATTGCCGCCCGAGGAGGAGTCGATGAAGCTCTATGGATTCTGGCGTTCGCTTGCCACGTATCGAGTGAAGGTCGCGCTTGGCCTGAAGGGCGTGGCGGTGGACGAGGTGTCCATCGACCTCCTCAAGGGCAAGCAGCACGAGGCGGACTACAAGGTGGTCAACCCTCAGGCCGTCGTGCCGGCGCTGGTGCTCGATGAAGGCGGCCCGCCGCTTTTCCAGTCCATCGCGATCATGGAATACCTCGAGGAGACCAAGCCTCAGCCGCCTTTGCTTCCGAAGGATCCGCGCGGGCGCGCTAGGGTTAGGGGATTGGCGCTCATAGCCGCGGCCGACGGTCACCCGCTGGTCGTGCCGCGCATCCGTTCGTACATGGAGAAGGAGCTGAAGCTCGACGAGCCGACGCGGAACAAGTGGCTTGCGCACTGGACGCTCGAGGCGCTGAAGGCGATGGAGGCGCACCTCAAGGGCGAAAAGGAGACCGGCAAGTTCTGCCACGGCAATTCGCCGACGATGGCCGACATCTGCCTCGCCGGCCAGGTTGTCGGCGCGATCGGCTACTTCAAGTGCGATGTGTCGAGCGTGCCGACCTGCATGCGCATCTACGAGGAGTGCATGAAGATCGAGGCTTTCAACAAGGCGCATCCGCTGAAGCAACCGGGTGCGGCGGTGCATTGAATCTGTTTTTTTTAAAAGCCTAAACCCCCCGCTGCTCAGGGGGTCAAGAAAGAGGTGACTGAATGAATCCCGTCCAGATCGTCGATCGCTCCAGCTTGATAAACGGCTTGCACAAGCAGCTCGAGCTCAAAGCCGCCGAAACGGCGGTGATCACCATCGACATGCATCGTGGCCACCTCGACATGGATGTCGCCACGATGCCGGCGAAGCCGGAGGATGCGACGAGGGTGATCAAGAGCGCGAAGGCGGCGCTCGATCACGCGCGGCGCCTTAAGGTTCCGGTAATCCACGTCGTGCTCGTATACCGTCGCATCCCGGGCATGGGCAGCGAAGGCATGACCTCGCCCTTCTGGAAAGCAATGCACGCGGCGCAGACCGAGACCGATCGCCTGACGCCCGGGCGCAAGAGCACCGTGCGCGAGCACAACATCGAGGGCTCGCCGGGCACCGAGATCATTCCCGAGCTCTACAAAGACGGCGACTACGTCATCAACAACAAGAAGCGGCTGGACTGCTTCTATGGAACGGATCTGCGCTCGCTGCTGGACATTCTGAAAGTGAAGAACGTCGTGCTGATGGGCATCAACACGAATACCTGCGTCCTGAACACGTCGTTCACGGCGTTCAACTTCGATTATCGCGTCGTGGTCCTGTCCGATTGCGTGGCGAGCATGTACGGCGACGACCTGCACGTCCTCGGCCTGCAGAACATCTCGCGCTGCCTCGGCTGGGTGATCACCAACGAGCAACTTTTCGAAAAACTGAAGGAGGAAAAGACCCATGCGGTTCACGCGTAGACGTTTCGTCCAGGCCACCGCCGCCGTAGCGGCCGCCAGCGCGCTGCCGTCCCTTGCCCAGCAGGGCCCGATCCGGCTCGGCCTGATGACGGTCAAGACCGGCCCGCTTGCCTCCGGCGGCATCGACATGGAACGCGCGCTGCAGCAGTACCTGCAGGAGAAGAACAACACGATGGCCGGGCGCAAGGTCGAGCTCTTCGTGGCCGATGGCGGTGGTACGCCGGCGCAGACGCGCACCAAGATCCAGGAGCTCGTCGAGCGCGACAAGATCCACATCATGATCGGACCGCTCGACACCGCTTCTGCCCTCGCGGCCGACGACTACATCCGGCAGGCTCAGCTCCTCACGCTTTCCGTAGCGGCCGCGGAGGACATGACGCAGAGGAAGCCGAATCCGGTGTTCACGCGCGGCACGTCGACCTCGTCCCAATCCGCCATGCCGCTCGCCGACTATGCGGCGAAGAACCTCAAGTACAAGCGCATGGTGGTGATCGCGGACGACATCGCCTACGGCCACGAGATGTGCGCGGGCTTCATGCGGGTCTTCGAGGACAACGGCGGCAAGGTGGTGCAGCGCCTCTTCCCGCCGATCGCCGTGCCCGACTACGGCACTTACCTCGCCCAGCTCAAGACCAACGTCGACTCCATCTTCCTCGGCTTCGCGGGCTCCAACGGTTTCCGCTTCCTGCGGCAGGCGAACGAGTACGGCCTGATGCAGAAGGTGAAGCCGATCGGCGGCATGACCGCCCTCGACGAGGCGGTGCTGCGCAACATGGGCGACGAAGCGCTCGGCATCGTCACCTCGTGCTGGTACTCCGCGGAGATCGACAACCCGATCAACAAGAAATTCGTCGAAGGTTTCCGCAAGCAGTGGAAGTACGACCCGGGCTTCTATGCGGCCGCGACGTACGTCGAGGCCGCGGTGCTCGACCAGACGCTGCAGAAGATCGGCGGCAAGATCGAGGACAAGCAGGCCTTCATGAAGGCAGTGCGTTCCGGCAAGTTCGACACCTGCCGCGGACCGGTGCAGTTCGACCAGTACGGCAACGTGGTCGGCAACGTGTACATCCGCAAGGTGGCGCGCAAGGAAGGGCGGCTCGTCAACACGGTGATCCATACCTATCCGAACGTGAGCCAGTTCTGGACCTACAAGCCGGAGGAGTTCCTGAAGAACCCGGTGTACTCGCGCGACTACCCGCCCGCGAAAAACCTCGAGTCGTAGCCGTTGCAGTACTGGGCGATCCAGACGCTCAACAGCCTGGCGCTGGGAGGATTGCTGTTCCTCCTGGCGGCCGGGTTCTCCCTCATCTTCGGCCTGATGAGGATCGCCAACCTTACGCACGGCGCGCTCTTCATGCTGGGCGCGTACCTCGGCGTGTCGGTGATGCGGCAGATCCCGAATCTCTGGCTCGCTGCGCTGGCCGCCGGTGTCGCGGTGGCCATTTTCGGCGGGCTGCTGGAGAGGCTGATCCTGCGCAAGCTCGGCGGAAATGTCCTCGGCCAGGTTCTCGTCACGCTCGGCGTGTCGTTCATCATCGCCGACGCGTGCCTGCTCACCTGGGGGGGCGATCCAATCCCGATCCAGACGCCGGCCTCGCTGCAGATGCCGGTCCGGATGATGGGCTTTGTGTTTCCGGCCTATCGCCTCGCGGTCGTGGTGATCGCCGTAGTGGTGGCCATTGCGCTCTACCTCCTCATGGATCGCACGCGCATCGGCGCCATGATCCGCGCCGGCGTGGATGATCCGGAGATGGCGAGCGCGGTGGGCATACCGGTTTCCAAATTGTTCACGACCGTGTTCTGCCTGGGCGCGGCGCTCGCCGGCGCGGGCGGCGTCATCGGCGGGCCGATCATGTCCGCGTATCCGGGCCTCGATGCCGACATGCTGCCGCTCGCGCTCATCGTGGTGATCCTCGGCGGCGTAGGCAGCCTGCTCGGGGCTTTCGTCGGCGCCTTCATCACCGGCTTCGTCTACACGTTCGGCGTCGCGCTCCTCCCCGACCTCGCGTACGTGATCCTCTTCCTGCCGATGATCCTCGTCATCGCCTTTCGCCCGCGCGGTCTCTTCGGGAAGTTCGCCGCGTGAGGTGGATCGTCCTGGTCGTGCTGGCGGCGCTGCTGCCGCTGGTCTCGGGCGAGTACTACATCAACCTCGCTAGCCAAATCATCATCTTTGCGGTGTTCGCCGCGAGCATCAATCTGCTCCTCGGCTACGGCGGCCTGCCGACGCTCGGCCATGCCGCCTATCTCGGCGTGGCGGCATATCTCTCGGCCTGGCTGCAGCTCAAGATGGGCTGGAGCAACTGGACCACGGCGCCGGTGGCGCTGCTCGGCACGACGGTCATGGCGTGCGCATTCGGCCTCATCGCATTGCGCGCCGCCGGGCTCGGTTTCCTCATGCTCACGCTCGCGCTTTCGCAGGTACTGTGGGGCACGGCATACCGCTGGGTGTCGGTTACCGACGGCGACAACGGACTGCGCGGCCTCGCGCGCCCGACGCCCTTCGGGCTCAACCTGAACGAAGCGATGCCGTTTTATTACTTCACGCTGATCATCGGCGTGCTCGCCATCTGGATGATGGCGCGCTTCGTCATCTCGCCCTTTGGCGCCACGCTCGCCGGCACGCGCGACCAGCCGCGGCGCATGAGCGCGCTCGGCTACGACGTGTGGATGATCCGCTGGGTGACGTTCGTCTACTCGGCCTTCTGGGGCGCTGTGTCGGGCCTGATGTTCGTCTACTACCACAAGTACATCCACCCCGTGACGCTGTCGCTCGCCAATTCCGCCGAAGGATTGCTCGCCGTGATCGCCGGCGGCTCCGGCACGCTGGCAGGCCCGCTCGTCGGCGCGGCGATCGTGCTGCTTCTGAAGAACTGGGCGTCGGCCTACATCGAGCGCTGGAACATGCTGCTCGGCTTCGTATTCGTCTTCATCGTGGTGTTCATGCCCGAGGGCGTGGTGCCGGGCGTCAAAAGGCTATGGAAGCGCTTCGCGTCCAAAACCTGAAGAAATCGTTCGGCGGCCTGCCGGCCATCAACGATGTCTCGCTCGCCGTGGAAGGCGGCGAGCGCCGCCTGATCATCGGCCCCAACGGCGCCGGCAAGACGACGTTCTTCAACCTGCTGACCGGCGACCTCGCGCGCGACTCCGGCACCATCCAGCTCTTCGGCGAGGAAGTGGCGCGCCTGCCGACGCATTGGCGCGTGCACCGCGGCCTCGCGCGGACCTACCAGATCATCACGCTGTTCCCGAAGGACACCCTCGAGCACAACATCGCCCTCTCGCTCATGGGATTGTCCAAGACGCGCTGGAACGTCTTTGGGCGCGTGCCTGCGCATTTTTTCGACGAGGCGAGGACCGTTCTCGCGCGCGTCGGCCTCGAAGCATCGGCGAAGCGCCCAATCGCGGAAGTGGCGTACGGAGAGAAGCGGCGCGTGGAAATCGCGATGGCCCTCGCGCAGCGCCCGAAGGTGCTGCTGCTCGACGAGCCGCTCGCCGGCCTTTCGCGCGAGGAGCGCGCGCAGGTGAAGGCGCTGGTCGCCGGCATTCCGCGCGAAACCACCGTGATCCTGATCGAGCACGACATGGACACGGCGCTCGATCTCGCCGACCGCATCACGGTGCTTCACTATGGCCGCGTCATCGTCGAGGGAACGCGCGCCGAAGTGGTGGCGGATCCGAAGACGCGAGAGGTCTATCTTGGCCACTGAAGCGCTGGCCCTCGACGGCGTCGACGCGCTCTACGGCGAGAGCCACGTCCTGCACGGCGTCTCCTTCAGCCTGGCGGAAGGGCGCGTGCTCGCGCTCCTCGGCCGCAACGGCGCCGGCAAGACGACGTGCATGAACACGGTCATCGGCTTCCTGCGACCGCGCAATGGCGCCGTGCGCGTGTTCGGCGAGCCCGTCCAGCGCCTCGCGCCCGACGTGATCTCGCGCAAGGGTATCGGGCTCGTGCCGCAGGGCCGTCGCGTGTTCGCGCGGTTGACGGTGAAGGAAAACCTCGTCGTCGCCCACCAGAAGAGAGGCGGAGCGTGGACCCTGGAGCGCGTGTTCGAGCTCTTCCCGCGCCTCAAGGAGCGCCAGGCGCAGGACGCCGGCTCGCTGTCCGGCGGTGAGCAGCAGATGCTCGCCATCGCCCGGGCGCTGATGGGAAATCCGCGCGTGCTGCTGTTGGACGAGCCTTCCGAGGGCCTCGCGCCGCTCATCGTCGCCGAGGTCGGCAAGACCATCGCGCGGCTCAAGCGCGAAGGCCAGTCGATCGTGCTCGTCGAGCAGAACATCCAGCTCGCCTTCAGCCTGGCCGACGAGGTGGTGATTCTGAATACGGGCCGCGTCGCCTTCAGCGGCCCGCTGGATCAGGTGCGCACGAACGAGGCGCTGATCACGCAGCACCTCGGTGTGTTCTAGCCACGATGTCGAGCGCCTTGATGAAGATCTCGCTCGGCGCGACCTGCTCGCCGGAAAGCCAGCTCGCCACGTCCACCACCGAGACCTGCAGCTCCGCCGCCAGGCGCTCCTCACTGCCGAGCGTCGCCAGGGCACGACGCAGCGTGCGGATGGAAGCCGTGTCCTTGGATTTCATCTCTGCCTGCCTGCCGAAGAAACAGTTCGAACTCACGCAAATTCCAAAAAGGATCAAAAAATGATGTACAGCTGCGCTCCCGCCTCGCGAGCGGGCAGCACCACCGTAGTGAAAAAACGCTCGACATCGCTTCGCGTGGACATCCACTGCCATTATTTGAATACGCAGGTCGCGGAAAAAGTGACGCCGTTGAATCCGGCGCAGCACGAGCCGATGGCAGTGTTCTCGAACGCAGCGACGCGCGCGGCGAACGTGAACCAGGGGAAGGAGCGGGGCGCCAAGCTCACCGACGTCGCGCTGCGCCTGAAGGAAATGGACAAGATGGGAGTCGACATCCAGGCCGTCTCGCCCGCGCCGCACCAGACTTATTACTGGACCGATGCGGGAATGGGCCAGGAGCTGTCGCGCAAGATCAACGAGCGGCTCGCCGAGATCGTCTCCGAGCATCCCGATCGCTTTGTCGCGCTGGGTACCGTGCCGTTGCAGGACGTTTCGCTCGCCGTCGGCGAATTGACCCATTGTGTGAAGACACTCGGCATGCGCGGCGTCGAGATCAATCCCAGCGTGCGCGGCATGGACCTCACCGACGCCAAGCTCAATCTCGAGGCCTTCTTCGCCAAGGCGGAGGAGCTCGGCATCGTGGTCTTCATGCATCCGATCGGCTTCACGCAGGGCGAGCGCCTGGTGGACCATTACTTCTCGAACATCATCGGCAACCCGCTCGAGACCACCGTGGCGACCAGCCATCTCATCTTCGACGGCGTGATGGAGCGCCACCCGAAGCTCAAGGTGGTGCTTCCGCACGCCGGCGGCTACCTCGCGCACTATTGGGCGCGGATGGACCACGCGTACAAGGTGCGGCCGGACACGCACGGGCAGATGAAGCGCAAGCCCTCGAGCTATCTCGAGCGCTTCTATTTCGACACCATCACCTTCGACCACGGCATGCTCGCCCACCTCATCGCGCGCTTCGGGGCCGACCACGTGCTCCTCGGCACCGACTATCCGTACGACATGGGGATGGAGCGGCCGGTGGAGTTCATCGACGGGGTGAAGGGGCTGTCGAAGGCGGAACGGGAGGCGATCCAGGGCGGCAATGCCGCGCGCCTCCTGAAGATTGACTACAATAAACCTACAAGGAGGAGGTCATGAAAATTTCCAGGCGTAATTGGCTGGCGGCCGCATTGGCGGCAGTCGGCGTTGCTGCAGTGCCCGGCGCGTCCATAGCGCAGCAGGGTCCCGTCAAGATCGGCATCGGCATCTCGCAGACCGGCACGCTCGGCGGCGGCGGCAAGGCGGCGTTGCTCGCGCTGCAGATGTGGGTGGAGGACGTGAACAAGAAGGGCGGTCTGCTCAACCGCAAGGTCGAGCTGATCGCGTACGACGACCAATCGAATCCGGCCACCACGCCCGGCATCTACACCAAGCTGCTCGATGTCGACAAGGTCGACCTGCTGATCGCGCCGTATGGAACGGTGCCGACGGCGCCGATCATGCCGCTCGTCAAGCAGCGCGACCTGCTCCTGATGGGCAACTTCTCGTTCCAGGTCAACCACACGGTGAAGCACGACAAGTGGTTCAACAACGCTCCCTGGGGCGATGCCACGAGCTGGACCGAGGGCTTCCTGCAGGTGGGCCAGAAGGCCGGCGCGAAGAGCGTCGCGTTCATCGCGGCCGACCAGGAGTTCGCGCAGAACCTGGCGAACGGCGCCAAGGCGGTGGCGAAGAAGACCGGCCTGAAGACGGTGTACGAGCAGAACTATCCGCCGTCCACGGTGGACTTTTCCTCGATGATCCGCGCCGTGCGCAACGCGAAGGCGGACATGGTGTTCATCTGCTCGTATCCGAACGACTCCGTGGCGCTGGTGCGCGCCATCAACGAGATCGGCGTCGGCTCGAGCGTCAAGCTGATCGGCGGCGGCATGGTCGGGCTGCAGTTCACGCCGATCATGGAAAGCCTCGGCTCCTCGCTGAACGGCATCGTGAACTACACGTCCTACGCGCCGGGCATGAAATACGAGGGCATCGACGACTTCCTGAAGCGCTACACCGCCAAGGCGACCGAGGCCAAGGTCGATCCGCTGGGCTTCTACCTGCCGCCGTTCAACTATGCGATCGGCCAGGTGCTCGAGCAGGCGGTCGCGGCGACGAAGAGCCTCGATTCGAAGAAGCTCGCCGACTGGCTGCACAAGAACGAGGTCAAGACCATCGTCGGCCCGATCAGCTGGGGCCCGGACGGCGAGCGCGCCAAGCCCTCCGTGCCGATGGTGCAGTTCCGCAACCTGCAGGACAAGAACGTGGAGCAGTTCCGCCAGACCGGCAAGCAGGTGATCGTGTACCCGCCGCAGTTCAAGCAGGGCGACGCGGTGGTGCCGTACGAGAAGGCGCGCGGCGCCAAGTAAGCGGCGCCCGGGACGAGACACGGCGCGGAGATCCCGCGCCGTTTTTTTAGGCGGCGAGTGGACTTTTCGATCGATCTGCTGGCGGAGGCGGTGCTGTTCGGCGGGCTGCTGGGCTGCTTCTACGCCGCGGTCAGCATCGGCCTGTCGGTGTCCTTCGGCCTGCTCGACGTGCCGCACGTCGCGCATCCGGCGCTCATGGTGCTCGGCGCCTACTGCACCTGGCTGATCGGCCGCTACGGCGTCGATCCCATCGTTGCCGGCGTCTGCCTGATGCCGCTGTTCTTCCTGCTCGGCATCGGCGTCTACCGCTTCTACTACGAGACCTTCGAGAAGCGCGGCAGCGAGGCCGGCGTGCGCGGGCT
>Ga0136846_1215174_pt1 | contig 10298 bp, 12 predicted proteins | sample HopSoiMetagenom2_FD_96841 | JGI IMG/M metagenome (GOLD analysis project Ga0136846, IMG submission 96841) | Grasslands soil microbial communities from Hopland, California, USA - 2 Assembly 2016 (version 4) | ecosystem: Environmental > Terrestrial > Soil > Grasslands | place: USA: Hopland... | reverse complement strand
GAACATAGCGTCCGTCCTCCGAGCCGAAGCCCGTTCCTCTCACCTGCCCTCGGGGATCGCAGGCGCTGCGTCCTCCCCCCGAGGTACGTCGGGCGCCGGGTTGCCCCCAGCGCCTCTGCACCGAGTATACCCGTGGCCTTCCGTTCACCCGGAACGGACCAAGTGATCCGCGCCGATGCTTCGTGTTCCTTTCGGCACGTCTATGGGTATGGATGAGTCCGGTCTTTCCTTAGATACGTGCTGCGGGCACCGCAAGGTGCGGGACGCGCGGGGTGCGCCATAGGGACCACTCGGAATCCCCCCGGATGGGTCATGTGACGGCCGCGGATCGGCTGGCAACCTGTCAAGTCCGGTCGACGAGACGCCGAAACCACTGGCGGGAAGGAGGTCCCCCACGTCCGCTGTGGACCTCGCATACGGAGAGGAAACACCCGTGCGCGTGCTCGTCGTCGACGACCACCCTGCGTTCCGCAAGGCGCTGTCGTCCGCGCTCAACCTCGTTGCGGACATCGAGGTCGCGGGCGAGGCCGGGGGCGGCGTCGACGCATGCGCCGAGGCCGAGGAGCTCGATCCGGACATCATCATCATGGACCTGTCGATGCCCGACCTCTCGGGGATCGATGCGATGAAGCGGATCCACGAGCGCCGGCCCGATCTTCCGGTCGTCATCTTGACCGCGCACGCCGACGAGGGCGTCGAGCGCGAAGCACGCGAAGCGGGCGCGTCGGGATTCCTCGCGAAAGGCACCGGCCTGCACGACCTCGTGATCGTGCTGCACGAGGCCGCCGAGCCAGAGTAGCTAGCTGCCGGCCGCCGACTCCCGGTAGTCGCGCACGAGCCGGCAAAGCCCCATCAGCAATCCTTTGGAGAACGCGGGGTTGTCCAACAGCGGCTGGAAGTCCCACGACACCAGTGCGAGCGTCGTGAGGTCGCTCGTCGCGGTCACCGTCGCGGAGCGAACGCCGCCGTCGATCAAACCGATCTCCCCGAAGTACCCGCCGGCGCCGATGGGATGCCGTGGCACCCCGTCGCCGGACACCTCGGCCTCGCCCTCGACGATCAGGTGGAACCCGACGCCGGAGTCGCCCTGCTTGGCGATCACGCGCCCGGGCTCGAAGTGCACCTCTTTCATGCGTGCCGCCACGAGCTCCAGATCGTGGTGCTCGACCTGTGCGAACAGCGGGATGGAGCCGAGCAGCTTGGCGACGTCGCTCTCGTTCATCGTGGATCCCCTCGTCGATCGGGCGCCGGGCCGGCGCAGGTCGCTACGTTGGCACCGAAGCGGCTGGCGGGCAAGTCACCTACTCCGGCTGCTCCGCCGGCTGGCCCTCCGGGCGCTGGGCCGGGAACATGATCAGATCGCGGAGGTTCTGCGCGTCGGTGAGCAACAGGAGCAGCCGGTCGATCCCCATGCCGAGACCGCCCGTCGGCGGCATGCCGTGCTCGAGCGCCCGCAGGAAATCCTCGTCGTACGGATGCGTCTCGTCGCCGAGGATCTCCTTCATCTGCTGTTGGAGCTCGAACTTGGCGCGCTGCTCGTCCGGGTCGGTCAGCTCGCTGAATGCCGTCACCAGCTCGATGCCCGCGGCGACGAGGTCGAAATGCTCGGTGAGACCCGGGTTGTCGCGGTGGGGGCGCGCGAGCGGCGACACCTCACGCGGGAAGTCGCACACGAACGTCGGCTGCTCGATCGTTTCCTCGACGATCTTCTCGAACAGCTCCTGCACGATCTTGCCGGCTCCCCACGTCGGCTCGACGTGCACGTCATGCCGCTCCGCGATGCTGCGCAGATCCGGATGCTCCAGCCCGATCTCCTCGCCGATCGCCTCTGAGACCGAGCCGAGCACCGTGATCCGTTGGAAGGGCTCGGCCAGATCGATCATCCGGTCGCCCACCGGGATCACGAGGTCGTCCGCGGGGCGGCCGAGGATCGGGTTCGCCGCCCGGCAGCACTCGCGCACCAGCGTTTCGGAGAGCTCCATCATCGTGTGGTAGTCGCCATAGGCCTGATACGCCTCGAGCATCGTGAATTCCGGGTTGTGGTCGCGGTCGATGCCCTCGTTGCGGAAGTTCCGGCCGAGCTCGAAGACGCGATCGACCCCGCCGACGAGCATCCGCTTCAGATAGAGCTCGAGCGAGATGCGGAGCTTCATCGGGATGTCGAGGGCATGGTGGTGTGTCGTGAACGGACGCGCGTTCGCGCCCCCGGCGATGGTCTGGAGCATGGGGCCCTCGAACTCGACGAACCCACGTTCGTCCAGCACGCGCCGGACCGTCTTGAGCACGGCGGCCCGCGCGAGGAAGATCTTGCGCGGCTCCTCGTCGGTGATCAGATGGAGGTAGCGGCGCCGCTGCTGCAGATCGGGGTCCTGAAGGCCCGCCCACTTCTCCGGCAACGGACGCAGCGCCTTGGTGAGCATCGCCCACCTCGAGACGAACACGCTGAGCTCGCCCTTGCGCGTGGTCCCCACCGCGCCGGTCGCGCCGACGATGTCGCCGAGGTCGACCTCGCGGAAGAGGGTGAAGTCCTCGTCGGGGAGGTTCGCCCTGTTGACGACGATCTGCAGGTCGCCGTCGCGGTCGCGGAGCGTCGCGAACACGAGCTTGCCCATGTCCCGCTTCAGCACGACGCGGCCGGCGACGGTGACGACGTCGTCGGTCTGGGCGTCGGCGGCGAGTTCGCGATGCGATGCGCGGACGGCGCCAGAACGCGCCGGCTCGGCGACGCCGAGAACGTCGGCGAGCGTGATCGCGAAGGCGCGGCTCGTCCCGAGGCGCTCCAGGCTCTCACGGCGGGCGGCGAGCACCTCGGCTTCTCGCCCTGATGGGCGCCCGGTCGGCTCCTCAGGCATCGACGTTCTTCTCGTAGACGAGGCGGAGGCCCTCGAGGGTGAGCCAGGGCTCGTAGCGGTCGACCGTCCGACAGTGCGGGATGACGACCGGCGCGAGGCCGCCGGTCGCGATCACGGTCGCCGCCGGGGCGCCGAGATCGTCGCGGATGCGGTCGACGATCCCGTCGACCTCGCCCGCGGTGCCGTAGATCAGGCCTGACTGGATCGCCTCGACCGTCGAACGGCCGACCGGCGAGCGCGGCGGCTGCAGGTCGACCCGGGTCAGACGAGCGGTACGCCCGACCAGCGCTCCCGCGCTGATCTGCAGCCCCGGCGCGATCACGCCGCCGAGGAACTCGCCCGTCTCCGACACGACGTCGAAGTTCGTGCTCGTGCCGAAGTCGACGACGATCGCGGGACCTCCGAAAGCGGTGAACGCGGCGAGGGTGTTCACCACCCGGTCGGCGCCGACCTCGCGCGGGTTGTCGGTGACGACCGAAACGCCCGTCTTCATGCCCGGGCCGACGATCACCGGCTCGTGCGAGAGGTACGTGGCCGCCATGTCGCGGAACTGTCCGGTCACGTCGGGTACGACGCTCGCGATGCAGAACCCCGTGATGTCCTTGCGGAGGTCGAGGTCACGGTGCTCGAGGAACCCGGCGAGCAGGAGCGCAAGCTCGTCGGAGGTCCGCTCCGGCTGGGTGGACGAGCGCCAGGTGTGCCGGAGCTCCGTGCCGTCGAACACACCGAGCACGATCTCGGTGTTGCCGACGTCTGCGGTGAGCAGCACGGTTACCCCTCGTGGTCCGTGACGGCGGTTGCATCCATGCCGGCCGCCGGGTCGATCTCCAGGTGGAACGACGGCTCATCGTGGCCGACCGCGGCCTGCGCCGACAACCGGGCGGCGTAGGCGTCGATCGGATTGCCCGCCTCGGAGGGAACCGCGCCGCTCGCCACGGCGGTGCAACGGGTCACCCAAGTCAGGGCGAGCGGCGCGACACCACGGATCGCGGCGAGCGGCCCGCCGAGCTCGAGCACCGGCGTGCCGTCGGCCACCGCGCCGCCCTCCGCCACCAGCGCCCGCGTTCGCACGCCGACGCGGGCGACGATCTCCCGGACTACAGGAGTCCCCGCGAAGACGCCGCCCGATGCGGCGACGATGCGCGCGACGCCCACGGTCGCATCGTCCGTATCGACGTCGAGCGCGAGCAGGTCGTCCATCACCGCGGCGACGATCGTGGCCTTGTCGGGCGGCGCGGCGCTCACGCAGGAGGCTCCGGCAGCACGACGTTGTCGATCAGGCGGGCGCTCGGGAACCGCGCCGCCACGATCGCGCGCGCGCGCCGGTCGAGGGTTCCGATCGGCTCGAACGTCGCGTCGTCGACCACCGCCGCATAGTCCAGGCGCGCGAGCGGCGTCCCGCCGATCTCGCGCGCCATCACCGCCACGAGCGTGTTCGCATCGCGCTCGCCCGACCGCGCGCGTTCCGCCCCCTCGGTCAGCGCGAGGAACAGGCACGCAGCCTGCTCTCGCTCCTCGCGCGACAGCGCCGCGTTGCGTGACGAGCGCGCCAGGCCGTCCGGCTCGCGCACCGTCGGACAGCCGACGATCGTCACGCCGAGGTCCGACTCGCGTTCCACCATCCGCCGCACGAGGAAGAGCTGCTGCGCATCCTTCTCGCCGAAGAAGGCAGTGCACGGCCCGACGACGTCGAACAACCGGTGCACGACGAGCAGCACGCCGGCGAAGTGCCCCGGCCGCGCGGCCCCCTCGTACAGATCGCCGACGGGGCCGGGGTCGGGGTGCGCGAGCTCGACCCCCAGCGGGGACACCTCGTCGACGGGCGGTCCCCACACCAGGTCCGCGCCCTCGGCCGCACACATCGCCAGGTCGGCCGTCTCGTCGCGCGGGTAGCGCGCGAGATCGTCCGGATCATCGAACTGCATCGGGTTCACGAAGATCGAGACCGCAACGCGGTCGGCCTGCGCGCGAGCGGCCCGCAGCAGCGACCGATGGCCTTCGTGCAGGGCGCCCATCGTCGGCACGAACCCGATCGACGCGCCGGCGTCTCGCGCAGCGTCGGTCGCCTCGCGGAACGCTGCGGACCCTCTGATCAACTCCACCGGGCGAGAACCTCCTCGACGGCGAGGCGGCGATCGTCGGGCAAGCGTGCACCGGCGACATCCATCGCGGTCCGGCAGAGCGCGACGTAGGCCGGGACGAGCCGTGGCGCCGCTGCGGCGACCGCGTCGAGGTTCCGCGCGATCGTCCCCGCGTCGCCGCGCACGGCCGGTCCGGTCAGCGCCTGTTCCGGTCCGAGCCGCCGCACGTTATCGAGCGTTGACGCCTGCAACGGGTGCATCGCGGCCGCCGCGTCCGGCACGCCCGCCGCCTCGAACAGCTCGAGCGCCGCGCCCGAGACCGCGACGAGGTAGTTCGACGCGAACACCGCGGCCGCGTGGTACCGGGGGCGGTCCTCGTCGGAGAGCCGGAACGGACGTCCGCCGAGATCGCGAGCGAGCGACTCCCCGAGCGCGGTTCCCTCGTCGTCGCGCGCCGTCACGGCGATCGCCGAGCTGGGCAGGGCGTCGATCGCACTCCCGACTTCGGCGAACGTCTGCAGCGGGTGCACGGCGACCGGGCGCGCGCCGGCTCCGTCGAGGACGTCCAGGCCGCGCGCTCCGGATAGGTGCAACACCCACGATGCGCGGTCGATGTGGCCAGCGATCGTCCGCACGACGTCGTCCAGTGCATCGTCCGGGACGCCGAGCACCACGACGTCGGCCCCGGCGGACGCCTCCGCGATGGGGAGCATCTCGACGCCGGGGAGCCACCGCGCCGCGCGCTCGCCCGTTGCGTCTCGGCCGGCGACCGCGGTGATCGTGTGACCGGCGCGGAGCCAGCGGACCGCCACGGCCGTTCCCGCCGTGCCCGCACCGACGATCGCGATCCTCATGGCGTCACCGACGGCGAGTATGGCAACGACAGCACCCAGAGCAACGGCCCCGTAGGGGCCGGCACGCCTGCGGGCGGCGACAGCACTGACGTGACGGTTCCGTCGCGCACGAACCGCAGCGTTCCGTCCGAGAAGACGTAGACGTCGTTCGTCACCGTGATCGACGCAGAGACGTCGGTGGCCGATGTGCGCACCACGAGCGCCGGCCCGCCCGGCTCGCGGCGCGGTCCCACGGTGACCGCGAAGACACCCTGAACGCCGCCGATCGAACCGAGCACGTAGGCGACGTTCCCGTCGACGCTCCACGTCAGGAGCGTGGTCGCCACCAACGGGTTCCCGTGCAGCGAAATCACCAACGGCTTGTTCTCGCCCGGCGTGGACGACGGGTAATACATCCCGGCGCGTCCGCTCGGAGACCGCACGAGGAAGTCACCGTTCTGGGAGGCGCCAAGCGTTTCGTAGCCGTCGACGAGCGGCGACGGCCCGTCCTTGAACACCCGCCAGAGCTGGAACACGTCATGGTGCGTCGTCTCGAGGTACGGCGAAAGCGAGTCCCTGAACAACCCCACGACCTTGCCGCACACCAGGAACGGCGAGGTGTGACGGCCGATCCGATCGGCGACAGCCAAGGTGCCGACGGTCACGCGCCGAAAGCAGCCCTGCACCATCTCCGACCGGGTGGAGCTGACGAACGCGCCGCCGTCCTGCCAGGCGACTGACCCCCCGTGCGCGATCGGGACCGGCTGGGCGTCCTGGTTCGCGCTCCGCAGGACCTGCGCCTCGGCGCCGTGCACCGCCGCCGGGATCGTGACCCCGATCCACGAATCCTCGACCGCGTACAGGGACACGATCGAGGACGGCGTCGCAGACACCACCGGACCGGGCTGGATCGTGTCGGTCGAGAGGTTCCAGATCCAGAGCCGGACCTGATGGCCAGTTCCCCCGGCGTACACGAGGTACCCGTCGAGGCCTGTCGTCGGCGCCGGTGCGCTCGGCGTGAATCGCTGGATCGTGACGAACGCGATCGCGGCCACGGCGATCACGAGCGCGGTCGCGACCCATCCCCGCCACGAGCGCTCAGGCGTCGGTCCGCGTTCGGCGCCGGGCCGATCGAAGAGCTCGGCGCCGCACCGCGGGCACGTGCGGGAACGCGTCTCACCACTCCAGTCGCAGCGAAGGCAGAGTTTGGACGCCATCGACATGACCGATCAGCCGGACACGGCCAGCGGCGGCGCGTACGGCCTGGCCTCGCCTGCCGGCGCCGGCAGCTCGACGAGCCGGCGACCGTCGGGCATGCGCGGGTCGGGGTCCAGGTCGAGCAACGGCATGACGACGAAGGCGCGCTCGTGCATGCGCGGATGCGGGATGGTGAGCGACGGATCATCCGATGTCAGGTCGCCCCACAACAGCACGTCGATGTCGATCGTTCGCGGCCCCCACCGAACGTCGCGGATCCGTCCGAGCTCGGCCTCGACGTCGTTCGCGGCGGCAAGGACATCGGCGGGCGCGAGTGCGCCGGGGTCGATCTCGACGACGACGTTCAGGAACTCCGGTTGATCGGCCGGGCCACCGACCGGCGCCGTCGCCCACACACGTGAGGACGCGGCCGTCCGCACACCGCGCGCCGCCAACAGGTCGACCGCCCGCTGAAGCGTGGCGAGGCGGTCTCCCAGATTGGCGCCGAGCCCAAGGAAGACCCGCTGCACCGGCTCACTCCGGGCGCGTGACCGCCGCGGCGACCCCGTCGATGCCCAGACGGGTGGCCGCGTTCGGCTTGTGAACCACGACGGTGGCCCGGGCGACTGGCCCAAACTCGAGGCACGCGTCGGCGATCGAGGCGGCCATCGCCTCGATCAGGTCGAACGAGCCGTCTTGGATCACAGCGCGCACCCGCTCGGAGATGCCGCGATAGTCCGCGGTCCCGTCGATCTCATCGCCCGTCACATCGACCTCGAGGTCGAGATCGACGACGAACAACTGCGGCTCGTCCTTCTCGCCCGGCCGCGCGCCGTGATGACCCTCCGCCTTGATCCCCGACAGGAACAACCGCGCCTTCATCCGTTCGGTCCCACCTCCTGATCCGGCGCGACCGTCGGCTCGGGATCCTCGTCCTCGTCGATCATGCCGGGCGCCGCTCGGAGCGGCACCAGCACGGGCCCCGTCGGCTGGTGGCCGTGCGGGATCCGTAGGTAGTTGGCGCGGAGGTACTCGGCGATGATCGGGAAGATCGTCTCGGGCGCCTCGTCCGGGAGGAAGTGCCCGCAGCCGGGCACGAGGCCGAGCGCGGAGGACGGGATCGCGGCGTTCAGTCGCTCCGCGATCTCCGCCGGATGGAACGGATCGTCCTCGCCCCACAGGATCAACGTGGGAAGCGCCCAATCCGCCATCGCGTGCTCGAGGTGTTTCAACCCGATGCCGTCGAGGGCGCGTGCGAATCGGAACAGACCGTCGACCGGTTCGGGCGCCGTCCACGGGGCGAGATAGGCGCGAACGTCGTCCTCGGTGAGCTGGTCCTCGACGGTCCCCAGGCGAAGCGCGGAGCGCACGACGAGCTCGGCCGCCGCGTTCGTCTCTTCCTGGGCGGGCACCACCTGGACCTCGCCGGTCGCCTCGGTCGGCCACCGGTCGAACGCGATGCTGTCGATCAGGACGAGCGCCTCGACGTCGTCGCGCTCTTCGACGAGCAGCTGTGCGATCCCGCCGCCGGTCGAGTGTCCGACGACCGCAACGCGATCGATGTCGAGGTGGGTGAGCAGCTCCGAGACGTATCGCGCTTGCGCGCGGATGCCGAGCGGCGCCGATGCCGGCTTGTCCGACGCGCCGAGCCCGAGCAGGTCCGGCGCGAGCACGCGATGCCGCGACGCGAGCGCGGGCATCAGCCCACGCCACAGGTGCGACGACAGGGGGAAGCCGTGCAGCAGGACGACCGCCGGGCCATCGCCCTCGTCGTGGTACGCGAGCGCGCCGCCCGACGTGTCGAAGTGGTTCACGACTCGCCTCGCATGATGGCGTCGGCGACACGGAGCGCGCGCAGCGTGGGCATCACGTCGTGCACCCGCACGATGTCGGCGCCGCTCGCCGCCGCGAGGATCGCGGCGGCGAGCGAACCCTCGAGCCGGTCCCGCGGGTCGTCCGCGCCCGACAGGGCGCCGACGAACCGCTTGCGTGAGGCGCCCACCATCACCGCGCCATCCAGGTCGGCGAACCGGCCGATCGAGCGGAGCAACGCCAGGTTGTGATCGACGTTCTTGCCGAACCCGATCCCCGGATCGACACACAGCCGGTCGGCGTCGACGCCCGCGAAGATCGCGGCCTCGACGCGTTCCCGGAGGTACTCGTGCACGTCCTCGACCACGTCGTCGTACATGGGCGCGTCCTGCATCGTGACGGGATCGCCCCGCATGTGCATCAGCACGAGGCCCGCACCCGCCTTGGCAACGACCGGCAACATGTCGTCGTCCGACCCGCCCGAGATGTCGTTGACAACCGACGCGCCCGCGGCAAGGGCGTCGACCGCGATCGCGGCGTGCCGCGTGTCGATGCTGATCGGCAGGTCGGGCCGCGCGGCGCGCAGGCCCTCGACGACCGGCAGCACGCGGCGCCGTTCCTCCGACTCGGGCACCGGCTCGGCACCCGGCCGCGTCGACTCACCGCCGATGTCGACGAGGTCGGCGCCCTCCTCCGCCAGCCCCAGCCCGTGGGCGACGGCGTCCTCGGCCTGGTCGAACATGCCGCCGTCGCTGAAGGAGTCGGGCGTCACGTTCAGGATGCCCATCACGAGCGTCCGGGCCCCGAGGTCCAACGTGTGGTCGCCGCAGCGCCAGATGCGTCCGGTCACAACGCCATCGTAGTGAGGAAGCGCTCGGGTGGCCCCGGTGCCCCTTCGGCCCGGTGGCTCAGCGCATCCCGATGTGCTGCATCGCCTCTTGGCGCGTCCGGGCGTCGCTGCGGAACAGGCCACGCACGCCCGACGTGACGGTGACGGCGCCAGGCTTCTTGATGCCGCGCATCGTCATGCACAGGTGCTCCGCCTCGATCACGACGAACACGCCGCGCGGGCTGAGTGCCTGCTCGATCGCCTCGGCGATCTCGGTCGTGAGCCGCTCCTGCACCTGCGGCTTCTTCGCGAGCGTGTCGACCACGCGGGCGATCTTCGACAGCCCGGTGATCTGCTGGGACTTGTTCGGGATGTACGCGACATGCGCCTTGCCGCTGAACGGGATCAGGTGGTGCTCGCACATCGAGTACAGCGGGATGTCGCGCACCATGATCATCTCGTCGAAGTCGGCGCCCTCGACGACCGTGACGATCTGTGATGCGTCGACGTGGATGCCGGCGAAGATCTCGGCGTACATCCGGGCGACGCTGGCCGGCGTTTCTCGCAGGCCACCGCGCTCCGGGTCCTCGCCGATCCCGTGCAGGATCATGCGAACCCCTTCTTCGATCGCGGCGGCGTCGAACCGATCGTTCACGGGCCGGATGCTACCGCGAGCCGCCGGCTCGGCGGTCCT
>Ga0136846_1221729_pt1 | contig 10299 bp, 7 predicted proteins | sample HopSoiMetagenom2_FD_96841 | JGI IMG/M metagenome (GOLD analysis project Ga0136846, IMG submission 96841) | Grasslands soil microbial communities from Hopland, California, USA - 2 Assembly 2016 (version 4) | ecosystem: Environmental > Terrestrial > Soil > Grasslands | place: USA: Hopland... | reverse complement strand
GGTAACGGCTGCGCCTCGGTCCACCGCGAGAAGTTCAAACCCCTCGGTGGGCCTGACGGCGGCAACGGCGGCCGGTGCGGCAGCATCGTGCTGGTTGTCGACCCGCAGGTGCACACGCTTCTCGATTTTCACTTTCACCCGCACGTCGTCGCCCCGTCGGGCAAGCAGGGCGCGGGTAGTAACCGCGACGGCGCCGCCGGCCCCGACCTGGAGGTCAGGGTTCCCGACGGCACCGTGGTGCTCGACGAGAACGGCCGGTTGCTCGCCGACCTAGTCGGGGCTGGCACCCGTTTCGAAGCAGCCGCAGGCGGACGCGGCGGACTCGGCAATGCCGCACTGGCGTCGCGGGCCCGCAAGGCGCCCGGCTTCGCGCTCCTCGGCGAGCAAGGCCAGGTCCGAGACTTCACGCTGGAACTCAAGACCGTCGCCGACGTCGGCCTGGTCGGGTTCCCGTCGGCGGGCAAGTCGTCGTTGGTGTCGGTCATCTCGGCGGCCAAGCCAAAAATCGCCGACTATCCGTTCACCACGCTGGCGCCCAACCTGGGCGTGGTGTCGGCGGGGGACCACACCTTCACCGTCGCCGATGTGCCGGGCCTGATCCCGGGCGCGTCCGCAGGCCGCGGCCTCGGCCTGGATTTCCTGCGGCACATCGAGCGGTGCGCGGTGCTGGTGCACGTCGTCGACTGCGCGACGCTGGAGCCGGGTCGCGACCCGGTCTCCGACATCGAGGCACTGGAAGCCGAGTTGGCCGCGTATACGCCTACGCTGCAGGGCGATTCGACACTCGGCGATCTGGCAGAGCGGCCGCGGGCAGTGGTGCTGAACAAGATCGACGTGCCGGAGGCGCGTGAGCTGGCCGACTTCGTCCGCGAAGAGATCACCCGGCGGTTCGGCTGGCCCGTGCACGAGGTGTCAACCGTCAGCCGGGAAGGGTTGCGGCCGTTGACGTTCGCGCTGTGGGACATGGTGTCGGCGTACCGCGACGCGCAGCCACCGATCGTGCCGCGCCGCCCGGTGATTCGGCCCATTCCGGTGGACGAGAGCGGCTTCACCGTCGAGCCCGACGGCCAGGGTGGTTTCGTCGTCCGCGGCACCCGGCCCGAACGCTGGATCAACCAAACCGATTTCGACAACGACGAGGCCGTCGGCTACCTCGGCGACCGGCTGGCCCGGCTCGGCGTCGAAGACGAACTGCTGCGCCTCGGCGCCAAGCCCGGCTGCGCAGTGACCATCGGCGACATGACCTTCGACTGGCAGCCGCAGACACCCGCAGGGGTCGACGTCACGCTGTCCGGCCGCGGCACGGATACGCGACTGGAACAGACCGACCGCGTCGGCGCGGCGGAGCGCAAGGTGGCGAGGCGGGAGCGACGCCGCCGAGGCGACCGGTCGTGATGAGCCAACATCGCGATGCCGTTCGCACCGCTCGCAGCGTCGTCATCAAGGTCGGCACCACCGCGCTGACAACGCCATCCGGCGTGTTCGATGCAAGCCGGCTGGCCGTTTTGGCCGACGCCATCGAGGGCCGCATGAAGGCCGGCTCCGACGTGGTGATCGTGTCGTCTGGTGCGATCGCGGCGGGCATCGAGCCGCTGCGGCTGACCAAGCGTCCCGCCGATCTGGCGACCAAGCAGGCGGCGGCCAGCGTGGGGCAGGTGGCGCTGGTGAACTCATGGAGCGCGGCGTTCGCCCGCTACAACCGCACGGTTGGCCAGGTGCTGCTGACGGCCCACGACATCTCGATGCGGGTACAGCACACCAACGCCCAGCGCACGCTGGACCGGCTGCGCGCTCTGCATGCCGTCGCGATCGTCAACGAGAACGACACCGTGGCCACCAATGAGATCCGGTTCGGCGACAATGACCGGCTTTCCGCGTTGGTTGCCCATCTGGTGGGCGCCGACGCCCTGGTGCTGCTGTCCGACACCGACGGCCTCTACGACTCCGATCCGCGAAAAGGCAACGCGCGGTTCATCTCCGAAGTCGACGGCCCGGCCGATCTCGACGGCGTGGTGGCCGGCAGGGGCAGTCATCTTGGCACCGGAGGGATGGCGTCGAAGCTGTCGTCGGCGCTGCTGGCCGCCGACGCAGGGGTGCCGGTGCTGTTGGCCGCTGCATCGGATGTGGCCACCGCGCTGGACGACGCATCGGTCGGCACGGTGTTCGCGCCGCGGCCTGAACGCATGTCGGCGCGCAAGTTCTGGGTCCGCTACGCCGCCGAGTCGGCCGGCGCGCTGACGCTCGACGACGGAGCGGTGCGTGCCGTTGTGCGGCAACGACGTTCGCTGTTGCCGGCGGGCATCACGGCACTGTCGGGGCGGTTTTACGGCGGTGACGTCGTCGAGCTGCGCGCACAGGACGCCACGATGGTGGGCCGCGGCGTGGTGGCCTACGACCACGCCGAACTGGCGACCATGTTGGGTCGCTCGACGTCGGATCTGCCCGCCGAAATGCGCCGCCCCGCCGTCCACGCCGACGACCTGGTCGCCGTCTAGGCGATTTGTGTGCGTTCAGGAGCGCTCACCGCTCCGAAACGCACACAAATCGCGGGTAGTTCATTGGCCAGCAGCGCCAACATGGGGGAGCAGCCGTTGTCGATCTTCACCGTTGCCAGATCATCGCCACGCGTGCGGCCGCGGTTGATGATCGCGATCGGGATGCCCAGCGCGGCGGCGTGCCGGACGAACCGGTATCCCGAGTACACCGTCAGCGACGACCCAGCGACCAGCAGCGCGTCGACGCCGTCGACAAGCGAATACGCTTCCGCTACACGGTCTTTCGGAACGTTCTCGCCGAAATAGACGATGTCGGGCTTGAGCACGCCGCCGCAATTCAGACAGTCGATGATCCGAAACGACGTGGTGTCGCCGACCACGGCGTCGGCGTCAGGGGCGACAGCGATGCCGCCGACTGACTCCGCGCGCTCGACAAACCCGGGATTCGCGGCCTCCAGTAGGTCGGCCAGCGCGGTGCGCGACATGGTGTGGCCGCAGTCCAGGCAGATCACCTGGGCGTAGGTGCCGTGCAGGTTGATCACTGTGCGGCTGCCCGCCTTGGTATGCAGCAGGTCGACGTTCTGGGTGATCACGCCGGACACCGCGCCGGCGTGCTCGAGTTCGGCGAGCGCGCGGTGTCCAGCGTTGGGGAGTGTCTCGTCCATGTGCCGCCAGCCGGCGTGATTGCGCGCCCAGTAGCGCTGCCGAAACGCCCGGTCCGACGTGAACTGGCGGATGGTCATCGGGTTGCTCGGCGGCGAGTCCGGCCCCCGGTAGTCAGGGATGCCCGAGTCCGTGGACATGCCGGCGCCGGTGAGCACCGCAACACGCCGCCCGTGCAGCAGGGCGACGAGTTCCGGTGCTTCCACGCCTCCCAGGCTAATCCAGTTCAGCCGACGGGCTGGTGCTGCTCCTCGTGCTCGGTGTGCTCGGCCGCCTCGAGTTGAGGCTGCTCGTCGTCCTCGTCCTCGTCGTCGTCGTCATAGTCGTCCTCATCGACGAGGAGGGTCTCGATGACCTCGACCCGCTTCTCGGCCGGGTGGTCATCCGCAAGCGGGACCGACACCGTAAGGATGCCCCTGTCGTAGGTGGCGTTGATGTCGTCTTCGTCGGCGCCCGCGGGCAGCGCCACCGTCCGCACGAATGATCCGTACGAGAACTCCGAGTGCCCGTTGGACTCGGACGTCTGCGTGCGCTCGGCCTTGATCGTCAGCTGGCCGTCTCGGACGGTGATCTCAATGTCGTCAGTCGGGTCGACGCCGGGAAGCTCGGCACGGACCTCGTAGATCCCGTCCTTCGTCTCGTCCTCCAACCGCAGCAGGTTGCCGTCGAAGAACGACCGCAGGCTCGCGAGGCCGGCGAACGTGGGAAAGCTAGAAAAGCCACTGAAGAGCTCTGAAAGCTCCGGGAGCAAGGGGCGCGATTGACGTTGAACAGCAAGCTGATTCACGATTCCTCCTGGGTTGGGTCCTGAAGTTCACGATGCGCGACGCAATCAAAATCGCCGGATCGTGCGCGGTGCGCGCAGGCAAACTGCAGGGCAATAGAGTTCGGCGTATCAGCTGGTCAGTGTTTGCGGAGCGAGCTCCTTGAGCATGGCGTTGGCCCACCTCATTTGGCGCAACGTCTCGGGATGGCAGCGTTGCGAAAGCTGGAGCAACCGCTCGTCCTTTGCGGCCTGCGCGCCCTGGGCCAGCAGCTCCCAATCCACCGAAACCCCTGCGGCCAGCTGGTACACCCGGCGAAGGTCGGCCAACAGCACCAGCGCAGGTTCCTGCCGACGGCCGACAAGCTCGCTCAGTCGTTGTTGCAGCGGCGCCGAAAGTGCTGCCACGTGCGGGCGCCAGCGCAGATGCAGGCCGTAGTGTCGGCCCACCGTGGCGATCTCGTCGACGTGGTTGCGGGACCAACCCGTCAGGTCCGTGGCGACGTGCCGGATCGCGTGGTCGCCCTGGTGGCGCGCCGCCACAGCGTCGAGCTTGACGGCCAGGCCGCGTTCAGAGCGATGCAGTTCGCGCAGTGCGAGTGCGAGCTTCATGTCGCCCCGTGCAGTCGTAGTTCGACGGCAGTGGCCGCGGGCCCGCCGACCGTATCGGGCACTCCGGAGCTAATCGGCGCCGAGGCCGTAGTGGTAGGCGCGGGTGCCGCCCCAGAACCCGGCCGCACCCGCGTCACCTGAGCTGCAGCAGTTTTGAACAACGGCTGCTTGGACACCGGATCCCAGTCGGTGATGGTCAGCTCGTTGGCTGCCCGATGATGACCATCGGCCGATGCCAGGTCCCAGTACCCGTAGTGGAACGGTATGAAGACCACGCCGTTGCGGATACCGGTGATGCGTGCGGCGGCGGTCACCGCGCCACGCGGCGTTCGGACCTCGACGAGGTCGCCTTCGTGGACGCCGAGCCGCGACGCGTCTGCTTTGGCGAGCTCGACCCACACCTCGGGCGCCGCGTCACGCAGCTGAGGAGCACGTCCGGTCTTGGTTCGGGTGTGTAAGTGATACAGCGTGCGGCCGGTGTTGAGCACGAATGGCATTGCGGGGCTGGGTGGTTCGTGTGGCGGCAGGTATTCGGCCGCCTTTATGACGGCCTTGCCATCAGGATTCATCGCCCGGTATTCGGTGGGTTCCAGCGGTGCGCCGGTCACCAGGTCCTTGCCGTAACTTTCGCAGTAGTCGGGCTGTGCGGAGAACCGGCCGCCGGCATACAGCCGTTCGGTGCCGTCGGGGTGCTCGGCATTGCAGGGCCATTGAATTCCACTGTGGTCGCGTAGCTTGTCATGGCTCAGGCCGGTGTAGTCGCATGGCCGCCCGGCACTGCACTTCGTCCATGCGTCGAACGCCGACTCGGCATCGTCCCAGGGCGGCAGTGGCCGACCGTCCTTGTCGCGGAAGTCCATTCGGCGCGCGTAGTCGAGGAAGATCTCGAGATCGGGCCTCGCCGTGCCGGGTGGATCGACGGCCTTCTCGGACAGATGCACGGTGCGGTCGGCGTTGGTGAAGGTGCCCGTCTTCTCGCCCCACGCCGCGGCGGGCAACACGACGTCGGCGAGTTCGGCGGTTTCGGTGCGGAAGATGTCCTGCACCACCAGGAAGAGCCGGTCCTGGCCGAGGATGCTGCGCGCGCGGGCCAGCTCCGGCAGCGACACCGCGGGATTCGTCGCGCTGACCCAGAGCATTTGCAGGCTGCCTTGTTCGGCGTAGCGGAACATCTGCATCGCATGGGTCGGTGGACCGTAGTGCGGGATCTGACCCATCTCGACGTTCCATAACTTCGCGAGCTCGGCGACGTGAGAGTCATTGGCCCAGTTGCGAAATCCAGGCAGATCGCCATCGGCCCCGCATTCGCGGGTGTTCTGCGCGGTGGGCTGACCGTTCATCTGCAACACACCGCAGCCTGGCCTGCCGAGCATGCCCCGCACGATGTGCAGGTTGTTGACCTGTACCGCGGCGGCCGTCGCCTGGTGAGACTGATAGAAGCCCTGCAGCACCGTGGACAGCAGCGCGTCGGCGGTGCCGAGCAGCCGCGCCGCGTGGCGGATGTCGTCGGCCGCGACGTCGCAGATGCTCGCCGCGCGTTCGGGCGGATAGTCGCCGACGCGGGCGGACAGCTCGTCGAAACCCACTGCGTGCGAGGCGATGTACTCGTGGTCGACCCAATCGTTTCGGATGATTTCGTACAGCAGCGCGTTCATCAGGGCGACGTTTGTGCCCGGCAGCGGCGCAAGATGAACCGTCGCGTGCCGCGCCACCGGCGTGGGCCGCGGATCCACGCAGACGATCGCAGGCGGGTTCGGCCCGGCCAGCCGGTCCAACATCCGCATCCACAGCACGGGCTGAGTCTCGGCCACGTTGTGACCGAACAGCGCGATCACATCGGCGTGGTCGACGTCGGTGTAGGAACCGGGCTGGCCGTCGCAGCCGAAGGACTCTTTCAACGCCTCGCCGGCGGTGGCCGTGCACAGTCGGGTATTGCCGTCGAGGTGATTTGTGCCGATCCCGGCGCGAGCGATCATCGCGAGCGTGTAGTACTCCTCGAGGAACAACTGGCCGGAGGTGTAGAAACCGATCGATCCGGGCCCGTGCTCAGAAAGAAGTGACTTGCTGCGCTCAACGAACCGGTCCATCGCGGTATCCCAGTCGGCGGGGACCAGTTCGCCGTCCTCGCGGACCAACGGCTCAGTCAGCCGGTCGGGCGACGCGTTGGCCTGCCAGCCGAACAGATCCTTCGTGTCGAGCCTGCCGTGGTTGACGCGATCGATCGCGCGTCCCCGCACGCCGACCATGCGGCCGTCCGTGACCGCGATGTCGAGCCCATCGCCGTTGGAGTGCAGCACTGCGGCCGACTGCACCCAATGGTCGACGGATTCCGGTGTCACGCCGTCGACCAGATAGCTGTCCACCCGCTCGGGCCAGCGCTCACCACGTCCGTATGGTGTTCTGGCGCCCCAGGGCTCGGCGATCCGGTCGGTCATCACTCGAGCCGCCTACCCCGCGCCAGCAAACCGAAACCTCAATACAGGCACTTCTCAGCAGGCACGACCTCGGCGTGCATGTTCTTGTGCATCATCGTCAGCGCGGCATCGCGGAGTTCGGGATCGATATGCGCGACGGCATCCGGCGGGACGACCACGGAGAAGTGCCGCACGTAGGCATCGAGCGCGGTGTAGAGGATGCATTGCTCGGTGACCTGACCGGTGAGGATCAGCTGACGGGCCTCGAGCCGGCGAAGCAGGTAGTCGAGTGAGCTGGCGTAGAACGCACTGTGCCGCACCTTCAGCAGCCTGAGGCAGGTTTCATCCGGCGCGATCGGCGCCACCAGGTCCGGCCGCTCGCCGTTCAGCGCCGCCTCGACGACATCGCGGAAGTCAGCGTCGAAGTCACCGTAGTTGTCGTTGATGTAGATCAGGTCGACGTCGTCGCGTTCGCGTGCCCGGGAGATGAGTGCCGCCAGGGGGTCGACGACGTCGGCCACGTTATTTGCGAGCACGTCTGCGTCTTCGTGCCGATAGGTGTTCAGCATGTCGATGACCAGCACCGCGACGTCACTCATGGGGTGTTGCATACCCAGATCCGTTTTCAGGCAACAATGAGGCATGGACTTCTACTCGGCATACCGCCAGGGTTTTGTGCGGGTGGCCGCGTGCACGCACCACACGACCATCGCGGACCCCGTCGCGAACGCCGAGTCGGTGCTGCGAGTCGCCAGGGCCTGCCACGACGACAGCGTCGCGCTTGCGGTCTTCCCGGAGCTGACGCTGTCCGGCTACTCGATCGAGGACATCCTGCTGCAGGACGCATTGCTGGACGCGGTCGAGGAGGCCCTGCTCGACGTCGTGGTGGCCTCAGCCGAACTGATGCCGGTGCTCGTGATCGGTGCACCGCTGCGCTATCAGCACCGGATCTACAACACCGCCGTGGTGATCCACCGCGGCCGCATCCTCGGCGTGGTCCCGAAGTCCTATCTGCCGACGTATAGAGAGTTCTACGAGCGACGCCAGATGGCCGCGGGCGACATCGTGCACGGCGCGATCAGGATTGGCGATGCGGACGTGCCGTTCGGGCCCGACCTGTTGTTCACCGCGGCCGACCTGCCGGGCTTCGTCCTGCACGTCGAGATCTGTGAGGACATGTTCGTCCCGATCCCGCCGAGCGCCCAGGCGGCGCTTGCGGGTGCGACGGTGTTGGTCAACCTGTCCGGCAGCCCGATCACCATCGGGCGCGCCGAGGATCGTTGCCTCCTGGCCCGCTCCGCGTCGTCGCGATGCCTGGCCGCCTACGTCTATGCCGCGGCGGGCGAGGGCGAGTCCACCACCGATCTGGCGTGGGATGGCCAGACGATGGTGTGGGAGAACGGCGTGTGCCTGGCCCAGTCCGAGCGATTCCCGTTGGGGGATCGACGCTCTGTCGCCGACGTGGATCTCGAGCTGCTGCGCAATGAGCGGCTGCGCATGGGCACCTTCGACGACAACCGCGTCCATCACCACATCACCGCGGAATCCTTCCGCCGGGTGGAATTCACGCTCGACCCGCCGTCCGGCGACATCGGGCTGCGCCGTGAGGTCGAGAGGTTCCCGTTCGTGCCGTCGGATCTGTCACGGCTGGAACAGGATTGCTATGAGGCCTACAACATCCAGGTCGCCGGTCTGGAGCAGCGGCTGCGTGCGTTGAACTACCCGAAGGTGGTGCTCGGGTTGTCCGGCGGGCTGGACTCCACGCACGCACTGATCGTTGCCGCCCGCGCGATGGATCGGGAAGACCGGCCGCGCAGCGACATTCTCGCGTTCACGTTGCCGGGTTTCGCGACGGGAGAACGCACCAAGGGCAATGCCATCCGGCTCGCCGAAGCGTTGGGAGTGACGTTCGAAACCATCGACATCAGGGCCAGCGCCGAACTGATGCTCAAGGAGATGGACCATCCGTTCGGGCGTGGTGAGAAGGTATACGACGTCACGTTCGAAAACGTGCAGGCGGGGTTGCGCACCGACTATCTGTTCCGGCTCGCCAATCAGCGCGGCGGCATCGTGCTGGGCACCGGCGACCTGTCCGAGCTGGCGCTCGGCTGGTCCACATACGGTGTGGGCGACCAGATGTCGCACTACAACGTCAACGGCGGTGTGCCCAAGACGCTGATCCAGCACCTGATCCGCTGGGTGATCTCATCGCATCAATTCGACGACGCGGTCAACGACGTGCTGCAGTCCGTCCTCGACACCGAGATCACTCCCGAGCTAGTCCCGACCGGCGAGGACGAGGAGATCCAGAGCAGCGAGGCCAAGGTCGGACCGTATGTGCTGCAGTACTTTTCGCTATTCCAGGTGCTGCGCTACGGCTTCCGACCGTCCAAGGTCGCGTTCCTCGCGTGGCATGCGTGGAGCGACCCGCAGCGCGGTGACTGGCCCACCGGCATCCCTGAGCACCAACGGCCGGCTTACTCGCTGAAGGAGATTCGACACTGGCTGCAGGTGTTCGCGCAGCGGTTCTACTCGTTCGCCCAATTCAAGCGCTCGGCGATGCCGAACGGCCCGAAGGTCTCACACGGCGGCTCACTGTCACCGCGCGGTGACTGGCGGGCGCCGTCGGACATGTCGGCCCGCACCTGGCTCGACGAGATTGAACGCGAAGTCCCCGAGGACTAACGCGTTCTCGCATAACCGACCCAGCCGAACGCCGCCCCGGCCAGCACTCCGGCGGTCGACCACCACCACTGATCGGTCATCGCTGCCACGGTGACGCCGAGGATCAGACCGATGATCAACGGCGTCCAGAGCCAGCCAGCTTCCTACCTGCTGCTTATCTGCTTGCGTGCCATCTGAGCCACGCTAGCGGGCGGCACGTCGGCGACATCGTCGTGGTGCTCGCTCATCGAGTAGGTAATCGCTCGCTCAAGCGCGGTCTTCATTAGCAGCACGGATCCCCGCGCCAAGCATTCAGGCCCTCTAGCACCGCGATCGCGGCGATGCCCAGAGCGGCGATGGGGTCGGCCCACGACCACCCCCACAGGCTGTTGAGTACCAGGCCCACCAGCAGGATCGCCGAGAGACGAGAGATACGTGCACAACAGCGTCTGCTTCGAATCGGCAACGGCGGATAACGATCCCAGTTCGCGGCCGGCACGGCGTTGCGTCAATGACAGCACCGGCATGACGACGAGGCTTGCCGCCGCGAGCACGATGCCGATCAGCGACGGCCGCGCCTCGCCGTTGCCGAGAAGCGAGAGCACCGCGTCGACGGCGACGTATGCGGCGAGCGCGAAAAAAGACAAGGCGATAAACCGCAGCGCGGCCTTCTCCCGCGTCTCGGGGT
>Ga0136846_1208700_pt1 | contig 10299 bp, 7 predicted proteins | sample HopSoiMetagenom2_FD_96841 | JGI IMG/M metagenome (GOLD analysis project Ga0136846, IMG submission 96841) | Grasslands soil microbial communities from Hopland, California, USA - 2 Assembly 2016 (version 4) | ecosystem: Environmental > Terrestrial > Soil > Grasslands | place: USA: Hopland... | reverse complement strand
ATAAATCCCGGGACTCCAGCCTTTTCAAATAGCGCAGCATCTCGGTTTCAGTGTCATGCGTGTTGAAAATCGGATGCGTGAGATACGGGGAAGTGCGGATCGCGGATTGCGGAATGCAGATTGGCGGCTCGCCAACATTGTCGTCGTCAAAATTGCGTACGTTCGTGCCGCGGAAGATTGACATCAGCAGTTCGATATCCCGTGGTGTTGTCGTTTCATCGAAAGAAATGCCCACGGCGCGTGGGCCAAGTCCGCGCAGGTTGCAACCTGTTTTGGCTGCGTGCTCCAAAATCACTTCGCTCGATTCCACTTCGACCCGAAGCGTGTCGAAGAAACTTTCGTGGATGACTGTGCAGCCAAGCGCGCGCAGACCATCCGCAAGTCGACTGGTTAGCCGGTGAATACGCTCGGCGATCGCGCGCAATCCTTTGGGACCGTGATAGACCGCGTACATCGATGCGATAACCGCGAGGAGAACCTCTGCAGTGCAGATATTGCTCGTCGCTTTGTCGCGGCGGATGTGTTGTTCGCGCGTTTGGAGAGCGAGGCGATATGCAGATCGGCCTTCGGCGTCATGCGAAACGCCCACAAGCCGGCCAGGCATGTAACGTTTGAATTCGTCGCGCGTGGCGAGATACGCCGCGTGGGGTCCCCCAAATCCGAGCGGCACTCCGAAGCGCTGCGTGTTGCCGACCGCAACATCGGCACGGAACTCGCCTGGGGGTTTGAGTAATGTTAATGCAAGAATGTCTGCCGCGACCACCACTAGCGCACCGGCATCGTGCGCGTTCCGAACGAACTCGGTGTAATCGTAGATCGCGCCGTCCGTCGCGGGATATTGAACAAGCGCGCCGAAAACTGTGCTGTCGAATTTTAATCGCGAGTAATCGCCGATGTTGATGTCAATCCCGAGCGGCTTCGCACGCGTTTGAACGACGGCAATGGTTTGAGGATGGCACTGAGCGTCAACAAAGAACGTCCGCCGATCCGAAACGACCGCATGACAAAGCGCCATCGCTTCAGCAGCAGCCGTTGCTTCGTCCAACATCGAAGCGTTCGCGATGTCGAGAGCAGTCAAATCTATGATCATCTGCTGGAAATTCAGCAGCGCTTCAAGCCGCCCTTGCGCGATTTCGGCCTGGTAAGGTGTGTACGCCGTGTACCAGCCAGGATTCTCAAGTACATTTCGCTGAATGACTGGCGGCGTGATGCAGTCGTAGTACCCGGCGCCGATGAACGAACGCACAATTTTGTTCTTGCGGGCAATCGTCCGTAGATCGGCCAGCGCTTCGCCTTCCGATTTCGCTTCGGGCAAATTCAGCTGCCGCCCCAGACGAATGTCCTTCGGAACCGTGGCGTCGATGAGTGCACCGAGACTATCGAAACCCACGTCGCGCAACATGGCGCGCACTTCCTCCTCGTTCGGCCCAATGTGTCTGCGCGCAAACGAATCAACGTCGAAAATTGGTTCGCGCGTTTGCATCGGAACAGACTACGGAACGCGAGACGCGCTTCAACTTTCGAGCGCTGCTTGCGCAGCGGCTAATCGCGCGATCGGGATGCGGAAAGGACTGCAACTAACGTACTCGAGACCGAGCCGATGACAGAACTTGACACTGTTTGGTTCGCCGCCGTGCTCGCCGCAAATTCCCAGTTTGATATCAGGCCGCGTTTTGCGGCCAAGGTCGCGAGTAATTTCCATTAAACGCCCCACACCTCTCTGATCGATTGTTGCGAATGGATTTGAACCGACAATGTCGAGCTCCGCATACGCCGGGAGGAAACTGCCCGAATCATCGCGACTCATTCCCAGTGTCGTCTGTGTCAGATCGTTCGTTCCGAAGCTGAAAAACTCGGCGTCGCGTGCGATCTGGTCGGCCAGCAGCGCGGCGCGCGGGATTTCGATCATCGTTCCGACGAGATATCTCAATTTTGTTCCTCGTTCTTTGGCCACTTCGTCAGCCACTCGCCGCACAATGTCGATTTGCAGCTTTAGCTCGCGCGGGAACCCCACCAACGGAATCATGATTTCGGGGTGGACCCTGATGCCTTTGGCTTGGACTTCAGCGGCGGCTTCAAAGATCGCACGGGCCTGCATGTCAGAAATTTCGGGAAACGTGATTCCTAGCCTGCAACCACGATGACCGAGCATCGGATTGAACTCGTGCAATTCGTGAACGCGCCGGGAAATTTGGTCAACAGGCATGCCGAGCTTGTTCGCTAATTCGTTTTGCTGCGCGTGGTCAGCGGGCAGAAATTCGTGCAACGGCGGATCCAGAAAGCGAATGGTTGCAGGCAAACCATTTAGCGCAGTGAAGATACCGATGAAATCGCCGCGCTGATATGGGAGCAGTTTCGCCAGTGCTCGCGCACGTTCATCCTTTGTGCCGGCCAGAATCATTTCCCGCATCGCGTCGATGCGATCGCCTTCGAAAAACATGTGTTCGGTGCGGCAGAGCCCAATTCCTTGGGCGCCAAATGCGACAGCGTTTTCTACCTGCTCAGGCGTATCGGCATTTGCACGCACGCCGAGGCTGCGGAATTCATCCGCCCACTTCATCAATTTCGCGTACTCCTGATAGGTGAGGCTCTTCTTTGGATGGAGCGTACGGTCGACGAGCACCTGCACAATCTCCGAGGGTGCCGTGGCGACTTCGCCTGCAAAAACTTCGCCAGCGGTTCCGTCGATGGAAATGTAATCACCCCGATTCAATGTTGTGCCATTGGCACTGAGGGTACCTTTCTGGTAATCGATTTGAAGCCCCGCCGCACCACAGACACACACTTTGCCCATTTGACGAGCAACGAGAGCCGCGTGCGATGACACACCGCCGCGCGATGTGAGAATCCCCTCGGCTGCGATCATGCCGCGCAGATCTTCCGGCGAGGTTTCGATGCGGGCGAGCACAACTTTTTCGCCGCGATCGGCACGAGCCACGGCTTCTTCTGCGCTGAATACGACATGGCCGCACGCCGCGCCCGGTCCCGCAGCAAGACCGGTTCCAATCTTCTTCGCGTTCCGTACTGCCCCGCGATCAAAAACCGGCGCGAGGAGATGGGCTAGCGAATCGGCGGGGACACGACGCACCGCGTCCTCTTTCGTTATTAACTTTTCGCCCACCATGTCCACGGCGATGCGGACTGCCGCATGCCCGGTCCGCTTCCCATTCCGAGTCTGCAAAATGTAGAGGCGATTATCTTCGACTGTGAATTCGAGGTCCTGCATGTCCTTGAAGTGTTTTTCAAGGGTCGCCCGAACTTTCATTAATTCGCTATGCGCTGCGGGCATTTCTTTCACCAGATCGGCGATTGGATGCGGCGTGCGGACACCAGCAACGACGTCTTCGCCCTGTGCATTGATGAGGTATTCGCCGTAGAAAACCTTCTCGCCCGTGGCCGGGTCGCGCGTGAATGCAACTCCCGTTGCGCTGGTTTTACCCATATTTCCGAACACCATCGTCTGCACATTTACCGCTGTTCCCCACTCGTGCGGAATGCCGTACTTCCGCCGATAAACGATCGCGCGATCGTTCATCCAAGAGCCGAATACGGCGCCGATTGCGCCCCAAAGTTGTTCGTTCGGATCCTGGGGAAAAGATTTTCCGGCCCGGTCGTCGATCAGAGCCTTGAACCGCTGCACAAGCTCTTTGAGATCAGCGACGGTCAGTCGCACATCGGGAAAGTCGTGTTTGCCGTAACGCTCATCCTTCAAGCGTTCAATTACTGTTTCGAACGGCTCGTGGTTTTCGCCGGGCCGTTTTTGCACGCCCATTACCACGTCGCCATACATCTGAAGGAATCGTCGGTAGGAATCCCAGGCAAACCGCGCGTGTTTCGTTTTCTTCGCCACGATCTCGACCACCTCATCGTTCATGCCGAGATTGAGAATCGTATCCATCATTCCTGGCATTGAGTCGCGAGCACCGGAGCGCACTGACACAAGCAGAGGCCGTTCCTGGTCGCCGAATTTTTTGCCGGTCGATTTTTCGATTTTGGCTGTAGCCGTCGCGACTTGGGCCTGCAATTCCTTGGGATAGGAGCGATTGTGATCGTAAAAATAACTGCAAACCTCAGTAGTAATGGTGAATCCCGGCGGCACCGGCAGACCAATGCGCGTCATTTCGTGAAGGTTCGCGCCTTTGCCACCCAATAGCGCTTTCATTGTACCTTTCCCGTCAGCGTGGCCATCGCCGAAGTAATAAACGTAACGTGGTGCGCGGGTGCTTCTGCGATCAGCGACTTTCCGGCGTCTGAACGCCGCCGGCTTGCGTGTGCGTTGAAGTTGTTTTCGAAGATTAGATTTTCGTTTTCTGGCCATATTTGCAGCGGCAGCTGGCCGCTAAAATGACGAAGCGCCAAACTAAATTCGGGCGTCCCGATGTCAACGATGCGAAAGAGGTGGATCGTCTTGTCCTCAAGAGGATGGCAGCCGGATCGCCGAAGGCCAATGTCAACCGGCGAACCCGCGGCCCTTGGTGCGAACGCGTTGAGGACAACGCGTCCCACCTGGTGCAGCGGTTAAGCTGGCGCAGTTTCGCCGTTGGTAAGAACTTCGGCAATTATCGCCGTAAATTCATCAACGCCCGTGCTGGGCACGATGATGCTGTTGCGGCGGCCGTGAGCTTCCTCTGTGATACGCAAGAACCTGCCGCGCTCATTTTCCCTGAGCTCGACATAAAAGTGCTTGCGCTCAATCTGCAGTTCTTTCGCCTCGATGATGTTGTCCATTTTGCCTTGCGCGCGCGAGTTTAGGGAGTCGAACTGTGGAATGGAAGAAAAATCCGCGCTCTTTTAAGGGAATTTATTACCGGGCGCTGGCGGGCAAAAGCGCGGTAATTGACGGCTCCTGAGGGTTCGGCCATGCGCGGAAGGTTGCCGTGCTGCCCGCTCAATCTAGACTCTCGTGCGCATTTGATCCTGCGCAGTCTATCATGTCCCATTCCATTGATCCTGGTTCGTATCGATCGCCCGATCGGCAGCGACCCGCCGTTCCGCTGCCGATCGAAACCGAGCCCCAAAGCCATGATCCATACGCTGCGTTCCGCTTCGGAGATTTCTCGCTGTTTACAGCCGGCAATTTACTGTCAATCACGGGGCGATTGATGCTGGCGATAGCGGTGGAGTGGGAGATTTATGCCCGGACCCACTCTGCGACTGCGCTGGGGCTTGTTGGCTTAGCAATTGCCATCCCAGTGGTCACTCTTTCGCTGCCAGCAGGCCACTTGGCGGATCGATTCAGCCGCAAGCACATCATCCTTTGGTCGCAGGTCTTTAGCGCGCTTATGTCGCTGGCCCTTGCTTTGGTTTCCTGGAAACATCTTTCCATTCCCCAAATTGCGCCGTTGCGTGAGGGCAATCGCGTCTTGGCAACCATTGCCGCGATATTCGAGCGTCATCATCCCATATTTCAATTTGATGACGCCTCAGTCCCCTTGATTTACCTGATTCTTTTCATCGGAGCGTCGGCGCGCACATTCAGTTGGGCTGCTCGCAGCTCGTTTTTTCCGACCTTGGTTCCGCGTGATGCATTCGCGAACGCCGTCACGTGGAATAACAGCATTTTCCAAATCGGATCTGTTGTTGGTCCGGCTTTCAGCGGGTTCCTGGTAGCGTACGTCGGATTTCCGTTCGTGTATCTGCTGGATGCCCTCTGCGCGTTTATATTTTTCCTGCTGATCCTGCTCATCCGCCGGAGCACGCAAAAGAGAGACAAGAGCGATGCGAGCACGTGGAAGAGTCTCATGGCCGGACTGCGCTTTGTGTTTAGCAGAAACGTAATCCTCGCCACGATTACGCTGGATTTGTTTGCCGTTCTACTGGGCGGCGCGACAGCATTAATGCCGATCTTTGCGGACCAAATTCTTCACTGCGGTCCAGTGGGTCTTGGCTGGATGCGTGCGACGCCGGCCATCGGCGCCTTTATAATGGCGATGGTCATTGCGCATTTGCCGCCGATGAAACATGCCGGCAAGGCGTTGCTGTGGTCCGTGACCGGTTTCGGCGCCGCGACGATCTTGTTCGGGTTGTCGAAAGTATTCTGGTTATCGCTCGGCGCGCTTTTCCTGATCGGAGCGTTCGACAGCGTGAGCGTGATTATTCGCGGCTCAATTGTGCAACTGGTTACGCCGGATGAAATGCGCGGCCGGGTGTCATCGGTGAACAACATCTTCATCGGCACATCCAACGAGTTCGGCGCGTTGGAATCGGGTTTGACGGCGGCGCTATTTGGGCCGGTCATTTCAGTCCTTGCAGGAGGGATCGGCACGATCCTTGCCGTGCTGTGCGTTGGATCGCGCTGGCCCGAGACGCGAAAGATTGGCGCGCTGGATCGAACTCTGCGCTGATGCTGACTGTAGCGGGTGCTGTGGAACGCCCGGCAAGACGTCTGACACAGACCTCCTGCAAAAGCGATGCGACTAAAATGTGCCGTGCAACGAAATCGTTCCGTACGGCGCGCCGCCGTCCTGATGATACCGCACTTCAGCGCGATAGAAGTCGAAATCCCGATATGGCTGATACCCCACCTCCCCAGTCAACGTGACAATCGGCGAAATCTTCCAGTCGAAACCGGCTCCGGTGCGAATCTCGCTGTATGTTACCACCGCGTGGTTGAGGCGGGGAATGCCGTGCGAGTCGCCGAATGCGTCATCAGTGCGGAAAGTTGCCTCCGTGATGGTCGCTCCGGCATAGAGCGATACATTGCGACTGAGCTCATACTGCAGGCGCGGCGTTGGCAGGACAGCATCCAACAACCACTGTGGCCCTAATTTCCAACGAAGACCTACGGCAGGAATCACCGGATAGTTCCGCTCCACATCGACGCTTACGCCGAGGATAAGCTGCAGGTTAGGACTGAAAATGTACGTGCCGCCGACGACAAAAGGCATATTGAAATTGTCCCAAAACAAATGACCCAGGCCTGAATTATACAGGCCGGGCTGAGTTTCCGCTCTGATGAGAATGGAGTCGGATAACTGCGTATCGAGTCCGATGATCGTGCTGAAGGACTGCAATGTGTTGGGTAGGGCAGCGCCATCTGGAAGACCAAAAGAGAAGCGCTCCCATTGCGCGCCTAATCGCAAAACGCCGAGTTTGAATCGCGGGGTCAACACGACACGGATCTCCGAATCGATCTCATCAAAATCGTTGACGTGTTTGCCCCCGCGTTCGACGTCACCTTCGCCAACATATGTGATGTCGGCAGAATACTCCCCCGACAGAGGCCAGAAACCGTTGCTTTCCTGGCAGAGACCAGTCCTGACAAAGAAAATCAGCGCCGCGAAGACTAAAACGCGCGGTCGCAGCCCCGATGTTTTCATTCGGTCACCGGCCTCCGGTTTCACGGCGAAAGAGAGTGACAGCTTTGGTGACATTCTTCATCATCACTGATTCCGAACCCAGCCGCTCCACGCCACGAAGTGATCCTAGTGTCGCGGAAGAAATCATGTCCCCGCGCCAAACGAGAGTAGAAGGTTTTCCATCGACGGTAACCGGCCATAACTGATGAAGCGTCAGACCGACATAGTACCCTCCGCTGGCATAGTAAAGGACGTCGGCGGCTTGATAAGTGCCGCCAGCTCCGCCGCGGCTGTAAGAGGCGCCCAATGTCACAACGCCGTGGTCATCAGCGTCGAGAAGTTCCCAGTAAAGCTCCGCCGGAAGCGAACCAGCGCCGCGTCCAATAGCTGTGGCTCCAAGCAGTCCCGAGAATTGTTGGCGAATCTTTCCTTGGTCGCGTAATAACCCGTTCACTTCATCACTCGCACGAACAGACGGGCCTGCATGATCGTACGGCGGTTGTGCCGCCATTCCGCCGGACACAAAGCTTTTCGTTCGCGCGGTCAGCACATCGGCCCAAAACGCGACGACTGCCGGTGGTATAACGCCGCCGCCTCCTGCAGCCGCAGCAGAAAACCGCTTTGCCTCATCCTTGCTGATCTGGAGTTCGGGACTGAGTTTCTGAGTCGCGTTCACGAACGAACGCACCGAGGCGTTGTCCGGCGCGTTCTTCAGTCTCTCAAAACTCGACGGTCCCGGGTTTGATGACAAATCAGAGTGCAGAAACACTTTCAATTCGCGATACTTTGCCGGGTTCCAACGGCGCAATGCCTGTATTTGCTGCGCAGGCGATCCTGGTGCCACATAGCAGCTCTGGATGGCCAGAAAGCGCGAATTCTTCATCGGCGGTCCGTGCGCCGTTTTCACGTCGCTCTTTGCCAGTTGCGCCAGATCGACTTTGTCGAAGATTGAGAAGGAAGCGAGTTCGGACACAGGATCGGCGCACGCGCTTCTCAGGCCCGCAATCGATATCAAGGAAAGAACACCGGCCAAGGCAATCGTGCCCGAGGGGAAGCGTCGAATTCGTACAATCATTTCAGCTTTCATGACAGATAACCTGTTGGCGAATGAGCCATGGTTGCAAATTTAAATCATCGCCGCAATAAGCTTTCATCATGAACGAACCGATTATTGTGCTCGATCATTTGAGCAAGAGTTACGGAAACGTTCACGCGGTGCGGGATCTTTCTCTTCGAATCGAGCGGGGAACGATCTTTGGTTTTCTCGGACCGAACGGCGCCGGAAAAACTACGACGATGCGCATGCTCTGCGGGCTCACACACCCGACCGGCGGCCGCGCCACCATTGAGGATGCAGACGTTTGGCAAGATCGCCAGAAAGTGCGGACTAAGTTTGGTTATGTGCCGCAGCGCTTTAGCCTCTACCGTGATCTTACCGTCGCGGAGAATTTCCGATTTTTTGGAGGTGCTTATGGAGTGCCCGGCGCTGAGCTGGAGCAGAGAATAGAGCGTCTGCTGCGTGTTATTGACTTGGAAGGAAAAAAGAACACGGCCGCGCAAAGTCTTTCGGGCGGAATGCGCCAACTACTGGCGATCGGTTGCGCGTTGATCCATGATCCCCGCCTGCTGTTTTTTGACGAGCCGACGGCGGGACTTGACCCCGTTCACCGGCAGCAAATCTGGAATCTCTTGTACGATCTGAGCAATGAAGGAAAAACAATTTTCGTCACCACGCATTACATGGATGAAGTGGAACGTTGCACCGAAGTCGGCTTTATTGAGCAGGGCCGGTTGCTGGCAAAAGCTCCCCCGCGTGCTTTGAAGTCTAGCTTTCGCAGTCGATTGCTGGAGATCGACGTCGAACCGCTAATGCCAGCGCTCGTTCGACTGCGGGCTCTTCCCGAGTTGCTTGGTGTCTCGTTGCGCAGCGGTGGGCTGCGCCTCTACGCGCCGGAACCTGAGAAATTGATTGCCGGATGGCGCGAACACTGGCCGTTTCCGGATCTGCGCTTGGTGAACGAACGCTGGGTAGAGCCGGACATGGAAGATGTTTTCACGGCGTACTCGCAGGGCTATCAGGGTGTTTTGACAAAACTCGTTTCATGAAATGGCTGTCATTTGAAGCGGTTGCGAGCGTTGCGTACAAAGAATTTCTGCACATCTATCGCGATCGGCGCGTGCTCCTTCTTGTACTTACGTTACCGCCGCTTTTTACACTGCTCTTTGGCCACGCTTTTGAGACTGGCGAATTGACTGGCGTACCCAGTCTGCTGGTCAATCAGGACAACACTCCGCGCGCTCAGGACTTCGTCGATATCGTTTCTAAGAACAAGACATTTGCGTGGCGCCGGGGATCACCTGAAGCAAAAGACCCCGCAGATCTGATTGCTAACGGCGTGCAAGCAACGCTCGTCATCCCAGCAGGGTGGAACGAAAGTTTGGAGAACGGCGACCCGAAGCCGCTGTTGCTTTACGTCGACGGAAGCGACATCAACACGGCCGACGCCGTAGAAGGAAGTGTGCGACAGAGCCTCGGAGATTTTCAATTAAAACAGCGCGACAGCATGATCGAAAACTTGCCCGAAGAAGTCTTCGAACTTGGCAAGCAGCTCCCGGTTCAAATACGGAAACGCTTCGTCTCAATGATGGAAATGTGGGGTATTAATCGCAAAGTACTTTACAACCCGAAGTCCCGGGTCATCGACTACGTCGTGCCCGGGATCATTGGACTAATCCTTCAATTACTCACGGTGACACTGATGGCGTGCACGATCGCGCGCGAGCGAGAATAAGGCACCCTTTACCAGCTGATGGTTACATCGCTGAGACGTCGTGAGATCGTGCTTGGCAAAATGCTGCCGTACTTGGTTGTGTCAGCATTTCTGGTCACGATCATTATGTTGGTGAGCAATTTGCATTTTAGCGTGGCTTTCTATCAATGGCCGGCGCTGGCCATTGTCTGCCTGCTGTTTCTACTTTGCTCGCTCGGATTGGGTTTATT
>Ga0136846_1215768_pt1 | contig 10300 bp, 8 predicted proteins | sample HopSoiMetagenom2_FD_96841 | JGI IMG/M metagenome (GOLD analysis project Ga0136846, IMG submission 96841) | Grasslands soil microbial communities from Hopland, California, USA - 2 Assembly 2016 (version 4) | ecosystem: Environmental > Terrestrial > Soil > Grasslands | place: USA: Hopland... | reverse complement strand
TGGATCCACCCGCAATGGTTCAGGCCGGCGTAGTCGGCGTGCACCAGCTGTCGCGGCAGCCCGAGGAACTCTGCGACGCTTCGCTGCATCGAGATCGGCCCGTCGCAGATCCCGATCGCACGCACACTGGTGTGGTCGTGCAGCGCCTGCATCACGATGCCGACGGGGTTGGTGAAGTTCACGAGCAACGCGTTCGGCGCGACCCGCTCGATCAGCTGCCCGTAGGCGACCATCGCCGGGATCGTCCGCAGCGCCATCGCGAATCCGCCCGGCCCCGTGGTCTCTTGCCCGAGCACCCCGTGCTTCAACGGCACCTCCTCGTCGACGGCGCGTGCGGCCTCCTGGCCGGGTCGGATCGCCGAGAACACGAAGCGAGCGCCGGCGATCGCCGGCTCGGCATCAGGCTCGCTCCGAACGGTGAAGGGCGCGCCCCACGATGCCGCGAAGTGGGCGCCCAGGGCGGTCATCAGCTCGAGCCGTTCAGGGTCCGTGTCGAACAGCACGACCTCGTCCAGGTCGAGGTCGGCGGCCGCCGCCGCAAGCCCGCGCAGCACGAACGGCGCCCGGACGCCAGCGCCGAGCAACGTCATCTTCATGCTGACACCTCCGCCGGCTCCCACGCGTCGGGCAGGTCGATGCCGCGCGAAGCCGCAACCGCACGGAACTCGTCCTCGTGCGGACAGCCACGATAGCCGCCGAAATCGGTCACCGAACCGCTGCCACAGATCACCCCCAGTGTGAGCGAGTGCTCGATCGGCAGGCCGGACAGCCACCCCGCGAGGAAGCCGGCGTTGAAGCAGTCCCCCGCGCCGGTCGTGTCGACGACATCGACCGGATCGGCGGGCACGGCGCGCACGTCGCCGCCCGCCGTGCCGATCGCCCCGTCGGCACCGCGGCGGATCACGACGCAGTCACAGTGCGCGGCGAGTGCCTCGAGCGCCGCGTTGGGATCGCTCGCCCCCGCCATCGCGCACGCTTCCGCCTCGTTCGCCAATAGGACGTCGGCGTGCTCGACCACCTCAGCGACCGCACGGGGCGAAGCCCACGAGGCACCGTCGAACGCATCGACCGACACGGTCATGCCGTGGGCGCGAGCGGCCGCTTCGAGCGCGGGCATGTCGTCCATCTGCGCGTGGAGGTGGCGGGCATCGACGGTGCCGAGCAACGACAGGGCGCGCTCATTCATCCGGCCGTCGCCCGGCGGCCAATGCGACACGAACCCCCGGTCGCCGTGCATATTGAGCGCGACCGACACGGCCGGCAACGGCTCGTCCTCCGTCACGAGGAACTCGGTGGAGAGCTCCTCTGCCTCGAATTCGTCGCGGATCATCCGGCTCCAGACGTCGGTGCCGATCTCCGCGACGTAGGCGACGCGGAGGCCGATGCGGTTGGCCGCGGCCGGCGTGTTGAACGACGTACCGGCGCACACACCGACACCGGCCGCCTGGATGTCGTTGCCGAGCTCGGGCCACTGCTCGAGCTCGCGGAACATGACATCGACCGACGGACGGCCGACCACGAACAGGTCGTACGCGCTGCTCACTGCCCGTCCCACGCCGCGCGGTCCACGAGGACCGTCACCGAGCCCCGCGCCTCGCGCACGAACGACGCAGGAACATCCTCTCCCACCGGGCCCTCGAGCGCGCGCCGCACGATCTCGTGCTTGGCCTCGCCGGAGACCAGCAGCAGGATCTCGCCGGCCTCGAGCAACGTGCTCAATCCAAGGGTCACCGCCCGCGTCGGCACCTCGTTCTCGCTCCCCCAGTACCGCGCGTTGGCAGCGATCGTCGCCGGCGTGAGCTGGACCGGGCGGGTCACCGACGCGGCATCCGACGGCGGCTCGTTGAACCCCAGGTGCCCGTTGGCTCCAAGCCCGAGGATCGCGAGATCGATCCCACCACGCTCGGCAAGCGCTGCGTCGAACGCCGCGCACGCCGCGACGAGGTCGCCGTCGGTTGGCAGCCGCGCGACGCGGCGGGCGTCGATGCCGAGCGGCGTGAGCACGGTCCGGTCCATCCAGCCGAAGAGCGTGCGTCGGTCTTCGCGCTCGATCCCGACGTACTCGTCGAGCTGGACCACCGACACGGCGCTCGCGTCGAACGCACCGCGAGCGTGCCGGTCGGCGAGCTCGGCGTACGTGTCGACGGGCGTTTCGCCGGTGGCCGGCACGATCGTGACGGGGCCTTCGGCGTGGACGACCCTCGCGATCGCGTCGGCGGCCGCGCGCGCGAGCGACGCCGGATCGTCCACCACCTCGATCGTTGGCTCGACGTGTGACTCGGCCACAGGCTCAGCCTCCGCGCACCAGCGTCGCGCGGAACCGGTATCGGTCGTAGCGGTAGACCATCTCGCACAGCTCGATCGGCCGGCCGGCGTCGTCTTCGGTCTGCTGTTGGCACCGCAGTACAGGCTGACCCTTCTCGAGCCCGAGCAGCTGCGCGCGCCGTGGATCCGCCGGTGACGCCTCCACGGTGAATCGCGCGCGCGCGGGCCGCACGCCGAACCGGTCCTCCAACGCGCGGTAGAGCGACGTCTCGTCCAGGTCGGTGTCCTCGATCCCGGGCGCGACCGACAACGGGATCCGCGTGCGATCGATCAGGATCGGCACGCCGTCCATCGTGCGAAGCCGCTCGAGCTCGAAGAGCGGCGCGCCGGGCGCGAGCCCGAGTGCGTCGGCCTCGTCCAGGGTCGCGGCGCGAACCTGCCGCTCGAGGATGTGCCCACCGGCTTCGAGACCGCGCGAGGCCGCCATCTCGGAAAAGCTCATCAACGCGTTCGGCGGCTCGCCGACCGCGCCGCTCGCGACCGTCCATCCGTTGCTGGTCCTCGTCACGATGCCGGTGCGCGCAAGCTCGTCGAGCGCGCGCCGCAGCGTCACGCGGCTCACGCCGAAGTGCTCGGCGAGCGCACGCTCCGGTGGCAGCCGCGCCCCCGGCGTGCGCCCGCCACGCTGGATCTCCTCGGCGAGCGCCTGCTGGACGCGCTGATACCGAAGCTGCAGATCGTCGAGCGGTCGGTCAGGCGTTGCCGACATGCGGGCCACTATAGACCGATGTTGCACCACGTGCGACCGGCACTGGACCATGGCTTGACGTGGCGTGAGACGCGGCCATAGAGTCCGGTCCGTCGCTGAACCGGTCGCGTTCCTGCGAGGGAGAGGAGTCGGATCGTGGCGTCGTCCGCCGTGCGCCTCAAGATCGCGCTCGCGGTTGTTTTCGCTACGGTCGTCGCGGTCGCGTGCACGCCGGGCGGCTCGGTCACGCAGGCCACGGCGCCCCCTGCCCCCGCCGTCACGGGCGTCCCGGACACCGGCCCGATCACCCTGACGGTCTGGGACCAGGAATCGGGTCAGGTAGGCAAGATCTGGGACCAGCTCAACGCGGAGTTCGAGCAGAAGTACCCGAACGTCACGATCAAACGGGTCAACCGGGACTTCGGCGAGCTCAAGACGCTGCTCGGCCTCGCGATGTCCGGTCCGCACGGTCCCGACGTGGTCGAGGCGAACCAGGGATGGCCCGACATGGGACACCTGGTCAAGGCTGGGCTTTTGTTGCCGCTCGACAACTACGCGCAGGCCTACGGCTGGACGAGCCGCGTTTCCCCCAACGTCTTGCGCGTGAGCAGCTGGTCGCCCGACGGCAAGGAGTTCGGAACGGGGAACCTCTACGGCTACACCACCATGGGGGAGCTCGTTGGCGTGTACTACAACGAGAAGATGCTTTCGGACCTCGGGCTCAACGTCCCGACGACGTTCGACGAGTTTCAACAGGACCTCGACACAGCCAAGCAGGCCGGCCAGATCCCGATCCAGTTCGCGAACAACGACGCGTTCCCGGGTATCCACGAGTTCGCGACGATCCAGGATCAGATGGCGTCGACGAGCTACCTCACGGACCTGATCTTCGGAACGAAGCGCGATCAGCTCTCGTTCGACACGCCCGAGAACGTGCAGGCCGCGACCACGCTGCAGGACTGGGCGAACAAGGGGTACTTCACGCCGGGGTTCGGCGGCGCCGGATACGACGACGCCGTGTCCAACTTCGCCAAGGGCGAAGGGCTGTTCATGATCACCGGCAACTGGATCGTGGAGAACCTCGGCCCCGACAACACGGACTTCGGGTTCTTCCCGATGCCACCGGCGACCGCGGGCGACCCGCCGGTCGCGACCGGCGGCGCAGGGTTCCCTCTCTCGATCGCGGCGGGCACGGAACACGCCGATGCCGCGGCCGCGTACATCGACTGGATGACGAGCGACCACGCAAGCGACCTCCTCCTGCAGACCGGCGAGATCCCGCTGCACAACGGGAAGACGACGACCGTGGAGCCCGGCACCGTGCTCGCCGACGTCGTCGACGCCGCACGCTCCGTGAGCGACGCGAACGGCGTGGTGCCGTACGAGGACTGGGCGACGCCGACGTTCTACGACACCCTGACTTCGAGCATCCAGGAGCTGATGGTCAACCGGCTCACGCCGGACCAGTTCGTCCAGAACGTCGAAGCCGACTACAAGGACTTCCAGACCTCGCGGCCCTGATGGAGATCCGGCCGGAGGTCGTGCGCGGCGCCGTCGCCTCGGTCGACGCACGGCGACGGTGGACGCGAGGCAGTCGCAAGCAGGAGCGGCTCCCCGGCGAGGCGCGACGGATCGCGTACCTGTACATCGCGCCCGCGTTCATCCTGTATGCCGCGTTCAACCTGGTGCCGCTCGTGCAGGGCGTCAACATCTCCTTCTACAACTGGGACGGCATCACGCCGGGCACGTGGGCGGGCCTGTCCAACTACACGGACTTCTTCACCGATCCGCTGATCCGCGAGGGCTACGTCCACGTCCTGCAGCTGATGCTCTTCTACGCGTTCCTGCCGATCGTGCTCGGTCTGTTCCTCGCGGCGCTGCTGTCGCGGATCCGGATCAGAGGACTGACGGCGTTCCGGCTCGTGCTGTTCCTGCCGCTCGTGATCACCGACGTGGCGACCGCGGTCGCGTGGACGTGGGTGTACGACGTCGACGGTCCGCTCAGCACGTTCTTGCGCGCGGTCGGGCTCGGTCGGCTGGTCCCGGCGCAGGGCTGGCTCGGCAGCTTCAACACCGCGCTGCCGGCGGTCGGCGTGTTCGGGCTGTGGGGCGCGTTCGGCTTCTGCCTCATACTGTTCCTCGCCGGGGTGATGAAGATCCCGGCGAGCCTGTACGAGGCCGCGCGGGTCGACGGCGCGAACGCGATCCACGAGTTCTTCGCGGTCACGCTCCCGGGTCTTCGATACGAGCTCCAGGTCGTGCTCGTCCTGTCGTTGATCGACACGCTCGGAACGTTCGACGAGATCTACGTCATGACGAGCGGCGGCCCCGGGACGGCGACGTCGGTGCCGGCCTATCTCGTGTGGCGCCGGATGTTCCAGACGTCGCAGGTCGGCTCCGCCGCGGCGCTCGGGATCACGCTGATGTTGATCATCTTCGCGGTGACCTACGTCGCGAACAGGCTGATGGACCGATGGGGTGACGAGTGAACACGTCCTCGCGCACCACGGTGGTCATGAACTACGTGCTCCTGACGATCTGCGCGATCGTCGCTATCTACCCGCTGGTCGGGGTGTTCCTCGCGAGCCTCTATCCGACCGGACCCGGCAGCTCGCCGTCCGGCTTCGCGCTCCCGCCGACGTTCGAGTGGCACAACTACGTCACGGCCTGGGAGCAGGGGAAGTTCGCGTCGAGCTTCCAGACGAGCTTCATCGTGGCCGCCGCGATGGTCCCGGCATCGGTGCTGCTGTCGGTGGTCGCCGGGTACGCGTTCGCGACGATGCGGTTCCGTGGGTCGCAGCTCATCTTCTGGCTGTTCATCCTCGGCTTGATCATCCCGACCGAGGCGACGATCGTGCCGCTCTACTACGACGTCCGCGCGATGGGCCTGCTCGACACCTATTGGGCGCTGATCATCCTCGAGACCTCGGGCGAGGTCGCGTTCGGGATCTTCTGGATGCGCGCGGCGTTCATGGCCGCACCGAAGTCGCTCCTCGAGGCGGCTCGCATCGACGGCGCCAACAGCTGGCAGACCCTGTGGCGCGTGATGGTGCCGTTCGCGCGCCCGGCGATCCTCACGCTCACGGTGCTGTGCTTCGCGGACAGCTGGAACGAGTTCTTCCTCGCTCTGGTGTTCACCATCAATCACATGACGGCACCGGCGGGGCTCGCGAGCTTCTCCGGGCGGTACACGCAAGACGTGGCGCTCGTGTCCGCCGGCGCGGTGATCGTCGCGATCCCGATCTTGATCGTGTTCATCTTCTTCCAGCGCGAGTTCCTGCGGGGCATCCTGACCGGAGCCGTGAAGGGATAGCGATGGCCGACGTCAGGTACACGAGCGTGCGCAAGGAGTTCGGCGAGGTCATCGCGCTGCAGGACTTCTCGCTGCAGATCGCGGACGGCGAGTTCGTCGTGCTGGTCGGCCCGTCCGGCTCGGGCAAGACGACGGCGCTTCGCCTGCTCGCGGGGCTCGAGGCGATCAGCCAGGGCGAGATCCGCGTGGGCGACCGCCTCGTCAACCGGGTCGCGCCGCAGGACCGCGACATCGCGATGGTCTTCCAGGACTACGCCCTGTATCCGCAGATGACCGTGTACGACAACCTCGCGTTCGGCTTGAAGATGCGGAAGGTCCCGAAGCCGGAGATCAAGCAGCGGGTGGAGCGGGCGGCCGAGGTCCTCGACATCCGCGAGCTGCTCCAGCGCAAGCCGCGGGCGCTTTCGGGCGGTCAGCGGCAGCGCGTGGCCCTCGGCCGCGCGCTGGTCCGCGAGCCGGCGGCGTTCCTGATGGACGAGCCGCTGTCGAACCTCGACGCGAAGCTGCGCGTCCAGACCCGCAGCGAGATCAAGCAGCTCCAGCGGCAGGTCGGCACGACCACCGTCTACGTGACCCACGACCAGGTCGAGGCGATGACCATGGGCGACCGGGTAGCCGTGATGAACGACGGCCTGCTCGAACAGGTCGGCGACACCCGCACCGTGTATGAGCGGCCGGCCAATGTGTTCGTTGCCGGCTTCATCGGGAGCCCCGGGATGACGTTCACGACGCTCGACGCCACGCGCGACGGTGGAACGATGATGCTGTCGGGCGGCGGCGTGTCGCTCACCGTCGACCCGGCTCGCGCGACCGCGCCGATCCCGAGCAAGGTGACGATCGGGATCCGGCCCGAGCACGCGCACGTCTGGCGCGACGGCGGCGACCTGATGGGGCCCGTCGACGGAACGGTCACGTTCGTCGAGATGCTCGGCCGCGAGGCCCTGCTCGGCGTCCAGGTCGGCGACGACCAACGGTTCACCGTGTTCGCCGACGCCGACGCACAGACGACGATCGGTGATCGGTTGTCGTTCGGCGTCGATCGGGGACGCCTCTATCTGTTCGACCCCGAAACGGAGAACGCGCTCGGCGTGGTCTAGCTCGGCGCCTCTCGGGACGCTCGTCAGGCCGCGGACCGAAAGACCTAAGTCGTTCGCGCCGTGCGACCTGTTGAAACCGTCGCCGGATCACGCCGCGACCCCACCGCAGGCGGCAACCGGTCACCGACCGAAAAGGCCGAACGTCCTGCGGATATCGCCGGAAGACCTAGTGCAGCGCCGAGCACCGGCGGGCGACGATGGCCGCCGTATCTGCACCGAAACGGGGGATACATCGCATCCCCCGCATGGGTGACCCCGCGCCCTCTTCTTCGAGGCTCCGCGGGATCGTCGCGGAACCATCGGGAGAGGGAGCGGCGTGCGCTCGAAGAAGAAGGAGAGGGACACACCGGAGCTGTCGCCGAGCGGGTTCGAACTCGACCCGGTCGCGCGCAGAACGCCTCCGACGGCGACCGAGCCGACGCCTGCGATCGCGCAGCCGCCGGTCTCGCAAGCGCCGGCGCCCGCGCAACGTTCCGTCAACGGCGACGGCCGCCCGATGGTGGGCGAGCTCCTCGTCCAGCAGAAGCTGATCAGCTCGAGCCAGCTCGCTGAGGCCTTGCTCCAGCAGTCGGCGTCGGGCAAGCGGATCGGTGTGCTGCTCGTCGAGCTCGGCGCGATCGACGAGACCGAGCTCACGAAGGTGCTCGCGGCACACCTGAACCTGCCGATGGCGGACCTCCGCAAGGAGGTCCCCGCGGACGACGCGATCGCGCTCGTGCCTGAGGCGATCGCGCGTGCCCACACGGCGATCCCGTTGCGCATCACCGAGCACGGCCTGCACGTCGCGATGGTCGAGCCGACCGACGCCAAGGCCATCGCCGATCTCGAGACCGCCGCCAAGCTCCCGATCCTGCCGGTGATCGCACCGGCCTCCGACATCCGGCGCGCGATGGATAAGGCCTATCGCGCACTCGCATCGGTCGGCCGCCACATCGAGGCGTTCCTCGCGACCGAGGCGCTGAACGAGCGCACGAGCGAGGAGGCCGAGGACGCCGACGCCGCGCCGGTCGTACAGGTCGTGAACCTGATCATCCAACAGGGTGTGCGTGACCGCGCCTCGGACATCCACATCGAGCCGCAGGACTCCCGCCTCCGGATCCGCTACCGCATCGACGGCGCGTTGCACGACGTGCTCGCGCTTCCGTCGAACATGGCGCCCGCGATCGTGAGCCGGGTCAAGGTCCTGGCCGGCATGAACATCGTCGAGCGCCGCCGACCGCAGGACGGTCAGATCGCGATGGAGATCGACGGCCGTCCGCTCGACGCCCGCGTCGCAACGACGACCACCATCTGGGGCGAGAAGGCGGTGCTCCGGCTGCTCGACAAGAGCCGCGCGCTGCTGCGCATGGATGAGCTCGGCATGCCGGAGGCGACGCACGCCTCGTTCTCGCGTTTGATCCGGTCGCCCTTCGGGCTCGTGATCTGTGCCGGCCCGACCGGGAGCGGCAAGACCACGACGCTGTACGCCGCGCTCGCCGAGATCAACCAAAGCGAACGCAACGTGATGACGGTCGAGGACCCCGTCGAGTACGTCCTCCCGTCGATCAACCAGATCCAGATCCAGGACCAGACCGGCATCTCGTTCGCCGGCGGCCTCAAGGCGATCCTGCGTCAGGACCCGGACGTGATCTTGGTCGGCGAGATGCGCGACGTCGAGACGGCGCGGATCGGGATCCAGTCTGCGCTGACCGGCCACTTCGTCCTCACCTCGCTGCACGCGACCGACGCGGCCGGCGCGCTCGAGCGGTTCCTCGACCTCGACATCGAACCCTTCCTCGTCGCCTCATCGGTGGTCGGCGTCGTCGGCCAGCGACTGGTCCGCCGCATCTGCCGCTACTGCCGCATGCCGTACGAGCCGTCGGTCGAAGAGCTCCGCTTCTATCAGCTGGCCGGCGGTCCGCCCAAGGAGAAGTTCTGGCACGGCGACGGATGCAACTTCTGCTTCAACACCGGCTACGAGGATCGCGTCGGCGTCTACGAGCTCCTGACGGTGACGCAGGAGATGAAGGAGCTCCTGATGGGCAAGGCCAACCACGACGAGATCCACGCGCTGGCCGTGCAGCAAGGCATGCGGTCGCTCCGCGACGGCGGGATCGCGCTCGTCGCGGACGACGTCACGACGATCTCGGAAGTCCTTCGAAACATCTACACGGTCTGAGGAGCACGATGGCCAAGTTCAAGTACGCCGCGACCGACATCCACGGGAAGCGCATCCGTGGCGTCACCGACGCGACGTCGGTCCGCGGCGCGATGGCGTTGCTCGTCGAGCAGGACCTCGACGTGCAGCAGCTCAAAGAGAAGAAGAGCGTCCTGCAGTTCGAGATCACCAAGAAGAAGCTCAAGCAGGCCGACCTCATGCACTTCTGCCGTCAGCTGGCGGCGTTCGTGCGCGCCGGCATCCCGCTCGTCGAGGCGCTCGGCGTGATCGAGGAGGAAGCCGACGACAAGACGCTGCGCGAGGTGCTGCAGACCGTGCAGGACTCCTTGGTCGCGGGCGACACCTTTTCCGCTGCGCTGCAGCCGTTCGAGACGATGTTCCCGCAGTTCTTCATCGACATGGTGCGGGCCGCCGAGCTCACCGGGCGCCTCGACGACGTGCTGGACGAGATGTCGCGCTACATCCGCCGCGACATGGAAGCGCGGGCCAAGATCAAGTCGGCGATCACGTACCCGATCATCATCGCGTTCGCGTCGATCGCGACGGTTGTCGTTTTGGCGGTGTTCGTCCTCCCGCGGTTCAAGACGTTCTTCGAGTCGTTCGACGCGACGCTGCCGTTGCCGACCCGGATGCTGATCTCGGTCACGGACTTCTTCGGGCACCGGTGGTTCCAGATCGTCGCCGTGCTTGCGCTGGTCGTCGCGCTGCTGATGGCGTTC
>Ga0136846_1235265_pt1 | contig 10301 bp, 7 predicted proteins | sample HopSoiMetagenom2_FD_96841 | JGI IMG/M metagenome (GOLD analysis project Ga0136846, IMG submission 96841) | Grasslands soil microbial communities from Hopland, California, USA - 2 Assembly 2016 (version 4) | ecosystem: Environmental > Terrestrial > Soil > Grasslands | place: USA: Hopland... | reverse complement strand
GACCCCACGTTCCGGGCGACGCCGGACGGGTCCGTGTGGCGGACCTGCCGTACGCCCGCCGGGCCCGGGACCTTGCGGGTCGCGCTGCGGGACGGGGTGGTCCGGGGGGAGGCGTGGGGGCCGGGGGCCGAGTGGTTGTTGGAACAGATGCCCGAGTTGCTGGGGGCGGCCGACGCTCCCGAGGCGTTCGCGCCTCGGCACCGGATCGTCGCGCTCGCCCGGCATCAGCGGCCGGGGTTGCGGCTGACTCGGACCGGGCTGGTCATGGAGTCGCTGATTCCGTGCGTGCTGGAGCAGAAGGTGACGACCGTTGAGGCTTATCGGGCTTGGCGGTTGCTGGTACGGAAGTTCGGGGAGCCTGCGCCTGGGCCGGGGCCTGGGGGTGCGGGGCCTGGGGGTGCGGGTTCGGGTTCGGGTTCGGGTGGAGGGTTGTTTGTTGTGCCTTCGGCTCGGGACTGGGCTCTGATTCCGTCCTGGGAGTGGCATCGGGCCGGGGTCGACAACAAGCGGGCGTCGACGATCCTGCGGGCCGTTCGGGTCGCGGGGCGGCTGGAGGAGGCCGTGGCGCTGGATCCGGAGCGGGCTCGGGCTCGGTTGGAAGTGGTGGTGGGGGTGGGGCCGTGGACCTCCGCGGAGGTTGTTCAGCGGAGTCATGGGGCCGCTGATGCGGTGACTGTGGGGGATCTGCATCTGCCGGGGATCGTCGGGTTCGCGTTGGCGGGGGATCGGGACGCGGATGACGAGGTGATGTTGTCGTTGCTGGAGCCGTATGCGGGGCAGCGGCATCGGGCGGCTCGGTTGATTCTGCTGAGTGGGCGTACGCCGGGGAGGCGGGGGCCGCGTATGCGTAAGGGGGATATTGGGGGGCTTTGAGGGGGGGTCGGGTTTCTCGCCCCCGCCGCCCCTACCCGTCCCATCCCTGGGGCTGCGCCCCCAGACCCCCCTTCGCGCTGAACGCGCTCGTCCTCAAACGCCGGACGGGCTGAGATGACGGGCCTGGCTGCAGACGCGGGTGGGTGGGCTGAGTGGGGGCTGGCCTACTCGTCCGGGGAGAAGCGGAGGGCTCCGTGGGGGATTCGGGCGTCGCACCATACCCGTACGCCCTCCCTCAGTTCGTTGTCGGCGCCGATGATCGCGCCGTCGCCGATGACCGTGCCGGTCAGGATCGAGCGTTCGCCCACGCGGGCCCGTACGCCGATCAGGGAGTCGGTGATGACCGCGCCCGGTTCGACCACCGCGCCCGCCATGATCGTGCTGCCCGAGACCCGCGCGCCCTCCGCCACGTACGCGCCCTCGCCCACCACCGTGCCGCCGGTCAGCTTGGCGTCGGGGGCCACCTGGGCCGAGGGGAGGATCAGGCGGTCGCCGCAGCGGCCGGGGACGGCCGGGGAGGGGGCGCGGCCCAGGACCAGGTCCGCCGAGCCTCGTACGAAGGCCGCCGGGGTGCCCAGGTCCAGCCAGTACGTCGAGTCGACCAGCCCCTGGAGGTGTGCGCCGACGGCGAGGAGTTCAGGGAACGTTTCTCTTTCCACCGACACCGGCCGGCCCGCCGGGATCGTGTCGATGACCGAGCGGCGGAAGACGTACGCTCCCGCGTTGATCTGGTCGGTGACGATCTCCTCGGGGGTCTGCGGTTTCTCCAGGAACGCTGTCACCCGGCCTGTGTCGTCCGTCGGGACCAGGCCGTAGGCCCTCGGGTCCGTGACGCGGGTCAGGTGGAGCGAGACGTCCGCCGACGTCGACTCGTGGGTGCGGACCAGGGCCCTGATGTCCAGGCCCGTGAGGATGTCACCGTTGAAGACGAGCACCGGGTCGTCCGGGCCGGAGTGCAGTCGGGAGGCCACGTTGCGGATCGCGCCGCCCGTGCCGAGGGGTTCGTCCTCGGTGACGTACTCCAGGTGGAGGCCGAGCGACGAGCCGTCGCCGAAGTACGGCTCGAAGACCTCGGCCAGATAGGAGGTCGCCAGGACGATGTGCTCGACCCCCGCCGCTCTCGCTCTCGCCAACTGGTGGGTGAGGAAGGGGACCCCGGCCGCCGGGACCATCGGCTTCGGGGTGTGCACGGTGAGCGGGCGCAGCCGGGTGCCCTTGCCGCCGACCAGGAGGATCGCTTCTGTCACCTGTCGTCTCTGCTTCCTGCCGGGACCGACCGAAATCGCGTTCGGCCGGCCAGTGTGTGCAGATCGTCCGACCGAGAACTCAGCGCCCCTGGTATGTGGCCGCCGTCTTGCGTGCCGTGCCGAGCTGCCCGTAGAGGAGCCGGCCCGGGCACTCGGTGGCGAAGCCGTCCCGGTGGCCGGAGATCACGTTCAGTCGTACGTTCTTTCCCTTTCGGTAGAGATTGCCACCACCCGACGTCAGGTATGTCTTCCCGTTCGGATTGACCCCGTACAGACCGAGTTTCCAAGCGGTGAGCCGAGCGATCGCCTTCACCGCGTTCCGTGACGGCTTGGAGTTGGTGAACGTTCCGATGACGGCGATGCCCATGCTGTTGGTGTTGAAGCCGAGCGTGTGTGCGCCCCTCACGGGCTTCGTCATGCCACCGGCCCGGCCCTCGTAGATGTTTCCGCACCGGTCGACGAGGAAGTTGTAGCCGATGTCCCGCCAGCCGCTGCTCAGCACGTGGTAGCGGTAGATGCCCCGGATGACGGACGGGACCTGCGAGCACCAGTACTTGTTGCCCGAGGCCGTGTGGTGCACGAAGGCCGCCTTCACCGTCTTCGTGTAGACGAAGCCGCGTTCGCGCAGCGACTCGTCAGCGCCCCAGCCGCGACGCGTGATGATCTTCGGGCGTGCGCCGATGAACGGCTTCACCCCACGCTGGGCGAGGTCCGCGTTCGCCGCGGCCGGTTCGGGCGCGGGATCCGACTGGGACTCCGGCTCCGAGGCCGGCTCCGACTCTGGTTCCGACTCCGGTTCCGATTCCGGGGGCTCGGTGGAGGGGTCCGTCTCCGCCGGCTCCAGGGCGCGGGCGCCCTGTCGGCCGGGTACCGCGGGTGCCGCGCCCGGGTCCACCAGTTCGAGGCGCAGGCCTGAGGGGAGCGGGGCGCCGGCGTCCAGGGCGCGCCCTGCGCCCTCCGCCCGTACGCGTACCTCCACGCCGTTCGAGTCACCGACCCACAGCGGTGCCGTGGAGCCGCGGACCCGGCCCGAGGCGCTTTCGGCCGAGTCGGGGTCGGCCGCGTGCTCGTGGTTGTGCGTCTCGACGTCCTGCCAGCCGGACCACCGGCCGTCACGGGCCGCCCGGGTTCGGACCTCGACCCGGCCGCACAACTCGGTGTCCGGGTTGTCCCAGATGACGCCGACGAGCGAGAAGTGCCGTACGTCCGGACGGTAGAGGCCCTGTTCGGCGGCCGGACCGAGGGTGCGGTCGCCGGGGCGGGGGGTGAGCGGGAGCGATTGGGTGGCGCCGGGGACAGCGGGAGCGGCGGGGGCCGCCGTCGCCGCTCTCGCCCCGGCGGGTCTCGCCACGGCCGAGGCCGGGGTGGTGGGCAGGGTCAACGGGAGCGCCAGGGCGGTTGCGCATACGACGCCGGCGGAGGAAGACAGATATCCACGCATGCCCCTGATCTTGGACATAGTCATACTTATCTGTCCATCGATGAACTGACGATCCGTCTGGCGTGTTCGCCCGAACCGGTGGCTCCACGGGTCGGCCCGCGCCCGCCGTGCCGCGTAGCCTTGCGCGGGTGAACGCCATCGACCGCACCCCTGCCGACCTGCTGCGTTCCGCGCTCGCCGCGGACCCCGCGCGCCCCCTGGTGACCTTCTACGACGACGCCACGGGCGAACGTGTCGAATTGTCCGTGGCCACCTTCGCCAATTGGGTGGCCAAGACCGCGAATCTCCTCCAGGGCGAGCTGTCCGCCGAACCCGGTGACCGGGTCGCGCTGCTGCTGCCCGCGCACTGGCAGACGGCGGTGTGGCTGCTGGCGTGTTCGTCGGTGGGCGTCGTCGCGGACATGGCGGGTGAGGCCGGTGCCGCCGACATCGTCGTCAGCGGGCCCGACACCCTGGACGCGGCGCGCGCGTGTTCCGGTGAGCGGATCGCCCTCGCGCTGCGGCCGTTGGGCGGGCGGTTTCCGCAGGTTCCGGCCGGCTTCGCCGACTACGCGGTGGAGGTGCCGGGGCAGGGGGACCGCTTCGCGCCGTACGCGCCCGTCGATCCGGAGGCGCCCGCACTGATCGTGGCCGGGGCGGAGTTCACGGGGGCGGAGGTTGTCGAGCGGGCCGGGGCGGACGCGGTGGGGTTCGGGCTCACGGGGCCCGGGTCCCGGTTGCTGTCGGGGCTGGGGTACGACACGTGGGAGGGGGTCAGCGCGGGGTTGTACTCGCCGCTGGCCACCGGAGGGTCAGTGGTGTTGTGCCGGCATCTCGAGCGGGCGGACGAGGATGTGGTGGCCAAGCGGGTCGAGGAGGAGAAGGTGACGGCGACTCGCCGCAGGTAGGGGCGGGTTGGGTTGCCGGCACGGCGCCCTTCCCCGGCGGTCAGCCGTTCGGTCTACCAGCGGCCGGTCACGGCTGGACGCCACCCTCAAGGTCGTAGCAGCACATGCTCCTACGACGCGCTGACGGACATTCGCCCGTCGAGCGTCACCTTCCCGGCGGGCAGCCGCAGCCGCGCCTGGAGAACAGGCGCTCGGGTATGTGCGGGCGCGGAAGTCCCTCGGCAATGGGAGCGACACCCACGGATGGACCGGCGGCAGCGATTTCTCGGGGCGCTCGTCAACAAGGTGCAGAGCACTGACGTCCTGCGGACCCGGTCAGGCTCTGTCCGGTGCTCGATGCCGGGACTTCCTCCCTCACCACGGACCCCGTGCCGGCCGGTCTGCGCGGTTTGTGCGAATTGGTGCGCGGTATGCGCGACCTCCTCGTCGACCGTGTGAGATTCCTGACCGTCCCACGTGAGGCGTACGCCTACGACGCCGATCCTGACCAGCTTGTCGAGCCGGACGCCGGGCGGCTGTTCGAGCGGCCGCAGACGGACTCTCCCGTGGCGGTCAAGGGAGAAAGGCCGGTTCGAGACGATTCGGGCGGGCCGGCCCCCGTACCCATTTTTCGCGGGAACACGCCCGTCGGGGGCATCTGCGGGTAAAGCGCTTACCAAGTCACCGAACCTTAGTTCAAGAAATTGGGTGGATTGCCCGGTGTAGGGGCGTGGAATTTGTCACCGTCGTCGTTTGACAGCCAACTGGACGGATAGTGTGAGCGATCCGGTGCGTCAGGACACGTGTCGTGTGCACACCGGGAGACCGAGACCCGAGCGCCTTTGGAGGGGGAAAGGCGCCGCGTGGCCCCGACGGAGGATGCAGAAACCGTGGACGCGCAAGGCCGTGGGCAGGCGGGCGACATCGACCCCGCAGACCAGTGGGTGCTCAACCCGAGCACCGGCGAATACGAACTGCGACTGACTCCCTCCGCACCGCAATCAGCGGTACCGGGACCTCGCCGAGCCACGCCCGCCAACGCGGGTGCGGGACGCGGGCGTTCAGCGGCTCCGGAGCGGGAGCAGGAGCGAGAGACACACGGGGTGCCCGGCGCGCCGGGGCAGGTCCCCCCGCCGAGACGGCGTCGTGGTGTGCCCGAGGAAGAGGATCCGCTGCCCGGGCGGCGCCGTTCGCGCGCCCCGCAGAAGAAGAAGTCGAAGGCCAAGAAGGTGCTGCTCTGGACGGGCGGGACCATGGCCTTCGTCCTGGTGGCCGCCACCACGGCGGGCTACCTCTACCTCAAGCACCTCGAGGGCAACGTCACGACGACCGACGTCGGTACGGCGGGCAAGGCCGGGTTCAGCAAGGACGAGGCCTTCAACATCCTCATCATCGGCACGGACAAGCGCACCGGTGCGGGCAACGAGGCCTACGGCGACGCGGGCAGCGTCGGGCACGCGGACACGACGATCCTGCTGCACGTCTCCAAGGACCGGACGAACGCGACCGCGCTGAGCATTCCGCGTGACCTGATCGTCGACGTCCCGGACTGCCCGACCATCCAGAAGGACGGGTCCGAGAAGATCATCCAGGGCACCCCGGACGTCCGCTTCAACACCAGCCTCGGGCAGTTCGACCGCGACCCCGGCTGCACCATGCGCACCGTGAAGGAGGTCACGGGCATCTCGCCGGACCACTTCATGATGGCCGACTTCAACGCGGTGAAGACGCTGACGACGGCGGTGGGCGGTGTCGAGGTCTGCGTGACCAAGGCCGTCAACGACAAGGACTCGAAGCTGAAGCTGCCCGCCGGCAAGTCGACGGTCGCGGGAGAGCAGGCGCTCGCCTTCGTCCGTACGCGCCACAGCTTCGGCAACCAGGGCGACCTGGACCGGATCAAGGTGCAGCAGCAGTTCCTCAGCTCGCTGATGCGCAAAATGGCCTCCGGCGACACGCTGACCAACCCGACCAAGCTGCTCAAGCTCGCCGAGGCGGCCACCAAGGCGCTGACCGTGGACACCGGTCTCGGCAACGTCTCCACGCTCAAGGACGTGGCGTTGGAGCTGAAGAAGGTGCCGCCGAAGAACATCACCTTCATGACCGTGCCGGTCATCGACAACCCGGCGGACGGCGTCGTCCGCAAGACGGTGATCGTCAACCAGGTCACGGGTCCCGAGGTGTTCAACGCGATCGCCAACGACGTGTCGTTCACCGCGGTCAAGCAGCAGAAGGCCAAGGAGGCGGCTGCCGTCGCCGCCCGGCTCAAGGGCACCAAGTCCGACGCCTCCGAGGTGCGGGTGCGGATCCTGAACGGCGGTGCCGTCGGCGGCTCCGCGCAGGAGACTCTCAACTACCTGCAGAACGACGAGGGCGTGACCAAGTCCGAGAACGCGGGCAACGCCTCGGCGGAGCTCGCGAAGACGACGCTGGAGTACGCACCCGACCAGGCCGACCAGGCCCGGCGGCTGGCCGCGATCATGGGGCTGTCCGGTTCGGCGATGAAGCCGGGCCAGAGTGTGACGAACGCTCAAGGGAAGCCGACCATGACGCTGACCCTGGGCAAGGACTTCAAGGGGGCCGGCGTCTCGCTCACCGCGCCGGCGAAGGCGCCGACCGTGGAGGGGCAGTCCACGGCGGACAAGGTGCAGTGCGCCAGCTGACCACGCCGGGTCGACCACGCCGGTGGAACACACCGGTTGAACACATCAGCTGAGTACACCGGCTGAGCACACCGGCTGACTGTTGGACGTCTGTGCCAGAAGTTTTTGGTGCGCCGATTGACCTGACAGGCCTGTCTCGCGTCTAAGAGGACGCGAGACAGGCCTGTTCGACGGCGGCGCAAGGGTGGGGAGGCAGGGGAATGACACAGAGCAGTGTGCAGGGGGAGGGGACGCGACCAGGCGTCCGGCCTGCTCGGGTTGCGGGGCAGCGAGGCGGTTCGCGTGAGCACGGGGGCGACGCGGGCGATGGGGGCGGCGGCGCGTCCGACGACGGCGGCAGTGGTGGTGGTGCGGGGGGAAGAGGTGGGCGGGTGGGCAGACACAAGGTGCTTCGCTGGTCGGCGGCGACCCTCGCGATACTGATACTGGGCACAGCCGGCGTCGGATACCTGTACTACGAGCACCTGAACGACAACATCCAGAAGGGCACGCGCAGCAGCGGCGACTCCAAGGCGCGGCGGACCGAGCCGAACGCGGCCGGACAGACTCCGCTGAACATCCTGCTGATCGGCTCGGACAGCCGTAACTCCGACGCCAACGTGTCCCTGGGCGGTGACAGGGCCAACCGCGGCAACCCGCCGCTGGGCGACGTCCAGATGCTGGTCCACGTCTCCGCCGACCGCAAGAGCGCGGCCGTGGTGAGCATCCCGCGCGACACCCGCGTCGACATACCGAAGTGCGTGGACCCCGACACCGGTGAGAAGTTCGCGGCGACCAACGACATCATCAACACGTCGCTGGCCCGGGGCGGCGCCGGCTGCACGCTGGCCACCTGGCAGAACCTCACCGGGGTCTACATCGACCACTGGATGACGATCGACTTCGCGGGCGTCGTGAAGATGGCCGACGCGATCGGCGGCGTCGAGGTCTGCGTGAAGCAGAACGTGTGGGACCGCCCGCGGCCCAACGTGTCCGGCGGCTCCGGGCTCAAGCTCACGGCCGGCAAGCACAAGGTCCAGGGCAAGCAGGCGCTGCAGTGGCTGCGTACCCGGCACGCCTTCTACAGCGACCTGGGGCGCGCCAAGGCCCAGCACATGTACATGAACTCGATGATCCGCACGCTGAAGGCGCAGAACGTCTTCACGGACGCCGGGCGACTCACCGGTCTGGCCGAGGCGGCCACCAAGTCCCTGACGGTGTCCGAGGAGCTCGGCACCGTCAAGGAACTGTACGACCTGGGCATGCAGCTCAAGTCGGTGCCGACCGACCGCATCACGATGACGACGATGCCGACCGTCGAGGACCCCAAGGACCGCAACCATCTGGTGGCGTCCGACGCGGACGCCGAGCAGGTGTGGACGATGCTCCGCGACGACGTCGCCTTCGACGACAAGGGCGGCAGCGCGGCGCCGAAGGCCCCGAAGCCCGCGGCCCCGGCGACGGCTTCGGCGGACCCGGCGGCCGATCCCGGCGAGATCGGCGTGCTGGTGCAGAACGGCACGCGGACGGCCACCCTCGCCGCGGTCGGCGGCCGGGCGACCACGATCAGCCAGGCCCTCTCGCGCCAGGGCTTCACGAACGCGGCGGCGGACACGTCCGGTTCGCTGTCCGTGGAGAAGACGGTCGTGCGCTATCCGAGCGCCGATCTGGCGGGCGATGCCCAGCTGGTCGCCAAGTCCCTGGGGATTCCGGCGAGTTCGGTGAAGAAGTCGACGGACGTCTCCGGTGTGACAGTGACCGTGGGCGCCGACTGGCGTGAGGGCGCGGCCTATCCGAAGCAGAAGGCGCCGAAGGCGGGCCAACTGCCGGAGAGCGCCGACAAAGTGGTCGGTTCGGACACCGACGCGTGCATGGACGTGTACTCGCCCTACCGCTGGTAAAGGGCCGCGCCTACGAGTCGGGGCCTGCCGTCAGTCACTGACGGCAGGCCCCGACTCGTAGGTATTCAGGACATAGGTATTCAGGACGTAGGTGTTCAGGCCGCGTTCACGCCGTCCAGCACCGCCGGACGACGGGCCGCGATCACCTTCCTGGCAAGCGACTTGGGGCTCGTCAGGAAGCCCCAGCCCCAGCACATGTGCATGGTGGCGAGAGCGACGGGGATCTGCAGCCGGGCCTTGAGCGGGAGCCCCTTGCCCGCCGGCACCGAGCCCGCCGTGATCGCCGCGAGGTACCCGCCGGGCACCAGGAAGGCCCACGGGGTCAGTACGGCGCCCAGCAGCACGCCCGCCGCTATCGCGAGCACGGCGGTGGGCGGGGCGAGGTAGCGCAGGTTGATGGAACCCTCGTGATAGCGGGCCACGACATGGCGCCAACGGCCGTAGTCCTTGTACTGCTTGGCCAGCGCGCGCACGGAGGGCCTCGGCCGGTACGACACCCGCAGCTCGGGCGAGAACCAGATGAGGCCGCCCGCCTCCCGGATCCGGAAGTTCAGCTCCCAGTCCTGGGCGCGGATGAACTCCACGTTGTAGCCGCCCTGTTGCTCGAGCGCGGCCCGCCGGAAGACACCGAGGTACACGGTCTCGGCGGGCCCCGCCACGCCGCCCGTGTGGAAGGCGGCGTTGCCGACGCCGATCTTCGAGGTCATCGCGGCGGCCACCGCGTGCTCCCAGGCGTTCTCGCCCTCGGCGTGCATGATCCCGCCGACGTTCTGCGCGCCGGTCTCGTCGAGGAGGCGTACGGCGGTCGCGATGTAGTCGGGCGAGAGCATGCCGTGTCCGTCGACGCGTACGACGACGGGGTGGCGGGAGGCCTTGATGGCGGCGTTCAGCGCGGCCGGCGTGCGGCCGGTGGGGTTGGGGACCGTGTGGACGCGCTTGGCGTCGGAGGCGGTTTCCCGTACCAGCTCGGCGGCGATCTCGTCCGTGCGGTCCGTCGACGGACCGAGGGCGATGACGACCTCCATCTCGCCGGCGTACTCCTGGGCGAGGATCGCTTGGACGGCTCCGCGCAGATGCCGCTCCTCGTTGAGGACGGGCATGATCACGGACACGGCGGGCAGCTGCACGTCGGGCTTGGCGTTCATAGGGGGCTCACGTTACCGCGAACGGGGGACACCGACGCGCGCCGCCCGCTGCCTGACCCGGGCCGCAGATCGTATGGGCCTACGGTGCTCACGGATCCCACGTTCGGCCCACTCCCCCTCCCCCCGGCCAGCCTTCGCGGAGGTGCTCCCCCATGCCCGCGTCCCCCGCCTCCCCCCACTCCCCCGGTT
>Ga0136846_1243038_pt1 | contig 10302 bp, 12 predicted proteins | sample HopSoiMetagenom2_FD_96841 | JGI IMG/M metagenome (GOLD analysis project Ga0136846, IMG submission 96841) | Grasslands soil microbial communities from Hopland, California, USA - 2 Assembly 2016 (version 4) | ecosystem: Environmental > Terrestrial > Soil > Grasslands | place: USA: Hopland... | reverse complement strand
GCAACGCGCCGCCTCATGGTGCCTTCTTGGCCGTCTCCGCGCCGAGCGGCCGGTCGTTCTCGTCCAGCAAGGGAACACCGAAGTCGAGCAGGATCTTGTTGATCTCGCCCTGGTTCTCCTGGATCAGCTTGTTGAGCTGCCGCTTCCAGTTCTGGTCGGCGGGACGGACGCCCATGCCGATGCGATAGACCAGCTTCGGCCCAGTGGTTTCCTTCACCAGCGGTGTCACATGCATTGCGCCGGCCTTCTTGGCGTAGAAGCCGGCCATCGGTCCCCACAGCACGCCGGCGTCGATTTTGCCGGCGGCGAGATCGTCGATCATCGCCTGGGCCGAATTGTCGTAGCGCGTGTCGATCATCAGCGGATAGGGCTTTGCGTCCCCCATCAGGCCCGCGAGCGCCATGTTGGTGGCCGGCGGCGTGCCGGCAACGATGCCGACATGCTTGCCCTTCAGCCGCGCGTCTTCCAGCGTGTCGACCTCCTCGAGCCCGCTGCCCGCTTTCGAGACCAGCGCGTAGGACGTGCGGTAATAGGGATTGGTGCCCTGCACGAGGTCGTCGCCCTGCGGGAAGCCCATGATGACGTCACAGCGATGTGCGCCCAGCGTCATTCGCACGAACCCGGTCGCCTGCGGAAAGAACACATAGTCGAGCTTCTTCTGGAGCTTGTCCGCGAACAGCTCGGCAAGCTTGTTCTCCAGGCCCTCGCCCTTCTCGTTGGAGAACGGCAGATTGCGCGGATCGGCACAGACGCGCAGCACCTTCGGGTCGACCAGCTCGAACGAAAGATCTCCGCTGTCGCTGGTCTGCGCCATGGCGACGTCGCCGAACGCACAGGACGCCACCAGGACCCACAGTGAAAACAACCAGCGACGATGTCGTCCGGCCTCCGTCATCGCGCTTCCTCCTCGTTTTGTTTAAATGTTATCCATGCAACGCATGACGCGCCATGTTTTGCCAACTTCGCGCTGGCCTTGTTTGTTGCAGTGCAATGCGACAAACCCTTTGAACTGAGGCGAAAAAGTGTCTCGCATCGCTCCAATGATCGCGGCCCTGTCCCTGCTGGGGATAGCGACGCTAGCACGCTCGGAAGCAGCCGAATTGCCTGTGAGCGAAGTCGCCCCGGGAATCTTCGTACACTCCGGGACCATTGCCCTGATGACGCGCGAGAACGAGGGCGACATCGCCAATATCGGCTTCATCGTCGGCGAGGATGCGGTGGCCGTGATCGACACCGGCGGCAGCCTGCGCGAGGGCGAGGCGCTGCTGGCGGCGGTGCGGGCGCGCACCAGCAAGCCGATCCGCTACGTCATCAATACCCACGGCCACCCCGACCATGTCTTCGGCAATGCGGCGTTCCACGCCGAAGGGACCAGCTTCGTCGGTCACAGCAAGCTCGCGCAGGCGCTGGCGACGCGCGGGCCCTTCTATCTCGACAATTTTCGTCGCATCATGGGCAGCGAGCTGATCGATCCCGTGAAGATCATACCGCCTACCCTGCCCGTTTCGGACACGCTGACGCTCGACCTTGGTTCGCGCCACCTGACCTTGCGGGCGTGGCCGGCGGGGCACAGTGATAGCGACCTGACGGTATTCGACGAGGCGAGCAAGACGCTGTTCGCCGGCGACCTCGTCTTCCTCCGCCATATTCCGGTAATGGACGGCAGCCTCCGCGGCTGGCTCAACACAATCGGGCAACTCGCGAAAATTCCGGCGCAGCGCGTCGTTCCCGGTCACGGCCCCGTGAGTGACTGGCCGGCCGCGCTGGACGCCGAACGGCGTTATCTCACGACGCTACTGGCGGACGTCCGGGCGTCGAACAAGAAGGGCGAGCCGATCCGAACCGCCGCCGACAGGGCGGGGGCGGCGGAGCGGCCGCATTGGGAACTGTTCGACGACTACAATGCCCGCAACGCAACCGCAGCATTTTCGGAAATTGAATGGGAGTAGCGGACGCGCTACGCTGATGTCCGACTGCTTCGTCCGCACAGGACCACGACCATGACGGGATCCACGCGCCTGACGATCATCGCCGCATTGCTCGGCATGGCCTTCGCCGTGCCGGCGAGCGCCGAGGAGGCCTTTGATCCCTGGCCGGGTCTGGTGCAGGACATTTTTGCCAACCGCCCCATGAACGACGGTGACGCCGTCATCGGCATCGAGATGCCCATTCGCGCCGAGGACGCGGCAATCGTGCCGGTGACCCTGCGCAGCAAGCTCTCGCCCGCGGACAGCAGGCGTATCAGGTCCATCACGCTGGTGATCGACCGCAATCCCGCGCCGATGGCGGCGAAGTTCGAGCTTGGCGCGGATGCCAACGTCACCGAGATCTCGACGCGCGTGCGCGTCAACAACTACACGGACGTGCATGCGGTGGCCGAGCTCAGCGACGGTCAGCTCTACGTCTCGAAGGTCTATGTGAAGGCGTCCGGCGGTTGCTCCGCACCGGCAGGAAAGAATGCCGAGGAGGCCAACAACCGCCTCGGCCAGATGCGCTACCGGCAATTCGCGCGCGAGGAGGCGCCGGCGAGCCGCGTCCGCGAGGCGCAGATCATGATCGGCCATCCCAACAATTCGGGCCTGCAGATGGACCAGGTCACGCAGCTCTATATTCCCGCCTTCTTCGTCAACCAGTTGAAGCTGACGCAGGACGGCAGCCCCGTGCTGTCAATGGAGGGCGGCATCTCGATCTCGGAAGATCCCAATCTGCGCTTCACCTATGTGTCCAACGGCGCCAAGCGTTTTCGCGCGGAAGCGACGGACACGGATGGGCACGTGTTCCGGAACGAGTGGGACGTGGAGAAGCCGGGGACGTAGATCTTTTGCCGTCATTCCGGGGCGGTCCGCAGGACCGAACCCGGAATCTCGAGATTCCGGGTTCACGCTCGCGTGCCCCGGAATGACGGCGCCCAAAATCAGAAACACCTCACCTCGGCTTCCGCCTGCGCGCGCCGCAGATCATTCACAGCCGAGTTCGCCTGCTCCGAGGTCCGAAACTGGACGCCGAGATTGCCGCGGACCTGGGACATGCTGAGCGCGGTCTCGGCGGTGACGTAGCGGTCATAGGACACGATGGAGGCCACCACGTCGATCGAGCAGGAGCATTGCTCGATCGACTGCCGGCTCTCGCCATTGGCCTTCATGCAGCCATAGACATATTCCGCGCGTGCTGATGTCGGATAATCGTTGGCCTCCTCGGCGCGCGCGGCGTACATGGTCGCAGCCGATACCGCCAATGCGGCGACAATCAGTCGTAGCTGTCCCGCCAGATTCATGAGCGTCCTCCCGCTGGTTGCGACGAAAGCTATGCTATGCGTATTGTCCTGAAAAGCACTCTGTCTGAGGAAACGGCTCACAAGGTGATGAGAGTTCTTGGTCGAACATTGGCGCTCGCGGCGACGCTGGTGCTGGCACAGGTCGCAAGCGTCCGCGCCGCGGATACCATCCGCCTTGCGGTGCAGAAGACCGGAACATTCTCCTGGGAGCTGGCCGCGATCCGCGCCGGGGGCCTCGACAAGGAAGCCGACCTGTCGCTGGAGGTCACCGAGCTTGCGAGTCCCGAAGCCGGCAAGATCGCGCTGCGTGCGGGCAGCGCCGACATTATCCTGTCCGACTGGCTGTGGGTGTCGCGCGAGCGCGCCATCGGCGCCAAGCTGACCTTCTATCCCTATTCCAGCGCCCTCGGCGCGGTGATGGTCCCCGCGGCCTCGCCGATCAAGACGCTCGCCGACCTGAAGGGCCGTAAGCTCGCCGTCGGCGGCGGCCCCATCGACAAGAGCTGGCTGCTGCTGCAGGCGCGGATGAAGCAGGACGGCATCGACCTGAAGTCGGACGCGACCATCGTCTATGGTGCGCCGCCACTGATCGCCGCCAAAGCACTCGATGGCGAAATGGATGCCAGCCTCAATTTCTGGAATTTCTGCGCCCAGCTCGAGGCAAGGGGTTTTCGGCGTCTCGCCGGCATCGAGGACATCCTGCCCAAGCTGGGCGCCAAGGGCGCGGTCTCCGCAGTCGGCTACGTCTTCGACGAGAGCTGGGCGACGAGCCATCGCGACGCCGTGGCGCGCTTCATCGCGATGACGCGGAAGGCCAAGCAATTGCTGGTCACGTCGGATGCAGCCTGGGATAAGATCGCACCGCTCACCGGCACCAGCGATGCCGCCATGCTCAGGACCTACCGCGAGCGCTATCGCGACGGCATTCCGCGCCGGAGCATCGATGACGAAGAAGCGGACGCGCGCGTGCTCTACCGCGTTCTCGCCGAGATGGGTGGTCGCGATCTGGTCGGGCCGGCGGCCGAGCTCGACCCCGGCACTTTCTATCACGCAGTCCCCGGAGACTGAGGTGCTGCGTCTGCTCTCGTTTGTCCTGTTCTTCGCGATCTGGTGGCTTGCGGCGCTGTTCGTCGGCGGGGCCAAGCTGCCCTCGCCACCAGCCGTGCTCGACGTCATCATCGCGGAGGCATCGAGCGGCGCGCTGTTCCTGCATCTCGGCGCCACGCTGGCCCGCGTGACCCTCGCTTTCGTGCTGGCAATGTCGGTCGGCAGCGCCATCGGTTATCTGATGGGGCGGGTGAAGCTTGCCGACCGGCTCGGCGATCCCTGGCTGATCCTGCTGCTCAATTTACCGGCGCTGGTCGTGATCGTGCTCGCCTATATCTGGGCCGGACTCACCGAGGCCGCCGCGATCGCGGCGATCGCCATCAACAAGCTGCCGACTGCGATCGTCACCCTGCGGGAGGGCACGCGCGCGCTCGACCGCTCGCTGGACGAGATGGCGAGCGTGTTCGCGATGCCACGCTGGCGCGCCTTCCGCCACGTCGTGCTGCCGCAGCTTGCGCCCTATATCGCGGCCTCGGCCCGCTCCGGGTTGTCGCTGGTATGGAAGATCGTGCTGGTCGCCGAACTGCTGGGACGCCCGAACGGCGTCGGCTTCGAGATCGGCGTCGCTTTCCAACTGTTCGATACGCCGCGGTTGCTCGCCTATTCTCTCACCTTCGCCGCCGTCGTGCTCGTGATCGAGACGGTGCTGGTACAACCGTTCGAGGCCCGTGCAACAAGGTGGCGGCCCCGTGCGGCTTGAGGTCGAGATCACAGGCAAGACCTTCAGAAGTGCCGCGGGCGAAACGCACGAGGTGCTGGCGCCGGTGAAGTTCGCACTTCAATCCGGCGAGGTCGGCGTGCTGATCGGCCCGTCCGGCTGCGGCAAGAGCACGATGCTGCGTATCATCCTGGGGCTCGATCGCGAATTTCAAGGGCGCATCGCACGACCACCGGAAGCGCGGATCGGCATGGTGTTCCAGGAGCCGCGGCTGCTGCCGTGGCGCTCGGTCGAGCAGAATGTGCGGTTGGCTGCGCCGGGCATCTCGGATGCGAAGCTGTCGGAGCTGTTCCGGATCCTGGAGCTGGAGGCGCATCGCAGCCATTTTCCCGGCGAATTGTCGCTGGGCCTCGCCCGCCGCGTCGCGCTCGCCCGCGCCTTCGCGGTCGGGCCCGACCTGCTGGTGCTCGACGAGCCGCTCGCCTCGCTCGACGACGCCCTCGCAGGCCGATTGCGCGACGAAATCGCAACGCTAGTGGCAAGCCGCCCTGTGATGACGCTGCTCGTCACCCACAGTATCGACGATGCGATCCGTCTCGGCGACCGCCTGTTGTTCCTGTCGCCGCGGCCCGCACGCATCGTGCAGGAGGTGCCAATCTCGATCCCGCGCGCCGGGCGCACCGAGGCCGAGCTTGGTCGGATCAAGGCCGAGCTCGCGGCCTTGCTGCTTGAAACGAAATGACAAGTCGTGATCAATTGAATCCAACGAGGTTACCAGGGAGGTTCACCATGCGGCGTACGCTGATTGCGGCCGGCATCCTGTTGGTTGCGATGCCGGGCGCAACGCTCGCGCAGACCAAGGGCAAGGGCATCAGGCTGTGGAATCTGACGACCGAGACGATCTCCGGCTTCCAGCTCTCGCCCGCCGGCAAGACCGATTGGGGCCCGAACCAGTGCCTGAACGACAAGGACAAGGAGGTCGACCACGACGAGCGGCTGCGCATCACCGGCGTCGAGCCGGGCCGCTACGACGCCAAGGTCAGCTATCCCAATGCGCGGCAATGCGTGGTTCGCGACATCGAGATCAGGGCGGACGCGGTGTTCTCGATCGCCGACAAGGATTTGAAGGACTGCACGAAGTAACGCCGGCGGCTCACGCCTTGTCGTTCGGGTGCGGATATTCGCAGCGCCAGCGCACCGCCTGCCATTTCGGGTGGTCGCCGATCCATTGTGCGATATAGGGCGGAGCGGCCATGGAGCACTGCGCCGGCGAGCCGCCAAAGTTGAACACCAGATGCTGCTCCTCGCAGGTCGCAGGCGAGAGCACCGCACACACAGTCACCACCAGATCGATCGCGTTCATGCCGGGATCCTCGCGCGGGGGCGATGGAGATTAACACGAAAGATTACGTTTCACGGAGCGGGAAGTTTCAAACGGAGGAAGGATGGGAACCCCGCTTTGCTAGAAGTTAACCCCGAACACCAGCCGCGCCTGGTGGCGCTCGAAATTGACGAGGTCGAGATTGCCGCCCGATCCGGCCGGACGTCCCCAGGCCTGCATGCTCCAGCTCGCGGTGAGCCGCGATTTCTCGGAGAGCTGGAAATAGGCGGTCGGGCCGACGAACAGGGCCTGCCCTGCGAACTCGCCAAGGCCGATGCCCTCATACTGCCGGAAGTAGCGCATCTCACCGCCGAGCAGCACATTGGGCCCTACCCGAACGAGGCCGGCGAAGGCCGCACCGATCGTGGAGTTTTTCTCCGACAGTCCGGCCACCTCGAAGCGCGCCCATTCCGGCTGGTAGATCAGGTTGAGGGCGCCGATGACGAAGTTCGGAACGAGCTCGCGGTCGAAGGCGAGCGTGAAGTCGGTGCCGTACATCCGCCCCTTTGCGCCGGAGGTCTCATCAACGCGATCACCATGGAGCTCGGCGGCAACCGTCAATCCGAACGGCGCGTGCTCGCGATCGAGCAGGCGATAGCGCAGGTCGAGCGAGGCGCCCTGGAAGTTGAATTGGCGGCGGTCGTCGATATCGGGAACGCCGGTAATGTCGTGCAAGCTGGCGGTGCCGCCGACCTCAATGCGGAAGTTCGGCAGCGGCACGATTTCGATCTCGACCTCCTGCTGGAGGGCGCGATAGGTGCCGCCGCCCTTGCCGAACCGCCCCGTCGTCTGGCTCTGAAATTCGCGCTCGCCGGGATTACCGACATCGGTGCCGATCATGAAGCCGAAGATGTGCTCGGTATCGAAGCCCTCTTCGGCGCTGACAGATGCCGGCGCAAGCGCGGCGATGCATACAATCGCCATCCAGATCGTGTGGGCTCCAATGCGCATCGCAAACACTACCACGGCTTCGATGGCGTTCGCCACCGAAGCCGCGGCAGGTTCGTCGGTCTTACTTGCGCGAAGCGCAGGCGTACATGTTGATTTCCATGCCGACCGGCACTTCCACGATCTTCGGAGCTTTCCAAGCCATCCGGGGTCTCCCAAGGTATTGAGCGCGACATCGCGCGGGGCAAAACCTAGGGCTGCGTCAAGCACAGCGCAAGTCTGGAATCGGAGCGCGGACACAGCGAACTGTCGAATATTGCTCGCGAATTTCCCTCTCGGGCAAATCGCCTTCGCTCCCAGTCAAGCGCTATTGCGCTCACCGCAACAAGCGCAGCAGCGCACGACCGGCGCGCGAGTTCAGCTCCTTCGCATCCAGCGTTCCGTCCTTGTCGGGATTCGCGGCGTTGGAGCGCTGTTCGACGATCGAGAGATATTCGTCGAGCGTGAGAGTCCCGTCGCGATCGGGATCGGCGGCGGCGAGCTCCTTCGCCGTCAACCGTCCGCGCAATTCGCGCGCGTCGAGCGTGCCGTCGTGATCGGGATCGAGCTTGGCGAACAGCGCAGCGGCCGCCTTCTTCACTTCGGCAAGATCGAGCGTGCCGTCATTGTCGGTGTCGAACATCTTGATGGCGTTGCCGGTGGCCGACCACGCCGGGCCGGACAGCAATGCTACCGTAAGCGCAAGCGCAACTGAGCGACGTGAAATCATGTTGACCTCCCTCACCGAGCCCGGATTCGAGCGGGATCGAAACAACATAAGTCCGCAAGCAAGCCTCGGTTCAAGTCCGAAATTGCAACCCGCGCTCCGCACAACTCGCGGAACTGATCTCCCGGAGTGAGCGGCCAAGGCCGCACCGCTTCACGTCACGGAATTTTGGCAGCGTCTGCGCGCAAGTGAAAGCCGATTGTCAGGTTTCCGTCAGGTGACCGGCACCTCGGCATCCAAGATATGGGCAGCGCGCTTACGACTTTCGTATTGACGGGTTTTCCATTCGGGCGGAGTGTTGCAGTCGCAGCGTCAAAAGGCGCGCATATTGGGAGGAACGGATGAAACGCTTTGCGATGGCCGCGAGCCTCGTCATGCTTGCATCAACCTGTGCAAACGCCCAGACCACCGAGCAGCTGGTCAAGGGTGCGACCGACACATCGAACGTTCTCAATTACGGGATGGGCTACAATCTCCAGCGCTTCTCGACCCTGAACCAGATCAACAAGGACACGGTGAAAAACCTCGTCCCGGTCTGGAACTACTCCTTCAACGACGATCGCAGCGAGGAATCGCAGCCGCTGGTGTACCAGGGCGTGATCTACGTGACCTCGCACAACGCGACCATGGCGGTCGATGCCAAGACCGGCAAGCAGATCTGGAAGAGCAAGATCGAGTATCCCGCCGAGACGCCGCGCATCGTCTGCTGCGGCATCATCAACCGCGGCGCCGCACTCTACGACGGCAAAGTATTCCGCACCACGCTCGACGCCAACGTGATCGCGCTCGACGCCAAGGACGGCAAGGAGCTGTGGCGGCAGAAGGCGGCCGACATCAAGGAAGGCTATTCGATGACGGTGGCCCCGCTGGTGGCCGACGGCGTCGTCATCACCGGCATCTCCGGCGCCGAGTTCGGCACCCGCGGCTTCATCGACGGCTGGGATCCGGCGACGGGCAAGCATCTGTGGCGCACCCATTCGATTCCCTCGCCCGACGAGCCCGGCGGCGACACCTGGAAGGGCGACACCTGGAAGCTCGGCGGCGGCTCGACCTGGATCACCGGCTCCTACGATCCCGAACTGAACACGGTCTATTGGGGCATCGGCAATCCCGGCCCGTTCAATTCCGCAGTGCGCCCGGGCGACAACCTCTACACCTGCTCCGTGCTGGCGATGGATCCCAAGACCGGCAAGATCAAATGGCACTACCAGTTCTCGCCGAACAATCCATTCGACTATGACAGCGTGGCCGAGATGGTCCTCGCGGACATGAATGTCGAGGGCAAGCCGACCAAGGTGCTGATGGATGCGAACCGCAACGGCTTCTTCTACGTGCTCGACCGGACCAACGGAAAGCTGCTCGCGGCCAATCCGTACGTGAAGGTGAACTGGGCGACCGGCATCGACATGAAGACCGGACGTCCGATCGAGACCGACGTGAGCAAGGACGCGCGCGACGGCAAGAAGGTCGTTGTCTATCCGTCGCTGCTCGGAGGCAAGAACTGGGAGCCGATGTCCTTCAACCCGCAGACCGGGCTCGCCTACGCCAACACGCTCGCCTTCGGCGGGCACTACAAGACCGAGCCGGTGACGTACAAGGCCGGCGAGTGGTATCTTGGCATGGACCTGACCGACCTTTGGGACTGGCCCAATGGTCCCCGCGGTCATCTCAAGGCGATTGATCCGCTCACGGGCAAAGCCAAGTGGGAAGCACCCAGCGACATTCCGCGCTTCTCGGGCGTGCTGTCGACTGCGGGCGGCGTCGTGTTCACGGGCGCGCTGACCGGCGAGTTCGAGGCCTTCGACGCCGACAGCGGCAAGAAGCTCTGGCAGTTCCAGACCGGCTCGGGCATCGAGGGACAACCGGTGACCTGGCAGCAGGACGGCGTGCAATATGTCGCCGTCACGAGCGGCTATGGCGGCGTCTACTCGATCTTCTCCGGTGACGAGCGGCTTGCCACGGTGCCAGCAGGCGGCTCGCTGTGGGTGTTTGCGGTGAAGCAATAGCCACGGCCCGATGCTGAAGGAAGTCTCTCACAAAACGGTGGCGGTCCTCGCCACCGTCGCGGTACTGACGGTCGCGCTCGCGGCGACCGTTCGTGCCGCGGACGACGCAACCGGCAATCCCGTGCAGGCTCAGATCGATCACGGCAAGTCGACCTATGCCTCGAAATGCTCACACTGCCACGGTCCCAACATGATGAACTCCGGCACCATCACGCCGGACCT